>JAABVA010001809.1_pt1 | contig 22202 bp, 25 predicted proteins | sample 5560331 | NCBI WGS metagenome assembly JAABVA01 (sample SAMN12812661, study PRJNA571458) | rock metagenome | isolation source: Antarctica rocks | place: Antarctica: Victoria Land, Mt New Zealand sud | collected 2016-01-07
TCTTCAGAAGGTATGAAGGACATAGGGGGGGTGGCTGTCATCGTTGTGCTGATATGTTGAAGAATTACACGTTGGTAGCAATAAAATATGAAATGTGGATTATCAGCCCTATAGGGCTGGACGACTGGACGAGTGCTAGGTGAACCCTTCTACTTGGTGATCTCCGCCACGGAAAGACGCACGTTCCCTTAAGTGGTCCTTGAAAAATCTTCTCTTCCTCTACGACCCTCGGCCGCGTTGACTTATCATATTGGGCGTATCAATTCACATCCTAGAACTTTGTCTACTCTAGACATATTCAAGCTCGCTTTCAGCACTCTATTGGTTCCTATTGATGCCAGGATTGTCTGGTTCTTACCTCAGCTTGTGTTCGTATCACTTTCCTATCACCTTCACCACCCTCGATCTCTGTGATCGGTTCATGCAGAGCTTTTCAAAGCCAAATTAGTTAAATTAGTACATTCACCCATGAATGAATAGCTTCTACCAGTCTTCATCTACCCTTTGTCAGCGTTTCTGCCTAGAACTGCGTCCAGAATCCACCCTCTCCGCAATTGATACTCGCGCTCGAGCCTACACTAGCAAATCAAGAGTTCACAGCAAAAAATTGAGAGTAACTTAAGCATGTCTTCTTCCTCTACGCCTCCCACACCAAACTGGCGTACCCATCCTTTGAATCCGTTCAAACATAGGAACAGCCCATTGCCAGCAAAGGAGCAGTCCGGAGATCAGACGTCCCCAGTATTCGCAAACGCAGTGTATTACCCCAATTGGCGTGTATATCGTCAGCAGCCACCATCGTCACTAAACCTAGGATATATCTCCCATGTCTTCTACGCTTTTGCAAGGTGAGATCCACCCTCGCCGGTAGTATTGCATGTCATGCCTAATACTACGCACAGCTTGCAACTCGGTGGAAGCATAAGCGTGCGAATTTATGCTGTTTTGGATCGGAAGACTACGCTGACAGTGTAGCAGCTTAGTGATGAATATGCAGATACCCAAATTGAGGTTGACGGTGCGTTGGGTTGTTTGAGCGCTTTTAAGCTTCTCAAAGGCCAATATCCACTCTTGAAAGTCATTCTATCAATAGGCGGTGGAGCAGCCAGTGCCAATTTCGCAGAGGTTGCCCGTGATCGTAATAGGAGTATGGCATTTGCCCACAATGCCAGAGAACTGGTGGATACTTACGGGCTTAATGGCATTGATAGTAAGACATACATTACATCTAAATGTTTGGTACTAATCATGATAGTCGATTGGGAACACCCCTCGAATCCGCAACAGGGAATCGACTATGTCCATCTACTCGCAGCTCTTCGGGTGACACTACCATCGCCAGATTACACTCTAACCTCTGCATTACCGGCTGGCGAATGGGCTTTAAGGAACATCGATGTTGCCTCGGCATCGACGCATCTTGATCTTATTAACTTGATGGCATATGATTTTGCTGGGCCATGGACACAGACTGCAGGTCATCATGCCCAATTATACACCCCAAAGCATCCTCATAATGATGCAGCAAGGACTTCAGGCCAGTCGTCAGTCAATTATCTAGTTTCCAAAGGCGTGCCGTCGAAGAAAATACTGCTTGGCATACCCGCTTATGGACGCTCCTTTCTGGGATCCTCGAAGGTTGGAGACCGATTTACCGGTCATGGAGGCGAAGAAGGAACCTTTGAATATAAAGACCTACCTCGCCCTGGAGCTCAAGAATATGTTGATGAACAAATTGGCGCAGCCTGTTGTTTAGGTGGCGATGGAGGATTTGTTACATACGATAACCCGCGGAGTGTCCAACTAAAGGCAGTCTTTGCAAAGCAGGCTAGGCTTGGAGGCTTGTTCTATTGGACAGGAACTGCTGATATTAAGGGGCAACGAAGCTTAGTTGAGACGGGCTACAACACTTTACATGATCTGTAGAGTTGTTTTTCTTACTTCACAGTCGCACACAGGATTAATGAGATCGACCTGCTGTGATTTTCACAATGAATTCTTTTGATGCACGTCCCAAGGACTATCAGAGAAAGCTTAAGCCAAGTGTTCTACGAGTAGGGTTTAGATACTTCGGTTACCCACAAGCCAGTAAGGCGTAAGGCGTAAGGCGGCCAATGCATGAGCTACGGCGTAGACAAACTATGTATTTACTGTATCCTGATTCAACGAAAATAGACAAGCTTAAGCCTACCCTGTGCTTGAATGTTCCTATCTTGCTCAGTATTTGACTGGCCTTTGGAGTCATATAGCGACTTAGCTTCATGCCGCAATTGAACGGCGCCAACCCGAACTCAAGCTCTCTGGATGCTGGTCGGAGCACAACTCTTGCGTGAAGATGACATACTGACATCCTTCTAGCTGACTATGACCCCATTGAGCACCTCAATGCGATATTCTTCCACCCTTCCACCCTCTCATCCGTGCGAAAGACTTCTAAAGCTTTACGAAACCATCAACATGAACTCGATAAGGATATCGCCGTGCTCGTTCGGCAGCAATCGACATCGGATGCAGACAGCGTTAAGCGTATACAGGAGGCAAAGGCAGATCTTGCCGAGCTCTTCCAGAAGGTTGAGGGCGTTCGCGAAAGAGCAATCAGGACCGAGGAGACGATTACAGAAATGACAGCCGATATAAAGCGACTTGACAATACAAAGAGGAACCTTACGCTCTCAATGACGGCACTGAAGAGATTACAGATGCTCACGACAGCGTATGAGCAGCTCCGGGCACTTAGCAGCTCTCGGCAGTACCGAGAATGTGCCCACCTTCTGCAAGCGGTTATCCAGCTCATGGCACACTTCAAGTCTTACCGATCGATCGATCAGATTGCTGCGCTAAGTAGGAATGTGGCAGACCTACAAAGGGAGCTACTGGAACAAGTGTGTGAGGATTTCGAGATCACCTTCGCCAAGAGCGAGGTCGGACAACGAAGAGGCATGCTGGCGGAGGCCTGTCTAGTCATGGACGCCTTGGGAGAAAACGCAAGATCGAGAATCATTACTTGGTACTGCAACACTCAGTTACGCGAGTACCGGCAAGTCTTCCGGGGTAGTGAGGAGGCAGGCTCCTTGGACAACATCTCAAAAAGATATTCGTGGTTCAGAAGGATGCTAAAAACTTATGATGAGGAACATGCTACTATATTTCCTATCAATTGGCGAGTCAATGAGATGTTGGCCAACGCGTTCTGCGAGAGCACCCGAGAAGACTTCAAAGGCATCTTGTCGAGGTCTATACGAAGAGAGGACGGCCAATCTCTGAATATTGATGTTTTGCTCAATTGCCTTCAGGAAACTCTTGACTTTGAGCATAACCTAGAAAGAAGGTTCACGAATGCGTCTCGAGCGTCAATGGACACATTGAGCTCAAACGATGATAAATCGCCAGTTTTCAGCCAAGCCATCTCGGAAGCATTCGAGCCCTATCTTAGTGTATGGGTGGAGGCACAGGATAAGCAGTTGTCGGCGATGATTCCTCTTTTTCGGCAACAGCCACCGAAACCTCCTGATGAGGACTTTTCTCCACAAATGGTCATACCATCATCTACAAATCTATTCAGCTTCTACCGCCAAATCCTAGCACAATGCGCTAAGCTTTCTACAGGTGCAAGGCTAGTAGAGTTGACCAAAGTATTCGCCAAGTATCTGGATCAATATGCACAGCAGATTCTCCTATTCTATATAAGCGAGCGTCCGTCTGGGCAAACTCCTTCGAAGACACCACAGATCGAAGATATAGTTCTTGTGCTGAATACTGCTGACTATTGCTTCAACACATGCACGCAGCTTGAAGAAAAGATAAAGAGCCGGATAGACGAAGGGCTAAAATCGAACATTGACCTCCAAAGTCAAGCAGACACCTTTATGGGCATTGCAAGCGCAACAGTTCGAGCCTTAGTGCATAGAGTTGAGGTCGATATCGAACCTACTTGGCGTGAAATGCGCAACACTGGCTGGAGCAAAATGGAAAGCGTTGGTGACCAAAGCTCTTACGTCGCAGAGCTCCTCCGTCGTATCAAAACCCGTGCCGCAGAGATTTTAGCCATGCTCCACAAACCCCAATACGCTCGCGCCTTCTGCGACAATGTCGTCGAACTCATCGCAAACGCTTACCTTTCCAATATCTTTCAATGCAAACCTATCTCGGAGGTCGGCGCAGAGCAAATGCTTCTCGACTCCTACGTCCTAAAAAAGGGCTTCGAGGAGCTGCTAATCATTGCTTCTCCCCAAGGCACAGCTCCGCCGGCCGGATACGTAAAGCGCGTCGCGCAATCCATGTCCAAACTCGACCCCATCCTCAAAACCCTCCAAGTCCGCCCTTCCCCTCCCGAAGCCCTCGTCCAAGCGTACCTCATCCACATCGCCGACAGATCCGATACCAATTTCCGCAAAATCCTCGAACTCAAGGGTATCCGCAAGCAGGACCAGGGGCACCTCCTCGAACTGTTCCAAGCCCATCGTGCCTCGCCCCGGAACGAAAACCTGCAGCAATCATCTCCATTACTTACGCCCCTGAACATCCAGTCCTCCTCCACAGGCCCCATCCACCTCCCCACCTCCCTCCCCTCCCTCTCCAACACCGCCGCCAGCCTCAGCACCTCCAACCTCCCCGGCCGCTTCGACCCGACCACTTTCGGTAATGCAATCATGACAGCTGCAAGGGATGGCGTCGACAGGTTTGGCACACCCGCCTTAGGCACTTCGTCAAATACACCCGCTAGGGTCATGAGCCCGCCGCCGCAAGGTGGGGAAGGAACGCCTATAACGACGCCGGGGAACCTGAATGAGAATTTGAGGAATATTGGCAAGTTCTTCAAGAGGGATATCGGGGGGTTTGGGGGCAGGTTTGGAGGGGGGAGGGGAGGCGACGATGGGTAGAATAGTAATGGGGTTAGGTACAACCAATATTTTCCCAGCCTTCCTTTGGCGTGCTGGTTAAATCATGCCCCCGATTCCGCGCCCCCATCCTCGTCTTTATTCTTATTCTCCAACCCAACACCCTTCCGTCCAACCCTCCGACTCTTCCAACCCACCCTCCCCCCCCCCCCCCAAACCAACCCCTCTAAACCGCACTACCAACCCTGTCCCCTCTAAACCCTCCCACCCAGCCAACCCCCCACCGTCCGAGCACAGCAAAGCGGGATCGAAGAAGCCGTTGATAGATGTGATAAATCGAATGGGGATCAGGATATTACTCGCTTGGGCCAGTCTTTACCTTGGGGTTGTGGGAGTGGCTTTATGTAGATGGCGTTCTGCCCCCTTTCTTTTTTTTGGTGTGTAATTGCATGGATATTGAGAGTAAAAAACGGAACGGAGGGAAGGGAGGGGTGGGGGTTGGGAATGGGAATTGGAGAAAGGGTTTTGTCTGTCTTTTGGAGTTCGGGTCTATTGCTGACGAAATGAGTGAGGAGGGGAGTAGGAAGTTGGGAGACTGGGCATTCCGAGGCGATGCCGGAGTGGGGGTATGCTCATTTTCATGTTCCGCTCGCTTTTAGGCAATTCACTCGGAGTTTCCGAATTAGTGTTGCAAAACCCACTGGTATCTCGTTATCAAAGCTTCTGGTAAGGAAAATCATGCTACATGATCTCGCACTTGAACGGCAAGCCACATGGGCCCCCTTCCTTTTTCTCTCCTGCATTATCCGTCGTTCCCATGGTACCATTCTCCGCAGTCCTCTCCTCTTTCACACCAGCTGTTGGCCCCACTGCACCACCACTATCCGCACCATTGGCGACTTCACCGGAAAGACCATCTAGTCAGAGGGAAAAATTGACTTTGGAGACGGCGCCGTAGAAGGCTTTTCCCTGGATGGTGGCGAGCTCGAGTTCTCTGGGACTGGGTTGGCGGGAGCCGTCGCCGCCCTGGGATGAGGTTTAGTCACTCTCTTCGCGTAGCAAGAAAAGAAAAAGTGAGGGGACGCTTACAGAAAAAGTACCGGCGCCCCATGGGCTCCCACCGCGGACCTCATCCAAACCAGCGAGGATGGGAAAGGCGGTTTTGTATCCCAACGGCACGTAAATCATACCATGATGCGCAAACGTACTCATTGCCGCAATCGCCGTGCTCTCCTGTCCTCCGCCCTGGGAAGCGGTTGAGATGAACAATCCGGCGTATTTTCCCCAGTAAGCGCCGGTTTGCCACTGTTTGCCGGTTGAGTCCCAGAAGGCTTTCCATTGAGCGGGAAAGTTGCCGTAGCGGGTGGGGATGCCAAAGAGGACAGCGTCGTACTGCTCGAGCTTGTCCGCGGTGATTTCGGGAATGGTGGTGGATTTGGGAGGGGCGTGCATCATGGAGAGGATTTCGGAAGAGAGGGTCTCGGGGACTCTGTACGGAGTATGTTAGCCACTGCCCAAGTACTGAATATTTCAAGGTACAGTGCGGAAGACTCAAGCAAAGGGAGGGAGGCACAGGAAAAGAACTGTAGGAGCTCGGATATCAGATTTCAAAGTGCACCGCTAGACGTAAATGAAAAGGCGTCTGAAGCCTCGCTCAATAGAGTTGACCTTATGTCAAGTCCTGGGTATGGCTGGATCGGAAGCTTGTAGGGTGTTTGACGATTTATGAAAGGTGAAGCTGCCTGATCATTGGTGTTTGAAAACAGGAAACTTACTGGTAAATGTCGGCCTTGCCTCCAGCGGCTTCAATGCCGGCTTTCTCGGCCTCAGCGAGCTTTTGGATGTGGCCATACATGGAGTACTAGTTGTGCGGGTTTGATCAGCCACGAGCCTTTCACCGATTCGAAGCTCGACAAGGCTGGCATGAGAAATCATCACCACAAGTCGTGGGGAACATACAAAAACGATGGCGATCTTGGGAGCCATTGTTGCAGACGTGATTGACAGGTTACTTTGAGGGTCAGAAGAAGTTTCCCTTCTTTTTCTTCTGGAGCGAGATTGAATCAACTGGACGTTCCAAGTAAAGTGTAACAGAGGTTGAAGAAAGATTGACAGGTGGATGTCCGGAGCTTTATGAATTAACTGAGTGTTGACGTTCCACAGACCAAACTTGGAGGGGCGGAGAGTTCGCTAATGGAACAGTAAGGTATCAGGTAAGCCTTAGTAAGGTGAGTAAGGTGATGACAATCACAATCAGTTCCGAGCCCATTCACACCCCGTCACACGATTGGTGCATTCTTTCATTCACTTTTCGCCCTTTCGTCAAAGAGCGTCGGCCTCCTGTCGCTCTCCGGTTAGTAATTGGGGTACAGCGTCAACCGAACCGGAATGTTCCTACTTACAAAGCACTGGCTGGCGGCATGATGGTGAATCCCTTCTATTACCATGTGAATACCTTCTATTCCCATCTATCAATCGATCGATCGGGTACTCGACTGAGTATCACCACTAAGCTTTCATTCCAAGTCGAAAGCCTATTATCGCCAATTTACAACGCTGTTGTTGTTGTTGTTGTCTCCGGGAAATGGTTACTTCAAACGCTCTGCCGCCTTTCTAAAAGGAGATTGGGAGTTAGATATCTGCTTCGATTTCAATCTGCTGTTGTCGTTCTGCCAGGTATCAGTGTCTCATCCTGCAAGACAAAGACGAAGTTGAGGTCACTCGACGTACCCCATAATCGATTCGCAGCTCCAACAATGATCTCGGCTTTGATCGTAAGCTTTTGATGGTATTTGGCCTCTCCGTCTCCATCTATCTTATATCGTTTGGGTTGAGCCTACGGTCCGATCAGCGCGAGACGGTAGCGTCCTACAATCGTTTCTCTTACCATCAATAGGATAGCAACTAGGTCCTTCGGGTCTGCTTCAGCAACTGTTCTAACGCTCTTCATTCCATTTTCCCAAAACACTCTTGCCGTTCGACTCTTCACATACGGTATCTGCGCCAGCTCAAGGAGATCCGCTTTAGCTCCAGCCTTGAGCCGGTCAACCATGTGCTCCAGGACACTCTTCAGCATTCCCCATCCCATTCGATCACAAAATGAGATCATTCCCGAGGCGAACCCTTCGCAAGTCTGAGCCAGAGTCTGTACGAATCCTCGTGGTATGCCGTATTTGCGAGCCACGACATGGACCGGAACCTCGTTGCACAAGTCACGAAGCTGAAAGGCTGCATAGAATCGGCGATAAATTCGAGCGGCTCTAACTTCATCGGTGTTTCCTTCAGGAAGTGGCTTCGCACTGTTGGCCCTGTCGACAGTCAGCTTTTCGCTTTCGAAGCCACTGCGCCAATACTCTACATTCTATTGACTAGACCGGGATTGACACCGACAAACTCTAGCACCCGAATACCACTTTCATCTAATCCATCCATTTCTCTTCGGAAGATTGGCCAACTGATGTCTCCAAACCCTGATAATTGCACAGGCGTGAACATGTAAAATACGTGCATCTCCCCGTCCATCACAAATGCTCGAAGCGCTCTTTGCAACTCACCATGAACGAAGATCCCATCTTCTGGTGTCAGCGATGAGGCAATTATAGCTTGACTGAGGAGGGTAGCTGTGTAAGAACCACTTCCATCAACCGCGATCATGCCCGTAGTCGCAAGGTCCTCGATAGTGGTTAGAACCAGGTTGTCCAGTACCTGTCGATCCATGGTATGGAACAGCAAAGTCCGCTGAACATATTCCTGGATTGCTGTCATATGGGTTGCAAGCCGTACAGTGATGACTTCTAATAATGCTCTAATTCGAATTAGCTCGGTTTTTGATCACAACAGAAATCTATACCTTTTGATACCACGCTTCTCAGGAGTCAAGCTACTTTCGAGGATCGGAAGATCTGCCTCAAGTAAATGTGTTACATCTTCGAGATCGGCCTTCTGACAACAAAGATAGCTTTCGCCTAGCTCATCCTTACCCTTGCGGCCAGCTCGCCCGCGCATCTGTCTTCTATGGCTGCTTTAGCATGTGACAATCTCCTATCGAAGATGGCACTGACAGCATTGCAGGTCCGATCAGATCGCGACCCATTCTTGCCCCTTGAAGTATGACCCTTCTTGCAGGAAGATTGATGCCTGCTGCGAGACTACATGTGGCAACGATGACTCTGATAACACCTTTGTCGTAAGCCTCAGCAACGATCTCCCTCTCCTCAATCGTAAGACCAGCATCTTCTGAAAGTCAGCCTACGAACGCTGAGCACTGCAAGATTTGGAACGTACGATGAAATGCAACACCTTGCATCACAGTAATTCCTAGAGTCTCATCCAACCTAACAGCTAAGCTCCTAAGATCGCCGATCACATCTTCCCTTTTATCCAGAACTTCGTCCTCGGTCCCTGGTAAGGTGGGCATTGCTTGACCCACCAAAGAAGCCATTGACTGGCATCCTTGTCGACCACTGCAGAAAATCAATGCACCATAACCAGCTTTTACAGTCTCTATGGCGAGAGCCACAACCGCATTAGTCATGGGTGTTTTCAATTCAATGCACGCTGAATGTTGTATGGACCTCATCGGGGGAGGAGAGAGACGCGGCTGGGTGGAACTGAGCTGGCTTGCGGTTTTGAAGAAAGAACTAGATGTTGAGACTGGGTAAATTGAGTTATCGTACACCAAGTATTCTTCGATCGGAACAGGCTTGTAAACAGATTGATAGAACTTTGCATCGAGCCATGTAGCAAGTAGCTGTGTATTCTATTTCTGTTAGCAGGTTCTCCCGTTAAACGCAAATAAACTCATACTGATAACGTTGCGCTCATTCCTATGATTTGGACTTTTCCCTCTAGACTTAACAACTTCGTGGCCATCAACTCCATGATGTATCCGCGGTGATCATCATCGATCATGTGCAATTCGTCCAATATCATTATACCGAGATCACCAATTGTACACTGCTCAATTGCCATGTTCACCAGCGAATTTGCCTGTATACTGTGTTAGATGGTCTGAACACTAGATGTGCGATAGCTAATGTTAAACAGACCTTCTCAATCGTACAAACCGCCACATCGACATCGGACCAAGTAGCTCTCGTTTTGCTGCCGCCGAAAAAACCGACAATGCGCACTGAGCGGTGGTTGTTGACGTTTCCATGGCTCGCTAGCTGCGTGCTTGATTGACTGGCAGTATTGAAATTCTTCTGGACCCCTTCGACTGCTTTTCGGAGCCATTTGAGCTTTTCCTGTACCAGAGCAACATATGGTAAGACCACAATTGCCTTCTTGGTAGGATCTTCGATGACTCTTTTTAGCATAAGCACATCAGCGACAAGAGACTTTCCACCACCAGTTGGAGCAGTGTAGACAAGATTCTTCTCGCCAGTCAAGAGACCACGCCCAAGGAGACATGAGGACTGCCAGGGATATATACTATTGATGCCTAAAGACGAGAAATTTTTCGCCAGAGTTTCTGGTAACCCATAGCGAGGATGTGACAATGAAAGCAGCGGATTCAGTGACGAAGAAGGCGTGGATGCCGCAGCCCGTCGTTGAGAATATTCTGACACATGTGGAGCAGAACTTCGCCCTTCGTTAATACTACAAATTTCGCTGGCTACTATATTAGGCTTGTTATGTTTTCCTAACCTCCGACGCTTGAAGTCAGCGTGCGCAGGTCCGGCGTTTGTGAGGTCAACCAATAATCGAGGATTGTGAGAGGGATGTGGGTTGGCCTCTTCGCGGGTTCGTTTTGAGCCGACTACTGAGGCGGTGCTGTAATTTTGTTGCCGCACAACGTCTATAGAAGTCAAAGAGGCAGCAAACGATGGAGCCATAGAATTTCAGCTCCAAACGAACGCCGATTCAAAGCTCATAACCATAGAATGTCAAAGCACTGTATATATCCTGTGTCACGGAGAGCTCTGATGTTTACTCAAAGTTAGGCCGAGGCGGCAACACGAGGAAAAACTAAGGCCGGAATAGGCTTAAGCAAGTGCAATGCCCCATTAGTAAGCAGAAGAGTCCACCTCGGAGATAAAAAGATATTTGAACCAAGGGACATGTCGTTTGATTCCGGTTTTTGGTGAGGCCAGCAATGTTCGGTGAAAGAGCCTCCAGTTACAGGTCGCGTATTCCTGATCTTGGTGTCTTGAGTGTTTAGCATCCGACTATTGTGGCTTCAACACGGATAGCTATTGAGTGTAGCGTATGCGCAGCAAGACGAGCATATTAAAGGGATGCCCATGTTTTGTCGGCTTCCCTCGAGTAGCGACATGGGGTAGGTGTTGTGACCCCAGATCGGCTGTGGTGATCCAAGTTATCGAGTAGACGACTTGAATAAGGTACTCGATGGGTAGGTGGCATGACGTGTCAATCATAACAGATTGTTTGCCTAGAAATGTTACTCATATCAACCCCGGTGCTCCGAGTAAGCCTGATGGTACTCTGGAATCTAGAGTCTTCTGGTTTCTTGCGAGACAGGGGACTGTCCTTTATCTGATAGGGGCCCCAGTAAGCCCGTCTTGCTTTATCGACTTGGGAATCAATACAGCAACAAGTAAGATATTGTCGCTGGCTGTGATAACTAGACTCGATCCACACGCTTCACTAATGCGTAACAGATTATACTGAGAGTAAGGTCCATGTAGAGGATGGTGGACTGAAGGGGAAATGTGGTGCTTTTTAGTGCGAATCAAGTAGTGGTTTGATACAACTAGGTAGCTCGGCATGTCGGGTTAGCGTCGTCTGCAGACGGCGTGGACGGGGAAACCCCAATAATATCTAAGGTAACTCATAATAAGCGTGGTGTTAAGTTACAGACTCGGTATTATGTACTGATCTATAGTGCCGCCGACTTCTTTCACCTCTAGGCTTGCACCCACCTTGCTTCCAGTCAGCCCCGTTAAGGTCTTCTTCCACCCCATCGCTCCGGTCAGACGCTGTGCATTCCATACCTGTTCATAGTCTCTCACCACCGTCCGCTATATCCGCTCGATTTTGCTCCTTGGCGACTTTTGACATAAGGCGATTTGCTCTGATATGGTCACTGCATCGCCTAATTGGATTGCCCCGGAAGCGCGAGGTCCCTCTACATGCTGCACCAAAGTAGCCCTCACAAGCGCAACTGGCCACGCTGCATACACATCTGATCAGCAAATGCGTAGCCTACGAATCAGTCGCCCCATCGTTAGTCATAGTCTTGCCCAGATGCGGTGGTTGTAGAGATCTCATGCTAGAGGTTAGGCACCATGGCAGACGATATTCATGAAAGCCAAATCGGTCACGATATAACACAAGGGCCGAGCCAATCTTCGCCCACAGCTCCAGCACCTTTCGGAAGCATAAATAATGCACTTTCGATCCTGCCGCGTTCACAATCCAACTTACCTCAACTCATCCCACCATCGGCCACCAATTCGTCAAAAAAGATAACACCCCTTGACTCACAGTCGGCGATCACGAACTCAGCCTCGTCATTTGTGCCACCTGCGCAAACCACCAATGCAATGGACACATCCGGTCCGTCACCGTACGGTACGAGGTCACGAAATAGGAATGGGAACACAAGGCCAAACTATGCGGAAGACCGAGAATTGGACATGGATTACGACCTAGGTACAGGGAAAAAAGCCAAAGGCCTATCGGGTCCGGCAAGCTCAAATAATCTTGATGCTGGTGAGACAACCCAATGTTCTACGGTCATCACTCGAAGATCGTCAACTGCCGGCTCTGGCGCAGGAACGGGAAAGCCTGCTGCGACAATCACCATGCCCAAAGATTATATTCCAGGCATGTCAAGTTTCTCACTGAACCCAGATGTGAGCCCTGCCCCTCAGCCACCGTCAAAAAAGCGCAAGGCACCTGGAGGTGGTCCTACTGCCTCAACTCCTTCATTAGACATGGCGCAAGTCACTGCGTACGTGCCGCCCAGAAGAAAAAATTCGACCGCAGCCATGGCTAGAACCAGAGAAACGAATATGCTGAGTTTCGAAACATGTCAAGGCTATCTCAAAAACGGAAAACTAAAGGCGGACGATGGTACGCTCCTTGCACTCAACGGTATGTAGCACTCGATCTGTCTAAGCATACTGCTTATTTTCGTATCACTGACTTCATGTTAGACCATGTTTATTTGATCTGCGAACCACCGGGAGAGCCGTACTATCTCGCACGTATTATGGAGTTTCTTCATGCGGAAAACGACGATAGCTTACCTATAGACTCATTTCGTGTCAACTGGTACTACCGCCCTCGAGATATCGTACGCAAAGTCAACGATACTCGAGTCGTGTTTGCTTCAATGCACTCTGATACCTGTCCGCTCACATCACTCCGAGGGAAATGTCGCATCGTTCATAGGAGCGAAATAGACGATTTAGACGAGTATCGGAAAACAAAAGACAGCTTCTGGTTTGAGAAATTGTACGAGCGTTGGATGCAGCGTTTCTATGAGGTGATTCCTACGAGTCAGGTCATTAATGTCCCAGATAAAGTTAAGGGAGTGCTTGATGAGCGATGGAAATATGTTATTGTTGAGATGGGACGTGGCAAGGAATTGACCAGCGCTATCAAGTCATGCAAACGATGTGGAGGATACTGCGCAACGTAGGTTTCATCCACGACGCCCACACATGTAGGCTGATTATAGGTATCAGGAATGATTCCGTCGACTGTGCGATGTGTAAGAATACATATCACATGAATTGCGTACGGCCAGCACTACTCAAAAAGCCGGCTCGTGGTTTTGCTTGGTCCTGTGGGCCATGTAGCCGAAAGCAAGAACGGAAGCTTGAGGCTCGGAATACTCCACTTGTGGGGGATAGAGCTGTAGAAGGTGAAGAGGAAGAGTTTCTAGATGAAGAAGAGGAGGAGCACGGAGGAGGATCGAACCTTACCACCGGCAGTAATCCGCATGATCCGAACATGCAGAATTCGGGGCCTCGACCAGCAACAGCCGAACAGACAGCGCAGGCGAAACTGTGGCCGTATCGATATTTCGGCATTCATTGCAGCGTGGAGGATGCTCTCGATTACGATGACCGAATCTATCCACGTGCTAGTTCTCGTCTGGGTCCCAAACACCAAGCTAACGTCCATATATGGCACGGTCGACCTGTGGAGTTTGTCAAGCCAGCTGAGGTTAAGAGAAAATACGTCAAAGGTGGTAGCCATAAGAAGGACGCCAAATTGACCAAAGAAACTGTTGCAGCGCTTGAAGAAGACAAGGCCACAAGGGAGAAACGGCCGAAATGGGTGATGGACGAGCCTTCTGGCTTTGTTCGACGCGGTGAAGATCATCCGAATAGCGACCCTCTCAATACTGCGAAACTCAAATTTCGTCTACCCCAAGTTGGTGAGGTTTCTTCAAGAGGAGGAGATGACGCAAGCGATACTAATATCAGCATCGAAGACCGTGAGAAGATTATCGACGATTACATAGCACGGGCTAAGAGTCTCGCTAAGTTTGTAGGAGTCAAAGAGTATTCGACAAATTTTCTGGACAAAGCTCTCGAGCTATTGTATATAAATCATTATCAGGTTGAACCAGCTCTGGTACAGCTTCGAAGTGTTAACCGGCGGAAAGATCTTAAAGAACCAGAACTCAACAAGGAAGAACTCAAGAGGTTTGAAGAGGGTGTTTCAAAATTTGGATCAGAGCGTCGGAGTATATCCAGACATGTGGGCAAGTCACAGAAGCATGGGGAAATCGTTCGTTTTTATTACATGTGGAAGAAGACGGAACGTGGAAAGCAAATCTGGGGTCATTTTGAAGGCAGAAAGGGCAAAAAGCATACGCAGGAGGTTGACCTTAAACTTGTGGATGACGTGGCTGACGACATCGACGATTCTGCCTTTGACAATGAGAAAGCTGCGGCGCGAAAGCGTGGCTTCGAATGCAAGTTTTGCTCATCAAGATCATCCCCACAATGGAGACGAGCACCTGGTACAGCTCCAGGTACGACGGTACCCGTAGACCAGACATCCAAGTCCAGTAAAGATAAAGGCGCATATCTGATGCTGGCACTCTGTCAGCGCTGTGCTGGACTCTGGCGAAAATACGGCATTCAGTGGGAAAATCTTGATGAAGTGGCCAAAAAAGTTGCGAATGGTGGCGGTAGGGCATGGAAAAGAAGAATAGACGAGGAACTTCTCGCTGAGCTGGTGAACACGAATAAAATCAATTCTATCTCTATCAGTAGCGCTGCAGCGGCCACCGCCGCTTCCGTCGGCGTTGAGGTTCCCACCGGTCTCACCATTCCTCCAGGAGGCCAAGAAGGCTCTAAGAAAAAACAGAAGACTGGCTTTGAGAACCAAACTCTCCAGGGAATCCAAAATGGTAGTTACATTGAGCCACCAAAGAAAAAAGTCATTGAAAAGCCACCAGAACCTCCCTTGATGCCTGAACCACCTCGGATCACGGTCCTACCGTGTGCTGTTTGCTACGAAATGGAGCCTTCGGGAGAAGAGCGCTTTTGCTGCAAGCACTGCAGGCTTACAGTTCACCGGAATTGCTACGGTATCGGAGAAGGTCGATTAAATAGTAAATGGACCTGTGATATGTGCTCCAATGACTCCGTCCCAACCAATCAAATCTCCACTTCCTATGAATGCGTCGTGTGTCCAGTCCGACTCACAGAACAAGAGCTCATGGAGCCTCCCAAAGTATCTCACAAGAAGAAGAATGAACGTGAGAGGGAAAAGGAGCGTTTGGAGCGAGAAATGGTCGTTGAGCATACCGCCCGATATCGCCGCGCACACGAGGACAAGGGCTGGCCTGTGGACCCGCGAGAGCCGCTCAAAAGAACGACTGGCAACAACTGGATTCATGTAAACTGTGCGGTTTGGATACCAGAAATCCGCTTCGGCAACGCTAAACTGTTGGACACGGCTGAGAACATTGGGACGATTCCAGTGCACAAGTGGGAAAAGGTCTGTAAGCTCTGTAAATCGACAGCAGGGGTCTGCGTCAACTGCCATCATTGCCAAGCTACCTTTCACGTAGGTTGCGCACAGCGGGATCGCTACTTGTTCGGTTTTGATGTGACCCCCGTCAAAGCTTCTCGCATTCACACCGTCAACACGGTTACGTTGGGAAGCGAGACCGGCAACCTTTCGGCAGTCATATACTGCCCAGACCACAACATCAAAAATGTCCTTCATCCGATTCATGAGATGGTGAAGGACTCCCCTCTCAACGCGCTGCAGCTCTTTGTCCGCACCTACAAGCAGGCCGACCTTGCTTTGACGGGAACAGTCCGGAAGGCAGCGATCAACGATACCGCGACAAGAGGCGCTCTACAGAGCACCAGTACTAGTACTGGTCATCGAGGCTCTACTTCTGGACCATCGGCCTCCGCACCTATCACCAGAAGTTCGAGAGTGTCGCCTGCAGCTGTCACGGTAAAGTCAGAAGAAGTCGATGAAGACGGTGACAGGGTGGTTCATCTAAGCGATACCATTGTTATTGAGCCTGGTCTGAAAGAATGTGCCGCATGTGGTGCTGACGCAAGCCCAAAGTGGCACAAGATTATGCCAAATGCCGGAGAAGGCGTTAAGTCTCTGCCAGTGACCACCAACGTTGCGGAATCGACAGGAAGTCAGGTTGTGTTGCAGAACGGTTATATCAATGGCGATTCATCGAACTTCCACGACGACTCTGGGGCACGTCCCGGAGCAAGTGGCACGCCTGGAATCAATGGCGACGGTAGCAGGAACAGTGAGCCTCCCAGCGAGGTGGTGGTGCAAGACAACGCTACTACCGCGGCTGCGATAACGGCAGAGCCTGAAACGGAATCCACCGCCGCAGTGGCCCTTGTCCCAGAGTTTTTATGCCACAAATGCCACTTGAGAAAACTCCGAGATCCGACACCTCGACCGAGTGTATCCCCCAAGCCTGATGTGATTCTGCTAGACTCTCATAAGGTGGATGGCCTCGACACGCCGTCACCACGGTTACATTCGGTATGGCCTCCGATCCCCGCCATGCAGAATAATGATCAATACCATGGGTGGCCAGACCGGCCACGACCAGGACCCTACAACGCGCCGCCCCATTTGCCGAACGGGATATCGCACTCACCTCCCGTGGGACCGCTACCACTACAGTCGCATTTTGCCCCCCCCGCTCCATACCGCGCGCCTGCTTACGGCCACCCTCCACATCATGAGTTGCCGATCCAGCATCAGCTGAATGGAGCACCGTCCCCATTTCAACTACAGCACAACAGCACCGGACATCTGGTGACGGTGCCTTATACCCAGCATCCTCCCCGTGTCCAGCACGTCCGGCCTCCTCCCAGCATCATGAGATCTCCTCCAATGCCGGATCATTCCATTGGGCCGCACGGACCACCTGGAGCGGCGGAAAACCCATTCGCGGTGCGATACCAGTCACATCCGTCACCCCGGCAGCAGTATCATGGCGCCATCTATGGCAGTCCCCGTGGAAACCACGAACGGCCCGAGACTCCGCCGGAAGGGATTGGGCGCAACGGGGGATGGCCCAACAATGACGGGCGATTAACGAACGGTGCGAGCGAGAGTCCTTCGCTACGGAACCTACTGCATTGAGAGACGGGCATCGACGTGTTAACTGGGGGGGGGGCATGGCGCTTGGTCGGACGGTCTCAAGGAATGGATAGGAGGTGAACACACAGGATATGGGGAGGGAATCTACCTGGTGGAGGGTTTACGAGGGAGTCAAGCGGGAATGTACTTCTATGATACCACGGAGATAGTGTAAGCATCGTATTCGAGAGCGGCACGAGCTCGCGTCTCGAACCTGTTGATGCGCGGGGCATACTTCGACACATTGAGGGGGGCGGAGGCGACAGAGTGCTCATTGTCGATGTTTAATAGACGTTGAATCGATCCTACCTTTCCTTTTCCCCGTGCACCCCAAGTGTATCGGGATATACTGACAACAGTACGAGGTTTATGATGACAGAGTGAGCCGATAAGTTGGCGTTCCCTATCCCGCGGGAGGTTTCTTGTTTCTTTCTGACGTTCTGACATTTTTCCTCTTTGTTTTCAAGGCGACATTTCGCGCCCAAGCACGTCTTCGGGGTTCGGACAGGGTTAAACCCGCCTCTTACTCCTTTTGGGGTCTTGAACGTGGGGACTAGTGGGGACAAACAAGCCACTGGGAAGTCCCGAGGCATCGCGGATCGCGGATCGCGAGTCACGCCATTCAATCCTGACATGCTGACATATGTACCTACTATGTACAGTACATAAAACATAGGCAGGTACCTTAGCCAAGATTCGACCCACAGTTCGATGGATGCTATTGAACGTGTTGATGGTTACACAGTAGTTCCCAACCGGGCAAAACCTTGGAGTTGTGGATAAGGCATGATGTCTTTCTTTTTGATAAAACCATCTTCGCCGGCGCCTCCGTCTCCTCCATCATGCAGCAAATACCACCTCTTCGGGCTCCCAGTGCTGCTCCGGACCACCCGAAGTATAGGGAATGTCTGATTGCTCTCTCGGCTCCCCAGTGAACAGCTAGACTCTCCGTATTGGCTGCCTGGCACTCTGGGTATTGGGGGCTGCATGCGCCTGCATCGAAGAAAGCACCGCCCCACACCCCCCCAAATCAATCGGTCAATTCTCCGCCGTCCATAGAGAAGCTGTACCAAAACACCCCCTTCCGACCTTGGCGAGCTTGGTGCATATAACGAAGCGACTGGCCCAGATCCCATATCGCGGGCACCATTCACGTGGGCCACTGGGATATCCATATCCTTTCCCGCGTTCCTTCTGCATTGCTTACCTTTTCCGCGCTGTCAGCTTTGCCGCTCGGGAATCGAGCTCTTAAGCTTAAGTCGGGCCCCCCCGTCTGCACAGAGCATTCGCAGCGTCTGATATGGCTCCGAGCGCTTCGACCAAGGTTGGCCATGCCCTTGCCAAGGTGCTGGGCATCAAGCTACACTACCGCGATCCTACCGGCGGTGACAAGCTGACCAGAGGGGAGTCGGTCTTTTCAGTCTCGAGTGCCGATGCCTTCATCGAGGACGAGCCCACCGCTGCGGAATGGTTACGGGGAATCACCCCGTCGGGAAAGGGACTGCTCCGTTGGGCGTACGACCTCTTCCCGTTCACGCATTGGATTGGCCGTTACAATGGACAATGGCTCTTTGGTGACCTTATTGCCGGTCAGTATTCAGACTACTTTGCTCATTCGATAGGGGATATGGTTGACAAGTGCGCATCAGGTATCACGGTTGGATGTGTAGTTGTGCCTCAGTCCATGGCCTACGCCAAACTTGCTCAGCTTCCTCCACAATTCGGTCTCTACTCTTCTTTTATGGGTGTTCTTATCTACTGGTTCTTTGCTACATCAAAGGACATCACCATCGGGGTGAGTTGGCTAGCTCTCTTTTTGCATGTAACTGTGCTGACCCTGTAGCCTGTCGCCGTCATGTCTACTATTGTCGGCAATGTCGTCACCAAAGTCGCGAAGACCGACCCCAATATTCCCGGGCATGTCATAGCTTCAGCCCTGGCTATTGTTGCTGGTAGCATCATCTCCTTCATTGGTCTTATCCGTGCTGGTTGGATTGTCGATTTTATTTCTTTGGCTGCCATATCTGCTTTCATGACAGGCTCTGCGCTCAACATTGCCGTGGGCCAAGTCCCGAGCTTGATGGGCATTACTGGGTTCTCCACAAGGGATGCAACTTACAAAGTCGTGATCAACACGTTGAAGCATCTTGGAGGCACCCACCTTGACGCTGCTATCGGGTTGACCGCATTGACTCTCTTGTATATTCTACGGTATGCCTGCAATCTCGGAGCTCGTAAAATGCCAAAGAGGAGCAAGGTTTTTTTCTTCGTGGTCACCCTACGAACGGCCTTTGTCATCTTGCTCTACACCTTGATCAGCTGGCTGGTCAACCGACATCATCGCGCAACGAAAGACCATCGATTTCAGATCCTGGGTACGGTTCCCCGAGGCTTTCAGAACGCTGCGGTCCCGGTCATAAATAAAAGGATCATCAAAACATTCGCCAGCGAGATCCCAGCGTCAGTTATTGTTTTGCTCATCGAACATATTGCCATTGCGAAATCATTCGGTCGGGTCAACAACTACACTATCGATCCTTCCCAGGAAATGGTCGCAATAGGTATTACCAATCTGCTTGGTCCATTCCTCGGCGCCTACCCTGCCACTGGTTCTTTCTCCCGTACTGCGATCCAGTCAAAAGCCGGCGTTCGAACCCCCTTCGCCGGCCTTATCACTGCGGTCCTGGTTCTCCTCGCAATCTATGCTCTACCTGCTGTTTTCTTTTACATACCTAACGCTACGCTTTCTGCGGTAATTATCCATGCCGTCGGAGACTTGATTACTCCCCCAAATACTGTCTATCAGTTCTGGCGCATTTCTCCGCTGGAAGTCTTCATCTTCTTCGCGGGAGTTTTGGTCACCATTTTCTCCAGCATTGAGAACGGCATCTACACGACAATCTGTGTCTCTGTGGCATTACTACTGTTCCGCGTGGTCAAGGCCAGAGGTCGCTTCTTGGGGAAAGTCAAGGTACACTCCGTGGTTGGTGACCATCTGATGAGCGATGAAACCAAGTTTCGGGATAATGCTCAAAAGAGATCCTTGGAGTCGAACAACCCCGACACATCTGCTAGAAACATTTTCCTACCAATTGAGCACAATGACGGCTCAAATCCTGAAATAGACGTCGAATCGCCGTACCCGGGGATCTTCATTTACCGGTTCTCGGAAGGCTTCAACTACCCCAATGCCAACCACTACTTGGACTATATGGTCGCCACTATCTTCAAAGAAACCCGCAGAACCAACCAAAGTTCCTATCCAAAACTTGGAGTAAGTCACTATCCTCTGGCCTCCCCCACGTTACCCACAAGAACCCCCATTAACCCCATCCCAATAGGACCGCCCCTGGAACGACCCCGGCCCCCGCCGCAACCGCACCGCCCCCGATGACTCGTCTGAACCGACCCTCAAAGCCATCATCCTCGACTTCTCCTCCGTCAACAACGTCGACATCACCTCCGTCCAACACCTCATCGACGTCCGCAACCAGCTCGACCGCTACGCAAGCCCAAACAAGGTAGACTGGCATCTCGCCTGCATCACGAACCGCTGGACCAAGCGCGCCCTCGCCTCCGCCGGGTTCGGCTACCCAGCCCCTGCCGACGGCAGCCCCGTCTTCTCCCGCTGGAAACCCATCTTTTCCGTCGCCGAAATCGGCGGCGCCGCCTCCGCCGCCGCCGCCGCCGAAGACCAGGATAACAAGCGCGAACTCCGCAAACAGCGCACGCGCGACCTCGAACAGGCGCGCACCAACAGCAAACTTGACGAGATTGCGCGCGCCGATGACGCCAGTAGCAGCAGGAGTGTTAGCGGCAGCTCGGAGCTGGGCAGCGCGTTAGAGGGCAGCAAGGCGTATAAGAGCCGGACGATTGTGGGGCCGGGAGCCGCGAAGGTGGCGGTCGTGCATGGCTTGGATCGGCCGTTATTTCACATTGATTTGACGAGTGCGCTACTGAGTGCTGTGGCGAATGTGGAGAGGAGGGAAGAGGAGGAGGGGGGGAAGGTTGCATGAGCGTGGGCGCTTTGTTTCGGAGGGGGGAAAGATTCCGCGGTTGCGAGAGCACGGGCGGCGTGAGCGAACTGGGATTCTTTTCCTCGCGAACAACGGGTGTAGCATACATGGCATAGCTAGCTATTGATTACCAAACTCCTTCCCTTGTTGCAAACGGGGAAAGGTGCTTTTTTCTTCTTTTCTTTTCTCCTTTTCTTCTCCTTTTCTTTTTTCTTTTCTCTGTTTCCCACATCATACTGTACATGCACCAAGATCCTTCGCTTTTCACACACCCCGGCTACATTTGTTTTTGGAAGTCTTGAACGTGGCTCAGTCTATCTGTCTATCAGTCTGTCTATCTATCTGTCTATCTATCTGTCAGTCTATCAGTCAGTCAGTCAGTCAGTCTATCTATCTATCTGGGAGGAGAAAAAAAGCGCAAGGGGAAATTCGCAAGGAGATTGATTGGTTGGTTGGGTCCTTTTCTCTGGCAGGCCTGTTTTCCCTGTTTGTTCACGTCCCCTTTTTCTTTTTCTTCTTCTTTTTCTTCTTCTTTTTCTTCTTCTTCTTCTTCTTTTTTTCTTCTTCTTCTTGTTCTTCTTCTTCTTTTTCTTCTTCTTCTCCTCTCTTCTTCTTCGGACCTTACCACAACCATCCCCCCTCCCCAACAACCACTTCTGTCCCGTCCCCTCCACTACGCTCTATCCTCACAAGCTCCTTCCCTAAAAACCCCATCTCCTAAAAAAAAAAAACCCCTCACATCTCCCTCGTCAAAAAGCGGCGCGCTCGGCCCTTTTTT
>JAABVA010001811.1_pt1 | contig 22174 bp, 15 predicted proteins | sample 5560331 | NCBI WGS metagenome assembly JAABVA01 (sample SAMN12812661, study PRJNA571458) | rock metagenome | isolation source: Antarctica rocks | place: Antarctica: Victoria Land, Mt New Zealand sud | collected 2016-01-07
AAGGCGTTCAACAACATCTTCTTCCAGCACCTCGGCTCGATGCAGCGTCCGGCCGGCGCATCCGACCGGAACACGCTGATGATCGCCGGTGACGACGCCACGGCGAAGAAGACGGTCACCGACTTCATCGACGCGGTCGGATACGACGTCTTCGATACCGGCAGGCTGGCCGACAGCTGGCGCTTCCAGCGTGATCAACCCGCCTATGCCGGCGCGTACGCAGAGGGAGGCGACTTCGACAAGCCCAAGCGCGCCGACCGCGACGAGCTGCAGGCGTTGCTCGAGCGGGCTGACGCCTCCATCCGCTAGGCGGCATGAGCGGACGTTGCCGAGCGTGGGTGAAGTTGGGCACGGTCAGTCGTGCCGCCACACGTCCGGCCGCTAGTCGGCGAGGTCGGCGACCCTGGCGTCGCCGGCGACGACGAGAAGGTCAACGACGCGCTGCCAGCGCGCGATGTCCGCGTCCGCGGTGAGGTCGGATCGGCGCTCATGGAGCCACTCCGGGAGGGTAAACGTCGAGGCGCAGTCGGTGCCGCTGCCGCTGACGGCCTGCTCGATCAAGGGGAGGCCGTGGTTGATCTGGCCGCGGACGTCGAGGTCCCGGACGGCGATGACGACGTGGTCGATACTCATGCGTCGCAGGGCGGCGGCTCGCAGCCAGCGTTCGACCTGGGGCGTCCAGGCGAGCAGGTCGCGCCAAGGGTACGGGTCGCCAGCGAGCTCGATGGTGAGGTAGCCCCACGCGGCGGTCGGGTTGTGGATCAGGTGCGCCTGGGCGTAGGCGCCCCAGCTGTGCTCGGTGAACAGCTGCGGGCGGTCGTGCGCCGCGTCGAGGACGAGGTCCATGATCTGCGGCCAGAGCCGTCGCGCGTGTCGGCCGGCGTCCAGTCGCTCCTCGGCGGCTGCGGCGAGGGCTTGGAGTCCTTCGGCGAGGAGCCGCGAGCTCGGCAGGTAGCAGCGGACGTACTGGAGCGCGGTCTCGTCGTCGCCGGTGGTTGCCTGCCAGAGGGAGGCGCGGGCGGCGACGAGGGAGTCGCTGCGGCTGTGGTGGTAGCCGTGCTTGTGGGCGAGCATGGCCCGCTGGTGCGCGGCGAGGAGCGTGCGCAGGGTGAGGCGCGCGTCGTCGCTGCAGCAGGCGGCGGTTGCGGCGGCGGTTCCGGCGGCGCGCAGCGCAGGGCTGAGCCGTCGGACGTAGATGTCGTCGCCGCCGATCGTGTCCAGAGTCTGCGGGCGGGGCGGGGCGGGGCGGGGCGGGTCGAGGCGGACGAGCGGGCGGCGCTGGCGCTGCGGGTCCGACGGGCCGATGACGGACTCGGCGGCGGACTCGGTGACGAGGTCGAACGCGACGCGGTGGTGGCAGCGGCCGTGCAGGTGGTCGGTGTCGCACGGGGTGGCCCAGACGGCGTCGAGCGCTCGCGCGTACGCGAGCCGGGTCTCGTTGTCGCCGCTGACGTCGACGCCGCGGCTGAGGGCGATGAGCTCGTCGACGTCGTCGGGTCCCTCGACGGACAGGGCCTCCCGGAGTTCGAGGGCGGCCGGCAGCAGGAGGAACGGCAGCGCCCGCGCCGCGGACCGGTCGGCGCCCTGGCTGAAGAACGAGTCGTCGTACGCGTCGGGCGGCCGGTCGGCGACGGCCGCGGCGACGCGCAGGAGCACGGTCGCGGACCAAACGAGGTCGTCGAGGGGGACCATTGCCCGCGACGTCAGGTGGAGCTCGACCGCTGTCGCCATGACGGCGACAGGCCCGTCCGGCGCTAACCCGGCCAACTGCGGCGGGTCGTCAAGGAGCTCTCGCGCCAGGGCGAGGTCGGCGGCGAGCGCGTCCGAGTCGACGTCCGGGGCGGGGCGTCCGTTGTCGCGGACGTGGGCGTGCCGGACGATGAGCCCGACGGAGTCGTTGGTGCGACGCAGGTCGGCGTTCGTGTCCAAGAGGACCCGCTCGGCATCCGGATCCACGGTTTGCTGGATGACGACCTGCTCGTCCTCCCGTCGAAGCTCGTACGCGGCCCGGTCGAGCGACGCGGCCCAGGTCCTCACCGCGGCGAGATGCTCGCGGGCGCCCGGTGGCGAGTCGTCGCCGACGCCCTTGCGGGCGTTGTCCTCGAGCCGGTCTCCGACATCCTTGAGCTGGCGGATGCGGTCGCCGTCAGCCGAGAGCGCGAGCATCATGCCGACCTCGCGGAGCGTCCAGCCGCGGCGTTCAGAGTGCGGGAGCTCGGGGACTCGGGCGGCGAGGCCGCTCGTCCGGTCGGCGATCGCGCGTGAGAACTCGAGCTCCCAGACCGTCGGCTCGACGACGTACGGGTCGATCGCGTCGCCGACGTCCTCGAGGTGCCGGATCAGGACGGCGTGCGCGAGCGCCGGCATCGCGAGGCTGTGTGCGTCTGCGGTCATGATCTTGGTGAGCGCCTCTGGCGGGACCCCGGCCTTGACGTGCTCCTCGGTGACGAACTCGAGAGCCTGCAGCGCGCTCATGCACGGGTACGGACCAACGCCGGTGCCGCGGTACCAGAGCCACACCTGCCCGTCGCCGGCGTACTCGCGCGGCTCGCCCGTGATCGACAGGACGTGGCCTGTCCCGGCCAGGTCGTCCGTCTGCGTCCCGTACCAGCGGCTCGTGAAGCCGCGAACGCGGCACCGCGCGGCGTGGTCGAGCATCCGGTTGAGCAGCAAGACACCGCCGCGGTAGTCGGCGCGGAACATGGCCAGGAACGGGCCGCGGGTGAGCGACGCGAACGGGCCGCGCCCGTCGAAGCGGTGGTCGCGGATGCCGTCGTCGTGCAGTCCGCCGGACCAGGCCAGCCTGCCGTCGTCGTCGTCCTCCTGTTCGATGTAGTACGCCTCGGTCAGGTCGAGCAGGAGCTTCGGGTCGTGCGCGGCGAGGGCATGCCCGGCGAAGTCCGCCTCGACGGCGGGTTGGAGGGAGTGCGGCTCGTCCTCGGCGATCCGGCGCAGGATTGTCTCGCCGTCGGGGCCGAGGTCGGGCCCGAGCAGGGCGAGATGCTCGATCTGAGCGTCGTCGATCCACTGGTAGGGGCGGTGCCGCGCGCGCGCCGCACGGCGCGGCCGACGGCGGGGCAGCGGCGAGCTGGTGAGCGCCGCGAACCGCGCGAGGCGGGTCTCGTCGGGGGCGATCTGCTCGGGTGTCCGCGCGGCGAGGTCGGCTTGTCGTGCGGCCTCCTGCTCGTCGAGCGCGCGCTCCTTGTCGGCGCACTGTCGCAGGATCGCGTCGTGGAGCCGGATGCGCGTTGCCAGCCCTGCGCGGGTCGCGTGGAGCACGTGCGCGCGCAGCCAGTCGCCGATCAGCGACGCGGCGTCCTCTGCGACGCGGCGCGGCAGCCCGGGCTGGAGCAGCTGGACGACGACGGGCTCGGCGACCGCGGGGTCGACGACGCCGTCCCGTTGGTGGCGGGCGCGCAGAACGCGGATCAGCCGTGCGACGCCGAGGCCGTCGTCGCCCACGAACGCTGGCCATGCGTCGTGCAGCACGTCGCCCGCGTCGGGCAGCGCGAGACCGGCCTCGGTCGGGACGTCGGACCACCGTTCGCCGTGCCCGCTCGCGACGAGCGCGTCGAACGTCTTCTGCAGCGCCGGGAGCCGACCCGATCGTGGGTGCGTCGGGTCGTCCGGTGCGACCAGCAGGATCTCGCACGCGAGCCGAGCCGACGGCAGCGTCCACCTCGGAGCTCCGCGCGCGGTCAGGGCCGCCGCCGGGTCGCGTTCCGCCAGCAGCAGCCGGGCGATCCCGTACGCGCGGACGAGGTCATGCTGGAACGCGGGCACCCGCTCCCACGGCAGTCGGCTCGCCGGCAGCAGCAGGCCGCTGCGTCGGAGGCCGTCGACGGCGGAGTGGTCGAGGTGCGACAGGAGGCTGTCGACGTCGCCGGGGCGGACGGCGTGGTCGGCCAGGCGCAGCATGACCTGCTCGCGCGCACCGGGAGCTCCCTCGTCGCACCGGTTCCCGTTGCGCACTAGGTGATGCCAGATGTGGTCGAGCGCCTGCGCCTCGCTCAGCGGCAGGCCTGGGTCGCCCGACCGGCAGAGGAGGGCGATGACAATCGGCCGGCGGAGCAGCTCGCGAGCGCGCGCGGTGTCGACGAGCCGCTGCAACGCGGGGAACGACTGCGCCGCCTCGCGCAGCTCTTCGTCGTCGAGCCCGGGGACAGCCAGCTCGCGCGGGGCCTCGCAGGACTGCTTCATCAGCTCGGTGACCGTGGCGGCGCCCTCGGTCGTCGTAACCGCGATCACCTTGACGCCTGTGTCGCGTGCGGCGCGGACGAGGTGGGAGAAGATGTCGCCTTGGGTCTCGGCTGCGGCCTCCGCGCTGTCGATGATGAGCATTCGCTCCGGAGCGGTCAGCTCCGCTAGGAGCTCGTCGAGCGGGCTCAGCAGCAGGGCGAGCAGGTCGATGTGCCTGCTCGGCAGGTGCCGCAGGTTGAGCGCGAGCGCTTGACGGTCGTCGCCGAATCCGTCCTGCTCGATCGCGTCCATGACGAGCGCGCTCTTACCGACGCCGGACTCGCCCTTCACGACGAGGTCGCCGTCGGCGGCGACCGCGGCCCGCACCTCGTCGCGGATCGCGGCGCGCGGGAGGGTCAGCCCGTTCGATCCTCGGCCTGCGACGGACCGCGCGATGGCGGATCGGGCCTGCCGGTCCACTGCTACCAGACGGATCCAGCCCGGAGGTGGGATGTGCGCGTCCGGAGCCATCTCCCCGTACAGGCGCCGTCGCAGCACGCCTGCATCAAGGACGCCTGCGGTGCTTCCGAACTCGCCTGCGAGCTGCTCGAGCCGGTCGCGCAGCGCCACAGCGCGGTCGACTGACGCGCCGATCGCGACCCGCTTGAGGTCGTCGACGACGGCCGTCCACGCGCTCTCGTGCCCGGTCTCGAGTTGCGTCTGCATCATCCAGAGCCGGCGAAGCAGACTCCAGCAGCGATGCTCCGCCGTGCCGGACGCGTCGGAGGACTCGGCGAGCGCCGCCGCGACCATGTCGACGAGATGATCGAGGCGGCGTCGGCTGGCGAACTTGCCGGGCGTGCGCACAAGCCGGAAGAAGTCATCAGCGGTCGGTTGGGCTCGGGCCACGGCCGCGAGCTCGGCGACCTGCTGCGCGTGCGTCTGGACCCCCGAGACCGCGACCGCGAGGCGCCGCTCTACACGCGTATCCGCGTCACGCTCAGCGTCGATGTCCGCCGCGACGAGCGCCGCGACCAGCTCCGTTGTCTTCTTGTTGCTCTGGATGAACTTCGGCGTGCGCCGGACCGCGATCTCGAGCCGGACCGATGACACCCCGTCCGCGGCTGACGCCGTGACCACCAGGTCATCGACGCGTGCTGCGGGCGCCTGCTGGAACGCCACCCGCGTCGGCGGCCTCTCGCCCAGCTCGAGCACTGGCCCGCAGGTGAGGAGGCGCGCGAGAAAGACCGCTCCAAGACGGTGCTCCAGGCGCGTCCCACCGCCGCCCGTTGAATACGGGCTGGCGGCGGTCGAATGCTTTTCAGTGTCTGCTGTCACGCCCTCGGCTCCTCGGCACTCCAGTCTAAGGACGCAATGGCTCGCCGGGCCCCCAAACGTCTTGATGGGCGAGGATCAGCCCCCTTGACCTGGTTGTCGTCGGATCGCGGCATGAACGGACACGGAGGGGCAGGTGAGACAGACAAGACGGCGCACGAGCTAGCTCCGCTGGGCGGTGCCGAGCACGACCGCCCACGGGCTACCGCGTGCGACCGCTTCGGCCCGCACGCGGATGCGGGCCACGGGAGTAGCCGACGCCGCCGGGACGTTGAGGAAGGGTTGAGCAGCGCGACGCTCGGACTCGTCGCGACGGTGCGGTGCGGTGCGGAGCGGAGTGCGGAGTGCGGGACGAGACCGAGGCGATGGTCGAGGAGGCCGTCGCGCTCGGGCTGCGGAACCAGCGGGTCGTCGAGCTCGCGACGGCGCACTGCCTGAACTTCGAGTGGCACACCATGGGCGGCGTCGGCATGGTCGAGGCCGAGACCGGCCTGCCGATCGGGATGCGCCTGCCGCACTGCGCGTACGCGAGCTCGGCCGGCGGCATGGCGGGTGCGGACCTCGAGCCGGTCGCCCTGGCGTTCTACAGCGAGCACTGCGTCGGCTGCGAGCACCGTCGCCCGACCGGTCGGGTGCCGAACCTCGCGACCCGAGCGGAGGAGCAGCGCGCGGCCGCCGAGCGGGCGGAGGACGCCGATCGCATCCGGCTCGAGGAGGACCGCGCGGGCTGGCAGCAGCGCGCCGACCGCCGCGCCGCCGTTATCGCCGCAGCGACCGACGCGACGACGGGACCCGTGCTCGCCGACGTCGGTCTGCTTGATGCCGACCAGGGCGACAGGGACCGGCCGGATCCCCGGGCCGCGCTCGGCCGGCTGCGCGCTGTCGCCGAGCGGGCGGCCGAGCAGCTGACCGACGACGTCGCGCGCCACCTGCTGCAGCTCGTCGTCGAACGTCGCCAGGTCGAGCTACTGGCGGTGCTGCGCCCGCTCGCGCTCGCCCGACCCGCGTACGCCCGACCGGTGCTCCAGGCGGCGCTCGAGGTGCTTGGTGCATCCCCACACGCCGACGCCGGCCGGTGCCTCGTCGACCTCGCCGACAACGCTACCGCCGGTGACGTCACCCCCGCCGCCGTGCGTTCCTTGGCCCGACTGTCCGCGCCCGCCGCCGAAAGCCTCATGGACACCATGCGCGAGGTGCCTGGCGGAGCGGCGGACCCGACGGGTCTGCGGACCGCCGCGACGCTGGCACCGGATACGGTCCGGGCGACGCTGCGGGACGCGCTGCGCGTCACCGGCACGGCCTCGCCGCTGCCGACCGGTGCCCGCCCGACGGACGACGGCCCTTCCGACGCCGAGCGCGCCGCCGCCGCGGCCGTCTCCAGCCTGTCCGCCAGCCATCCCGACCTGGCCGCGGACCTCGCCGAACCGCTGCTAATCAACCTGCGGAAGCCGGACAACGACCGATACGGCATGCATCCCCGGTCGCGGGTCGCCCGCGCCGCGGCCTGCCTGCTCGTCCGCGGGCTCGGCGACGTCCCGCGGCGGCTGCTCGAAGTCGGCCGGCACGCCGGCAGCGATCACCGCAGCGCGCTGGTGAACGTTTTGCAGCACACAGCCTGGCTGCTCGACCCGGAGCCACGCTGGCCGCAGCGCGACGATCCGACGCCGACCGGCGCGCAGCACGCCGCGCTTGTGCGGTCGCTGACCGGGCTATGCCTGCAGCTGACCGATGGCTGCTGGGGCGAGGGCGTCACGCACACCGCCGCGACCCTGCTCGAGGAGCTCGCCGGCGACCACCCCGACGTGCTGCTCGCACCGCTGCCGGCTCTGCTGGGCGCGGCGCTGGAGATCGAGCGGCGCGCGGCGCAGCCGTCCAGTCCGTCGCTGCTGCTCGCGGGAGCGCCGCCACCGGACCCGACCCTCTCGAAGTTCGACCGGCTCAACCGCAGCACCGCGCTGAGCGGCGCGGCGCACCGCCTGCTGGTGGCTGTGGAGAAGCTCGCGTCCCGCGACGCGCACCGTGTCCTCGCCGCGGTGCGTGACCTGCTGACCGACAAGCGCGACCGCGAGGACCCGTCCTTCGCCGACCTGCGACTGCTCGACCTGCTCGGCCGGATCGGGTCGCGCCACGGGGACGACCCCGCCGTCTTGAACGCCGTCCTGCCGGTGCTGCACACCCACCTGGTCTCCGCCGACGTCAGGCTGCGGGCTACAGCCATCGAGGCCTGGACTGACATCGCCCAGCGCCACCCGAACGTCCCGGACAGCCTGTCGGCGCTGCTGCCTGCCCTGATCGCCGACCGCTACGTCATGGTCATGCGGGCCGTGCTACGCGCGGCCCGACGCCTGTCCTGGGAGGGAGAGGACCACGCGCAGCTGCTGGTCTTCGGCCGCGGAGGCTGCCAACGAGTGGGTCGCCGCCGCCCACCCCGACCTGTTCAAGGACGCGCTGCCGACCCTGCTCGCGCTGGTCCGCTCGGCCGACCCGGCGCTCAAGGTTCGGGTCCAGCGTCACGTGCTCATGCTCGCTGACCGGCTCGACCGCTACGCCCTCCAAGAGCTGCTGCGCCGCCGCTTGTGGGAGGACCCGATCGCGACGTCTCCCGAGCTGGCCCGGCTGTGGCTGCGTCAGGCGCGTGACCCCGCCATCAACGACCGTCTCAACGCGGGCGACGACGACGAGCTCGTCGCGCTGCTCGGCTGTGGACCCGGGCTCGCCGCGCTGCCTGTCGACGAGCTCACCGCCGCAGCGGTCGACCTGCTGCCGGGCTCGCCGTACGCGGCGGCCGAGTTCGCCGAGGTCGCCTGGCGCGGGGGACGACCCGATGACGCGCACACGATCCTGCGCGCGGCCCGCCAGGCGATACCCGACCAGCCGGTGTACCGGCGGCACCGCGACCTGCTCGAGCTGTGGGCGCAGGCTGCCGCGCTGGACGCCGCAGCCGCCGCCGACGTGGCCGCCGCGCGTGACGCCGCGCGCGTGGTCGCCGACGACTGGGCCGCCGAGCCCGCCCGCAGCCGGCCTGCCGGAGCGGGACCCGAGCAGGTCGCTGCCCGCGCCGTGCTGCGGGCCGTCCTCAGCGGCCGGACCGCCGACGCACCGCTGCTCGACCTGACCGGCCTCGCCGGCGACCTCGCGCCCGGCACGGGTGAGGACCCCGCCGCCCGCCAGCGGCTCCGGGCCGACCAGCTGGTCGCCGCGAGCGACCGGATCCGCAGCGGTGCCCTCGCGCGCACCCCGACCGGTGCGTACCTGCGCGCCCTGCTGGACGGCTGCGACGTCGCCGCCCGGCTGCTGCGCCTGCAGGCCGCGATCCTCGACGCCGACATCCCGGATGCCGACGCGCAGCGTGCCACAGCCCACGGCCGCGCCGCCGCCCACCACGACGCGAGTCGCTGCGCGCAGACGACCCCCTCGCAGGGCCCCTGCTGCTGCTGCTCGACCGCGCGACCAGCCTCGAGGACGGCAACGCCGCTGACTGGATCGCCGACCTGGCACTGCTTCCGCTCCCGCTAGTGTTTGTCCGCGGGCCGCGCCGCTGGACGGCCGACAGCGGCGCGCCGGCAACCCCGAGCGACGGCGATGGCCGTGACGTCGCTCCGGTGGTCGTCGCGCTGGCCAGCCTCGACGGCCGGCTCATCACCGACACCCAGGTCATGACCCCCGGGCGCGTGCACACCCTCGAACTCGAGGTGCGTCTGGGCGGTGTCTGGCCCGAGTGGGCCGACCGGCTAGAGGCCTCCTTCGTCAGCCACCTCCGCACCCCCGACGACGCCGAGATCCCACACTTCTCCTGGATCCGGCCGGCCGATCCCGACCAGCCGCTCACCGGCGACGGCACCCTGATCATCCGCTTCACCCTTCCGGCCGGTGGCCGGGCACCGCAGCTCGGCCTGGCCCTGCGGTTCCTCGGCAGCGTCAACGGCTCACCGACCGTGCAGGAGTGCGACGTCGCCGGACACCGCCACCTGCGGATTCGGCCGTTCGACGCCTCCCTCGACGCCCGCACCGGCTGGTCCAGCGTCGACGAGCGCCTGCTCACCCGCTACGAGCGCCTGCACACCGCGAACTACGGCGAGGACGAGATCCAGGCGTACTGCCGGCTGCTCACCGCCGTCTGCCGCGCCGCGTTCCTCATGTCCTACGAGCAGGCCTACCGCTCCGGTGCCCAGGTCAGCGAACGGCAGTTCCACGACGATCTCGAAGCCCGCTTGCTGGCCGACCCGGAGCTCGGCGGACGCGTCGAGCGCGGTACGCGCGCGGCCCTGGTCTTCCTCGACCTGCGACACGACCGCGTCACCGCCGAGCTCAAGGTCGAGCCCCGTACCGCCGTCACCGAGGAGCGCTCGCCGAAGTACCTCGGGCAGCCGACGCAGTACGCCACCGCCGACGGCGCCCGGCTGTCACTGCTCGTCGTCCTGGACATGTCGCGCAAGACCAGCCCCGTGGGCACCCCCGAGAACTACATCTGGGACCTTCAGCCGCGGCTGCACGGCCTGACCAACCCCGAGGCGCCGTCGCTGACCACCGTCGTCGTCGTCAACGGCGGGCTGCCGACCCCGAGCACCTGGTCCCGCAAGAAGATCGAGATCGAGACGGCCGAGGACCAGCCGGCAGCCGAAGCCGGAACGCGCTCCTCCGCGAGCGACGACCCGCCGCCCACCGGCGACTGACGCAATGGCGAGGCCCTGCCGCCGCGCTTCCGCACCGCGGCAGGGTCAGCTGCCGCGACGGCAAGAACGGGACCGAGACATGGCCGTCGCGTCGTGCGAGGAGGACCGTGATCCGCGAGCCGGACCCGGGCTTGGTCCCACAGCCGGAGGTCGGGCACCACGAGCTCGAACCGCGATGCGTTCACGAGCCTGCCGCTGGGTGGTGCTGTGGGCGCTTCCCTAGGTGATCCGACTGGCCTTAGCACTCGTGATGGCGACCTTCCGCCGCCGCAGCGTCCGCTCATCGGCAAGAGCGGACGTCCCGGCCCGCTGAAGCGCGAGAGTCGGGACTTGAACCTGCCTTGGTCTGGTCGGGCCACCAGGGCAAACCTCAAAAGCGCTGCTAAGACGGGTTGATTGGTTCGGGTTTGGTCACGTCCGATGAGGCTTGATAAGTCATATGCCCCCAGTTTGCCCCCAGTGGATCTTGGGTTGTGGTGTGGTTGAGGTGCGGCCGTCACCTGAAGATCGACGGCGCCAAGCGTGCCACTTTGAGCTCGGCTATTTTCAGTCGACGTTCTTACGATCGAGGAGCACGTTGCCGCCCAAGAGCACGCCGAAGCCCGGACCGCTCGGTTTTGAGGGCGTCCTGTGGAGGACGGCGGACAAGCTGCGCGGCTCCATGGATTCGTCGGAGTACAAGCACGTGGTGCTGGGGCTGATCTTCCTCAAGTACGTCGAGGACTCCTTCGAGGAGCGCCGCGAGTTGCTGCGGACCGAGCTCGCCGCCGACGGCATCACCGGCCTGGCCGCCGAGGAGCTTCTGGAGTCACGCGACGAGTACACAGCCGAGGGCGTGTTCTGGCTGGAGCCAGAAGCGCGCTGGGGCTACCTGCGCGAGCGCGCCAAGCAGCCCGAGATCGGCAAGCTGATCGACAACGCGATGGATCTGATCGAGGTAGACAACCCCAGCCTGCGGGGGGTGCTGCCCAAGACCTACGCCCGGCCGAGCCTTGACGTCCGCCGGCTCGGCGAGCTGGTCGACCTGATGTCGGGCGTCGGCCTCGGCTCGACGGAGCACCGGGAGAAGGACCTCCTCGGCCGGGTGTATGAGTACTTCCTGGGGAAGTTTGCTTCCAGCGAGGGCAAGGGCGGCGGGGAGTTCTACACGCCTCGGTCCATCGTCAAGCTGCTGGTCGAGATGATCGAGCCGCTGTCGGGGCGGGTGTACGACGGCTGCTGCGGATCGGGCGGGATGTTCGTCCAGGCCGAGCGGTTCGTCGAAGCCCATGGCGGCCGGCGCAACGACATCGCCGTCTACGGCCAGGAGCTGAACGACACCACCTGGCGCCTCGCGGCGATGAACCTGGCCATCCGCGGGATCGAAGCCGACCTCGGCCCGCGCTGGGGTGACACCTTTCACGACGATCAGCACCAGGAGGTGAAGGCCGACTACATCCTGGCCAACCCGCCGTTCAACGTGTCCGACTGGGGCGGGAAGCAGCTCCGCGACGACCAGCGGTGGAAGTACGGGGTCCCGCCTGCCGGCAACGCCAACTACGCGTGGCTGCAGCACTTCGCCGCGAAGCTCGCCCCGCGCGGTGTCGCCGGGATCGTTCTCGCGAACGGCTCTTTGTCGTCCCAGCAGTCCGGCGAGGGCGAGATCCGCCGGCGGCTGCTCGAAGCCGACCTGGTGGAGTGCATCGTCGCGCTGCCGGGGCAGCTCTTCTACTCGACGGCCATACCGGTGTCGCTGTGGTTCCTCAACCGCGACAAGACACCGGGGGGCGCCCGCGCCTGGCGCGACCGGCGCGGTGAGCTGCTGTTCATCGACGGCCGCAGGCTCGGCACCCTGGTCGACCGCACCCACCGAGAACTGTCCGACGAAGAGATCGGGCGCATTGCGGGCACGTATCACGCCTGGCGGGGGGAGTGCGGCGGGGAGTATGCCGGCGTTCCCGGGTTCTGCGCTTCCGTGACGCTTGAGCAGGTTGCCGAGAACCGCCATGTCCTGACGCCGGGCCGCTACGTTGGCTCCGAGTCCTTCGCGGAAGAATCGGAGCCGCTTGACGAGAAGATCGCGCGGCTGACGAAGGAGCTGTCCGAGGCGTTCGACGAGAGCGACCGGCTTCAGACGCGGATTCGAGCCGGTCTCGACGTGCTCGATGGATGATGTTCCGCCGGACTGGCGAGGGGTCTCGCTCGGAGCGGCTGCCACCTGGTACAGCGGCGGGACCCCTCGCACGACCAGTCCCGAGTACTGGGGCGGCACGATCCCCTGGATCAGTGCCGCGAGGCTGCACGACTTCCACGTCTACGAGTCGGACCGCCGTGTGACCGAACTCGGCGCCGCAAGCGGCACTCGACTCGTTCCAGAAGGGACGGTGCTGTTTGTCGTTCGTGGAATGAGCCTCAAGAGTGAGTTCAAGATTGGCATTACGCGGCGGGTCGTCGCATTCGGCCAGGACTGCAAGGCGCTGATACCGCGCCCCAACATCGATGGCCTGTTTTTGGCTTATGCGATCAAGGCGCAGAGCGCGCAGGTCCTCGACATGGTCGATGAGGCCGGGCACGGGACGGGTCGTCTGGTCACCGACCGACTTCAACAACTTACCGTCGGCGTGCCTCCGCCGACTGAGCAGAAGGCGATCGCCGAGGTGCTCGGGGCGCTGGACGACAAGATCGAGGTCAATTCGCGGCTTGTCGCACTCCTGCGCGATCTCGCCAGGGCACAGCTGCTGCACGCTGCCGACCTGACGAATCGATTCGTCGTCGGCGATGTCGCCGACGTCCGGAAGGGTTTGTCCTACACTGGCGCCGGCCTGTCGGATGCCGGGATGCCGATGGTGAACCTGGCCAACGCGCGACCGTTCGGCTGGTTGAAGCGGTCGGGGTTCAAGCACTACACAGGCCCGTACAAGCAGCGCCACGTCGCTCCGAAGGGGGCGCTGTTCGTGAGCGGCGTGGACCTCACGTGGAAACTGGAGATCATCGGCTGGCCGATGCTGCTCCCCGACGACGTCGAGCCCTCGCTGTTCTCGCAAGACATGTTCCTCTTCGACTTCCGCGTGGACCGGCAATGGCTGCGACTGCCTCTGTGGGCACACCTCTACAGTGCTGGTGCGCGCGCGTGGATCGAGGGAATGGCGTACGGCACCACCGTTGCGAGAGTCCCTTCGGAAGCGTTGACGCGACTGGAGTTCCTGGCGCCTCCGGCGCATCATCCCGCCCTTTCGCTGGCGGCAGACCTGCTGCGGCGCGCTTGGGCCGCCGAGCGCGAGTCAGCCGCGCTGACGCAACTGCGCGACACGCTGCTACCCCCGCTTCTGTCGGGCAAGTTGCGCGTGCGCAACGCGGAGGAGCTGGTCGCTCAGGTCGGGACATGACGGGAATCGGTCTGCCGCGGGGCTATCGCAGGATGGTCCGCGAGCACGTGTTCGACAAGTGCTGGTCGCTGGACGTCACATGGGCAGAGATCGATGCGCTGGTCGAGTCGAGCACCGTGGTCGAGCGACACGAAGGCGTGGGACGGAGCGTCAAGGAGATCCGGTTGCTGCGCGGCTGGGTTCGGCCACTGCATATCGTCTGCGCGATCGACCACGACAAGCGCATCATCATCTTCATAACGGTGTACGAGCCCGACCTAACCCACTGGCGGCAAGGCTTTAAGGAGCGGAGACATTGATGGATTGCGTGATGTGCGACGGCACGACGGTGTCCAGGACTCAGCCCAAGGCCGTGGAGCGGGCCGGCCGGGTCGCGGTGATTCGTGACGTGCCCGTCGAGGTGTGCGACTCCTGCGGCGAGGTCTATATCGACACGTCGGTTGCGAGCCGGCTGGACCAGTTGTTCCGTGGGATGCTCAGCGGCAACGTCGACCAGGTCTTTGGGCATTACGTGGCTAATGCGGCGTGAGGCCCGCCTGGCAAGGCTCGCGTCGCTGCACCGGTTCGTGAACGAGGGCCAGCTGCGGCAGCGCGGGGAGCAGTGCGGAACCACCTACACCACGGCTCGTGCTGGAGGGCGGCCGCGATGAAGGGCTTCATCGCGGAGTCCGGCGTCGAAGAGGTGTGCCTCGACTACTTCGACGGTCTCGGTTGGCAGGTGCTGCACGGCCCGGACATCGCGCCCGGTGAGCCCGGCGCAGAGCGCTCGTCCTACCGCGACGTCCTGCTCGAAGGGCGGCTGCGGGCTGCGGTCGCCCGGCTCAACCCGCACCTGTGCGCCGAGGATGTCAGTCAGGTCATCGCCACGGTCCGCCGGGCGGAGAGCGCGGATCTGCTGGCGGAGAACTGGCGCGTCCACCGGCTGGTCACAAGTGGCGTGCCGGTCGAGCGGCGCACGGCTGACGGCGGCTCCCGCTCGGACGTCGCCCGGCTGGTGGACTTCGACGACCCCGCCAGCAACGACTTCGCCGTTGCCAACCAGGTGAGCGTCGAGCAGGACAACAAGACCCGCCGGCCAGACATCCTGGCGTTCGTCAACGGACTGCCGCTCGGGCTGATCGAGCTGAAGGTCCCCGGGCAGGAGAGCGCAACGCTGCGCAGTGCGTGGAACCAGTTCCGCACCTACGGCGCGCAGATTCCGGCGCTGCTTGCCTTCACCGCGGTCAACGTGATCTCGACCGGGACCCAGGCAAGGCTCGGCGCGCTCGGCGGCCGGTTCGAGCACTACGCGCCGTGGAAGACGATCGACGGCCATGCCCTCGCGCCGGCTCCGCTGCCGGAGCTTGAGGTGCTCGTGCGCGGCGTGTTCACCCCCGCGGTGTTCCTGGACCTGGTGCGTAACTTCGTCGTGTTCACCGACGAGCGGATAGGGCTAGTCAAGCGGGTCGCGAAGTACCACCAGTTCCATGCGGTCAACAAGGCCGTAGCCGAGACAGTGGCCGCCGTGTCTCGAGGTGACGGCCGCGCCGGAGTGGTCTGGCATACCCAGGGCTCCGGCAAGAGCCTGGAGATGCTGTTTTACGTCGGGAAGGTCCTGCGGCACCCGGCGATGGCCAACCCGACCGCGGTCATGCTGACGGACCGCAACGACCTCGATGACCAGCTGTATGACGAGGTGTTCGCTCCTGCGCGAACCCTGCCGGAGACGCCGGTGCAGGCGACGTCCCGGGAGCATCTGCGCAGCCTGCTGGCGTCCAAGGCGTCCGGCGGCGTGGTCTTCTCCACGATGCAGAAGTTCGGCTTGGCCAAGGAGGACCGGGATGCCGGCCGGCGCTTCCCCGTGCTCTCCGAGCGCCGCAACATCGTCGTCGTGGCCGACGAGGCGCACCGTACCCAGTACGACCTGATCGACGGCCTCGCCCGCAACCTGCGCGACGGGCTGCCGAACGCGAGCTTCATCGGCTTCACCGGGACGCCTATCGAGGCGGCGGACCGCAACACCCGGGCGGTCTTCGGCGAGTACATCGATGTCTACGACCTCACTCAGGCCGTCGAGGATGGCGCGACGGTCAAGGTGTTCTACGAGGCCCGGCTGGCGAAGGTCGAGCTTCCCGACGAAGCCCGACAGGTGCTCGACAGCGGCTTCGAGGAGGTCACCGAGCTCGCCGAGACCGACAGCCGTGACCGGCTGAGGACCCGGTGGGCACGGGTCGAGGCCATCGTCGGTGCCCGCAAGCGCATCCATGCGGTCGCCGCCGACATCGTCGCCAACTGGGAAGCCCGCCGGGGTGCCTTGGCCGGCAAGGCAATGGTGGTCTGCATGTCCCGCCGGATCTGCGCCGAGCTGTACGAGGAGATCGTCACGCTGCGCCCGGACTGGCACAGCGACGACGATGCGCTGGGCACCGTGAAGGTCATCGTCACCGGCTCGGCCGCCGACGGGCCGGAGCTGGCCCGCCATGTCCGCGGCAAGCAGGCCCTGGCCGAGCTCAAGGCCCGGGCCAAGAACCCGGATGACCCGCTCGAGCTGGTCATCGTTCGGGACATGTGGCTGACCGGCTTCGACTCCCCGTCGATGCACACGATGTATGTCGACAAGCCGATGCGCGGCGCGGGGCTGATGCAGGCGATAGCCCGGGTCAACCGCACCTTCCGCGACAAGCCGGGTGGGTTGGTCGTGGACTACATCGGCATCGCCGAGTCTCTGCAGGCCGCGCTGGCGGACTACACCGCCCGGGACCGGGCCCGCCAGGAGGTTGGCGCTCCGGTGGACGAGGCGCTGGCGCTGCTGGAGGAGAAGGTCGAGATCCTCGGTGAGCTGCTCTACGGCTGCCCCTGGCGGGAGGCGCTCGACTCGGGCACCGACCGGGCGAAGGTCGAGGCGATCATGGCCGCCCTGGAGCACCTGCTCGCCGCGCCGGAGCTGGACCTGCCGGACCGGTTCCTTCATCACACCCGAGTCGCCGCGCAGTCGTTCACCCTCGCGGTGTCCTCGCCGGAGGCGCTGCGGTTCCGTGACGACCTCGCGTTCTTCCGGGCCGTCGCGGTCGAACTGCGCCGCAGTCGCGCCGACGCCACTCCTGGTACCGGCGACGACGTGGAGATGGAGACAGCCATCCGCCAGGTCGTCTCTGATGCTGTGGTCACCGGGGGTGTGGTCGACATCTACGCCGCCGCCGGCATCGACCGGCCAGACATCAGCATCATCGACGACGACTTCGCCCGCCGGCTGTCGACCAACCCCCATCCGAACGTGCAGATCGAGCTGCTCAAGCGGCTGCTGAACGCGGAGGTGAAGGCCGTCGCGAAGCGTAACGTGTTGGCCGAGCGGAGGTTCTCCGAGATGCTGGAGCGAGCGATGCGCTCCTACACCAACCGCTCGTTGGACGCTGCCGAGGTGATCGCCGAGCTGGTGGAGCTCGCTAAGCAGTTGCGCGCTGAACACCACCGTGGCGCTCGGCTCGGGCTGGCTGACGACGAGCTGGCGTTCTACGACGCGGTGTGCCAGAACGACTCAGCCGTGCTTGAGCTCGGGGACGACACGTTGAAGAAGATCGCGCATGAACTGGTTGGCGTCGTCCGCCGCAACGCGACCGTCGACTGGGACAAGAAGGAACAGGTTCGGGCGTCCTTCCGCCGGCACATCAAGCGCCTGCTCGTGAAGTACCGGTACCCGCCGGACAAGCAGGAAGGCGCACTCGTTCTTGTCATGCAGCAGGCGGAGCTGTTCGCGGCCGAGGTCGCCGCGTGACAGAACCTGACGCGCCGGACACGGCCGCGGCTCTCGCCGATGAGCTCGAGGTCTGCCGAGCACCGTTGCGGGACTTCGCCGCGGCGCTCGACGACCAAGACGGCCTTGCTTGGTCGGATGGTCTAGCGGCACGGGTCAAGGTCGATCGGTCGGTGTTGCCCGTACCCGGATTAGTCCAGCTCGTGATGGGGCTGCTCGTGCACGGTCATGATCTCGGTCGGGCGGACAAACTGGCGTGGGAATACCCATTCGATTATCAGGGGCGACGATGCGCGATAGCGTTGCAGAAGTTCGGAATGAATCTATACATCTCGCACTTAGCTACGGCCGAAGCTCGGCCTGCGACAGAACTCGCGCGCGAGATCTGCGCCAAGATTTCGGCTGCGGCAAGGCGCCTGGAACGCAACGTTCTGTCGACGGTGGCGGGGGAGCAGATGGCTGCTGGCCGCGTGACCGTCCACAACCAGGTGGGGCTGCTCCGCGCCATGTACACGTACTTCCGGCGGCTTGCCTCTTTGGCTTACGCCGGCAACGGGATGCTCGCTCGGGATCACGATGAGCAGGCGTCCGGCTCAGGCCTTATTCACAGTCTTCGATTCTTGGCCGAAGAGCGTGAAGGCCAATTCGCCACGATCGCGATGACCAGTAGTTACTTCAGCCTACTGGAGCACCTCTTGGTGCTCGCGCTACCTGCGACCAGCTTCGATCCGCTGGACGAGTCGCTTACCGAGTTCATTCTGTCAGGTTGGCAGGACAAGTGGCGGCGAGTGTGCGGCACAGATGACCTTGTCGCCAAGACGTTACGGCAGCGGTTGGGCGATGCGGCGGAACGCTGGCGAAACCCTTACGCGCATGGCGGGTTCGACAAGTCGCACGGCACCCTGAGTTTTCACACCGCTGGGGTGGGAGCGCTTCCTTTCGTCATGTCGGAGTACCGAAATCATCCGACCTTCCGAGTCGTCCCGGAGAGGGCGGCTGGTTATGAAGAGCTGACCCAGCTGTTCGACGACGTCGACAAGTGGCTGCGAACGAGCGCGTTGTGGCCTGGTGTGTTGTGGGCTGAGGCCAGCATGGACGTTCCGTTCAACCCCGAGTTCCTCTCCGATTTTCGAAGGGCTGCCGCCTCCGGGGGACAGAACTTCCGGGAGTTCGTCGACAACTGGTCTGAGGCAATTGATCGAGCTGCCAACCTGGAGTGGTAGAAACGTGCCTTCTTTCGGGATCCGTGCGCATAGGGGCCAGGATACGTAACTCGAACGTAGCGAGCATAGCCGAACTACTCAAGGGCCTCCCATTCCTGCGTCGCGGCACTACTGCGTCGGGTACTCGTCCTCAGGAAGGGGGTTGTCACCGGGCATGAACATCAGGCGAGAAAGAAAATTGTCGTGCAGAACGACGGTAGTAGGGCCGTGAACTCGCCCGTCCGCTTCAACGATAAACTGGTAGATTCGTGGACCTGAGCCGAAGCAGACCCAGAATGCGTCTTCGCCCGTGAAAGACTGATCGGGGCGGTGCGAACGTACGTCACCTGAACCAAGCAACTGGAAGTCATCATGATTCAGATCGGCTGCGAGGGCGGCGGCGGCCACTGCTCTCGCGTAGCCAAGGGTAACGAGGGGATGCCTGTGAATGCGCTGGTGAATACGCTCGGAGACTGCCTTCGCAACTCGCCCGGCTGCGGCTAGCGCCGATATCCCCCCGTAGACGGCGCCAGTCTCTATGAGCAATTCGGTACCTTGACCAAGGACGCTTGCGCGGCGCCCGAAGTCCGCCGGTACTGCCCTAGCAGCCACATCGGGGACTTCGAGGGCCGCGGCGAGACTTGTCTTGGACGCGTCGGCGCAGAGGCGATGGATGTCGTCCCAGTCGAACTGGCTCTGGAGGGAAGCCGCAACATTCGGATCTTCGCTCGGGACGGCTAGAACTATGGTCTCGGCATTGCGCCCTCGGAGAGGCCCTGTCTCGGCAGGCACTCGAAGAGTATGAGCCCCAGCAAGGCCGAAGGAAGCGCGCGGGGGAAAGCGGCCAGTGGCTGCACCCCGCGAACCTCGGGCATGGGCTGCGGCCAGGAGCGCCGTCGCTCTCGTCGTCAGCTGAAGGCCGTGCTTGTCGCCGGCTGAGAAGGAGGCGACGAAGGAGCCTCACGACGAGGACGGCCGGCGGCGTAGCCGCCGTCTTGATCTCGTACTGACGCTTGTCACACAGCGGGACCACGTCGCTCAGTGGCAAGGACGCGGAGCGCTCGTGGCAGCAGGCTCAGACCCGGGTCGGAACCTGGTGTAGCAGAACTGCCACGCTGGCACTGGCGGCCGTTCCCTCGCCCTCGGGTCCGATGCCGTCGTTCGAGCGCGCTTTGACTGATACGCGGGTCAAGTCGATCGCTAGCGCGGTGGCGAGGTTCTGACGCATCTGCTGGACGTGGGGCCGCAGGCGTGTTGTGCCCAGGACGACGAAGCTGTCGAGGTTCGCGACGGCCATCCCCGCAGCGCGGACGGTGTCAGCGAACTGCTCGACGAAGTCCAGGCTCCGAGCGTTCTCAGCTTCGGGATCATCCTCTGGGAAGTGCGTGCCCAGGTCGCCGTCGGCCAGGGCGCCTGCGAGGGCGTCGACGAGCGCGTGGCATAGGACGTCTCCGTCGGAGTGCGTGTCGAAGCCGGCATCTGCGTCCGCGATGGCGACGCCCCCAAGGACAAGTCGGCCTCCCGGAACGAGTCGGTGAATGTCGTGACCGAAGCCAACCCGGAATGCACTGTCGGCCGGTGACTGCATGGTCGCCAGCCTCGCAGGTTCGCGCGCGAGGCGCGAGGCGCGAGGCGCGAGGCGCGAGTGTCGGGGGTGACGGCTAGCGTCAGGTCATGACCGAGGGGGACTGGGCGAGGCAGACGGCGGGAGAGCTGCTGAGTCGGCTCGGACACCGCTGGGTTCATGTCCAGGCCGTCGCGGTGCAGGCGGAGCAAGTCGGACGAAGCCTTCCTACCAACGAACGCGCCCTTCTGGTCCAGGCGGCATGGCTGCACGACATCGGCTACGCACCCGAACTGCGCGTCACCGGCTTTCACCCGATCGACGGCGCGAGTTGGTTGGTCGCCCATAACCGCGAGCTGCACGCGCAGCTGGTCGCTCACCATTCCTGCGCGTACGCCGAGGCGAGTCTGCGCGGTCTCGGCTCGCAGCTCGAGGCATTCCATGAGGGGCCTCCGCGAGTCACCGACGCCCTCACCTACTGCGACATGACGTCAGGACCGGCTGGTGAGCGTGTCACGCTCGAGCTGCGCATCCAGGAGATTCATGAGCGCTACGGCCCCGGTCACGTAGTGAGCCGTGCCATCGAGCAGGCGACGGTGTGCCTGGCGTCCTCCGTCGCTCGGACTGAGGCCCTCATCGCCGCTTCGGGTCCGGGGTATCGGCAGTAGTGGCCCAGACCGCGTCGAAGCTTGCCGCGTAGGTCTCGAACAGTCCTGCCGTGTCGGCACGGCGCAGGTGCAGGACGGGGCTTGCGAATGCTTGGCTGCCCCAGGCGTGGGTGTTGACGAGCATGTCGTCGTCGAACCGGTAGATCGAGTTGTAGAGCGTCGTTCGGTGTTGCCGCAGGCTCACGCCGGGCGTGGATTGCAGGGGTCGGTAGTGCAGCTGAGCCATGCGGACCCGTGCGCTCATGCCGTCGTCGATGCCCTCCTCCTGACCGCGGAGCTGGACAGCGGAGCAGTCAGGATCGCCGAGCGCGATCCTGACAGTGCACCCCTCCTGCGCCTTGTTCTTGAGCCCTGAGACCAAGCCGGGGTCGAGTTCGGGCAGGAACAGCCCGGCATAGACGAGGACGTCGACCTGGTCGTGCGCGGAGTCGGCAAGGTCACGCCACAGGTCGTCCGGAACGCTTGCCCGGTTCTCGTAGATCGCCACAAGGTCGCGACGCCCTCCGTCCGGCCCTCCCTCCTGCTTCGTGGGTCCGTGGTCGGGCCATAGGTAGGTTGCCCGGACGTCGAGCTCACGCGCGACGGCTTCGCGGTGACGTGCGTGCGGCGTACGCCCCGATAGCCAGCGTTCAACGGTCTTGCGGTCGACCAGCAGCCTCGCGGCGATCTGATCGGTGCTGCGCTGCCGGCGTGCCATCGCATTGCGCAGTCGCTCGTTGCCCATTCGACCTTCCTAGGACGATTAGGGACGTGCCGGGACGTTTTCAGAGTAGGAGGACGTCCCGAGAAGTCCAGCCCACGCAGTAGAGACGTCTCGGTTTCACGGGTGAATCTGCATCTGCCTGGTCCCAGGGCCAGTCAGATGGAGGGAACCTGATGAAGAACCTGCCGATCGACACGTCGGGGATGACGTTGCTGTGTGCGGCGCCCCCGAGTGCGGTGGTCGACTTCGAGTCCAAGCGGCCGAAGGCCGACGACAACGGGGTGCCGCTGTTCACGGTGCAGCTCGTGGTGCTGCACGACGGCGGAGCGGAGATCATGCCGGTCCGGCTGTCCGGTTCACCGTCGCGCCAGCTGGAACAAGGCATACGTGTAACCGTTGCCGGACTGGTAGCAACGCAGTGGGCGATGGGCGACCGGTGCGGAATGTCCTTTCGCGCTGACCGTATCGACGCAGCAGGTCCAGCTCAGGCGCCCCCGTCGGCTGGACAACAGTGAGGCAGCTTGCGCGCCCCTACTGAGCTCCGTCGGCTCGCCCTCGCCGCTGCCGATGCTTGGGTCCACGCCGGCTGTGGGCCCCCCACGCAGTCTCCGGGGTGGTCGCTGACCCTTTGGGGGCTCTACGCCACCAAGCGTGGTGAGCGGCCTCTGATCGGGGTGGCAGGCGCAGCCTGCCAGTGCACGGTCCGCCAGTCCAGCCCGGTGTTGAGCAGCAGCCGCAGGCGGTAGTTGTCGAGG
>JAABVA010001812.1_pt1 | contig 22168 bp, 13 predicted proteins | sample 5560331 | NCBI WGS metagenome assembly JAABVA01 (sample SAMN12812661, study PRJNA571458) | rock metagenome | isolation source: Antarctica rocks | place: Antarctica: Victoria Land, Mt New Zealand sud | collected 2016-01-07
AACAGCCCACCGAGCAGACCCTCGACGTTGTTGCGGATGTCGTGGCGCAGACCTCCCGACGGGACCAATGTGTGCCAGCCATGGGTCACCGTGGGGTTCGTTTCCAACAACAGGTAATACAGCGCCACGATGACCAGCTGACCGAAGTACGCCAGCACCACCGCGACCACCAGCAGGTGCGTCTTCTGCACCAGGAACCGCGGCAGGTGCGGCCACGGCCCTACCAAAGGCGCGGGACGCCGCGGTGGCTGTGACGGCGGGTCACCGCCGACGATGAGCCCAGGCGTCGCGGTCACGGTCGAACCGGGCCCGGCCGTAGGGACAACCGACCTCCCACGCTGCCCCGACGGTCACAGGTCGCTACGCGCACCCCACCATCATGCCGACGCACACCAACCGCGTCGCGAGCGCGCACCCGGACTCCCGCGATCCCAGCCCGCCCGCGGCACTACGACCACCGATCCCAACGCCACGCATCACCACCGCTGTGGCCCTCTCCCACATCGGCTCATGGGCCACAAGGGCGCGGAGCTGCTTGGGGGCCAGCCGCTGTCACGGTGCGGCCGAGTTCCCCGTGAACGCAACACCTTCCTCGGGCTTGCCCTACCGTGACTGACATGGTGAAGCAGCGACCGCGACGCACGTTTCCGGCACCTTCCAAGGAGAGTCTCAATGACCGAACCTTCCCCTTTCGCCCTGATCAGCGGAGCATCCAGCGGCATCGGGCTCGAGCTGGCCAAGCACCTCACCCACCGCGGTTATGACCTGATGATCACCGCTGAGGACGCCGAGCTCTGCACCGCCGCCCAGATGCCCGGCCCTGTTCGAGGCGGTCGGCGAGGCGTCGAGGACGTGCGTGCAGTCCTTCGCCCGGGCTTCGCGCAACGAGCTCGGGCCCTCTGGAGTGAGTGTCACGGCGTTGTTACCCGGATCCCCCGGCACGAAATTTTCCCTCGAGCGGGCGTGGGGCACGACACCATGATTGGCTCCGGGCCGAAGGACGATTCGGCGCAGGTGGCGGAGCAGGGCAATATTGCGCTGCTCGCCGGTGGGGCCCCAGCGCTCGGCGGGTGGCTGCCCAGTCGGTTGATCGGCGCGGTTTCCGCCGTCACCCCGGATGGTCTCGGGGCGGTGCGGCCCCGGCTGAGGGCCAAGCTGGGCACCGCATTGCGGCACGGGTAATCCGCATGTCCTGGATTACTGGTGACTGGCAGAGCCTGGGTTTTGTTGCCGGCAAGGCGGCGCTGATGTACGTCACTGCGCTGTTCGGACTACGGCTCGGTGAGCGCCGCACCCTGGCGCAGTGGACGATCATCGACTTCGCCACCGCCGTAGCGATCGGTGCGATCGTCGGACGCACCGCGATCGCCAACAGCCAATCCTTCGTTACTGGCGCGACCGCGTTGCTCGTCCTCATCGCGGTGCACCGCCTGGCCAGTTGGCTGCGCTTCAATCCAACGCTGGGCAAGCTGTTCGACCACCGTGTCCGGGTCTTGGTGGCGCATGGTCAACTGCGGCGCGGGCAGCTCCGCCGCTGCGGGCTGACAGACAATGATCTCTTCGCCCAATTGCGGCAACGCGGTATCCGCCAGCTCAGTGACGTCCAGTACCTCCTCTATGAGGCCAAAGGCGACCTGACGATCGTCACCACAAGTGAGGACGCTGCCGATCCAGGCGACCTGATAGCGGAGGGGCTGCAAAACTCGGTCGGCTTCGATGGGACAAAGACGCACCGATCGGGGCGGCAACAGCGATCGCCGTGAAGCTCGACAGCTTGAAGGTCTTGACCGGGTGCGGTTCGAGTCGGTCGAGTCCGCGATCGGACAAGATCCGCTGCACCGTGGCTGGACTGACCTCGGCCCGCTCGGCCATCGAACGGACCGTGGTACGCGCGGCACTCAGACTCGGGGACGTGCGTTGGTTTCCGGTAGCGACCGCTTCGTTGCACTGCGGCTGTGACGGGTCCAGAAGTCGCGAGTTCGCTTATGAGGGGGACCTGTTCTTGGGTTTAGGTCGCTGGGTGCAGCTCGCCGCGGTCTACCAGTCCTTGGACGTGGCGGCGGATGTTGTGCGGGGCGGGGCCTCCGCGGACCAGGAGCCCGCATTCCAGGTTCTTTCCGAGGGCGGCGCCGGTGATGTTGGCGCTCCCGACGAGGGCAGTGTCATCGTCGATGACCAAGATTTTGGCGTGCAGCGCTGCCCCATCGGGTCGTGGTGGGCTGGGCCAACAAAGCCGTTCGGCGTCGACCCCGGGGAACGGAGGGGTTGGGTAGGAGGTGTTGTAGCGGGGGTTGTCCGCGGTGCGTTCGAGGACCAGCCGCAGTGTTACTCCGCGTGTTCGTGCTTGGGTGAGTGCGGCGGTGACGGACGGTTCGTTGTGCACGGCGAACCCGACGAGGAGCACGGACGTGGTGGCCGCCCCGATGAGGTCCACGAGCACCGCTGAGGTGAGTCGTGTGGTGTGGTTGCCGCTGGGTGGACCGGTCCACACGGTCTCCACGGTCGCCGCTGCCGGGTTGGGTTGCAAAGATCCCAGCAGGACTCCGGCCACGAGGTGGCATTCGGTTTCCTCGAGGCGGGTGGCTTGTAGCGAGAGGCACGCGGCGCGCACCGGCTCGCCCGCTTCGGTCCGCAGCTTGCTCAAGCCGCCGGGCATCCGCACAGCATCGGCTAGGCGTTCCACGTCCCGGGGTGGCAGGGAGCGGCTGAGCCTGGTGACGATAGCGACGACGTCGTGGGTGCGCTGGTTCATAGGAACGCGAGTCCGTCCCCGGTGAGGTCGACGAGGACGGCGCGGTCGAGCCACCGATTGTTGGTTTCGCAGGTGGTTTCGGACGCGAACAGGCAGGCGTGACACGCCGCTGAGTGCAGGGTCTCGGAGGGGTCCTCGGGGGTGTGCTCCGCGCACAGCGGGTCCGAGGAGCAGCGGCTGGCGTCCTCCAGGGCGTTGTCGAGTAGCCGCTTGAGGTGCTCACGCTGTCCGAGGGCGACGAGGCCGCCGAGGGTGCCTTCGCTGTCGCTGGCCGCGGTCGAGAGCAGGATCCCGGTGGCGGGTTCGGCAGCTGTTCCGACGTAGAGACGTTCGCGGATGCTGGAGGACCCGTAGCCGCACTCCAGGGCGACCTGCCGGATCAGCAGGTGGCTCAGGGTGTGCAGGAGCAGGAACCGGGGGATCGGCAAGGTGGTGTCGAGGGGGCGTTCACGGTTGGCGGACCACCGCTTGAAGGACTCCCGCAGGGCGGTGATGCGGGGGTGGTTCTCGACGCGCTGCTCCCAGGCATGTACCCGGTCTTCGGGGAGCTCGAGGAACACCCCTTCGCCGCGCTGCTCGAAGGCGGGCACCCAGGTGGACATGGAGCGGCTGAGGCTGAGCCGGTTGACCGGTTCGAGTTCGCGGCGATCCGGTGCGGTGAGTCGGGTGAAGCCCAGCAGTGCTTGGACCTCGCGGAGGCGGCTGAGCAGCACCACCTGCTTGAGCAGGTGGTCATAGCCCTGCGGGGTGGGGGTGGGTATGGCGCGGAAGTCGTCGTCTTGGCGTTGGGTGGTGGGGTGGGACAGCAGGTTCCACTCGGCGCGCAGCAAGTCTGACTGTGGGGGCGAGACGACGGGTCCGCCTTGCTGGCGGACCGCCATGATCGCCGCCCACACCTCGTCGGCGGGGGTGGTGCGCAGTGCGCGGAGGGCGTCGACGTTGTCGACGAGGAGCCCGGTGACGGTGGCGTTGGGTTGCTCACCGAGCAACGCCCAGTGGGCGGAGACGATGTCGGTGACGGTTTGGCTTTGGGGCAGGTGCAGCGCACTGGCGGTGACGCTGAACCAGAGGTTGGACGCGCCGAGCACCATGAGGCGCAGCGTCTTGCCGCAGGGCTCGAACTGCTGCAGGTGGGGGTGGCGGCCGCGGCAGGCGGGCAGGGCCTTTCCCCCATCTTTGCCGCTGGCCTGGGAGACGTTGCGGGAAGCCGAGCACTCCACGCAGGTGATGGTCACTCGGGGTCCCAGGGTGTTGGCGCTGTCGCGCAACACGAGCTTGGCTCCACCGCACGGCTCGGTGCGACCGTGGTGGACGAAGTCGACGTAGGGGAAATCGTCGAGGTGCCCGTCGGGGCAGGCGACGAGGAAACGCGCCGGCAGGCAGGCCCGTTTACGCTGGTCGCGTCGCTGGGTTTGTTTCTGGCAGGTGCTGTGCACCCACTTGGCCAAATCGGGTCGGCGTCCGCTGCGGTGTACCAACTCGAATTGGCCGGGTGGGTCCAGGGGCCCGAGCCGGTGGCAGGCGGGGCACCGCAGCCACCGGGGGAACGGGCAGACGGGTACCCCGGTGCGGGTCCAGGCGTCATCGGAGTCCTGAGGGTCCCAGGGTGCGGTCCGCAGCGCGGTGACCTGCGGACCCAGGGATGCTTTGATCTTCGCGAGCAGGCGGGGCTCGGTGATGGTTTCCGCGCGTTCCAGGGGCCAGGCCTCGGTCCCGCGGACGATGACACTCATACCGGGCAGGTCCACGATGGCCCCGGTTCCCCCGGTGGTCACGAGGTGGCTGGGTCGTGCACCACCGATCCGGGTGGGCTGGCCCCTGGGGCCCTTCGCGGCGGTGGCGGGCAGGGGGCTCACGAGGTTTCCTGGATGCGGTCGTAGGTCCAGGCGGGGGCGTTGTCGATGCTGTGGTCGCGGCGGTCGAGTTGCAGCAACACTTCCGGTTCCACCTCCCGCAGGCTCATCGGTGCGGTCCAGGTGTCCCAGCTGGTCTCATCCGGCTTGTGCAGCAACCCGGTGACGTCAGCGGCCTGCTGATAGCCCAGAGACCCGGTTTGCAGGTGGGTGCGGCGATGATGCCAGTCGTCGAGGCGGTGCTGGATTTGCTGGCGAACCTCGAGGGCGTGGGCGGCGTCGTGGGTGACCCGGGCGGCCCGGGCCTGGAACAGTTCGAGCAGGGCGATCGCGTCTGCACCGGTGAGCGGCACCGAGCTGGCCGCGGTGTTGGCGAGGGCCGCGGTGCCGGAGTGCCGCACACCGGCGGTCAGTACTGCGCTGAGCCCACGGTCCAGGGCCCGGTCGCTGTAGGGGGTGGTGGTCAAGCCCTCCACCCGCATACCGAAGGTGGTGTGGTCGTAGGCGAAGCGCTCGTAATGGGCGAGGTCGCGGGGCCGGCTCCATTGGTAGAGGGTGAGGATCAGGCCGGGCCGGTAGCGGTCGCGGCCCACCCGGGAGGTGGCCTGAATGTACTCGGCGGTGCTCTTGGGCTGACCGGTGACCAGCATCAGCCCGAGGCGCTGCACATCCACCCCGACCTGCAGCATCGAGGTCGCCAACAGCACATCCAGCGCCGGGGCGCGGGCCTTCATCTCCTCGACCATGGCGTCCTTGGCCGGTCCCGGGTCACCCCGCAGGACGGTCATCGCGGCGTTGGTGTCCAGGCGGGGAGAGAAAGGCCGCTCCAGGTCGGCGAGGGTGGTGGCGATCCGGCTGCTGGGCATCCGGCTGGTCAGCTCGCTGATCTGGGGTCGACGCCGGCGGGTGGTCACCGACTGGGAGGTGAGCCGTTCGGCGACGTCGTCCTCCACGAGGCGGCGCATACCGGCGAGCTCCCGGGTGGAGCTGAAGTAGTCCACCAACGTCATGTAGGGGTCGGCGGCGGCGCCGTGACGGTCGAACAGGTACTGGGCGTGCTCCAACAGTGCGGCCGCGACCCGGATCTCGATGGACTTGAACCGTTCCCCGGTGGCGCAGATCCCCCGGTAGCGGCGACTCGGGGTGGCCGGGCTGGGGGCAACCACGGTGGAGAAAAACGTTTCCCCAGCGTCGAGGACCTGCGGCGGGAAGATCGCCAGATCGCGGGCGAACACCTGCTCCACCTGGTCGCGGGCACGGCGGACGGTGGCGGTGGAGGCCACCAACACCGGTCGGACCGGCGCCCCGCCCTGAACCCGAGTGCACAGGGCATCGATGACCGTCTCATACAAGCCCACCATCGACCCGAGAGCGTCCGCGATCAGGTGCAACTCATCCTGGATGATCAAATCTGGTGGGCGCAACGCCAACACCGGCCGGGGTTTGGTCGCGGGCAGGGCCCCGGCGCGGGGATGGGTGCCACTGCACCAAGTGACGTCGGGGCTGAGATAGCCGTGGCGGGGGCATTGCTGGTCGACGGTCCCGAACAGCGACGCCGTGGCCGCCCGCCACGGCAGCTGCGCGAACTTGTCGACCGTGCCGATGATCAGCGCCGGGGTGAGCCGGTAAATTTCCTCATCCGTGACGAGCACCGGCAGACCCTCCTCCGGTGAGCGGCGCGGACTGTAGGCGCAGTCCCCTTCGGGGTCACTGCAGAACACCAGGACCCGCCGGCGTTTGTCGTCGGTACGCAGATCCCGCCCAGCGGACAACGCGGACCCGCACCACGGGCACGTCGCCAGCTGCAGCGGCCCACCGACGGCGTCGTCGACCCCTCGGGCGTCCTCGATGGCGCGGCGGGCTTCGTCGAAAGAATTGGGGGTGACCGAGCTACCCACCCACAGCCCGATCCGGAACGGGGTCGCCCCCCACCGGGTGTCCCCACCGGCGATGCGTTCGCGGCGCAGCTCCTCGCACGCGCAGACCAACGCCGAAGCGCGCTGGAACTGCTGCGCGGTGAGCAACCGCAGCGTGTACCGCATGAGGACGGCGACACCATCGGTGCCGTCCCGGGCCTCTGCTCCGGTGCCAACCACCCCCTGCAACCGGCGGAGCCCCAGGGTGAACGCGGTCAACCCCAGGTAGGCCTCGGTTTTACCACCGCCGGTGGGGAAGAACAGCAGCTGCGCCTGCCCCTGGGAGTCGCGGTGCGCGTCCGGGTGGGTCGGATCAGTCAACCCGGGCAGGCACAGCAGGACGAACGCCAACTGGAAGGGCCGCCAGCTGCGCTGGGCGGGGACGTTGAACCGGGACAGCAACCCATTCAGCGACGCAGCCGGGTCCGCGGTCCGTGCCCGCACCACCTCGCTGCGCACCCGCTGCAAGGCCATCGCCTGATTGGCGAAACGGAACGCCTCCCTGGCCTGGGCATCATCGCGAAGCAGGTCCACGGCACGGTCCAACCGATCCGCCATCAACTCCGCATCAGTGAGGGCGTAACTGCCAGCCGGCTCATACCGTTGCACCTCGGGTTCGCCGAGGCGTTCCCGCTGAGCCCCCAACCAGCGGCGGTAACCCACCGCGAGGGGGCGCAGAGCCCGCTCCAGGTCGTCCCGGGCAAGCTCGGGGCTACCGAGTCGGGTCATGTCGGTCACCAGACCCGGCATGCTCGCCGGGTCCCCGGGGACGGTCAGGGCGACGTCGGCGGCGGGGAAGCTGGTGGTCCGCAACCGCCACGCCCGCGTCTGCCCCTCGCCCACGTCCGCCTCGGTGGCGCACTGGCGGCCGTGAGCGTACTCCCGCCGCGCCCGGTACAGCAGATCCAGGTGGCGACGTTCGGGGTCCCGGGCGGTGGGCGCAGGGCTGAACTCGGGATCGTTGTGTCCGAGGAAGATGGCGGTGTCCCCGTCGAGCGCGGTCACCGTCAAAGAAACCTGGTAGAGCCGGGCGGTATCCGGTGAGGAGTCGGGCTGGTGCTGGTCGTTGACCAAGGCCACATCCACCAGCCGCACACCTCCCCGGGTCCGTGCCGTTACCCGCAGCACCACTCGCTCACTTACGGCGTCCAGAACGATCGGATCAGCCTCGGCAACGGTGAGATCAAGTTCCTGTGCACCCCCATGGGGCGTCCGGCGCCACACCCGCCGGGGACGACCCTGTTCGGTGACGTGCACCTCGGAGGCGGTGGGGGAGTAGCTACCCCACCTGCCGGTCACCACGACACGGTCCACGTCGGCCGGAACCTGAAACGACAGCCCCAGCGCAGACGCCGCCATCGTCCCGGTCCGCGCGCCTTGCGCGGTCTCCAAATCGTCCCCGCGGGTCTCGGCAGCCCCGGTGACCTCCCGATCAACAAGATCAGGATCATCGCTGTCAAAATCATCATCGGGGTCCGCGTCGCTGTCCGCCCCCGATGCCACCGGGCCCACGCGGGGCGGTGCGGAGGGTGAGGTTCTGGGCACAAGTCGACCCACGAGGTATCGCTCTGCCGGTGCCACGCCCGGGGGCAGCTCCTCGGACTCACCATCACGCGGGCCCAGCAGGTCACGCTCGAGCAAAGACTCCAGCTCGGCACGGACGTCGAAGGAGCTGGTAGGACCCGCAGAAACGCTGTCAGTGCTCATCACCGGGAACGGTACGGCTGTGCAACGACAACCGGGGACGATCACCCGGTTCGGGCGGCACCACCCCACCGCGACCAACGGACAACGCTGTGCCCGCAGGCGATGTTTATGGGTCGGTGTTTGGGGGGTTGACATGTGGTCGTGGGGGGTAGGCATACTGGGATAGCCGATGACAAGGGGTCCAGGGGACCTCTTCTCGGGAAACCCGGGATAGTCGGCCCTACTTCGCGGGAGCAGCCCCCCACGGCCGGAACACCGACTGCAAGGTCGGCTGGATATGGGTCGGCAGCCAGGTGCAGGGGCGTCCCTCCAATCCGCGTTGCACGGCCCACAGTCCGTAGTCGGCGACCTGTACGCCCCAGGTGGAGGCCGCGTCCCAGACGCAGAGCACGATCTCCCGGTCCGTTGCCCGCTGCGCACAGACCTCGGCCAAGGCGACCCGCGCCGAGGTGGCCTTGCGGTGGGTGCCCAGCGTGGCAGCGATGACGTACAGCGTGTCCCCGGGTTGGCTGACCTGCACCGCAATCTGCGTGAAATGCAGATACCAGGCCATCTTGTAGAGCCGAATCTCACCTGCCCGCTTGATGGAGTCATAGGCAGCCGACTTCAGCAGGAACGTGGTGTCGAAGCGGGGGCCCTGCTGGGCGATCACGTCGAACACCTGCTGGCGGGTGGCGTGCGAGTCGTTCTTGGCGTGCATCCCCCGCGGAAGAGACAACCCCGCTCGTTCCAGACGGCACCGCAACTGATGGCCCTGCCACAGTTGTTCGCCGTGCCCGTCGGGGAACACCGCAGTACCGAACCCGAAGTAGGTGCTCGACCCCGGTGACCCGGACATGTCGAGATCCCCCGTCTCGTCGGCGTACATATAGACGTCAGCCACAAGCAAAACGCTATCGGGGCCACCCAACCCCGTTCAGGGACGCTGGGCAGACCGCCCTGCGCGAGCACCCCACCGTCTGGGCCCGGGGTTTCCACAAGCCAACTGGTAGGGCAGCCGGGCGGGTGCGCGCACCCTCATCCGGCCTGCGTTCGCCCCTTCTCGTAGGACCAGGCGGTGATGTCGAGCAGCCGCAAGTCAGTCAACTCACCCCATCCGCTGCGGTCCTCATCCTGTGCGAGCTCACCCCGCAAAGTGGGGAAGGCGCCCGCTTCCCGCCACGCCCCGAGGTCGGCGCGGACCGCCCCCCAGTGGAGCTGCCGGTATCCGCGGAACACCAACTCCGGTCGCCGGGCCTGCTCTGCCGCCCGCGTGTCGTAGCGCCACCGGAGCTCGCGGTCGAGCACCGGGAACAGGGCAGGGCGCTTGAGATGCAGCAGCTTGCCGATCTTGCCCACACTGACACCATGCAGCCGGTGTGCATTGTGCAAGGCCAATGCTGCGTTGTAGAGGCCACCGGTCACCGCGGGGTCAGCGTCGGCCAGGTCCGCGTCGGGCGCGACCACCGCCCACACCTCCTCGCCCACCACCAGGCCAAGAAGCGCGGCGGCCCTCGGTTCCGGAGACCTTGGGGTCATCAAGGTGATCCGGCCAAGGGCGCCCAGCGTCACCCGGTGGGCGGTGCTGCGCTCCGGGCGGGGCGTGCCCGCGCAGTCGTAGTACCGCGCGGTGTCGCGGGGTACTACGACCAGCGTGTCGAGCACCTGCCGCCCGGTGAGGGTCCCCGAGGCCAGGGGTAGGCGTGAATCCAGGCCCTGCAGTCATACGACGCCGTTCATCCGGTGCAGCACGGTAGGCGTCACACCAGGCCGGCGCGGCGGTGGTTTTCCTCCAGCAGCAGATCGAGGAGCTCGAAGCGGGCGCGGGGGCTCACGGTCCACCGGGTGCCGATCTTGGTCGAGTGGTGTCCGCTCTCCAGGTCGAGGTCCCATCCATAGGCGCCCAGCACGGCGTAGTCGAGGTCGCGGTGCAGATCGCGTAGCGCGATGACCTCCGGGTCGCGGTCGGCGGGGTCATGGACGTGGTTGTACGTGGTGGTCAAACCCCAGGACCGGGACAACATCAGGGCGCGGCGTTCGGCGTCGAGGCGCTCACCGAGGCGGTGCAGCTCGGGGGTCGGCTCGGGGCGGGGCAGGGTGAGGAACACGTCGGACGGTGTGTACCGAATGTCCGTGCGCATCGTCGAGGCGTAACGAACCGTCCACACGGTATGTGCGCTCGACGAGAGCACGGCGAGGTTGGCGAAGTCTTCGAGAGCAAAGACGACTGCTGCTTCGGAGTAGACGGGGCCGGTGGATACCCGGACCGGCATGACGGAGCTACTGACTCGGGAGATGGCGAGGACGTGGCCGAGGTCGGCGACTGCGCGTTCAAGACCTTGGCGGAATTGCCAGAACTTCCACCATTCGTTCACCATGCGCGGGTACTTCTTGACGTCCTGCTTCTGTCGGGTAGGACGGACCTCAGTGTCAAGAATGGCGAGCAGATCGGGATACCCGGCTGCACGCTCGTAGGACCACTCGCGGAAGTTGATGATCCAACGGCTCGCGGAGCAATCTGGCCGCTGGTTGAGGTCTTGGCCGATGACGTACGGGGACAAGATGTCGGCATTGCGTGGGTCGTCGGTGATGAACTCACGAGCCTGCCCCTCGGTGACGGTAAAGCCAAGACCCAGGACGTTGTGGCCCTGATAGGCGAGATTGTCGTTCTCGGGCAAGCGCTGCGGTCGACCGCTCACCCGGCCGATGAGCTCGAGGTCAACACCGATCGCCGGCACCTGTTCACCGTCAAGCCAGCGCACCCCATCTGCCTCGACGGGGATGCGGGAGGCCCATACGTCGACGATCTCCAGGTTTGCACTGGTGCTCGGCCACGGATGGCTGGAGCGACCGCGTCTGATGGTCAGACCACGGCGAGCGACCTGGGTGAGGCCGACTTCCAAGGTGTCGCCTTGCACGAGGGTGTTGGTGGCGATGTAGCCGAGTTGCCCGCGGGCTGAGAGCAGCCGCTCGGCGCGGAGCACAAACCGGGCGGCGAGGTCTCCGTTGCCACGGAGCCCGCGTCCGTCCCAGCGTTGCAACCCGGCAGCGTAGTCGCCGCCGAGCGCGCCGCTGATTTTCTTGCCACCCAGGAATGGTGGGTTACCGATTATGGCGTCGAAGCCGCGGTGGGTGGTGTCGGCGAACACCTCGGGGAAGGTCAGGGGCCAGTGCAGCGGACTCCGGGGAACCACCCCGGCGGGGCGGCCAGCTTGCACCGCTTGCACCTGTTCGGCGAGCCCAGCGGTGTAGTTCGGTGCTGCTCGTTCGACGGTCATGGCGAGGGCGGCGAAGGCGGCATCAATCTTTTTGCCTTTCAGCTCCCCGGCCCGCAATCCCACCCCGACGAGGGCATCGGCCACGGACTCAAACCCGCTGGTCACCTCCCGGGCTTGGGCGAGCAGTCGGGTTTTGTAGGCGACGTCGCGCCCGGTGACGACGGGGTGGGCGGTGATGCGGCGGCGCAGATCAGCGGCCTCGGCCAGCTCGTCGTTGCGGAGCACCTCATCGAAGGTGCCGGCGTTGGTTTGGGGTGCCATGTGCAGGTGCGCGAGCTGTTCGAGTGAGGTCAGGCCCAGGAGGCTGTCCCCGACGACGAACCGGTCATCGAGGAACCCGAAGGGGCGTTCCCGGTCCATGGTGACCAGCCACAGCGACAGCTGGGCCATTTCCACCGCCAGGGGGTTGATGTCGACGCCGTACAGACAGTGCTCGGCGACGAGGCGGCGGGCGTCCAGGCCCACCAGGCCGACCTCGGTGTCCGCCGTGAGCGTGCCTTGCTGGGTGTGCCGCACAGCGAGGATGGCGGCGGGTTGTCCTTCTGCTTGCCAGGCTTCGATGAGGCGGTCAGCGAGGTAGCGGCAGGCGGCGACGAGGAACGCCCCGGAACCCATGGCGATGTCAGCGACCCGCAGGTCGAGGATCTCGGTGGAGGGTCGGATGACCCAGTCACCGCGGTCGGTGCTCTCCAAAGGGCCGGGCCGGTAACACAGGGGTTCCAGGGCGTTGCCGGCGACATCTTCGGCCAATGAGCGGGGGGTGTAGTGGGTGCCGGTGCTGGCGCGGCGGCTGGAGGGGGCGATGTAGCGGCGGCCGGGCAGCGTGATCGCCGGGCGGCCTAACGCGTCCCACCGCAGGACCGGGGCCAGCGGCAGCAGCTCCTCGGCGAGGTCGTTCCCCACGTGGCGGCGCAGGGTATCCAGCTCGTGCTGGGCGAGGGTGCGGGTGAGGCCGCGGGCGAGGCGACTCTCGGCGCGCCCGGTGCGTGCCTTGAGCCGCGCCGCCAGCCTCGGTGGAACCTCCGCAAGCCACCCTTCGGCCACGGAGAGGCCCAGCTCGCTGGGCTCCTTGCCCTTGGGCCAGTCCTTGGGGCGGGTCAGGGACAGTGTTACTTCGGTGGCGGTGCGGACCTCAAGTTCGAGCAGTCCCTCATAGACGTAGCCGATCTGCTCGACGTCCAGGGCCCGGAAGGTGAGCTTGCGGCGCTCACCGCCGACATCGACGTACTGCACGGCCCGCAGCAGCCTCAGCACGGTGGCATCGTCGACGGCGGGTAGCCGGGTGCTGGCATCCTCACCGGCGGTGCGGCCCTCCAACCACGGGAACCGGTCGGGGTCGAACAGGCCGCCACCGTAGGGGGGCAGGCGGAGGTCCTCGTGGGCGACCCCGGAGTGCAGGGCACGGCTGGTGGCGAGCAGCCGGTGCCAGGCCCCGGTGCGGTAGCCCAGGGCCTGCGCTCCGGCCAGCGCCTCCACGGCCTCGAGCTGCTCGACGAGCCGTCCGATGCTGTACGCGGCGACGTAAATGTTGTCGTCGCTGGGCAGCAGGCGGCGTTCCTCAGCGAACAGCAGGAACACCACCCGCATCATCATGGTGACCACACCGTCATAAAGGTCGTCGTCGGTGACCTCCCCCAGGACCCCGCTTTCCGCGTCGAGGCGGTCCAGGGTTTCCAGCAGCAACTCGACGGCGTCGCGGACCTGCAGCCCCAGGGTTTCGGTGACCTCTTCCTGGGCATCCAAACTTTCCGCGAGCAGGGCGGGCAGGGTGTTGTCGGCCTCCACAGCCAGGAAGCGGGAGCGCTGGAGCAGGGCGACGAACGCCCGGAAGGACTCCGGGTCCTCCCCCCACAGGCTCGCATCCCACATCGCGGCACCGGTGGTGCCACCGACCGGCGCCCACACCACCGCCCACCAGCGGCCGTCGGTGACCACCCCGGTGGCGACGTTGCGGGCGCGCAGCAGCACTCCCAGGCGTTCCACGGGGCTGGCCGCCCATCCGCCGGTAACAGTGCGGGCCAAGGGATGGGTGCCCCAGTCGGTGACCATGCCGAGCATCCGCCACGGGCTCGTGGAGGCGACTGACGCGACGGTTAGGGCGGAATCGCCTTCCTCCTCCTCCTCCTCCTCCTCGTCCTCGTCCGGGTCCTCGTCGGTGGGCGCCAACCCGGCACCCTCCGTCGGCGCTTCGGCGTAGAAGCCGATCTCCGGGGTGAGCACCAAACCGTGCGCGGCGACGGGTTCCCCAAGCGCGGCGGGCAGATCACCACCCCAGCGCAGGTGCTCACCCCAGTCCAGGCCCTCACAAAGGACGGTGCGGATGGTGTCGTAACGGGTGGCGCCGCGGGAATCCAGGGCGCCGGCGACGGCGGCGCGGACCGCGCGACGCGGCTCGCGGGCCACCTCGGGCAACCCGTTCGGCCACACCCGGTCCACCACAGGCAAGGTCAGGAAGGGCCCGGAGGTTTGGACGAGCTCAAGCCAACTGTGCCGGCGGCGGGCGGCCTCCCCGGCGCGGTAGGTGCGTCGTCGGCGGCGCACCATTACGACCTCACCTCCGGAACAGCCAGGACCACGGCGAAGGGGAACACCAGCTCACGGACCTGCCCGTAGCGGGCCGCGAGGAGTCGAACCTCACGGTCGCGGGTCTCCTCCAAGGCGTCGAGGCGGTCCTGCCACGCCCGACGGTCTCGGTCGAACTGTTGACGCTCGGCGCGGTCGAGGTCGGCGAAAGTCAGCTGCACAGCGCCGTCGTCGGCCAACGCACCACGCAGGGTGGCGCGGAGCTGGTCGAAGACGGCGTTGGTGTGAGTTTCCGCGCGCTGCAGTTGCTGGGCAAGGTCGGTGGCGCGGGCATCTTTCTGCGCGGTCGCACGGAGGTTGAGGTCCTCCACCAAACGCGGCGTCAGCTCGTCCCACCGTTCGGCCAGACGGTGCTTGGCTTGTTGGGTGGCCGGGATGCAGGCGGCGGGCTCGAGGGCCGCCTCCACCGCGTCACGCAGGGCACCGTAACTGGATTTTTGCAGATCCATCCGCTTGGTCGGTCCCCGCTCGGGCAGCTCACGGCCGGCCAGAACAATCTCCTCGTGCAATCGGCCGCCGTCAGCACCGACGATGACGAGCCGGGCCACGACCATCACCACCGGACCGCGCAACGCCAACTCCGGGGGAGGGGTGAAGCGGACGGCGGTGACCCGGTGCAGGTCGGTGCGCCCACCCCACACTGCACTGCGCAACAAGCGGGTGGCCTGCGCAACCAGAGGATGCCCGAGGTGACCCAGCACCACATCGTCGCGCCCACGGGACACCTCCGGGTCGAACGTCAGAGGCCGAAGCTCACCGGAAAGGGGGTCGGCGAGACCGGTGAGGGTGCGTTCCCAGCCGCTGCGCAACTCGGGTGGGGCGATCTCACCCGAGCTGCCCTCGACGAGTCGCGGTTGCTGAGCGAGGGCGAGGGCGACATCGACGACGCGGCGGACGTTGGCCGGGGCAACATGCAACCGGTGGATGGAAGTGTTGAGCTGCGCCCGGAGTCGCTGAGCCTGCTCACGCAGGTTCTGCTCGGCCCGCAGCAAAGTGGTGGACGGCTTGGCCCGCACCGCCAGGGGGTCGATCAGCAGCGGCCGACCGAGCATCTGAGCCTCCACCGCACCGGCCAGGACGGGGTTCACACTGCCGAGGTCACGGCGTTCGGCGGCGACCTTGCGGGCCACCCGGGACAGGAACTCGAGGTCCGCGTCGTAGGACCCGGCCGCAGCGGACTGCCACCCGGCGCCCACGAAGTGGGCGACGTCGACCTCGGTGTCTTGGCCGTAGCGGTCGACCCGGCCGATGCGCTGCTCCAACCGGTTGGGGTTGAACGGGATGTCGTAGTGGATGACGGTGTGACAGTGCCGTTGCAGGTCGATCCCCTCGCTGGCGGCATCGGTGGCCAGCAGGATCCGGAGCGGATCCCGGTCGGGTGCAGCCTGGAACGCGTCCTTGAGGTGCTCACGGTGGGCGGTGTCCATCCCTCCGTGCAGCAGCCCCAGGCGGTCACCGCCAAACCCGCGGGCAGCCAAGATGTCGGCGAGCCACACCTGCGTGTCGCGGTACTCGGTGAACACGATGACCCGGGTATCACTCCCGTCCGGGCAGAGCCGCATCAGCTCGGTGACCAGGGCATCAGCCTTGCTGTCCGCGGGTTCGGCGCGACGGCCCGCCCAAGAGTCCAGCTCAGCCAGAATGGCGGCCTGATCATCGTTCAGGGAACCGGTGGCGGTACCGGCGCGTTCCAGGACGTCGGCCTCGGCCTCTTCCGCGTCCGGCTCGTCCTCCCAGGCCAGGGTGTCAACGAGCCACTCCGGGATGTCGTCGTTCACAACCGGCGCTTTCGCGCGGGCGAGGGTGGCCTGATGGGCGGCGAGGGTCCGGGCGAACGCGGCCGGGGAGGAGAACAGCCGCTTCTTCAGCAGCAAGCTGATGAGGTCACCGGCGCGGACGGCGGTAGCACCGGGGGCGGTCTGGCGGGAGTGGGTGTAGCGGGTGAGCAGCTCATGACCCACCCGCTCATCATCGGTGTAGGTCACCTCGATGGCACGGGCGTGGCGGCCGGGGAAACGGTCAGTCCCATCCGGCAAGGTCAGCTCGTCCTTCAGGCGCCGCACCATCACCTGCTGCACCACCACCGGATCCGGCTCAACACCCCGCGCGAACCGTCGCGGGTCCAGCATCTCCAACAGCGCCTGCCACGACTCCGGGTAGCCGTTGTGCGGGGTGGCGGACAGGAACAACCGATGCTGGGAGAAGTCCCCCACCCGACGCACCGCCTGGGTCTGCAGACTGTCGAGGGCATACCGCTTACCGCTGGCCGGGGCAGGCGGGGCGCAGTGGTGGGCCTCGTCCACCACGAGGATGTCGAAAAAGCCCGGATGCCGGGCCTCAGGGATAAGGACCTCATCGAGCAGCCGCTGTACCCGGGGTGTTCGTAACCACGGCAGGCTGACGATGGTCCGGGGGAACACCGAGAACGGGTTGGCCTCCAGGCCGTGCGTGCGGCGCAGCGCCTTGAGGGCCGGGGCGTCGAGGATCGTGAACTCGAGGCCGAACTTCTCGGCCAGCTCGTCACGCCATTTACCGATCAGCGGGGCCGGGCACACCACGAGCACGCGCCGAGCCCGGTGGCGCAACAACATTTCCTGCACAACCAGTCCGGCTTCGATGGTCTTGCCCAAACCGACATCGTCGGCGATGAGCAGGTTGACCCGCGGCATCCCCAGCGCCTTCGCGACCGGTTCGAGCTGGTAATCCTCGATGGTGATGCCCGCCCGGAACGGCGCCTGCAACGTGTGGTCATCCGCGCTGGCCACTGTGCCCCACCGAACGGCATCGAGGAAAGCGCCGAGGGTCTGCGGGTTGTCCCACCCCGACTCGGTCACCGTCGGCAACCTCGTCGCGGGCAGCACCTCACGGCCCGGCTCGATCTCCCACGCAACCGTCAACTCGTCGCCCAAATCGTCATCACTGACCGAGGTAAGCGTCACCAAAGTTCTGCCCGGGACCTCCGCAGCCAGCTCATCCCGAGGCTGCGTGCTCACGCTGCGCCGGTTGACCACCCACTGCTGCCCCCGAACCCGCACCAGCTGCCCGACATCCGGTGCCGTGTCCGAGTCCGTCATCCCCCCAGGCATTCGTCGACTGTAGTCACGGACGCCACCAGACCCCGGCTACGGAAAACTCAACCTAGAGTTCGCGCCGCTCCTGGCGCACCCGAGACGAGCTGCGCCTGGCCATCGTGATCTGGATCGAACGGACCTACCGCCACCGCCGACGCAACGTGCGCCCGCCACATTCACGCCCATAAAGTGCGAGCTGCTCCACATCAGCTCGCAACCGCGGCCTGACGCTCCACACCCCACAAGTAACTGAACTCGGGGCAGTCCCCTGATTCAATCGTGGAGATGAAGCAGATGTGGTGGATGTATGCCGCGGCGGTCGACATGCACGAGGACACCAACTGCGATTTGGCCGAGGAGTTGCAGGGTAGGTATGCCCCCGAGGGCATCGCCCGGGCGGCGGGGATGGCGCTTACGGTTGGATTCGGTTACCGGTTCATCGAAGTCCGCGAGTCCCGCGGCGGCCCGGTGGATCTTGCTGGGTCCCTAGCCGGCGGGTGGATCTGATCAGCGCGCCGGCGGGTGAGGTTCACTGTGTGCGGGCCGTGGTTTTAACGCGCCGCCCAGTGGATGACGGTGGGTTCTCATGCGTTCCGAGGCGGTGGTGTTGCACGTTGACGCGGACGCGTTCTTTGCTTCCGTGGAGCAGCGGCAGAAGCCGTCGACGGCCTCGTCTCCGGTCGTGGTGTGCGGGCTGGGGCCGCGGGGAATGGTGGCCACCGCAAGTTATGAGGCCCGCCGATTCGGGGTGGGTCGGCTGATGCCGACCGTGACGGCACGGCGCCGCTGCCCCCAATGGGTGTTCCTCGCCCCGCGCATGCGGGCGTATCAGGAACATTCCGCGGCCATCATGGCGGTGCTGGGTGGCTTCGCTGACGTCCTGGAACAGGTCAGCATCGACGAGGCTTACTTGGTGGTGGCCTCCTACCCAGGATCGGCGGAGCAGTTGCTGACCACCGTGGTCGATGCGGTGTGGGGGGCCACCGGTTTGCGGGTGTCGGTGGGGGCCGGGCGCTCGAAGTTGGTGGCGAAACTGGCGTCGACGGCGGCGAAGCCCCGGGGGCGGTTGCTGGTCGCCCGCTCGCAGGAACAGGAGTTCATCGGCGCGCTGCCCGTGGCCGCGCTGCCGGGTATCGGCCCGGTAGCGGCGGCCCGCCTCCTCGAGATGGGTATCAACACAGTGGCGCAGCTGCGAGCCCAGCCAGCTCGTCTGCTTGAGCGGCTACTGGGCGCAGCGGGTGCAGCAGCCGCGGCGGCCATGGCGGTCGGCCATGACACCCGGGACATTGCACCATCACGGGAGGCGAAGAGCATCAGCGCGGAGCGCACCTTCGACTTCGACGTTCCCGCCTCGCAACTGGACCCGGTGCTCGACGTGGTGCTGTTCGCCGCGGCGGACCGGTTGCACCGGTCGGGGATGGGGGCGCGGTCGGTGACAGTGCGCCTGCGCGATGGGCGATTCGCCTCACTCGGCCGGTCGGTGTCCTTGGCGCAGGCATCCACCGAGCCTGACGAGCTGCGGGCCGCGGCGGTCACGGCTCTGGCCGCCGCGGTCGATGCCCTGGGGTTGGATGCCGATGAGGAGTCCGGTGCCGGCGCACGCCTGCTGGGTGTGTCCTTTGGTGCACTGTCACCAACCACCCAGCTGTCCCTGATCCCGGCGGGGAACAGTTCATCGCGGTCTGTGCCCACCGGTGGTGCAATTATTGGTTCTGAGGCAGCGGAGGTCGCGGCCGCAGCACGGTGGGTGCCGGGTCAGGACGTGATGCACCTCGAATTGGGTCGCGGGTGGATCGTTCGGGTGGTGGGCACTGGGATGTCGATGTCCGGTGTGGCGGAGGTAGCGGTGCGTTTCGAGGTGACTGGTTCGCGGTCGGCGCGGCAACGACGGTTCGCGGCCGCCGCCGTGCAGCCCGATGCACCCCGTTCATCTGGACCAAAACCGCCGACGACATCCTCACCAAAGCCCACCGTAAAACAACTTCAAACACGCTACACTAGAAGGGCCCACGCATGCGCCTGACCTCGTTCCACGTACAGCACTTCCGCAACGTCCTCGACTCGACCCTGGTCGAGGTCGAAGCTGACATCACCTGTCTGGTCGGGAAGAACGAGTCGGGCAAGACCGCGATGCTGCAAGCCCTGTACCGCCTACAGCCGGTGTACGGCGAAAAATTCGACTCCGCCCGCCAATACCCTCGATGGCGGCAGGTCGCGGACCGTCGCAAAGGCAACATCGACGATGCCCGGCCGATCACGGCTACGTTCCAACTTGAAGCTGCAGACAAGTCGGCAGTGGATTCCGTCGTCGGCACGGATGCGCTGATTGGCGACACGGTAACGATTCACCGGACGTACGCCGGCGGACCGTACCTTGAATTCGAGTTCGACGAGGCCAGGGCCGTCGCGAACGTCGGTGAGCAGCTAGATTTGCCGCAGGACGGCCTGCAAAGCCTCGACAACCCCGCCACACTGGCTGCCCTGAAGGCAGGTCTGGCCAAGGGTCTCGCTGCTGGGCTGAATCTCGCTGAGACTTCGCCAGAGGAAGGCTCTGCCGTGGTCGCCGTTTGGCAGTCCGCCCAGGCGTCGGTCGAGGCGATCGTGGGCGGGGAAACATCATTCAAGAACCTCACGATCAACCTGCTGTGGAAGCGGACCCCGAATTTCTTCTACTTCGGCGAATACCAATACCTGCCTGGCAACATCGACCTGCGCAAGTTCGCCGAGAAGACAGAGCAGCCCGGTGCTAGTGCTCTGCAGACGGCCCGAGCGCTGCTTGCGTTAGCCGAGACTGACGTTGACGCGATTCAGGACGAGGACTGGACCGCTCGCACTGCCGAGCTGGAAGCGGTCAGCAACGACCTGACAGCGCAGGTCGCGAAGTACTGGACTCAGAACACGGAACTCCAGATCAACATCGCGATCGACAAGGTCACTGAGGCCACGCCGCAAGGGCAAACGGCCGTTGCCAGGTTCCTGAAGATCGGCGTCCGGGACGCTCGCCACGGCTTCACGAACAGCTTCGACGACCGCTCAACGGGGTTCCGTTGGTTCTTTTCGTTCCTCGCTGCCTTCAGTGAATTTGAGACTCGTCAGTCCGACGACGGGCGGCCTCTGATCGTTCTACTGGACGAGCCAGCCCTGACCTTGCACGGGCGAGCCCAGCAGGACTTCCTGCGCTTCATTCAAGAGCGCCTTGCTCCCAGAGCGCAGGTCATCTACACCACCCACTCGCCGTTCATGGTGGATGCTGGCAAGCTCGAACGCGTCCGGATCGTCGAGGACCTGGGCCCTGACGTCGGCGCCACGGTCACGCGCGAGGTGCTCTCCGTGAACGAGGATTCTCTATTCCCACTTCAGGGTGCGCTCGGCTACGACATAGCCCAGCACCTATTCATAGGGAACACGAACATTCTCGTTGAAGGTACCAGTGACTACACCTACCTGACCGTGATCTCCGACCACCTGAAGTCGCTGGGGAGGCACTGCCTCGATAATCGGTGGCGCATCCTGCCAGCCGGCGGAGCGGCCAACATACCAGCGTTCGTGGCCCTCATGGGGCGGAGCCTAGACGTCACCGTGCTCGTGGACGAATCCCAGCATGGAATGCAGCGGCTCCGGAACCTCATCAAGGCCGGTCTGCTCACGAAGCAGCGGCTCGTGATCATTAGCGAGGTCACCGGCGCCAGCCGGGCAGACATCGAGGACCTGTTTGACGTCGCCGACTTCCTCGACCTGTACAACCAAGCATTCGCAGTGTCGCTGACGATCCAGGGCCTGCAGCCGGGCAATCGGATCATCGACAGGATCAGCCGCACCGAAGGAGCGGACTTCACCGACCACGGGCTGCCGGCCGACTTCCTGCTGCGAAACCGCGACACGGTGCTGCCGGTGCTCTCGGCGACGTCGTTGGACCGCTTCGAAGCGCTCTTTGACCGGATAAATGCGACCCTACCGACGTGACTGGGACTGTGACTCGCGAAGGGACCTTCCTTAGGTCACGGATCGCGTAGTCGATCGTGCCTGGTGTCACCGGCTTCAGTTCACGGCCCAGGACCATGAAAGCCCGCGCATCGCCATAGCGGAAGGATTTCCCGGCCGTCATCCCGCCGGCACGAGCCCGAAAGAGGAACCTTGGGTCCTCGCGGTGGTCGGCTGCCGGGATCCTGGCGCGTTTCGACGTCGAGCACCTCGAACCCGGCGTCTTGCAGCAGGCAACTCATCTCGTCTACAGACCGGTAGTACGCCTTGGTAACCACATGGTCGAGCGGCTCAGCGGGCACGCCCTCGAGTACGCCGGGGTACCGGTCTGGAATGCCCTCAGCGATAGGTACCACCCCACGCAGGTGCTCGCGGATCTGCTGACGCTACGGGATAACTTCGGGGACTTGCGAGGGCTGCCGATCACCTACGTCGGCGACGGCCGCAACAATCAGGCTCGGTCGCTGGCGATCGCCGCAGTCAAGATGGGTCTCGACCTGCGCATCCTCACCGACGACAGCCTCCGGCCAACCGCCGAGGAGTTAGCCGGGATCAGCGCCGACGATAAGGCGCTGGGCGGTTCGGTGCTGGTCACCGCGGAGCCGAAGGAGGCGCTCGCGGGTAGCGCGGCCGTCTACGGCGACGTCTGGGCGTCTATGGGCGAGGAGCACATCGTCGACGAGCGCATCGCGGCATTGCGTGACTTCAAGGTCACCGAGGCCATGCTAGCTGCGACCGGACGGGCCGACACCATCTACCTACACTGCCTGCCGGCCTTCCACAATCTCGAAACCGATTTCGCCCAGAAGTACCCGGAAGTCCAAGAAGTTTCCGACGACGTCTTCGAGGGTCCGGCTAGCCGAGTGTTCGACCAGTCCGAGAACCGGATGCACACGGCCAAGGCATTGATGGTACTGACCATGGGGTGAACGTGGTCCCGTTAAGACCAGCAAGCACATAATTCGCAAAGAGGGCGATGATTCAATGCTTTCGAAAGTGCAGATCGAGCATTTCGACATGTTCGGCTACGTGGCTCTTCCCGGGTTCT
>JAABVA010001813.1_pt1 | contig 22157 bp, 24 predicted proteins | sample 5560331 | NCBI WGS metagenome assembly JAABVA01 (sample SAMN12812661, study PRJNA571458) | rock metagenome | isolation source: Antarctica rocks | place: Antarctica: Victoria Land, Mt New Zealand sud | collected 2016-01-07
CAGTGAGTTAGTCAGGTTTGACTCAGATTTGACTCAAATATGACTCAACACTTTTTTTTCTTTCTCAACACTCTTTTCTTTCATCAACATCTTGTTCATCTACATTACATTCTTTTCGTGTCACAAACACATTTCTTTCAAACCTAGCACAGTCTCTGAACATTACATAAATAGAAGCTTTTGTATCAATCTTCTTCTGTATTCTTAATATTTAGTTATAGCTATTTCTAAAGATCAAGCACTATCAACTCTGATCTTCATTGATTGTATCATTTAGACATGATTCTGACAAATATATTTGATTCTAAAATAAGCAGATCATTCACATAAATGATGATAATGATGTTATTATCATGAATGAACACTGAATAATCAATTTCTATTCTTTGATAGTTGATGAAGATGAAATAAACTTTCAGAGTTGCATATCATTCTTGAGATGCTTGTTTTAATTTATATAGAGTCTTGTTTAAACGACAGATCAAAAAGATTTCATTTGATTCTTTTTGCTCAAATCTCAATGATTGCTGCATTCAGATCTTCTCATTTAGATGTGCTTCTAGAAAAGCAATTATGACGTTCATTTGTTCAACTTCATAGTCATATTTAATCGTCAATGCTAGAAGCATTTTGATGATCATAACTCTGATCATCAAAGCAAAAATCTCATCATAGTCAATTTTCTGCTTCTGACGAAATTTCTTACACACTCATTTAACTTTGTATTTGATCATCTTTTCTTTGAGTTCTCGCTTAATGATAGTTACTCAGCGCGTCGACAGTATTCATCGATTCAACGAAGATATTTTCAAAGTAAATGTGTCATTTTTGATGTGAGTGTTAAGCTCACTTCTGAATGCAAGCTTTCATTGTTCTCAATCAGAACTAGCTCTAGCTTGTTTCACTGTTTGTGAAGTATTCAATTCAATTTGAACTCAGTTTGCTTTACTGACAAAGTCTCAATTATGATTTCTGATTCAAAGATCATTTAATGTTCTATAGTCAACAGATTCAGCGATAACTCATTTGAAATATTCGCTTGAAGCATCAGATGCATCAGAATCGCTTGAACTATCTGACTCGCTTGATTCTAGTTCTAGTGATCTGCTTTTACTAGCTTTCTGTGAAGCGACTGATGTTCTTGTTTGATGATCGTTGATAATTTTCGTGATCTTCGCATTTTTAGTGATTTTTATCAAGAAAGATGAATCGTTGATTTGATCATTGAAGTCTAGTATCAAAAGATCTTCTTCATACTCTTCAACTTCAATGATTATCTCGTTTCATTGAACATGACTAGATATTAGTACGTTCTTTTCATTTCACAAGCGAAACTAATTGACTTTCTTGTAACTCAAGAACTGACATTTTAAGTCTTTGTCATCGAGCTTTCGATAAGCTCTCTTCACATGATGATAGACTATGCATTCAAACGTATGTAGATAGCTAAGATCAGACTTCTTGTCATGTCATGTCTCATAGAAAGTTATTTTGTTCAACGCAGTGATAGAACTTCTGTTCTTCAGATAGATGACAGTCATTATTGCTTCATCTCATAGTTGTATTAACAATTTGACGCTAGTCAGTATAGCGCGAGTTCGTTCAAAAAGAGTGCGAAAACATCGCTTTGCAACTTCATTTTGACTCGAGTTATATGATGTTGTTGACTCTCATTTGATCTCATGCTCTTTGAGCAATTCAATGATTTGATGATCAGCATACTCATCTTCATTATTTGAACGCAGTTGATGAATCGAAGTGTCTCGAGTCTTCATCAATTTCAGATAGTTTCAAAGTTCATCTTTTAGATCGAACTTTCGTTTCAGTAGATATGTGATTGTATATTGACTGTAATCATCAATGAAAGTAGCTACATATCTGAATTCTTCATTGATCTGAGATATTTTACCATCGTCAACGAGATTCGTATGTACTAGCTCATCTACTTTGATGACTCTGATGTGAAATTTTCGACTTGAGACTCAATTTTGCTTGTCTATGACATAAGTTTCACATATCGATTCTGAGAATTCTTCGTCTTCTAGACTATTTGCAGAATTTACATTGATGTCGATGCTCATGTTGACTAGACGCTTGACGTCTGTCATATTCAAATGAGCTAATCATTTATATCATTGACGTCATGACGTCTTGACTGATTCTGAACTGCTTGTCAGATTGACTTGAAAATTTGAGAGATTGATTGATGTGTTCACGAAATATGCTTTCTCATCGTTTCTTGAGTCGATGAGAGCGACAACATTTCTAGAATTCATGAAACGAAATTCGTCGTTCTTTATACTACATGTATACTCTTTGACTTTCATCTGATCAACTGACATCAAATTATAATGTAGTTCTGAACAGTGATAAACATTGATTAATCGAATTTTGATTGGTTGATTGTTCAGCAAAATATCAATCATAATTAAACTCTTCTCAATAATGAGTACTGTCTCATTATTTGCAGTAACAATGCTGTTATCGATGATCTTTCAATATGACTGTTCATTGAACAAGCTTATGTCATAGCAGACATGATTTTCAGCTTCGATGTCTATTCATCAGACATCTGTGTGACTGTCAGCTCAACAGACGATGAAGATCTTTATTATTCTGACTATTTTGACTTCGAAGCTTTTTTCAAAGTCATCTTCTTTGATCAGATTCTTTCTTTTCTGAAGAGACTTTCATTCATATGAACGAAGCTTCGAATGTAAAAGTCAGCAGCTCTGTTCGCTGTGATTCTCTTGCTCGCAATGAGCGCATTTTTTTTATTCTCTTTGAAATTCGCTGTTGTTTCCGAATTTTCGCTTCTTGTCATCAAACTGAGCTATTATACTTTTGAAACTAAAGTTCTTCTCTGAATTTGATCGCTTGTCATGATTGACTAAGACAATAGTCATATCATTAATTAATAGATTGAATTTGTTAATCTTGATGCTCTGTATCAGATCAAAGATGTATGATTCTAAACTTTCGTTAAGATCTAGAAGAAAGAGATTGCTCAGCATTCATGATTGAATTGTTTTCTCAATGTTTGAGCACTTGATGATGACTTGCTTGAGCGAGTTCACATAGTTTTGAATGAATTTGAAATTCAATTGCTTTGTTTGAGTCAGTTTCTTGATTGTCAGAAATAGAGTGATCAAATTCGACTGCTCATATTGAGTCTTCAGAATAGATCACATTTTGATGATGCTTTCTGCTTTGATTATATGTATTCTAAGTCTCTTTTCGCAGCTGAAGTCACTTATATCGCTGACTCTGTCGTTTCTATATTTTCAATGTTGAACATCAATAATATACTTCTTTTTATTTGCTGTCAAGACGTTGAATGACAGTGATGTTGATTTCTTCAGCTTTTCTGAGATGATCATTCAAAGATCTTTAACTTTCAAGACATTGATTATATTCTTTTTTCATGACTCATAGTTCTCGCTTCTCTTTAGCTTCGAGACACGATAGTTCTTTGAATCTTTCATTGTGATTGAGATATGAGAGTTATTTTGTGAAATATGATCAATAGAGAAATTTCCGTCGATTTGATGACAGTAAGTTCGATACTTCAAATTCTGCTCTTAGATTTGTTTGTGATAGCGAAATAGAGCTAACTCGAGCTCATAATCTATTAATATATGAGAGTCAGAGCGAATATGTGCATGTAGATATATTGACTATCTAGTAGATAAAACATATGATAGAGCATACAGATGAAGAAAGAAGTGAAAGAATGAATAAATATCTTTAGCGTCAAGTCGCTTCGATCGAAGCGAAAATAACTAATCGTCGAGATATATGTATGAGCATACGTATGTTCATACGTATGTGCATACGTATATGCATACGTATCTCGTTTTCAACACTGTTGAGATTTCGTCTGCTGAGATGAAGATGATACAGTTGCTTCATGTTGTTCAACTCAACTCATTGAATCTCGATGTGAGCTGATGATTTTGTTTTTCTTCGATGAAGAACTATCATACTTCAATTCTGAACTTATATTTATTGACTGATCAACATTTGAAGCTGAAATGTTAGACTTATTCAAAGCTGACGTTGACATGTCGTTTTCTTGAGTCTGCATCTTGTTGTCAGACTTTCGTCACTTTGAATGCAATGATTCAGAACTTTCATCATTCTTTGTAAAGATCACTTGTCGTTAGTCTGTCGTTCATACACATACTTCATTGACTTATCATAAAACAATGTTTGATCAGCTAATGTGATGCTTGTTACATCTTTCTTTGAATGATTGAATCTTGATCGCTTTCGTGAAAAGATTAAGAGCATGTGAATCTCGTTCGTGAGATTTTCACTCTTGTCAGTTCAACGTTGCTACTATACACATTTTTTCAATCTATTGACTTTCAATGCAACATTAACTATTGATGTGTTGATCTCATTCATTGTTAAGATCACTGTCTTGTTTGCTCTGATTTCTTTCATGTCTTTGAATTTGAATTGCTGTTGATCTAGTATATGAACTACTTGATTCTCGTTCGTGAAATCTTCACTCATCATCAGTTCGCTGTGAATGTACACACTTCATAAATCTACTAAATCTCGCTGCATCATCAGCTGAGTTAACATTATTCTTCGTTGTAATCAGAACAGCTGTGTCATTCGCATCGCTCTCTTTCATGCTAATGATTGCTAACTGCTCTTGAACATAAGTAGAGTTTATTTGATTCTGCTCTATGAAATCTAAACTTCTTGTCAGTCTTTATTGATATACATGATCTATCAAATTATCAATTATCAATTGTCATTTCATGATTGATTGATAATGTGTTGATCTCATTTCTTCGATTTGTCACTTTGTTAATCTTTTTGCTTTCATTAACATCAATGAATCTTGTGTGTTCTTGATGAAAAGCTGAGATTGATGAAGTCTTGTCTGTGAGTTCTACACTGATCATTAGTTCGCTGTTTACATACATGTGTTTCTGATCTATCAGAGTATGATGTAGCGCAAGTTATATTAAAGCGAGCAGCATGATTAAATTGATTTGAGACATTACGTAATGCAGCTCGAAAAGTTCTGTCTGAATTTATTTTCAAGACTTCGTCATCTATGATGTAGATAATAGTGTTCATCTCAGTGTAGCTGATGTCATCTTTGAAAATTTCAATTCACATCTTAAACGAAACATTATAAAATTGATCTCTGTCATCATGTAAATCATGATCAAGTACATCTTTAATTGAAGTCAAGTTCATTTTCGAGATTTCTTTTGAATTGATCAGATTCAAGTGTGAACTCATCATTGCATGAAGTTCAACATTTTCAAGTGTTCTGATGAATAACATGACTTCTTATGACTGTAAAAACTCAGATGCAAATGATGCTTGTTGAATCTTTATAATATTATGTATAATGATGAGTGATTGATTATCTGAAGATGATGTAAAACTAGTTTGTGTGTAAATGAAAGATGTGTTGATCTTTTTGACGTGTCTCTGTTCAGAGCATCTTCTGTTGTAAAGCATTCATTGAATTACAGCGATTAAAATGTTGAAAATTTGATTTGTTTTGAAGTCATCAAATATAAGCATGTTGATCTTGTACAGAAATGATGTTAATTGCTTATCAATGACTTCTTATTAGATCTGATGTGCTTAAGTGTAAACATGTGCTTTTCAATTCATTGCTCAGCTTGATTTGTTAAATTCTTCAGCTGATATTTATTGATGCTTAAGATTTTAAGAATCTTTGTCATGTTTTTGAAAGTTGAACACTCATCATTAAGTTGAGAATTCTGATATTTGATAGTGATATTCTTTTTGAGATGTAAGCTAGTCATTATGATGAATTGATAAAATCAGTTCAATAAGATAAATGATGATGATGAAATACTGATGCTATTATTCGACTATGTGAGATGAGTTAACGTGATAAACTAGACATGTACTCAACTGATGTTAGATATGCAGATTCAATCAACTGAGATTGAGTTCAATGAACATATTTTGATCTTGATGATGATGCTCATTGAAAGAAACATATGATGTTAAATTATGATCTTATGTGATTATGAAAGCAAATTGAAAGACTCACATTGAATATGATGAATAGATGAATGAAAGATTAAGTTATGTTACATGCAATGAATGTGAAATTGTAGAAGTTGAAACATAATGAATTTACTTTAGCTTACGTTGAAGATTTACGCTCACATGATGCGCATAACAACTTAAAGACTAAGCTAGTTTATTGTTGATTGAAGTGTATTGTATCTGCAAGTTGTTATGTCTGTATTTCAATGTGTATTACACAGTGATCAATGTTTCAATCTCTTTGACAGACTTGAACTAGCAGCAGACAAAGAATTTAAACATTGAAAAAGAATGTTGTCTTTTGTGAAACATGTTTATCAATCGATGAATATTGTCTCTTGATCAAATCTATTTTCTTGCAATGCTTGCTCTTCTGCAAGATTTATTACAGAAGCTTCATTCACATCTTAATGATGCTTTTGCTCTTCTGCAGAATTTGTTACTTGATCTTCGCTTGCATTTCAATGATGCTCTTGCTCTTCTGCAGAATTTATTACTTGATCTTCGCTTGCATTCTGATGATGTTCTTGCTCTTTTGCAGAGTTTGTTACTTGATCTTTGCTCACATTCTGATGATGCTCTTGCTCTTCTGCAAAGTTTATTGCTTGATCTTCACTTGCATTCTGATGATGCTCTTGCTCTTCTGCAGAATTTGTTACTTGATTTTCACTTGCATTTTGATGATGCTCTTGCTCTTCTGCAGAATTTGTTGCTTGATTTTCACTTGCATTTCAATGATGTTTTTGCTTCTTTGCAAAATTTATTACTTGATCTTCGCTTGCATTCTGATGATGTTCTTGCTCTTTTAAGAAGTTTGTTGCTTAATCTTTGTTTATGTTCTGATGATGCTCTTGCTCTTCTGAAGAGTTTGTTGCTTGATCTTCGCTCGCGTATCAAGCTTCATTCTTATTTCATTGTGACTTTTGCTCTTGAAATTGATGCTCTGTTTTCATGAAATTGATGAATTCTTGTTGATTAAAGTATTTCTTATAGACTTCGTTGATCAAGAACAGATTTTGAACATGTTGTATCATATGTAGATTATGAGCGTAATCATGCTGAAGTTTATCATAATTACATAACATAACAAATGAGTCGTAAGCATGATTACAGACAGTCAGAAGACGATTGAATTGAGACATAAAGTCAAGTTTCTTGATTTTCATCATACATAAAATGATGACAGAAGCTTCTTTATCTTGAAAAGAATCAATCATGTACGCTTCAACATTTCAAACTTTCAAGTCTGAGACTAAACTTCTCTTCAGTAGTTGAACTTGTGCAATATATTTTGTAAGAACGACGATGTTCTTGACAGATATTTCGACTTCAGCGTAAATCTTGACTAGCTCAATTGCTACAATGACTTCAATCTCATTCTGCTTAAACTGAGATGCATCAATTCTTATGTCAATTTCATTGATGTTAAGAAATGTCAATGATCATTCTATTTTGCAAAAACTCTTCAATACAATGATTGCAATAATCATATTGAGTCAAAGTAAAGAGTCAATTGAGAACTACATCTGAGCTTTGTATCAGACAGTGAATATGATGTCATCTATAATGAAAATTGCGCGATACTGTTCAGTAAGAAGCATATGAAAGTATTTGAGCATAATCAGATGTTTGAATAAACTTCTGTTTATATAGTGCGCGAAGCAATTGTTCTTAATGTCTTTTTTCATCAATTGAAGTTACTCATCATCATTGAACATATGCATTGAATCGTTGCTGTAAATCATAGTAATAAAGATCTCTGCATTCTTAACTTTTGCAACTTTCTGAATGACAGTATGATCTTCTTTGAATTTTTTTAGCATAGTAGTGTTGAAGTTGATCAGCATAAAGACAACAGCACTCACGTCATGCTCAAGAATATTCATACTTAGTTCAATCTTGATGCGCTGAAAGAACTTTTGATCTTTCATGTCAAAAGTTTTTCTCATCTCGATTCTTTGAAAGTATGAGCAGAAAGTCTTAATAACAGCATCATGCTCAGTCTCATTGTTCATTCTATTGAGCTTGACATTGATAATTCTCTGAAGCATACAACGTTTGAATTCATGATCTCACTTCAAGAGTTGACGTGTAACATGAGAATTAAGATCTTCATAATTCATATCAAATGAATTCTCGTCGCTCTCAAAATCTTCATAAGTCATATCAACTTCTTCATTGTTGATTTGTACAATTGAAGAATCTTGTGTCTTATGCTGCTTATCACTCTGTTCACTCTATTAACTCTGAGATTGCGTTTTATTCATTGAATAATTACTCAAACTCATAACTTTTAGAAGCAGAGTGTCAAGACTGATCTGAGACAATTTGTATCAATGATCTTTAATATTATGTAAAGTCTTCTTGCTCTAATCAATAATTTGATGTGTCAGCTGATTATAAAAGACATCAGATAACTCATGAAAGACATTTTATCATTGTTGAGTAAAATCATTGTTTACTGAGTGAGATGTGCAACTGTCTTAAGTGACTATCTGACGTTCAGTGAACTGCGAGTGAAAACAAATGATCTTCTTATTCATTAAAATGATGTTTTTGTTTTTCAATCATTGAAGCTGTTCATTCAGTTTAAGAATAAATGTATCAGCTGTGTTATTGAATGAACTCAGCACTTTGACTTTCTTGCTCAGCTTTAAAAGTAGCATTGTGATAATGACATTCATCAATGTTTTCTTGATTTCAACGAATCTCTTGATAAGATCAAAATCATTAGAGAAATTCTGAAGATATTGCATGATCGACATCTGAAACTTATTCAGCTTGATATTTCATTCAGCAAAAGTAGTTGAAATATTCAAGTCTTTGAAGAGAATTGATGTGAATTTGATACAAAGATTCTGACTCAGTATAATATCACGAAAGTGATCATTGTATTCATAATATTTCTCGTTAATATGAGCAGAATTAAGAATTCTGATTGTCGTTATTTTGATTTTGTCGAGCTTGTCAGACATGATTAAATGAACTGAGATCACTTTTAATGCGTTGAAAAAACAATATTGAAGTACTTGTTTATCATCATTCTGTCGCTCATGCTCACGAAGATTGAACGTCAACTTCAACTCAATCAAGCTTCAATCTATCTTGATGAGAGAATGATAAAGAGCTACGCTCACATCTATCATGTTGAAGAAAATAAATGATTTGACAAGAATGATAACAGTTCACTTGTCATTATTGATTTGCACTTCAAAGTGATTCTTCAAGTTAAATTGATAGTTGAAGCAATTGAAAAGATGCAGCAAATCAACATACTTCTTGTCTGTTTTCATGAATGTGATGAGTGCACGCAACTCGCAAAGTAATGTTTGAGTCTTCGTAATCAGTGCTCGCTGTGTCTTCATTGACTGTAGTCTAGAGAAATCTTTGATAAGTCAACACTTTTTATCATCATGATAAGTGCATTGATATGATAGATAAATAGTCAAATGATTCTTCTTTAAAGTCACTTGTTTTACTTGAATGATATGCTTGTGATTTTTAGACTGACTGAATCACATGTTGAATGCTGAAAAATCTTGCTTTATTCTGATGCTACTGTTGAATTTTTGATACTGATTCAAAAATGTATTTCATTCAATTGTTGAAATGAAGATCTTCAACTTAACTGTACAATCTTCTGACAAATTGAAGACTTTTTTAAGTGTGTTCTCTATATTCTGAAAAACTGATGAATCTTCATGATTCTCAAGCAGAATCAACTGAGTATGAGTTAAGATTGATCTGAAGATAAATTTAAGAAGAGTCATTCATTCATCTCAATGCAAATTCTTAATCTTTGAATCATCAATGTTGTATGTGAAAAACATGAATTTGAGATAAAAAGTGTGTGACAGAAACATGTTTGAATAGTTTGCAATGATAATTTCGCGAATGTCAGAATTTGAATGTAAGCGAAAAACTTAATTATGTAAAATATCATGAACAGAAAGACAGTTCTTGAATAATGATCATGTGACTTGATGTAATTTAATGTCAAAGCGAATGCTGAATGTTCAGTTCATCAAGATCTTCGTCACAATTTTGCAAGTAACATAAAGATTTTCATTCAAAGAATTGAATGCATCAATTGCTGATTCAACTACTTCATCAATTTCAAAAATAATCTTAGCTTGAAAGATGACAGATTTGATGCTCTGATGCTCAGCTAAATCTGCTTTCTGCATCATTTTCTCATCATTCAAGATGAAAGTAGTGAAATTGTCATTCTCAAGCTTCATCACTTAAGATGTGTGATACATGACATCAGTCGCTGCATCTTTATCTATCAATGTTGCTTTGAACTTCTCTTTGAACATCATGATGAGATGTTTGTTGAAAGATGTAAAGTAATGATGTGAAATAATATTAAGTTGTTAAATGTGAAGAAGCAATAAGAAGCAATGAGATTGTAGAATGTACAATGATAAGATGAGATGAGATTGCAGAATGTTAAATTCTATACTGATGTAAATTTAAACTGAATGATTGATCTTGACAGTTGCAACTCAAATTGAGATTATTATCTAATTGTGATGAAAGATAGAAAGTGAGATAGAATTGCAGAATGTAAAATTCTAGACTGATGTAAGTTGAAGTTAAAAGATTGATCTTGATGATTGCAGCTTGAATTGAGATTGTTATCTGATTATGATGAAAGATAGAAAGTTTTTAAAATGAGAATGATTCTGATTTAACTGTTATGATGTTTCGAAAGTTGAGTTTCTTAAAAAAGCACACACTTGAATAAAGTGAGCAAGATCTCGTTGATGAATTGTATTCTTCTATTAAATATAATTAAAATGATAGAAGTGTTGATCTCAATTTTGATACAATGATTATCTTTCATTCATAAAACAACAAAGCTATTATTCATCTTTTATTGAATCATGCTTATTTACACTGTATTCTTCACTATATTCAAGTTAATGATATAGAAGAAATTATACAGTGAATATTGTTTGCATTTTTATTGCTTATCATGTTTCGCTCTGAGACATGAGCAAACAAGCTGCATCATAAACATCTCAGTCACATCTTCATTGATTTGCATATTCTTCATGTTGAATCTTTCTGCAATGATCATTTGTCAACTTTCATAATTATACTGAGAATGTTCTTCAAGATGAATAAATCAATTCATAGTGAAAATATGATATATATCTTCGTAATTCGATCAAAATCTGTCAAGATAGTCAATCATTTATATTGAATTGAGATTTTCTTTGCTTAAAAAGCATAATTGATCATTTTCTAGCATCATGACGTCTGTTAACAAAATCAGTATCACACTGCAAGTCATAATGCTTTCAAATGAATCTGTTTGTCATTCTCACTGTTACAATTCATGAGAATGTGATAGCAAGCGCTTTCATAAGAGCATCACGAATCACAGCGATTCATTTATTGTCAGTGAGCAAATCAATTATGTAGTTCAATCAAGACATGTTGCATTTACTTATTTGATGATTGCATAACTTTCACATTACTATCAATTGCTTTCTGAATACAGTTGCAAAAATAAGTACTTTGTTTGAAGTTTCTCATGAGTAACACAACTTTAACATTTTGTTGTGAAGATTACATTTAAGCATTTGATGATGCAAATCATAGTTCACATGATTGAAAGATGAAATGACAATCATCATAAAGTTATTGAAATGTGATGTCGTTGTTGATTTAACAGCAGAGAAAGTCAAGAAATTTTCTTCAAGTTAAGATGTTAAAGAACAACATTCTTAAATTAAAGCAGATTCAAAGAATCATTATTCAAGTTCATTGAATCTTATGCACTTCAATTTTTCAAACGTATTGCATAATTTCACTTTCTTCTCAATCACTCTTTGCATTACTTGTGACTTAATAAACATTGAATAACACTATCATGAAAATAGTGTTGACTGAATGCATATGAAACATCACGACTAATGCTAGACAAGCTCTCACTACTCAACATGTTAAAATATGAAGAAATACTACTTTTGAACTTCATTCATCTTTTAAATCTGTCAAAAAAGCAGTCGTAGAAAGAATATTAAATGTTTTGAAGCAAACAAATAAAACAGAGTCATGAAACAAACAGTTTAATTTGAAAGATATCAAGTATCTTCTTAAAAATACTGTCTTATTTACTGATCTGAACTCACGACTCAAACATGATATACAACATTGATTCAAGCAGATCTTGAGTGTTAACAATAACAGTTGAAAGAATAGAATTGATTTTGAAATATATGATGAAGAGATAAACAAAAACATGATCAAGAAATCTGTAGACTTTCATGATGATGATTTAGATGTATATAATCTGTCTTACGTTGTAAACTGAATAATTGTACTTGATGATAGAAAGATTTCACACGACTCAGATATAAAAGTATTTAATCATGCAAGTGAGTTTGACTTTGAGCTTTGACGTAGCGATTAATCTCGTTTGATCTTCAACTGATGTATCAACTGAAACTACATGCATTTTTCGCTTTGCAATCAGACTATTGTTCATTACTTCAATCAATCAATCAAGATGACAAAAATGTTGAAGAGACGTAATGATTGAAGAGATTTGAAGAATATACTGTTTCATTTGTAGAATAGTGACAAGAAAGAGTTTATCATTGAATTGATTAATTCATGAATTTGCAAAGATTTCAGCAATTATATCACAAATGATGAAACTTCTTTCAAGCTCAAAGTATCAAGAAAAGACAGAAAGATACAAGTGTTGAGAAATGAAATTTTAATTATCATTTTGAGTTGCTTCTTCTGTGTATCAGCTAACTGATTGTTTTCATTCAGATCAGCAACATTACTCATGCAAAGCATTTAAAGAACAAACGTAAGAAGCATTTGCAGAGAGACGAGTCATACATACTCAATCTTCTTACTCGTTGATGATGTTATCATGAGCAGTGTAAAAACTTCACTCGCATCTGTTATCATTGAGATATAAATCATTCTCATGAAGTGATAGAATTGAAAACGATACAATATTGAGCAACAGCAATCGCGAAAGATGATGAAGAGATTGATTGCAACAACTCTTCATTCAATCTAGTCATTGAATGACTTCATTCATTCTTAAAAAATGAAGATTCATTGATGAAATTGAAGTCTTCATCAAGCAATCAGTTCATTGCAGACACTGTCTATAGTGTGACATCATCAAGTATGCTTTTATTGAAGTTGATGTATGCAACAACATCTGATTTATTAATATGCGCATTGTAATTGAACTCATGATTTAACTATTGACAGTAGCAATAAATGAGTTCAATCAAGACATATCATCAAATGCATTAAAATTCTTGTTGTCACTCAAACAAGCAGTCAACGTCACATGAAGAATCATCAAATGAGAAATTCTTCAAAACAAATTTACATCATCTTCAATGTCATTTCATTATCAACAATCATCTTCGCTCGTTACTGTCACTTATTTGACTGATGAGTTCATCTTTACGTTTGTCAATCAGTTAACTTCTTCATCTAAGTTTAAATCTTTATTCTTTGATACTTGAATTTTCTCAATCTTCATTGTACATTAGATAGCGACAATTATAAAATCTAAGCAGTCTCATACTTATGATAAGCTCAAAAGAAGCGATGATGAGTTTAAGTGCAATTGACATGCTATCAAAGAGTTTCAAATAAAGATGAAGAAGATAAATGTATAGTCATATATCTTTCAAGTTACTCATCAAGTCATGACAAGAGCGAAATAAATGACGATGACAAGATAAAGTTTGTAAACTCTGAAAATTACTTCAACTTGAAATATATAACACTTTAGCAATCATTACTCTCATCTCATAAGAGATTTAAATGATTGCATCGTGAGTGACAATAGCTAAATCATGAGAATAGCAATGATATTTATTCAAGTGATTGATTTCGTTCTCTTTATGATTTAGCTAAATATAGTTTATATGATTTACATATCTTAACTATTGAGCTTAAATTGAAGTCAATAACTTCTGAACAAACTTGATTCATTAACTTTGCGATTGACATTTTTTAATTCATCTCATTACTGACATTTCATGCACAGATAAACAGTCGAGCGTAAAGAATCATTACAATTCATCATTGCTTCATACAAGTTATATAAAAATACTAATCGAAGACTTACAGATAATGCAGCGCGTATGTTCTTCATGTGAGATGAAGATGAACAACATCAGCGAGCTTGAATGTCATCTTCATCACTGTCATGTTCGCTTGCATGATCAATCATGAAAGATTTTCTGACAAAAGTTATCATCAACATCAGAATCATCATCATGCAATTTGATGCAACTCATTTGACATGATCATGAGATTGCAGAATGAGATTCAAACTCGAATGATTCTTACGATGAAAGCATTCAGATGAACATCGAAGACGAAAATCAAGAATATATGTTAATAGATGATTTCACAGAAGAGCACATGAACACTGAAATGAATAACGCTGATTTGAATCAGAATATGAAACATATATCATCAAGAATCGAGATGATACAACTTCAAACTGAACTTCTTTTCACATCATCAGCATTATGAGTTGAAATCTTCGTCAAGACAACTAATTGTGATGTCGAAATGACAGTCAACATGTCAAAGAAAATATCAAAGTCATTAAGTTTGAATTCTCAAGTGATCAAGAATACAAACAACAATCAATACTATTCATTTCAATGCAAAGCGAATTACGCGTTCACTCACTGACTTCATTAAACGAAGATTATTAAAGACAGTATTAATCAGTTTTTTCAAGACTTGCGCTTACGAGTCTTACATCAACATGTCAGCTTTCATGATGCAAATAAGTGATTGACACTTCTACATCAGATTTCGTATGATGTTAAAAATGATGAGTGACATTCTTGAATGTTCACAGTTGAATTCAGTTACAAAGAAGTTCAAGAAGAGCAGCACTGCATTTTATATTGTAACATCATCAAGACATTTTGATTTTTGTTGAGTCACTCATCATTTCAAGACAAGCTGATCTATGCACTCATTCAACATTATAATGTTGACAACTTTCAAGTCTATGACAAGATGCATACTGCTGATTGATGATGAGAAATGCAGAAGAAGCTTTCTGATGATGCTATTATGATATCACTGTTAATTTTCATCGATAAGACAGTCTTGACTGAGCATTAAAACAATTTATCTGCATGATTTATATATCTAACGATAGAAAATCTAAATCAATGCACAAGACATGCTCAAAAACGATTGAAATTGATTCTTCTGAGATTTCTTCTCATAGTTAACAATGATGATGATGATATCAAGTCAAAGATTTGACACATGATGTTATGAATCATACTCAAGCGTACGTTAAACATGTATCATCATGCATTAATACATGATTTCACACGTAACAGTCGTTGAAGCTATGATCAGAAACGACATTTCTGTTCTTTGCGCAGACAATAAGATAAGACAATGTTATTCGATAATTGTTGAGTTCATGATGAACTACGAGAAACAAGTATTAATTACAGACATCAAGATGAATCAACAATGCTTTATCTGTTAAGTGTCATTTCATGAGCGCGAAAATCTAGATAAAACATGATCAATTCAAACGCATGCATTTACTAAAAATCAACAGAAACAACAAAGAAAGAACAATATGATCGAGAATGATTCTGTTTAAATACATTCAGTGAAAAACTTTGCATGATCACATATGTTTGTCAATATTCACGAGACAATGATGATAAATGTGTTACATCAACTACTTAAGAGAATCATCTCATATTTGATGTTATGACTCAGTCAGATCATCAACGAGAGTCTTTATACAAGTTGAAGAAGAAAAAAAATCAGATTAGCTTTAAATGATGCATCAGAAACAATTCAGCTGAATCAAAGATTTCGCGTCATTTCATCATTTAAAGACATGAAAAGATTTGTCAAGTACAATACAATTAAACAATGAACTGATGCAGATCAAAAGTTGATTGTATGTCAGTTTATATCAATCATTGCATCGCTTCTGATTATGAAAGTGTCTGCAGCAGTTCACTTCGCTTAAGCAGTGATAAACTTCGTGATACTTACTTAGTATCATTTATATGACAAAGAAACTCTTTGATATCTTGAACATGCACTTTTTCAATTGAACAAGCTAAAGAATGTTTTTCGTCATTTATGATTTGAGCATTCAGATACAGACATCAATCATTTCAACATTTCAAAACTACATGTGATGACACATTATGCAAGTCAGATTTGAAGATATGATAGTGCTGATAATTTTAATACAAAGCACAGTGAGATTGTACATAAGTATTTAATAAAGATCTTTTTCAATTGCATCAACAAATGAGACACATTTTAAACATAGTTATTGCATCACAATACTTGACATCTGAATCTTCTTGCAATGAAAGATATTCTTTGTCAGAATTGTGTTTAAATAATACAATCAATGAAGATCAGAATTGATAGTGCTTGATCTTTAGAAATAGTTATAACTGAATATTAAGAATACAGAAGAAGATTGATACAAAAGCTTTTATTTATGTAATGTTCAGAAACTGTGCTAGACTTGAAAGAAATGTGTTTGTGATACAAGAAGAATGTAATGTAGATGAACAAGATGTTGATGAAAGAAAAGAGTGTTGAGAAAGAAAAAAAAGTGTTGAGTCATATTTGAGTCAAATCTGAGTCAAACCTGACTAACTCACTGATTAGTTCTAATCATTACGCAGAAAACTCGCTAGCGTTCACTGCGAATTGATTAAAGCTTCAGTCTTGTTCAATCTTGATATGCTTGTAACATTTAACATTATTTCTCTCTTTGAAAATTTATGTTCACATGAATGTAGTTCATTTGCTCACTTTTGTTGATAATTATTTCGATATTTAGCGCGATTTGTTTGAATATAGCTTATGAAATTCATTCAAAACTTTCTCTGAGTCATCGAATTTCTCTTTATCGACATAGTATCATTCATCATCTTTATTTAAATCTGTTCATTTGACTTTGTACTGTATTTGATCTTGATAGCGTCTGAAGTTCAATATATTGTTTATCTCTCAATGTTCATCATTTTCAATAGTGATTGATCTGAGTGATTCTGAATGTTGTTCTGATAGAAGATCTTCTAAATATGATTGCAGTAACTTCAAGATGAACATCAAATGCAGATGCTTCATGCTGATTGATAGACGAAGATGATAGAAGATACTCACTTTGACAGTGATTTGATAGAGATCTAGCTGTTTGTCTTTCAAAGCTTTGCAAAGTCTCGTTGTCTTGACGTTTCTGAAAGATAGTCAAACTCAGTCATTTACTTCATAGATGATGTCTCGTCTATGTTTATTGATCTGAACTTCAATGATCAGCTTCGTCTTTTTCAATTGTTGATGATTAAAGTTCAGTAACTCTTTCATTTGAATGACAATATCATCTGCTTTTCTAGCTTTAAGTCGTTCATGAGTTGTTTCATAGTTAGTCATATTTGAATTGAAACTCATTCAAAGATGAAATTCTTTATTGAAGTAGAAGAAAGTCATTGAAGTGATCGAGAAGATATTGAAATTGTCGCTGAATTTCATCATAGATATTTATTTGACTCAGTCGTTCTGCATGTAATTGCAGTAGATTCTAAGTTCGCGTTCAACGTCTTGATTGACTCGTTTTGATTGATTGTTGATCTCAAAATGATAAACTGTGAATAGATTAGCTGTGATTCTCAGTCGCTTGCAAAAACTTTTTCACATAGTTGATATGAATTGAGAGTTTTTGTTCGAAATAATAGAACTGAGTAGATCATGCAGTCAATAGACGTTTCATAACATGATTTAAATCGTTTCTTCAACTGAGATGTCTTCGTCTTCTCAATGACAGAAAACATAATGATGTTCTTTGATGAGATGACATATGATTATGCAAATGATGTTATAGCTTTCTGACAGAGATAGTTCAGTGATAAAGTTCATAGTTATATCTTTTCAGCGTTTCTGTGAAATCGAAAGAGAATGATGAAGTTCATTGATGCTATTTCTAGAGACTTTGCTTCGCTGACAAGCATGACAGTTTCAAATGTATCATCGAATAGTAGCTTGATGATCTGATCAATAGTAGAAATGCTGAACTAGATCAATGATTCATTTATTGTCGAGATGAGAGATTGAAGATTGATCATGCACTTCTTGTAGTATTTTCGTGTGCATGTTCTCAGAGATTCACAGTAGATCTTTTCTAAATAGAACGTCGTCAATGATTTCGCAGTTCTTCAGTTTAGTGATATGAAATTTGAGCTTGTTTTTGTTCATAGCTTGTCTATATTCGCTGCAAAGCTCATCTGTTTGATTGATCATTCATACTCGTTGATAGAGATTTGCTTTCAATTCAATAAATAGAACATTGATTCTATTGAAAGTCAGAATAGTCTGAAAACAATCTTCAAGACGCTGAGCTGATTCAGAGACGTTCATTAGAGACATTCTGATTAAAACATTGACTTTAGTATTTATTTTGTCTGATTTAAAGATGATCTGAAAGTTGAACTTTGATAGAATGTTCAGATAGTTGACTTGTTGTCGACTCAACTGTTTGTTTTTCATGAAGATTTTCAAAGTCTGATGATCAATGAACATCTGAATGAATAGTTCAATGCATTTCAGCTTGAGTCATCAATGTTCGAAGCATTGAATAATGACTAGCAATTTCTTGTCATAAATGTGATAATTGATTTCAGCAAGAATCATGCTTTTGCTGTAGAAAATCATTAAATGAAAAACTCTCTCGTCATCATACTGAGATAGTATTTCATCTTTTACATAGTTCAAAGCATCAATCTTCAGAATAACTTGTTGTTTGAGATCGAAGTGACGAAGTATTGAGATCAAGCTGACTTGTTTCTTTAGATTGTCAAAGACTTGAACACAGATCTCATTTCAAACAAAAGATATGTTCTTTCTAGTCAGCTGAGTGAATGATTTGACTAGTTTCAAGAAGTTCTTAATGAAACAATGATAGAAGTTAACAAATCTCAAGAAGCTCTGAATTTCTTTTAGATTGATCGAAGTGATTCAGTTGATTATGACTGTCACTTTACTAAAGTTCAAACAAAGATTTAGTTCTGATACGATGACTTCTAGAAAGACAGTCTTTTCTACATTGAATTCGCACTTTCGAATATTTATCTGCAGTTCAGCTTCACGTAGTTGACTCAATACTAGTTTGACGTGATCTTTATGTTTCTTTCTCATTTTGCTATAAATGAGAATGTCATCTAGATAGACTTGACAAAAGTCGTTCAGAAAGTCTCATAGAACATCATTCATATATTGCTGAAAGAAGATTGATTCATTAGTCAGTTTGAATGATAGCATCTTGTATTTATATGCTTCTAAAGCAGTGATAAATGTGATGTAATTCTTGCTATCAAGATGCATTCAAAGTTTGTTGAATGCTGATATGATGTTCAATCTAGTCAGATGCTTGCAACTCACTATTTTATCAATGATCTCGTCTATCAATGATAGAGAGTATCTATTTCTTTTGAAAATGACATTTAGCTTTCAATAATTCACACAGAATCGAAGATCTTTATTTGCTTTGAGAGCGAATAGAACGAAGAAGAAATAGAGAGTCTGACTAGAAGTGATGAATTTCTTCGACAGATTCTTGTTTAAGTACTTCTTTACTTTCAGAAGTTTGACAGAAGACATTTGATAAATTTGACAGCAAGAAAGCGTTGAATCACTGATGAGCTCGATTTTATGATCGTAGAAGCGATGAGAGAGTAGTTTATTCAATTGAGCTCGATCAAAAATATTTAGAAACTCATGATATTTTGATGACAGCTTCGCTTTAATATCTTTCAAATTCTGAGTTGTTTCATTGATTGAAAAGACGTTTAAAGTGTTCAAATCGCACTGAGTATTGTACGTGATTTTTCTATTGATATTCATCATGAATAGAGCAAAGATCTTGATCTTGTCTCTCTTTGAATGATTCAACAATGTCTTGAACGAAGCTGCATTTATGCTTCAAATCAAGAATGACTCTTTTTGAACAAGTCATTTGAGCATTATAGAAATCTTAGTCTGAATAATTAAAGAAAGCGAAGATGATCATGATCAACTTGAGTGCTTTGAATTGAGAAAAATCGAAAAAATCAAAATAGAAGTATTCAATTGATTCAAAAAAACAATGACGTCGTTTTGCATATTCAGTAATATTTCGTTTTTGTTCATTCAAAACTTACTCAATATGACTTCATAATAATTAATATCAGCTATCAATATTGATACAGTCAATTTCTTATGACTTTCAATGATAAGATTGAATAGAATTTTATGAGTGATGATTTTCTTAAATATCTTCTCGTTATAATCTCTTATTAACTTCTTTTTTGTCAGTGATATAGATTGAATTTTCAGTTTCTCGCATACTTTATTGACTAGATTAAAATGTATGATCATGTAGATGATTGAATCACTGTTTATTAAAGAACGAATATTGAAAGATTGATTCTGAGAAATAAGATGAGTGTCAATTAGAAACGACTTTTCAAAGTAATTTTCTTTCGATAGAATTTCATCTAGTTTGCACAAAGATATAATCTTTGTTTCTTTGATAACTTTTGAAGAGATGACTAGTTTTTTGAATCGAAATTCGAATCGAAATCGAAGCGATCATATTCATTGTTCACTGCATTAATTTTAGTAGATCGATTGAAACATTCTTTAAAGCTATGATCTGATTTATGACATATGAAACAGCTTTCAACTAAAATATCTGCTTCTTTGACGTTAGTTAAAATCGCGTTGTGCGACTTTAGTTAATCAGACTTCACATGATCGACTGATTGAATGATAACAGTCGCTTTATGAAAGATAGTCTTAGAAAAATCATTGACATGTTTGATCTTGTTCTTGATCTCTCGAATGACTCGCTGATCATTATTCAAATGAATCAGATAGAAACGAATTTTCTTTAGAGAATCAGATTGAACTAGTTGATCTACTCAAACAAATCAAAGACGAGAATGAATTTTATCTTTCAGATCAGCGATCAGTTACTTCTTGTGATAGTCTAGATAGAAAGATAGACGTTGAAACTGAGTATAAAATTTCTTGAATTTCTTGAATTCTTGAATCAAGTTGTAGTATTCTTTACAAAAGTTGACTTTCTTATTCAAGTCATCAAACAACTGAGCTAGCTCTTTCAAAAGATCTTTGATGATTTGATAGAGATTGACATAGTCACGTTCACATTTAGCCTGAGTAATCTCAGCTGCGTCATCAAATAATCTAGAATGTACATAGCTCAATTTGAATCATTCATTAAAAAAGAGATCGACGTTGATCTCTAGTTTATTCTGAATTTTTCTGTATCAGTTCTCTTAAGTAAAGTTCTTTTCATCAGTAAATAACGAAGAATCGAATATTTTTTGAAATCTAGAACGCTCAGAGTAGATGAAATCAGAAGAAGTGTTTTCTTTAGCTTGAAGTCTAGTCTTCAACTCTTTGATTTTATCTTCTTCTTGTTTATCTAACTCACAGAGTTGATCTGTTTCTTCATCAAGAGCTAGACTTCAAGTCTTTCAAATTTCGTAGAACACGAAGAGTATTATCATTTCAGTGAATGATTCGTCATCTTTATGAATGAATGATGCAGCACTTGATGATTTCGTTCGTGATTTCAATGAATCAGCATCAGAGATTTGAGAGAAATGATTTCGAAATTCTTTGAAATGCTCTTCAGTAAATAAATGACTAGACATGATGAGATTTGTTTGAAAGAAAGTTGAATGAATAATGATGCTCAACGATTGAAGAAGAAAGATGTATGAAGTGAGATGCAATCTTCAACAAAGAAGATGAGATTTGTTTATTGATTGATTTAGTTGATTCTCTAGCAAACAACGAAGATTCTTTATCAATGAATCTATCAATCGATTTGATTCTTGAGCAATTCACGAAGATTCTTTATTGTGATTCTTGTAATTGAATGAACTTTGCGTACTTAATGAGTGATAAGTAGAATAGCAATTCAAACAGTCTTGTTGTTGATTCTATTCAATCTTCTAGTGTTGTTTTATCTTTCGATTATCGTTGATCATCAAATAAATGAATTT
>JAABVA010001814.1_pt1 | contig 22150 bp, 25 predicted proteins | sample 5560331 | NCBI WGS metagenome assembly JAABVA01 (sample SAMN12812661, study PRJNA571458) | rock metagenome | isolation source: Antarctica rocks | place: Antarctica: Victoria Land, Mt New Zealand sud | collected 2016-01-07
CTTCATGGCCTCGGGCGAGCCGCCGCCGTGCAGCGAAATGACCGAGTACCAGCCGCCCTGGTGCGAGACGGTCAGGTCCTCGATCAGGCGCGACACCTCCAGCCGCTGCTCGGCCAGGATGTCGGATTGGCCGGCCAGCACGGCGGACAGCGATGCCTGTGTCTCCGGATTGTGGTCCTCGTCGGGTCCGGGCAGCGCCACGATCAGACCGCCCGAGACGTAGTGCGCCACCCGGTGCATGTCATAAATCTTGGTGGCCAGCAGCAGCTTGCCGATGTTGGAGAACACGGTGTCCGGCATCACCGATCCGGCCGGGTCCTTGGTGCAATGGACGGACGAGGCGATGCCGCAGGCGTAAACGCTCTCGGTAATGGTGATCAACTCGACCATCGCGTCGCGGATGTGGCCGTGCCGATCCGGGTCGAGCCCGTTCGCCTCGATCATCAGCGCCCCGGCGCCGATCAGCAGGTCGCCGAACCCGGCCCGCGCGCCGATGCAGGAGTGGCGGTGGTGGGTGGCGTAGGTGGTGGTGAGGAACCCACCCTCCTCGTATTCGCCGGCCAGGAACACGCGGGCATGCGGCACGAACACATCGTCGAAGATCACGACGCCGGTGGACTGGCCGTATTTGGCGGAGAACTTCGCCGCTGCCTCGCCGGGTCGCCCGGCCGGGCGTGCGACGATGGTGACGCCCGGCGCGTCGATGGGGACGGCGCAGCATACGGCATAGGCAGCGTCCTCCTTCGTGTGGGTGCGGCACGGCATGACCAGGAACTCGTGCATATACGGCGCGCCGGTGACGATCGCCTTGGTGCCGCGGATGACGATCCCGTCCGGCCGCCGCTCGGTGATGTGCACGTAGGTGTCGGGATTTGCCTGCTGGCCCGGACGCTTCGAGTGGTCGCCCTTTGCGTCGGTCATCGCGACGCCAAGCGTCAGATCGTTGTCCTGGACATAGTGCAGGTAGGCCAGGAAGCGCTGCGAGTAGTCGGTGCCGTGAATGCCGTCGGTCCGCCGCGTGGCCTGGAACAGACCATTCAGCGCGTCGTGGGTCAGGTAACGCTGGGCACATCCAGAGACCCGGCAGACCAGCCGCACCGCCTCCAGCTTGGCTAAAAGATCGGCCGAGGTCTCGTCGATGTGCAGCATGCGGTTGACGGTCTTGCCGGACGTGCCCTGCCGAGCGGTCATGACGGCCTGGTGCTCGGGCGCGTGGGCGAAATCGTAGGTGACGCCGACCGCGTTCACCCCCGGCGCCAACAACGGCTCGTCGGCGACGCACTCGACGGCGCGCCCATTCACGAACACCCGCGGCTTGTAGGCGCGCAGCGACTCCCGATAGTTGGCGGCGGTCATCAGCATGGCGCATTCCTCCCCGTCTTGGCGGCGAAATTGGACGGTGCGGGAGAAATCTGCAAGCGTGGCGGGATGCCCATACGGACGATCAATCGTGAGGCTTCGGCGTTGCTTGTGGTGGATTTTCAATCGCGGCTGATGCCGGCCATCGAGGACGGCGGCGCCATCGTCGCCAACGCGCGGCGGCTGCTCGCTGCGGCGGGCCTGCTGGAGGTGCCCGCAGCGTTCACCGAGCAGAATGCCCGCGGCCTGGGCGCGACAGTGCCAGAACTGGACCCGCGGGCGCATGGGCCTGTCCTGGCCAAGATGACGTTCGACGCCTGCCGGGGTGACGGCCTAGCGAGCCTGCCGTCGTGCCACGGCGTGGTCGTCGCCGGGTGCGAGGCGCATGTCTGCGTGCTGCAGACCGTGCTCGGCCTGCTGGATGCGGGCCGGCGCGTCTATGTGGTGCAAGACGCGGTCGGCGCCCGGCGTGCCGAAAGCAAGGCCGTGGCGCTTCGGCGCATGGAGCGCCACGGGGCCGAGATCGTCACCACGGAGATGGTCGTATTCGAATGGCTGGCCACCGCGGAGCACCCACGCTTCCGCGAGGCGCTGGCGTTGCTGAAATAGGGCGAGGGCAGCCGCATGCCGAACGACATGGATACGCCGGACCGGGCCGAGCTGGTCTGGTATTTCGACGTGGTCTCGCCATTCGCATACCTCGCTTTGCCGGCAGTAACGGCGATCGCGCGCCGGCGTCCCGTGCTGTTCCGGCCGATCGTGTTCGGCGCCGTGCTAACCCATTGGAACCAGCTTGGCCCGGCCGAGATCGCGCCCAAGCGGGTCCACACCTACCGACTATGCCAGTTCATGGCCGAGCGCGCCGGAGTGCCCATGCGCTTCCCGCCCCAGCATCCGTTCCGCTCGCTCGAGGCCCTGCGGCTTATTGCGGCGCTGGACAGCGACCCCGGCGCGGTCCGGGCCACATTCGACTTCATCTGGGCTGAGGGACGCGATCCCGGCGAGCGCGATGCACTCTGCGCCCGGCTCGGGGTCGCCGACTACGACGCTTTGATCGCCGAAGGCGACGCAAAGGCCCGGCTTCGCGCCTGGACCGATGCGGCCATCGCAGCCGGGGTGTTCGGAGTGCCGACGCTGGCCGTGGGCGACGCGTTGTTCTGGGGCGTGGACGCCATGCCGTTGGCGGAGGCCGTCCTGAATGACCCGGGACTGCTGGCGCGCGGCGAGATGGCGCGCCTGGCAGACCTTCCGGTCGGCGTCGAAAGAAGGAGCGACTGACCAGCCAATCGGCTGATCAGTTCAAACCGGGCCGCACCTCGAACCGCTCTCCCGCTTCCTGGCCGGCCTCGAATGCGCTGTGGTTCACCCGCCGCGTCGCCGGCTTGCGGGAGCGGAACCGCAGGCCGAGCTTCCCCATCTCCGCGTCCACCACGCCTGCCTTCGCGAGCACGAGGTCCCGGCCAGAGGAGGAGTGCAGCGCCGCCTCCCGTTCGGTCCGCATCGTCGCCAGCTTCGACTGGAGGCCGTGCGAGAGGCCGAGCACGAAGGAGGTGTGCAGCGCCCGCCGCCGTCCGCCGCGGCCGCGCAGGTATTCAGGCCCGGCACGGAAGCGATTGGCCTCCGTCTCGAAGGCGTGGGCGATCAGGTGCATGAGATAGACCGCCGCCTGAACGTCCGCCGGCAGGCCGAAGAACACCTGGGCGAGCCGGCCCTCCGCGTCGGTCTCGAACCAGAAACGGCAGTCGAAAAACACGGCCACCGCGGGCGCACACTCGTCGAGCGGGCCGATCCGGCTCCGCCCGGTGTGCACGTCGCCGCGTTCGCAGGGCTGCGCCTTGAGCTCCAGCTCGGACATCGACAGGCCGTGCCGGTCCAGCAGCTCCGCCACCTTCAGGGCCGCCGCCATCGCCTCCTGCTCGGTGCAGCCGCGGTCGGTCGTCTTGGAGCGCAGCGCCTGGATGCGGGCCAGCAACGCGGCCGTGCTGTCGATCATTGCGAGTCTATTCCGGCAGCGGGATGAACTCGGCGTCCCCCGCCACCCGGTCGAAACGACCGGCGCGCCAGTCGGATTTCGCCTGCTCGATCCGCTCGCGCCGGCTTGAGACAAGGTTCCACCAGACATGCCGCGGACCGTCCATAGGCTCGCCGCCCAGCACCAGCAGCCGCGCCGCCGTCTGCGCGCGGACGGTGATGCGGTCGCCGGGCCGTAGCACCAGCAGGCGGCCGGCGTCGTGCGTGTCGGGGCCAATCTGCACGGAACCCTCCAGCACATAGACGGCGCGCTCGATATGGTCAGCCTCGATCGGCAGGCTGGCCCCGGCGTCGAGCCCCGCGTCGGCGTATATCATGTCGGAGAAGGTCCGCACCGGCGAGCGCACCCCGAACATCTCGCCGGCGATCACCCGAACCCGCTTGCCCTCCCCCGCCACCTCGGGCAGCGCATCGCGGCCGATGTGGAAGAAGTCCGGCGCGGTCTCCTCGTCCGCCTGCGGCAGCGCGACCCAGGTCTGGATGCCATAGAGACGCTTTTCGAGCGGGCGCAGCTCAGCCGCCGTGCGCTCGGAGTGGACGATGCCGCGGCCGGCCGTCATCCAGTTCACGGCGCCGGGCCGGATCGCCTGCACGGTGCCGAGGCTGTCCCGGTGCATGATCTCGCCATCCAAAAGATAGGTGACGGTGGCGAGCCCGATATGCGGGTGCGGGCGCACGTCGAGGCCGCGGCCGGCGTGGAACACCGCCGGACCCATGTGGTCGAAGAACACGAACGGCCCGACCATCTGCCGCTCCTTGGACGGCAGCGCGCGCCGCACCTCGAAGCCGCCGAGGTCGCGTGCGCCCGGCACGATGACGGTCTCGACCAGCGGCCCGTCCGGACCCAGCATCGGCTCGGCGTCGTCGCCTTCATAGCGGCTCATGGCTTTACCCCATTTCCAGTACAGTATCCTGAGAACCGATATATGGAGGGGCTGGGTCAGCAGTCCATCATGGGGGCGCGAGGAAGGTCCCGAACGCCCGCGGGCTCTCGCCGACCTTGATCTTGCGTATGACCTTGTTGCCGGCCACGTCGACCTCGGCCCGCCGGTTGTCCATCCAGACGGCGACATAGGCCCGGGTCCCGTCGGCGGACATGGCGATCCCCTCGGGATAGTCGCCTACCGCGATGTCGGGCAGTGCTGCGAACGCGCCGTCGAACACCGACAGAGTGCCGCTATGCTGGTTTGTCACCATGATCCGCGACCCATCGGGAGTGACCGCCACCGCGTAGGGAAATTCGCCGACTTTGATGCGCTGGGTTTCACTCAGGGTGGCGGCGTCTATGACCGACACGTCGCTCGATTGGACGTTGGCGACGAACACGCGGCCGCCCTGGACCGTCACGCCGAACGGCGCGTGGCCGACGGGCACGGTCGCGACCGTCGCGAGGGTCGCAAGGTCGATGACGGACAGCGTGTCGCTCTCGCGGTTGGCGACATACAGCCGTGCGCCGGCCGGATCGATGGCGAGGCCCGAGGGCGACTGCTCAACCTTGATCGTGCCCATCTGGGTAAGTTCGGCCGAGTCCAGGACGGCAACGGTGTCGCCATACCAGTCGGAGACGAACACTCGGCCGTCGCGCGGGCTGACCACGATCCCGAGCGGCCCTGCGCCGGCCGGAACCTCTGCGAGCATGGACAGATGACCGTCCTTGCGCTCCAGGACGCTGATGCTGTGTCCTTCGGGGTTGCTGACGTAGATGCGCCGCCCGTCAGCCGCCACCGCAACCCCGGCGGGCTTGGCGCCGACACCCACCGTCTGGACGACGGCGCCGGTCGCGGTGTCCACGACCGAGACCGTATCATCGCCCTGGTTCGTGACGTAGGCCAGCGCGGCCCTTGCTGACGCTGGCGCCGCCAGCAGCGCCAGGCAGCCAAGGACGAGCCTCAACCAGCCCGCTCGGCGATGGCCTTTATGTTGTCGAGCCCGGCACGGAGCACGCCGGTGACCGCCTTCGACGAGGCCGCGTCGTTAAGCTCGGGCGGCGGATCGTTCAGCATGTATCCGCGATAGAATGCCGCACGCCACTCGATCGTGCTGCCGCCGGAGGGACCGTCCTGCACCTCGAACCAAGCGGTGTAGTTATTTACCGGCAGGATCTTGGGGTCAACGCTCTCGATCCTGTATTGATAGCTGTGCGCAGCGGCGTCGTACTTGACCAGCTCCTCGTCGAAATGTGGCTCACCCTCGGCCTTGAGCGTAAGCGTGCGCTTGGAGCCGATCTGGTTGCCGTGGTCAGTTGGGCTGGACGCGATGAGCGGATGCCAGTGGGCGATGGAGTCGAAATCGCCGACGATGGCCCAGACTTGGGCTGGCGTGCGGGCAATGTCGATGGTCTGCGTGACCTTCTGCCGTGTCGGCCCATGCGCCAGGGCTCGGCGGGTCGCGAAGCCGGCCGCGACGGTGGCCAGGGTGGCGATCAGGCGTCGCCGAGGTATGTGCAGCATAGGGCGTCTCCATATCGGACAGTGTCTCGCACTGTCCCGCGCGACCGTCGCGCGCATGCGGCAGGATCGCGCGGAATGGCAGGCGACGCCAGTGGGCGTTTAGTCCGAAACGATTAGGCCGCCAGGATACCCTTGCGCTTGGCGACGTGGGTCGAGATCGCATCCATCAGCGGCGGGGACAGGCAATCATACGGCTCGAGGCCGATCTCGCGCAGGCGGGCGCGGACCGCCCCCATCTGGTCGGGCTTGGTGCCGGACTCGATAATGGATGAAACGAAGGCCGCGAACTCCGGCGCTGCCCAACCCTTCTCGTGCGACAGCTCGGTGTGAACGAAATCCAGGCCGTAGAACGGATGGTCCGCATTCTCGATCCGCCCATACATGTGCACGCCGCACCCGGAGCACGCGGTGCGCTGGATGGCCGCGGTGGCATCGACGACCTTCAGCTTGTCGCCGTTCTCCAGGACCTTGACCTTGTCGCGCGCCACCACGGCGACGACCGAGAACACCGAGCCCTCGGGCTTCCAGCATTTGGTGCAGCCGCAGGCGTGGTTGAACGCGGTCTGCGCCGAGGCCTCGACCCTCACCGAGTTGGTGGCGCACTTGCAAACAAGCGTGCCGCCGGCAAAGCCCGGTGCGGCCGGGGCGATGCCGTTGTCTACGGATGGGTGGATATGAATCGCGCTGGCCATGACGGTTCTCCCTGCTTCGAGCGCCGGTTTCGCCGGCCCTCATCGTTAATATTGCCGTGCAGTAGTCTCGCCCAGCTTATGTGCGGATGCAATGGACGAGCGGAGGCGCAATGACGAGAGCGGCCCCTCGGCCTAAAATGTGACGCGCACGCCGCCGAAGCCACCAATTGGCGCGGCTAGGCTATAGGAGCGCGGGTTGGTCGCGTTCGGCACCTGGGCAAGGAAGACCGACGAGGTCGGCGAGAAGGTGCCATAGGTGTAATATTTGGCGTTGTTGACGTTCTCCGCCATTCCGAAAAGCTGGATGTTGGATGTGAGCTGATACTGCGTGTTCAGGTTGAGGGTCACGAAGCCTGGCAGGCGCGGCGTGAGGTTGGCCCGGTCGCCGAAAAGATACTGCCCGCTCTGATAGATCCCTGCCGCTCCCACGCTCCACTTGTCGGTAACCTTGTAGCTCCCCCCGAACTTGAGCTGGTTGGCCGGGACCCCGGGGAGGCGGTTGCCGGACCGGATCGTCAGATTTCCGTTGGCGTCCGCCCGCGGATTGTTGCCGGCGGCCTCGACGAAGGTGCTCTGGAAGGTGGCGTCGGTGTAGCTGTAGTTGACATAGCCCAGCCAGCGCGGCGTCCTGACCTGCACGCCGGCGTCCACGCCCTGCCGCCGCGTCTGCCCGGCGTTCTGAAAGAACGCCCGCCCCAGTGCGACGCTGTTGATGAAAGCGATGTCGTCGTCGAGCGTGGTGTGGAACAGGCCCGCATTGTAGGTGATCCGGACGTCATTCGCCGGCTGGACCGTGCCGCGCAGGCCGGCCTCCACGCTGTGCGCCACGACCTGCTTCAAGTTTGGGTCGCCGGTGAAGAAGTTGGCGAGGCTGCAGCTATCGGCCGGTCCGGCGCAGGACAGTTCGGCAGGCGTGGGCGCACGGTTGGCTTCCGAGTAGCCGGCGTAGGCGGTGAGCCAGGACGTGACGTCGTAGGTGGCGCCGATAGCCGGATTGAAGCGGTTGTAGGTGTGCTGACCCGTCAGGTTGCCGCCGCCCTGGTCGGATAGGTCGATCTGCGCCGCATTGAAGCGGCCGGACACCGTAACCGCCAGTCGTGGCGTCAGGTTCAACGTATCGGAGAAGAAGACGCCGTAGTAGGCATTGCTGGTCGCGAGACGCACGGGCGTATTCGTGCCTGGCTCGTCGATGACGATGCCAGGACCAGTGAAGACGCGGTCCAAGGGCGTAAGGCCGCCGATGAGCGCGGTCGCACCGAACTGCGTCTGCGCGCCGTCGAAGCTGAAGCCGCCGACCAGGTGGTTCTTGAGGCCGAACACGTCGCCGGTGTTCGTCACCTGCACCGACGCGCCATAGCTGTTGGTGTTCGTCGATTGCCGGTTCAGTTGGGAATACGGACCGCCGTTCAAGAAGTCCGGGATCAGCCCGCCGCCGCGGGTTGTGCTGAAGGCGCCGTTGCCGTTGACGAGCAGCCCGGACCCGTCATTGGCAGGCACATCGGTGGACACGTTGCCGTTGGTCAGCCTTTGCAGCAGATAGCTGTAGTAGGCGAGCGCCTGGATCGAGGTCGTGTCGGTCACATCGAAGCTGCCCTGCAGGTTCACCCCCAGGTAGCGGTTGGCAATCTGGTTTGGCGCCGTGAACTGCGCGGCCGGGTTGACGGCCAGCAGCTCGACCGGCGAGGTGCCGGGGCCGTTCAGCACCGAGTTCGCGAGGGTCAGGCTCAGGTGCACCTCGGAGCGGTCGCCGCGCCAGCCAAGGTCGCCATAGAAGCTCTGGATGTCGGAGGATTGCAGGTTGCGCCAGCCGTCCTGGTGCCGTTCGGTCGCGGCGACGTAGGTGCTGACGTTGCCAAATTGCTTGCCGTACTGGAACTCACCGATAATTCGGCCAAACGAGCCGCCGTAGAGCGTGGCTTCGCCGCCATGGTAGGTGAAGCCGTTCTTGAGCTGCACGCTCACCGACCCGCCCAGCGCGTTCAGGCCGAACACCGGGTTGGGGCCCTCCAAATTCAATTGGTCGATGGCAATGCTGGGGATCAGGTCCCAGTTCACCGTGTCGCCGAATCCGTCGTTGAAGCGCGCGCCGTTCACATAGACCGCCAGCCCCTGCGGCGTGCCCAGCAGGGGAGAGACCTGGAACCCATGATACAGCAGCGTCGGCTGATCGGGGTTGCCCGACGCGGAGTCGAGGTTCACGCCGCCGACCTGCTCGTTGAGCGCCCGCAGCGTGTTCGGCGTGCCGTCGCGCGCGATGTCGCCCCTGTTCAGCACGCTGGTCTGGGCCGGCAACTTGTTGCGGTCGATGCCAGACCCCAACAACGGGCTGCTGCCGACGATGTTCACCGTCGGCAGGGCGGTCTCCGTGGCGGGTGCGTCGTCCGGCGCAGCGCCGGCCTGGGCGAGCGTGATCGTCGGAAGCAGCGCCGCAGCCGGCGTTAACAGAGCAATAATGGCGGATGCCGCTTGGCACCGCCGCATTTTGTCCATCATCCAGAACGTCTCGCCAGCCTTGGTTATTTGCAGTCCGTGAGGTCGTTGTCTGAAAGGGAGAACGCATACTTGCCCCCGCCCTTCAGCTCGACGTTCCGGATCGTGCAGATTCGGCCAGGCTTGGTGGTCAGCCGCACGTCGTAGCGGCCCGGCACGACATCAGTCAGGCGCAGCCGTTCGTCATGGTCCACGCTGCCGTCACGGTCGTTGGCGCATTGGTTGGCACCGAACTCGGCGGTCCCAGCCGGGGCCATGACGAGGTTCGTGATGGTGGAGCTGGTCAGGTTCCAGAACGCCAGCCGCTCCTGGGCCGCGCTTGGGCGCACGGCGCCGCACAGCGCCAGGATAATGAGCACCGCACGCATGGAGTTATCCCAGCAACTGGCGCGCGTGGTGCGCGATATGGTCAGGGACGAAGGTCTGGATGAACCAGTAGCTGTGATCGCCGGGCTGCTGCCTTAATTTGAGTTCCTGCCCGGACGCCGCTGCCGCCTTCTCCAGCGCCTCGGGATGCAACTGGCTGGTCAGGAACTGATCGTCCTGCCCCTGGTCGACCAGGATCGGGCCGGGATACGGACGCTCCCGCATCAGTAGGCTGGCGTCCCACGCCGCCCAGGCTGCGCGGTCGGGCCCGAGGTAGCCGGTGAACGCCTTCTCTCCCCAAGGCACCGCGACAGGGTTGGCGATCGGGGCGAACGCCGAGACGGAGTGCCAGCGCGACGGCTCCCGCAACGCCGTGACCAAGGCGCCGTGCCCGCCCATCGAGTGGCCGAACACGCCACGCCGGTCGGGCCGCACCGGAAAATTCGCCTCGATCAGCGCCGGAAGCTCCTGCGTCACATAGCTCGCCATGCGGTAGTGCGCTGCCCAGGGGGCAGCGGTTGCGTCCAGGTAGAATCCGGCGCCGGCGCCGAAATCCCAGCTCGCCGTCTCGCCCGGCAGGTCGAGCCCGCGGGGGCTGGTATCCGGCATGACCAGCGCCAGCCCGTGCTCCGCGGCCAGCCGCTGGGCGCCGGCCTTGATGGCGAAGGTCTCCTCCGTGCAGGTCAGCCCGGCGAGGTAGTAAAGCGCCGGGCACCGGCCGCGCTGCGCTTGCGGCGGCAGGAAGATGGCGAAGCGCATGTCCGTGCCGGTGGCGGTCGAGGCATGGCTATAGAAGCCCATCGTGCCGCCGAAGCAGGCGTGCTGGCTCCGGGTCTCCATGGTCGCCGCCATCGATCAGGCTACCGTTTCGTAGAAGCCGAGCGCCGGTGAGCCGTCGTAAAAGTTCGGGATATCGCCAAAGAGCTCGGCGCCGTGCGCGTCGGCGGCGGCCTTGAAGCTGTCCATTGAGTCAAACGTCAGCAAGGTCGTGACCACGTAGGCCGGCGCCGCGCCATCCGGCCCATCCACGCCCCGTGTCACTTGGTCATGCTGCAGGCCCATGGAGTTCCAACGGCGGCGGACCATCGGCATGTGGCTCTCGGCGTAGTAGGCGTGGTCGAACCGCGCGTTCTCGCCGGCCGGATACATGACAGTGACGATCAGCATCTTCTTTCGCTCCCTTTTGGCGCCTTGGTGACGGCCTATGCTAGGGTGTGAATGGCGCATTAGGAAAGGGACCGCAAGCCGATGCGTGCCACCAAATGACCGGTTTCCAGGCCATTATCCTGATTTGCCTCAACTCCGTGCCGTCGGACCAGTGCACCGAGGCGACGGCGACGGATGTGCTGTCGAAGCATGTCGAGACCGAGCTTGGCTGCGCCAGCGGTTGGCAGGAGGTGATTGGCCGCTCCGCACAGGCCTACGACATCGGACGCGACGCATATATACGGACAATCTGCCGCCGGTCGCGAGCGGCGCAGTAGCACGCCTCGACAATTACCGTCAGGTTCCCATAATCCGAATAGGCCAGCACCGGCACGGTGCGGCAATGGGGAGAGACGATGCGGTATTTGTTTGGATTGGCGGTGATCGCGGCCGTGGGACTGACAGCCGGCACGGCCAGGGCGGACGGCGACCCGGCGCTCGGCAAGGCCACGTTCAAGGTATGCGCAGCGTGCCATTCGGTTAACGAGGGCGAGAATAAGATCGGCCCCAGCCTGCATGGCGTCGTCGGGCGGCCATCGCACAGCATCGAGAGTTTCAGCTACTCCGAGCCGATGAAGGCCTACAACGTGACCTGGGACGCGTCGACGCTCGACCATTACTTGGCCAACCCCCGAGGCGTGGTGGCCGGCACGAAGATGATCTTCGTCGGGCTGAAAAAAGATGAGGAACGGGCGAACGTGATCGCCTATCTCGAGACGCTGAAATAGCGGAGCGTCGCAGAGGCTCAGGCTAACGTAGCAGCGACGCGGGTGCCCTCGGCGATCCCGCGGCGTCGGCTCGCTTCGGGCACGATGAACTCTTGGATGACGCTGGCCGGGCTTGCGGACAGCAACAGGATGCGGTCGGCGAGGGACGCGGCCTCGGCCCGGTCGTGCGTGACCAGCAGGGCGGCGCAGCGCTGTGTCCGCCAGGCCGTCGCCAGCACCGCCCGTCCCTGCTCCGCCATGACGGGATCGAGCGAGACGAACGGCTCGTCCAGCAGCAGCAGCGCCGGCTCGACCGCGAACGCCCGGGCGATGGCGGCCCGGCGGGCCATGCCCAGCGACAACGCCGGGGGATAGAGGTCGCCAAAGTCTGCAAGTCCCAGCAACGCCAGCAACGCCTCCGCGGCGGCCGGGTCGGGCGGACCGACCAAAACGAGGTTCTGCCGCACTGTGCGCCACGGTAGCAGCCGCGGCTCCTGGAACACGGTGCCGATGCGGGGCGCTGCGCCGTTGTCCCAGGCGATCCGGCCGTCGAACTGCGTGTCCAGGCCGCCGATGATGCGCAGTAGCGTGGTCTTGCCGCAGCCGGACGGGCCGACGAGGGCGACAATCTCGCCTTGCTCCAAGGTGAAGCGCAGGTCCGACAGCACGGCGCGCGGCCCCCCGCGGCCCGGCACTGCCTTCTCGACGATGTCCACCTGCAGCATCACCGCCACCGGTTGGCCCGCCGCTCCAACGGCTGCAGGGCCAGCCACTCGATCAGTTGCACCACGACGATGAAGGCCAGCGTGTAGGCGAGGATGCCGGTGACGTCGAACAATTGGAAATAGACCTGGATCTGGAAGCCGACGCCGTCGCTGCGGCCCAGCAGCTCCGCCACCAGCACGATCTTCCAGATCAGCGCCAGCCCGGACCGCGCGGCGCCGAACAGGTATGGATAGAGCTGCGGCAGCACGACGTGGCGCAGGATGGCACCGCGGCCCATGCGGAAGCTGCGCGCCATGTCGATCAGCCCCTCGTCCAGCGCCCGGGCGCCCTCCCGCAGGGTGACAGCGGTGCTCGGCAGCTTGTTGAGCGCTACGGCGGCGATGGCGGTTGCCTCGCTCAATCCGAACCAGACATAGATCAGCACGATGCCGACCAGCGCCGGCAGGTTCAGCAATGCCGTGAGCAGGCTGTCCAGCGCGCGGTCCAGCCAGCGCCAGCGCCCCATGGCCACACCGAGCGCCGTCCCGAGCACCATCGCCACGGTGAAGGCGCAGGCGACCCGCAGCAGCGTGATGCCCAGTTGGCGCTCCAGTTGGCCGGACGCCGCCTCGCGCAGCAGCGCGGCCATGACGATGCTGAGCGGCGGAAACAGCCGGCTGCCGATCAAGTGGGCGGCGACCTCCCAGCCCGCTAACAGGACAAGCACGGGCAGCAGCCGCGTGGTCCAGCCCAGCCGCCAACCCAACTGCCCGCGTCTCAGCCCAGGGACCAGAGCGTGCCGGGCGCCAGGTGGACGGATGGTCCAACCAGGGCGGGGCCTCCGATCGCCGCCAAGACGTCGTAGACCCGGGCCGTCGCCTCCGGGTCCCAATGACTCTGCACGCCGCGCCGATACCAGGACCTCAGCCGCGCGAGCTCGTCCGGTCCCGATGTACCGGTCAGGGGAGCGATGCGGTCCCACTCCGCGTCCGATTCCGCCAGGATTGACCGCGCCTTGGCGGACACATCCATAAACCCCTGCACCGCGGCGGCGTTTCGTGCGGCGAAGGCTTCGGAGAACACCCAGCCCAGGAAGGGGACGCCATGCGGTATCCCCAATGCCTCGACCGCGTCCTCCATAGCCAGCACCCGGCGCTGCCCGGCGGCCTCGGCACGGGCGGCGAATGGCCAGTAGGTCAGCACGGCGTCCAGCCGCCCAGCCGCCATCTGCTCGGCCAGCAACGGCGGCGGGCCAAAGCTTTTGGTGGCGGCCTGATCGAGATCCAGGCCCAGGGTCCGCTGCGCATAGGCCCGCAGCAGCAGCCAGCTTTTGTCGAGCGGGCTGCCGGCGATGCCGAGCCGCCGCCCGCGCAGGTCGGCCACCGTCTGCACCGGCGACTCCTGCGGCGCCATCACCGCACCCAGCGCGCCGAAGGTGGGGGAGAGCGTCCAGTCGGCGCCTGACGCGCGCTGCCGCGAGACCCACAGCCAGTCCTGCACGACCATGTCGACGCGTCCGGCCTGCAGCGCGACCTGGGTCGCCTGGGCGGCGGCGAACTCGACCGGCTCGATCGTGATGCCGGCCGCCGCAGCCAGACCGTGCGCCTGCATGACATCCAGCTCCCAGGCCACGCTGCCAAACCGCAGGGTGCCGACGCGGATGGGCGGACCGGCCGCGCGTGCGGCGCCCAGCGGCAGCGCTGCGATCAGCGACGTGAGCAGGACCGTGCGGCGTCCGTATGGCATGCGGCCCCTCCCCGGGCAGTCTCGATTGCGGCTATGCGCGCACGCCGGGGCGCATTGTCAATCGCGTGGCGTGCAACCGATCCTCAGATGTGACATTCCGGGAGGGGCTGACAAGACGGCCTGCACGGGCCACAATTGCATAAGGCTGCGATCCTAATGCGGCTGCTTGGGAGAAACGGATGCCGGCTCTTTCCGGCCCGATCGCAGTGATCCTAGCGTTACTCGTGGCCGCACCCGCTTTTGCGGCGGAGCCTGTGACGGTCGGCATCGGCTATCTTGCCTTGGCGCCGAAGCATGCCGGGCCGCAGGTGGTGCTCGACCCGCCCTTGACCGACGAGGGCGTGCAGGGCGCCCGCCTCGCGCTGACCGACAACCAGACCACCGGGCGGTTCCTGAATCAGTCCTATGCCCTGCACGAGTCATTGCAGCCGGATGCCGTCGCGGTCATGGCCGCCGCCCGCGCCATGTTGGCGGCCGGCGAGCGGGTGATCGTCACCGACCTGCCCGCGCCTCTGTTGCTGCAGGTTGCCGACCTTCCGGAGGCGCGGGACGCCATCCTGCTGGATGCAACGTCCGAGGACGACAGCCTGCGCGGCAGCGGCTGCCGGGCGCGCGTGCTGCATTTGTTGCCGAGCCGGGCCATGCTGGCGGACGCGCTCATGCAATTTCTGGCAGTGAAACGCTGGCGCAACGTGCTGCTGGTGCAGGGCCATGGCGAGGCCGACACGGCCTATGCCGACGCGCTGCGCCGGTCCGCCCGCAAGTTCCAGATGCGCATCGTCGCCGACAAGCCCTGGACCTTCGAACCCGGCGCGCAGCGCACCGATACCGGCCATGTCACCATCGGGGCCGAGGTCGCGCGCTTCACCCAGGGCCTGTCATACGACGTGCTGGTGGTGGCGGACACGTCGAACGAGTTCGGCGACGACCTGGCGTTCCGCACCACGGACCCGCGCCCGGTCGCCGGCACGCACGGGCTGGTCCCCGCCGCCTGGGCGCGCCCGTTCGAGCAGTGGGGCGCGACGCAATTGCAGGCCCGTTTCCTGAAACAGGCTGGCCGGTTCATGACCCCGCGCGACTTCGGCGCCTGGATGGCGGTGCGCGCTGTCGGCGAGGCGGCCAGCCGTGGGCCTAGCGCCGACTCCGCCGCCATCAGCGTCTACCTGCGCAGCCCGAAGTTCGAGTTGGCGGCGTTCAAGGGTTCCCGCCTGACCTTCCGCCCGTGGGACGGCCAGTTGCGCCAGCCTGTGCTGCTCGCCGACACGCGGAGCCTGGTGTCGGTCAGCCCGCAGCCGGGCTATTTGCACCAGTTCTCCGAGCTGGACACCATCGGGATCGATCAGCCGGAGACGACATGCAAAATGTAGCACTAGCCCTGTCAGCGTTGCTGCTCACTACCGCCGCTGCACGGGCCGAGCGCCTGTTCGTGTCGAACGAGAAGGACAACACGATCACCGTCATCGACGGCGGGACCCTTGCCGTCACGAACACGATCAAGGTCGGCGGCCGCCCGCGCGGCATCATCGCCAGCAAGGACGGCCGCAGCCTTTATATCTGCACTAGCGACAGCGACCATATCGAGGTGCTGAATCTCGCCACCCTGACTGTCGACCGCATCCTGCCGAGCGGGCCGGACCCGGAGCTGTTCGCGCTCAGCCCCGACGGTGCCACGCTGTATATCGCCAACGAGAACGACAACATGGTGTCGATCGTGGACATAAAGGATGGGCGGGTCATGAGCGAGATCCCCGTCGGCGTGGAGCCGGAGGGCATGGGCGTCAGCCCCGACGGCAAGGTACTGGTCAACACGTCGGAAACGACGAGCATGGCGCACTTCATCGACACCGCGACGCAGCAATCCATCGCCAACGTGCTGGTCGGCAGCCGTCCCCGGGTCGCCCGGTTCACGGCGGACGGCGCCCAGGTCTGGGTCAGCGCCGAGGTTGGCGGCACCGTATCGGTCGTCGACGCCGACGCCCATACCGTGTTGCATACCATCAGCTTCGCCATCCCCGGCGTGCCGGCGGAGAGCGTCCAACCGGTTGGCATCGCTCTCGCCGCCGATGGCAAGACAGCCTTCGTGGCGCTCGGCCCGGCTAATCGCGTCGCCGTGGTGGACACGAAGACCTACGAGGTCCGCAAGTACTTGCTGGTGGGGCAGCGCGTGTGGAACCTGGCGTTCTCGCTCGACGGCAAGCGGCTCTATGCGACGAACGGGGTCAGCAACGACCTGTCGGTGATCGACGTTGAGGCGCTGCGTGTAACGAAGTCGATTCCGGTTGGCGGGCTCCCCTGGGGCATCGTGGTGGCGCCCTAGTGCCCGATTCGTTCAGCCTCGATCCCATCGCGCTGGAAGTCGACGGACTGACCCATAAGTTTGGCCCCCGCACGGTGCTGGACGGCGTTGGATTCCGCATCCTGCCGGGTGGATTCACCGCGCTGCTTGGCCAGAACGGCGCCGGGAAGACCACGCTGTTCGCGCTGATCACCCGGTTGTACCACGCGCACCAGGGCCGCATCGCAGTGTTCGGTCAGCCGTTCCGCGCCGATGCCTCCGCGGCACTCGCGCGCATGGGCGTGGTGTTCCAGCAGCCGACGCTCGACCTCGACCTGACGGTACGGCAGAACCTCGAATACCACGCCGCCCTGCACGGCATGGCGGGAGCCGTGGCCGCCCCGCGCATCCGGGACGAGCTGGCCCGCGTGGGGCTGGCAGAGCGCGCGTGCGACCGGGTGCGGCTGCTGTCTGGCGGGCAGAAACGCCGGGTTGAGCTGGCGCGCGCCCTGGTGCACGAGCCGGCGCTGCTGCTGCTGGACGAGCCGACCGCCGGGCTGGACATGGAGAGCCGCGGCTTCCTGCTGGACCATGTGCGCCGCCTGTGCCGAGAGCGTGGGCTCGCCGTGCTGTGGGCGACGCATCTGATCGACGAGGCCGGAGACGACGCCAGCGTCGTGGTGCTGCACAAGGGCCGCGTGCTGGCGAGCGGGCCGGTGCCCGACATCGTGGCGCAGGCTGGCAGAACGAACCTCAAGACCGCATTCGAGCACCTGACCCATGCTGCAAACTGACGTCCGCCCCATCACAGCGCCCGCCTATGCTCGCTGCATGGCCGGCATCATCCGGCGCGAGGGCCTGCGCTGGGTGCATCAGCGGGGCCGGTTCATCTCGGCCCTGGTGCGCCCGCTGGTATGGCTGGCAATTTTTGCCGCCGGGTTCCGCTTCGTGCTGGGGGTGTCGATCATCCCGCCCTACGAGACGTATATTCCGTATGAGGTCTATATCGCACCCGGCCTGATCGCGATGATCGAGCTGTTCAACGGCATGCAGAGTAGCCTGTCGATGGTCTATGACCGCGAAATGGGCAGCATGAAGACTCTGATGGTCAGCCCCTTCCCGCGCTGGTTCCTGTTGCTGTCGAAGCTGCTGGCCGGTGTCGCGGTGGCAGTGGTGCAGTCCTACATCTTCCTGGGCATAGCTTGGTTCTGGGAGATCGAGCCGCCGGCTATCGGCTACGTCACGGTCCTGCCGGCGCTGATCGTGTCGGGCCTGATGCTTGGGGCGCTCGGCCTGGTGATGTCGTCGTTCATCCGGCAGCTCGAGAACTTCGCCGGCGTGATGAACTTTGTAATCTTCCCAATGTTCTTTGCGTCCTCTGCACTTTATCCGCTGTGGCGCGTGAAGGAGAGCAGCTTGTTTCTCTGGTGGGTGTGCCAATTGAACCCGTTCACCTCGGCGACGGAGCTGATCCGGTTCGCACTCTACGGCCGTATCGACTGGCTTTCGGCTGCGGTCGTCGTTGGCTGCACCTTGGCGTTCATGGCGGCTGCGGTGGTGGGATACGACCCGGGCCGTGGATTGATGGCGCGGCGGGCTGGGGCGGAATGAGGCGGTTCAAGGCGATGCTGCTGGGCGCATCGGCACTGGCACTCGGCGCGGCCGGGCCGCCGCGGGCCGATCCGGATTGGCCCTGCGTGCAGCGGCTGGTGCCAAACCTGACTGCAGGCTCGATATGGGGCGGACACGATGCGGGCGGCGACTGGCGCGCCAACCCGCAGGTGGCCGCGATTGTCAGTGCCGTAGCGGCGCGGAGCGTTTCCGCCCAGAACGGCGCCGCGCGGCTGGATCAGTTCGTGGCGACGGTGCCCGTGGCGGACCGCCCAGCAGTGCTGGCACAGGTGTTCGCCGGGCTGGTGGACGAAACCAACGCGCAGCGTGCCCAGGTCATCGACCGCCTGCGGGGCATCGCGCAGCGGCAGCGCGCGATAACCGAGATGACCTCGCGCATCACTGGCGAACTGCGCGCGCTGCCGGCCGACACCTCGGCCGCCCAAAGGGAGGAGGTTGTCGGCCGTCGTGCGTTCCTGATCCGGGAATACGAGGAGATCGAGCGCACGATCCGCTATGCCTGCGAGGTTCCCGTGCAGATGGAGGCGAAGCTGGGCACGTTGGCGCAGGCGCTGCAGCGGGGGTTGGCGGACTGAGGAGGCGTAGGGTGGGCAGGGCGCTTCGAGGCGGGCAGCGCTACTCGAACTCCTCCGCCAGCGTATCCTGCGTCTGCAATCCGGCAGCTTGCCAGCCGTCCACACCCTCCGGGAACCAGGCGGCATGAAAGCCCATCTCCGCCGCACGGCGTGCAGCGTTCCAGCTCATCCAGCAGTCTGCCAAACAAAAGAAGACCACCATCCGAGCCGGATCACCGCGAGTAACTTCTTCCAAGCGCTTCCGCAACCGATCGGCCATACTGGCTGTGATGCCGCCTCGCCCGATTTCAGGCCACCAAAAACTGCCCGGAATGCTCGCGTGGCGACCGGGCAGCCACGGCATTTCCGACCGCATGTTTACCGGCCGGCGCGGAGCCGGCAATACGTCGATCAACACTGCGTCGTGCCGGGCGACATGCTGCTGCATCGCTGGAATATGCAACACCTCGGCACCTGGCACCGTATCCGGCACCGGTGCACGGTAGTTGTCCATACGATAAGCCTCAGGAACTGGAACGGCCGGGTCTGCACAGGCGGGCGTAGTGCCAAGGCCAACGAGCAACGCCGCAACTGCGAGCTTCAAGGCGTTGGCTGGCCCCGTTCGTCCATTGATGGCACGCCGAAGTCTGCCAGCACGGCGGTAATCGCGCTCTTGTGCTTGACGATCGCCTGGTTGATCCGCCGCCGCCACTCCGGCTCGTTTGCCCGCACGCCCATGGCGATATGGTAGTCGAGACGAGGCGCATTCGGCTCTGGTTCGATAAAGCTTGCGGTCAGCGGCAGTTGTTCCCGCTTGATTGCGTAACCGGCTATCGGGCCCCAAACCAACGCTACGTCGATGACACCATCGACCAAGTCCTGCAGCATGGCGCGAGGCGGATTGCTGATCCGGGTATCGACCCGAAGCGAATAGGGCTTCACCTGATCCATCAGGTGATGGCGCACCAGCAGGTCGGTCGGCGGCGTTGCGGCGATGACGCCGAACTTTTTGTTCGCCAGTGCCGGATCGCCGATCGAACGCGCCGTAATGCCATCTGCAGTCCGGGTCACGATCATGTAGCCCGTATGGTAGTACGGATTCGTGCTGTCCATGATCCCGTCGCCGCTCGCAGCCCCCATAACGAGGTCGCATTCGCGGGCGCGCAGCGTGTTGCGCACAAAACCGGTGACTTGTGGGAACCAGACATAGGTGACCGGTAGTTCGAGATCCGCACCGACAATCTCGGCAATACGATTCTCATACCCTTCGCGCGCCTCATTCGAGAGCGGCAAATTGTGTGGATCGGCGCAGACGCGCAGTTCGGTGCGGGAGATCATCTCGGCGCGTTGAGCCCAAACAGGTGAGCCCGCAAACAACAAAGCGCTAACAATTGGAAGTGCAAGGCGCATCCAGCCAAGGCCTATACCCTGGCTGGGCTTGACGCTAGCTGCCATCATCGAGACGCTTCGGGCGTCCACGCGGGAGCTTGTCATCGGACCGCGCCTTCAGGTAGCCGTAGATGTCGTCCATATACAATACGACGTCTTCTGTAGTGCCAAACGCCGGCATCACATTGTTCTGCGACTTGGTCACATTCTGCCGACCGTTGACGATAGTACTCACGACGTCGTCGTAGGACATGTGCTTGAGCGACTCAGTCAGATTTGGCGCATAGGAGCTACCGGCGCCGTCCGGACCATGGCACCGCAGGCACGACTCACCGTAACGGCGATAACCATTGAAGGTATGCTGATCCACACGGCCATCTTGAACCATGTAAACCGGCTCATTCTCTGCCTTGGCACCCGATGACCCGGCGATAACCGCAGCCACGCCCGCACATATTAAACCAGACAGCGCGAGCAACGATCTATTTTGCATCAATAGTCTCCGAAAGTATCTCCGGCCGCGGTACATCCGCAGCCGGAGACTACAGGTGTCGGCTTAGTCGAGGCCGAACACCGTCATCACGCCGCCCAACTGAGTGTAGTTGGACAGCTGCTTGTAGGCACCGACAGCACCCAAGCCGTCGGTGTCGTTGCCAAGACCCGCGGCCATCCCGATACCCGCCCATCCGCCGACACCTGAGAGTACGGCGACGAACTGCTTGCCGTTGTGGGTGTAGGTGGTGACGTTGCCGATGATGCCGGACGGCGTCTTGAACTTATACAGCTCCTTGCCGGTCTTGATGTCGACCGCCTTCAGGTTGCCGTCGAGCGTGCCGTAGAACACGATATCGCCCGCCGTCGCCAGCGCGCCGGACCACACGGAGAACGGCTCCGGGTCGGACCAGACGATCTTGCCCTGGCCAGCGTCCCAGGCGATGAAGTTGCCCAGGTTGGTATCGCCCTTCGGCGGATACATCGAGAGCGTCGCGCCGACGTAGGGCTGGCCCGCGGTGTAGGAGACCTTGAACGGCTCGTAGTCCATGCAGACGTGGTTCGTCGGCACATAGAACAGGCCGGTCTTGGGCGAGAACGCCGCTGGCTGCTGGTCCTTGGAGCCCAAGGCTGCCGGGCAAACATTGCGGCTGTTCTTGTCCTCGCCGTTGGCTTGCGTCGAGTAGGCCGCGACGACCTCGGGACGGCCGGTCTTCATGTCAACGTGGGTAGCCCAGTTGACCGTCGGGTCGTACTTCTCGGCGACCAGCAATTCGCCCGTCTCACGGTTCAGCGTATAGCCAAAGCCGTTACGGTCGAAGTGCACGAGCGCCTTGGTCATCTTCCCCTTCACGGGGATGTCGGCCAGGATCATCTCGTTGATGCCGTCGTAATCCCACTCGTCGTGCGGGGTCATCTGGTAGACCCACTTCGCCATGCCGGTGTCGGCGTCACGCGCGAAGATGGTCATCGACCATTTGTTGTCGCCGGGACGCTGCGTCGGGTTCCAAGTGCTGGGGTTGCCCGTCCCGTAGTAGATCAGGTTGGTGCCGGGATCGTAGGAATACCAGCCCCAGGTGCTGCCGCCGCCGGTCTTCCACTGGTCGCCCTGCCAAGTGGACACCGACGAGTCCTTGCCGATCGGCTTGCCCATGTTGGTCGTCTTGACGGGGTCGATCAGCAGTTGCTCATCCGGACCGACCGAGTAGGCGTTCCAGGCCTGCGAGCCGTCCTTCAGGTTATAGGCGGTCAGGCGCCCCTGGGTGCCGAACTCGCCGCCGCTGATGCCGACGTAGACCTTATCCTTCACGATCATCGGCGCCATCGTCATGGTCTCGCCCTTGGCGGGATCACCATTCTTGACGTGCCAAAGCTCCTTGCCGGTCTTTGCATCCAAAGCGACGGTGGTGGCATCGGCTTGGTTCAGGATGATCTTGCCGTCACCATAGGCAACGCCGCGGTTCACCGTGTCGCAGCACATCACTGCAATCACGCTTGGGTCCTGGCGCGGCTCATACTTCCAGATAATCTTGCCGTTGTCGTTCAGGTCGAGCGCGAACACGTTGTTCGGAAACGGCGTGTGAACATACATCGTGTTGCCGATGACCAGCGGGCCACCTTCGTGCCCACGCAGCACGCCGGTCGAGAACGACCATACCGGGTGCAGCTTCGAGGCGTTGGTCGCGTTGATCTGGTCGAGCGTGCTGTAGCGCTGGTTGGCATAGTTGCCAGTAGGCATCACCCACTGGTTAGCATCGCCTTGCAGCTTCTGTAGCTCGTCGTTGGCGGAGGCTGGTGAGCCCCAAGCAAGTGCAGCCACACTCAACATCATCGTACAGCCAAGCAGACTTTTCTTATTGAGCCTCACGTCAATCCCTCCTTAAATGTGACCGTCATCACGGCCTATGTACCCTGCGTTTCAGCAGACCGGCTCGCCCCGGACTCAGAACGGTATTTCCGTTTGAATGGCGGAATGCTCGGTTTTCAGCATATGCAGGCAATGCCGAGGCCGGCAAGACGCCTAACCCACCGAAAAATGCCCGAGCCGCATTAATCT
>JAABVA010001815.1_pt1 | contig 22143 bp, 24 predicted proteins | sample 5560331 | NCBI WGS metagenome assembly JAABVA01 (sample SAMN12812661, study PRJNA571458) | rock metagenome | isolation source: Antarctica rocks | place: Antarctica: Victoria Land, Mt New Zealand sud | collected 2016-01-07
GAGCTACAGCTGACAATCGTTTAGGACATGTTCTGTCCTACAATCGCAAGAGCACATAATGGGCGGCATATTAGATTGCTTGCCCATATTCACCTCAAAATGGCAAGCTCAATTGAGATCTCCCCAATCAGGCGTGGAGTGTAAGATTTGATAAATTATAAGCTCATTATTTACTATTCCAAATCTCCGATTCCGCCCTGCCCCTCCAAAAGTCGAACGCCAACAGTACAAAACGTGTGAACAAATGGATTTTATCGGGCCTGAGCTCAATGGCATAAACTCTCAACAACGCTCGTGCCGTTGAATTCGCGGATGAAGTTCTCGCTCGCCTTGACCGCCTGCAGGACATGGGAGTTAGGCCACCCGAGAATTTTTCTTGGTAGCTAGAGTGTGGGCTATGGTAACCACGTTCTTGATCTTATAGACAGTTGATCAGTCGAAGGAGTCTCCAGAGGTACTACATAGAAAACCTACCTGTCGACCGTTGAATTCCGTGGTGGCCAAGCGTCCTATTTCTTTGCGAGTCACCACCGCTCCTCCTTTAGACGTGTGGGCTCTGTGGAGCATATGTTCCCAGATTTGGCTTCGCACATTAGCATCTAATTCGTGGTATTTCAATGTGAGATGGATCCTGCTGAGGATCGCGTCATCGAAGTTGGAAACTCGGTTTGTGGTGAGGAACATGATACCATCGCAATATTCCAATTTGCGAAGGAACACCGAGACCAGCTTGTTGCGAGCGACATCCGCCTTCGAGCGTTGTTCCAAATACACGTCTGCTTCGTCCAGAAGAATGAGGGCATGCTTTCTTTTTCTCTCCACCCAGCCGTCATATCTGAAGATGCGGAGAATTATTGCTAACAGGAGACAGAAGCGAAAGATGAAGGTGATGCAGATTTCCTGGAATGTTTGCAGTGGGTCTTGCTACTTCTGTCTGCATGCTCGGAATAGGGATTGAATCAGGGCACTTGATGATGGTATGACAGGACCACGAGGCTGCGGAAGAAGTTGGATGTTAAGTAACAGAGCACATGTGGCATCATGATTGTGTGCTGGTACAGCTTCTATTATACAAGTCTAAGTGAGGCTCTAGTCCCATATTGGCCCCTCATTCTCTAGCCTCATGTATATTTTCGTAGCCTAAAGTAAAACAGTATTCCTAGGTCTTTTGTACGCCTCCATAGCCTGTGCCAGACCCTCTGTCGACTCGGACCGGCTTCTTCTTCGAAAGCCGATTTGATGAGACCTTAGGTGAAGGATTCATTCGAGCTCCAACTGGCGTTCTGTGAGTAGGGCGAGCACAAGTATTAGTGCCCAGCGCAAGCTCGTCAGTCGATGTCTCAGATTCTGGGTTAACAGATTCATTCGATGACAATGACACAAAGCTTTGTGTGGATGACACCAAATCTGAATGTTCCGCATCTAGTACCTTGCCGTTCGCCGCAGCTATGAGCTCTTCCCGTTTCTCTTTCGCCAATTCTCTGGCATTCCTTAAAAGGGTAGCCCCTTGTCGGAAGGTTCCTGGGTTGCCGGTCGTGGCAAATGAATTGAGTTGGGTCATGCGATACTCGGTAGGCCGTTTGGTGTCTTTGGACAGAGTGGGATGGGTTGTATACACGGTGAGGGTTCCAGAGCCACCATGATAAGTCGACGTGATCGTATACGCATTATTGTCGTAAGCCGTCTCTGGATCAACGTATGACCGAAGCTCGTGCATCCCACGGGCACCCACAGCACCGTCATATAAGGCCTGCCGCTTGCATACCGCCGCATTCCCATTAGGACCTTTTCCCTCCGTGAAGAAGTTGGGCAAGCACGGTGCGGCGGTATTCGTCGACGGTACGATGTAGGAGCCCAGTTCTTCCCGGATCTGTCTGTTGAGTTCAGCCGGACGGCTCCCATCATAGAAGTCTGGCTTGGCCTTGGTGATAGAGCCATCTGTCAGGTCTTTAAGATTTCCGAAGAGAATGTTCTCCTGTGAGGGAACGTCGGCGGTGCCAGCGATGATTGGGAACGCCTTGCTCATCACTGCGTTTTCAGTCAAAGCCTGCATATTTATTTTTTCAAACTTCCGAAACGCTTCACGAGGAAAGCGTGATGGCGAAAGAGAAGGTCGTGGCTGTGCTAGCCTCTCATTTATTTCCTCCCAATTGTCTGGATATACGGAGCCATCGTCATCATCATAGTCGTATCCATGGGGGTAAACGCCATGATCAATGAGATGCTGCTCGAAGTCAGGGTCGTAAGCAGAAGATTTCCTGGTCGTTGATGATTTATCTGATTCTCTTCCGGTCTTGGCTCGTTTCCGGGAGCTCGATTGACTTGAAGGCATCGTTCGATTGGAAGGAATGGCGGTTTCGAGTTCTGGATACTATCATACAGTCAGGAAGCTGTCTGAGAAGGTTGAATCGAACTCACAGCCCTGAGGTGATCGAGGCTTGGTCCACCGTGTCTTGCGAAGCGCTTGAGCTGAGCAAGGTCAATGTCTTCCTTGCCAGTCCGCTCAGGCGGCACAGGAACAGCAGGCCACTCTGTTCTTCGATCAAACTCTCGAAGTGCGCGGGGAGTGAGCCACACCCGTGATAGGTTGACCCAAAAGGAACTGGGAGTCCGGTGTCGTCGCTGGTTCTCGAGCTTTCGTCTTTTGGGGGTGGGCGGCGGTGAAGAGTCGGTCGTAGGCTCTGCTTCAAGACACAGCTGTCGCTTTCGACTGCGGGGCATTGGAGTTTCCTCTGAAGGCATTGAGTCTCAGTCTTATGACACGTCTTATTTCAATGGATGATAAGAGGACAATCAAGAATGCGGAGATGCATTTAGCGCGCATCTATCCCAACCACGCTAGCGGGTGAGTCATTTCAGATTGCGGGGTTGACACCCAATCAGCGGAATAGCTGCTGCCTGGATAATGCTTGAAAATATGTATGCGCCAGATAAGCACCCACACCTTTGACCCTTCGTCACATCAAAATGATGGTGTGAGCACTTTGTGTACTGCAGCTTTCAGCCCGTACCCACGTCTATCGGATTCGCGAATGGAGAACTTGGTGAGTAAGTTGTATTCTTCGATCTTGCCTCTTCTGTATCCCAAAAAAGCCCCATCGACAAGACGTGGCTACAGTATACTAACATCTCATCTACATTAGGACATACGTATAGCCGGTAAATATCAGCTGCAAAGGAGGATCGGTGGAGGCGGCTTCGGCGATGTGTACATAGGTAATGGAAGTGGGTGCCCGCAGCTGCTCCATGAGACTCATGACGCACCAGGAACCAACATTGAGACCAATGAAGGTGTCGCTATCAAACTCGAACGCGTGTTTATGGATAACTCCCTCCTGGAACGTGAAGCTGACGTCTATCAATCACTCTCTGGTGGTGCGGGCATTCCACGAGTGCACCTATATGAAACCGGATCGGAGTATAACGTGATGGTGTTTGATCTCCTGGGACCGAGTCTGCAAGACCTTTTTAACTTCTGCAGCCGCAAGTTCTCTCTCAAGACCGTGTTGATGCTCATCGACCAACTCCTTTACCGTCTCGAATACATCCATTCCAAGAGCGTCATCCATCGAGACATCAAGCCCGAGAATTTCTTGATGGGTGTGGGGAAGCATGGGAATCAGGTTTGTGTGACGGACCTAGGTCTTGCCACGGAACGCCGTGATGCTCAGGTGGAGGCCAATACCAGTCGTGCCCGGAGTCCACATTTGATTGGCACGGCACGTTTTGCCAGCATCAACGGTCATTTAGGTGTCGGTAAGTGTGATATCCTCGGTTCTTGCTGCGCAAAGACTAACGCCTAGTCGAGTGCAACATCGCTGCGATGATTTGGAATCCCTCGGGTACATGCTTCTCTACTTCCTCCGGGGCTCTCTCCCATGGCAAGGTCTTACGGCCACAGATCAGACACCAAAGGAAGAACTTATCTTGCAGGAGAAGAGAAGGATCAATACAAAGGATCTGTGCAAGGGTCTCCCTCCGCAATTTGCGGTTTATTTCGACTACATCCGTTCTCTTGATTTTGACGAGAAACCGAAATATTCCTATCTACGTAGGATCTTCCGTGATCTCTTCGTGCGCGAGGGCTTCGACTATGATCATGTGTATGATTGGACAATCCTCGAATATCTGAGAAGTACACAATGAAGTTGCTAGAAAAAGGCTGCCCAAGATTGTTTCCAGGGCTAAAACAAGGGCTAATGGGTCCTATGGCCATAGGAAGATGGTGAAAGGAGAAAAGCTGGAGTGTCCAACAACAGCGACGGAAGACCACAGCCAGACCGACGTGTGGTTTTCGGGCTTCGGGGTCATACCACCATTCGCTGGCGATGTCGTCAGATGTTCTAGGCCATTGAGGAGCGTGATAGAGGTTCTATCTCGAATTGCATTTCGAATACAGGGAGCGGATCTCCACTACCTCAATCAATGCCTATGTACGAGTTAGGTTGAGCATGATTAAGACTGCATCACCTACCAGAGATGGATCTTTCGGTATTGGAGCCATTTTGTATTGCAATTGAGGACGTTGATCTGAACCTCTCAGGTAAAGGGTGCCAAGTCACATGACGGTAGTTTTTTGTGTCCCGACTTTACCTCAGCAATCTCAGGCCCTGGCCGACGAGGGCGCCTATAGGCGCACACTAACCGCAAGCGGTAAGTCGTCGTCGGAGGCCTGAGAGAAATCCTCGGCTTTTGGGTGGGTCATCGCTTCGTTTAGGTATAAAACGCGCTGCGCGTCATTCCTTCGGCATCAACACCATCAACATCATCATTAGATCTACACATAATCTCACCAAAATTGCCTTGATTGCTCTATAAATTACACTCGGAGCTACCTCTAAATCGTAGCTGTGGGTTCATATGCCTTATACCGCATTGCATAGTCCTGATCCCGGCTCCTTGCCTTTGACGTTGACGAACCTGCTCGAGTTTCCTCCACGCGATGGCCAGATCAAGGCGATACAGAGTCTTGCAATCAATCAGGTGGATCTTATCCTCATTGCACCGACGGGATGGGGTAAGAGCGTCGTATTCCAGGCTGTCCCGGCCTTGCGACGTGGCGTTTGCCTTCTGATAATGCCGTTGAATCTGCTGGAAGAGGATCAGGTCAGTCAGTAACAAGTCGCCTGAGAAGGCAAGCATTTACTGACGAATATGATCAAATCTGGTAGGCCAAGTCCATCGCTCGAATACCTTGCTGCAAGCCTTGCGTATTGAATGGCCGCACGAACACAAAGGCATTGCTCAATGAAATCCAAACTGGTGCTTATACCTACGGTAGGCAGCACGCCAGACGTCAATTGGAAGCGGCATATAGGATTGTGTTGACAAATCCAGTGCTCTTGAGTCCGGAGATTGCACTATCGGATAAGTTCAAGAAGGTTTTGCAAGATCAGGACTTTCAGCAGCATCTCGTCCTAGTGGCTATCGATGAAGTGCACGTCGTCAGCGAGTGGGGCCAGCACTGGAGAGGTTCATACAGTCGCTTGGCGTTGCTGCGAGACTTAATCGATAGGTCTGTGCCTTGGCTGGGTTGTTCCGCAACTCTCGACTCGGTGATGCTGACCGAAATCCAAGAGCTTTGCGGATTTGATCCTATCACTCGTATTCAACGTACCTCGATTGATCGACCGGACATAAGGCTTGCGATTCGATATACACAGCAATCCGTAGATACATTCGGTGACCTTGATTTCCTTATTGAACCGGTCAAGGCAGCTGTCGAGCGAACGGCAAAAGAAAATAGTGATAATATGGCTAGAGAGGCACTCAGGCGCGGTGACCTTGCTACTGCTCAAGCAATCGTATCGGCCCATACTCGTCAAGAGACAAAACAAGCGGGATCCGGTAGTCGTGCGTGCTGCAGGACTATCCCGAAGACTGTTGTGTATATCGACTCCATAAAACTGGTTGAGGCGGCAGTTCACGTGCTGGTCAAAAAGTTGATTCAAGCGGGCTGTTCAAAGACGTCTGCCTTCAACGCCGTTGAAGCCTACCATTCAGAGCTTGCAGAGTTCGACAAGAGATCGATTTCCGCAGAATTCGCAAAGCCTGATGTCGAAGGCGTTCTGGAAAGCCCGAGGCATCGTGTTATCGTAGCTACCGACGCAATGGGAATGGGTATCGATAACCCAGATATCCGACGCGTTGTTCAATGGAAGCAGCCACCAAGCATGTGCGCTCTGTGGCAACGAGCCGGTCGAGCGGCGAGAGGTCGGGCAATCTGCGGCGAATTTTTTTGGTTTGTTGAATCATGTTGCTTTGGAGATAGGCTCGACTCATCGACTCAGGTCAAGAAGAGAACGACTGAGCGTGAGAGACGATCCGTGCTACCACGGGGCCTGTGGGAGCTGATTAACCTTCCAGCGTGCATTCGAAGAAGCATCCTTGAATTCTATGATGACGACTTGTCCTCACAACCCCGTCTGGGAACAGACCCACGTCTCTGCTGTAGCAGATGCGCCGGCATTGAGACCAGACCACGTATCAGCAAAGCAGGGCAGCCTGTCAGGGTCATTCAGTCTCAAAAGCATATCACTGCTGCGGTGAACTCGGCACTGATTGAGTGGCGAGAGACAAAGGCAGCGACGGTACTATTCTCGATCTGTCAGGTCGGTCACAGGTTCGCAGGTCGAGCCGTCGAACAAGGAATCTGGTTCAATTGAGAAGGAGTCCTCAGAGACAGCGTAGGGTTTGCGGGACCTGATGTCGCATTGCAAAGGGAAATAGACATGGGCCGGTAAATCCTTGATGGAATACATTTTGCTGTATAAGTAATGTCATGCCGTGGCGATTTTAATGAAGCCGAGAGAAATTGTAGAGATCTGTTTCGACCGCGAGTAGCACTATTTGTTTACCATGCAATAAATCTTCTTTTGGTGTACTGAGCCTTGGTTTCCTGACAGTAACACCCTCAGGGTAGGTGGCTCGTCGGGGTTCTTGCTTGATCGAGCAATTGCGCTGTGTAACATGTTGAAGGTCCTGAATCATCTCGGCGTGTCTTGGCTGGGGCTGGTAGGTGCATTACTGGTAGAAGCAGTACTGGACTGAGTACTTTTGGCTGGTGCTTGAGGAAGGACGGCTGTGGTAACTGTAGGAAATTGTGCTCCGAGATGCCAGACGTTGCTGTGGCGGCAGCACTGGCAGCACCAGGAAAGACGGTATTGTCAATTTTGGTACCAATTCTGTCAACTGGCAGAGGCAGCGCACTTGGCTTGCTTCTAGTTTTAGATTAGGCAACGAATCCAAAAGGGCGATGATGGGAGATGGTGACTGAGATTGTTTCAGGTTTTGGGCCTGAGAAACTCCACTATCTCACTTAAAGCCTACGAATAGTCAGCTAAGAATTTTCTAGACCACATCACGTAATATCTAACCCATTTTCCTAATAGTCAAGTGGACATTGACCTAGACCCGTCGCGAAGGGGTGCTAGATCACGTGACATGGAAGTTCTTTGCCCCGGGGCAAAGAACTTCCTTAGTTCGATCACGTGATACAAGTTCTTTATCTATCGTACAGACGCAGAACTTTCTTTGCTCATCAAGGGATGGAAGAAGCCCTTACGAGTGCCTCTGCTTTAATGTACCATACACTTTATGAGATTTCGAGAAAGTCGCTTTATTGTTAGTAGCTTGTGAAATTAGAAAGAGAAGAGCATATGAAATAAATGAACAGAAAGAGGTCAATTGAATGATACAGCACGTCAAGACTTTCCTTCTCCTAATCATTTAGCTTTGCTCTCATTTCATCTTTTCGTACAAACATTGCTTAGAGTCTTTTCAGGAACAGATAAACTGTATCACGTTTAAGTCCGAGATATCATTCCTTTGATCTCTGCAACGCATCGCAGGCGAAGAACTCATCAACCAGCTCATCGACGCTAAATGATATATTACTTCCTCAAAGACTGATAATTCATTTTCACCAAGCCCACTTTCTGATGTTTCAAGAGCAAAGACAGACGTTCACAGTACGGCCGTTATACTTCGTATTCAGGATGTATCTTCCGCCAAGCCTTCTAGCACTTTCTACGCTAGCAGAGAAGTGTCACCAATGATATTAAGATGATTCAAGGCTGCTTTTAATACTGCAATACTCACTTTTCACCATGAATTCAACATACAGAGTACCTGTGCCCAAGCAGCCCTCTGCGCAGTTTACTCGCGACGACAGACTACGTATTCAAACTCTATTCTTTGATGCCAATCACACACGAGCCCAAATCTGCTTAGAAACAGACTATACTTACGATCAAGTCTACTACGCAATCATTCATCGCCTTACACCTCAAAAACGCAAGACTAAGGGGAGAATATTACTCAATACCCCTCAAAGAAAAAGACTAATTCAATGAGTGACAGCTTCTCGAGAGAACCGCGAAACATTATGATCTGAAATCTCTTAAATCCTTGGTTTTGACTGTGATGAATATGTCATAAGGTCTGCATTTAAAAAGAAAGGGTTTGAACGACGCGTTGAACGAAAGCGACGAAAGAAGCAAAACAGTCTAGTACCTCGTCGTCATTTGTCACGCGAACGACTTCGATAGAAAAAGAAGCCGTTCGATGACACATCAAGCCGTCGAGATGCAGAACCCCGTCGCGATGAAAAATCGCCATCATTTCGCCTTGTGATCGCTCAACAAGCATTTCCAGCGCCCGTTCGATGAACCTTTGTTTGAGCTTCATGCCGTACATGCTGTGGCAGAATAGAATGATGTCGTATTTTTCGTCGTTATCACTCGTATCGATACCGATACCGCTCTCTATGTTATCCTTCAGAATGAATGAAATTTAATGAATGTCGAGCGAGCTTTTTAGACAGAGCAGCGAGAACTTCGTCTCGAAGATAGAGCAAAGCCATTCTTTCAATCTTGTGACAAACAAGCCGTTAGACTCGAATGCAGTGTATCTTCTGATCTTTTCTCTCAGACGACCGGAAAGATATTCAAGTAGACTCTTCGAGCCGAATTCAATTTCTAGTGCCGAGATATGAATACGCGAGTTGAAGAGAGAAGCTAGCAGCTAAGATAGTTGAAAGATAATGAAGTCTTGATACGTCATTCATTCTGAGCCTCGCACCAAGATATCGAAGCCGACGCTGTACTGTGTGTCGAACAACGGCTGCTTCGAGAACGACGCCGTTGCTCTGACTTTCTATCTAAGAGCCCGCTTTAGAAAGTCGAGAATGATCATTTCAGTTCGACATGACTGTGTGAGTATCTCGCACTAGTGATGATAAACGATGATTGATGTGAGTTTTATTGAGATCAACAGCCGTACATTGAAGCGAATTAAAGATAATGATGAAGCAGCGAAAAGAGGGGTTGACTGCGAGAGATGAAACCACTGCGCGGCAGCGCTATATTCAATTGAAATACGCTGTGTGTTGTATCATACATCATAAAGATGCTTAACGTAGTTTACAAGCGAGCTGACAGTCTCATCAATCTTCTACATCTTTTGCAGCTATGTAGATCGTCAACGTATCAAAATACTATCAATATAATAGCTATTCTAGTTCAAGTAGTATCTACAGAATTTTCCTTACATGTACGTGAGTTGTGCTCTGACTCTCTGCAGCGCGTGCAGCGTGCGAGAGCCTGTCGACTCACATCTGATCTTCTCTTAACTTGACTTCTTTTGCTCTTCTGCTGCTTCTCTGCCTTCTTTTGAGCAATAATCTTCTCTCTCTCTGCCTTTGTTAAGATGCCTTTCTTCTAGATTCGCTTTCTTTTGCGAATTTTACGCGCTGAGGCTGCCTCATTTGCTGTCTGAAGAGTAGAGACTTGATCACGCAGTAGAATCAGCTGATGACAGATTAGCTTAGCGTCTCTAGTAAGCTGATTGACTGATTGAATAATCGACGTAGAAGAAGAATCTTAATGTCTTTGAATTCGATCACGAACTAGAGTTGACTGAGCGTCTAGCTTACGTGCGTTGCTTGATGTTTGAGACTCTCAGAGCTCTGATGTAGCTGGTAACGACGACGTACGAAGTCTCACATTAAGCTTAGAGAGCATCGCCTCTGAATCGTGTGAGACTAGGTCAGCGCTCTGAAAGCTTGCGCAGATATTATTCTTCGTAATCGACTGCTGATAGACTGCGTAGAAGGCTGGTAGGAATTCGAGCTTCGTGATATGATTGATGCGGCTTCGGATTAGGCTGCTGATCGAATCTTCGTACGCGCGCTTTAACGGCGAGAAACAGTCAACGTCAAGCGGCTGCAAGAGGTGCGACGAATGTGGCGGTATACAGAGGATATAGATTTTGTTCTTCTCACAGATCGCCTGAAATTCGAGCGAGTTGTGGCTCTCGTGGCCATTAAGTACGAGCAGCTGCCACGCGCCTACTCTACGATCCTTTGTATGCGCAACAAAGTGCTGTAGCCAGGCAACTTCGAATTCGTTGGTAGTCTAGCCGTTATCGCTAACTGTAATAGCCTAGCCGCGTGGTATGCTCTCTTGGTACTAGGCAGAGAGGTGGTATCAGAAGGCCTGTGACATTGCTTTAGACAATGAGTTTGACCTTAATTTGATACATCGAAAGCTTGATTTTACGGTTTTCCTAGGAGAGGCCTTCTGAGCCAACACAGCTTGCTCCCTCTTGATCCAATACTGACTCAGCCGAGCTGTACCTTCAGCCCTAGGAGAAGTCTCTTGGTAGATATTACCTAGGAGAGCCAGGATGACCATACATGCACCACTTAACCTGCCCAATCACGGGCCATTCTCAGAGTGTCTCCTGAGTTAACGTATTTTGGGGATGCCAGTGGAGCGGGAGGATCCAGAATTGGAGATGGGGAGCAAGAAGTGAATGCTGCGGAAGGATGAGGCGCGCCAACAAGCTTCGAGAACAAGGAGCTTTCATCACGTGACTAGTAGCGGGCAGTGGTGTACACCAAAAATGGTCCACACCACGAGGCGTGGTCCACACCACCAGCAGTGGTGCACACCCAAAATAGTCTACCCCACGAGGCGTGGTTCACACCATCAGCTGTGGTGTACACCAAAAGTGGTTCACACCACAAGGCGTGATTAATATCAAAAGTTTTTCACACCATCAACATACTCACCGGAAGTCTTGTTGACTAATTACAATAGCGCCGACTCATTGACCATTCAAAAGATCTTGCTATATAAAAGCTAACGCAAAGTATCGTCGATTTGATCGATAATTCAATTCCAGCAAACTCGGCCATTCAATTTAAATAATTGTAAACTATTTCGAGCCCGATGAGATCGCGACACTTTGACATTAGCCACTAAATGAGTGCTTTCATGGCTCAAGTACTCCAAAGTGAGTGCTCTTTAAGGATAAATCCCACAAAATTAAAGGAAGTACTCGCCAGGGAAGTACTCGTAAGGGGAGTACTACCAAGGGCAAATCCCACAAAAACTAGAGGGAGTACTTACCAGGGGAGTACTCGTGTGGGGAGTACTACCAAAGGGAGTACTCTCCAAGGGTAACCCACAAAATTTAGAGGGAGTGCTCACCAGAGGAGTACTCGTAGGGGGGAGTACTACCAAAGGGAGTACTCTCCGAAGGCAGATCCCACAAAAACTAGAGGGAGTACTCACCAGGGGAGCACTCCCCCGGCTAGTACTCCCCTCAGGTTTTGAAGGATTTACCTGTGGCGAGTACTCCCCTGGCGAGTGCTCCCCCGGTGAGTACTACCCTCAGGTTTTGAAGGATCTAGCCCTGGCGAGTGCTCCCCTGGCGAGTACTCCCCTGGCGAGCACTCCCCCGGCGAGTACTACCCTCAGTTTTTGAAGGATTTACCTGTGGCGAGTACTCCCTTGGCGAGTGCTCTTCCCGCGAGTACTACTCTCAATTTTCGAAGGATTACCCTTGACGAGTACTCCCTTGAGTATTCCCGATTCCTTGCTCAGTCGCCACACCTTCCGCAACAACAATACCCATCGAATCCGTTCCTTATTTTGCGTCTACTTTTTATTCTGTTTACCTTCTATGTATCTCATATCTACACGCCGTCCCTGATTTCCCTCTACAGCTATAAAAGGGGGAGTGGGCCACGTTGCAGGTACTGTCTGCCGAAGAACAGGATTTCCCATCGTTTGGTCGCACTAAGGAAGTTCTTTCCCTCGGGGGAAAGAACTTCCAGCACGTGATGAAAATTTCCTGATTCTCCAAGACAGTGCTTGACTTGCTCATCTCTAATTAATTATTCTCGAACCTTCTTGCTGCGCCTCATCCTTCCGAATAGCATCCATTTCCGGCTTCCAGCATCTAATTCGTCTCAGTTTCTATTTCTAGAAAAGGGCTCAGATTCATTCTAGCAGTATGTAGTTTAGTAAATACTAAACTCGGGTGCTTTGGGTTGATAATCATCCATTGAGTCGTTCATCAAGCTTCCGGAATACTTGGTGTCTGTCGTCAGTTTTCAAACTGATGTGTAGGATCTCCGTTACTTAAAAGTGTCATCGGAGAACTCTCGATCTTTGCGATAGTGCTCTGCTGTTTGAAGTGAATCTCGTAAATGATCCAGAGCGTTGTTCAAAGGACGCTCAGCGATGATGATGCGATTGTCTTGCGAGCGGTTGACCATCTCATGACAGAAGGCGCCGGGCCTTATCCTGTCGCGATTGAGGTGTCTCGCTGGAGGAACCTGGATTGCAAAGATAGCCGGCAGTGTAAACAAAATGCGCGTTTTGGATGATTAATGTTATTGCGTAGAAGCGCGCGCCGCCCGACGTACTGAGGCAGACGTCATGCCAAGCTTCGAAGCAAGTTACTTCCAAAGAAGACTCTCTCCAAGGTAATCTCTGGTCCACGACACCGTGGGACATCCGCGCCTTTATCGCTTGGAGGGTTCGTCTGGCGAGAACCAATCTGCAACTGCACTACTGATAGAATTAGAGAAGGTTGTTGATCAAGTCTAAATTCCTTCGACAACTAGCTCGCTCACCCACTAGATCATCGCCACGGACAGCAATTGCCACCTTCATCCTCTTTCTTCTTCCACCGATAAGATGGCCGGGATGAACAGCAATTTTACACCCTCTTGTCTTTGGGAAGGTATCACTTCTTAATTGGGGAAATAGTTCTAAACTGACATTGCTGTGACAAAGACCTATTTCAAAGTAGTGGCGCAACAGCCGATTCTATGAAAGCGGCGGCACCGCGCATAGTTCGAGATTGGGTTGCCGATAATGTGCCACCCAGGAACAGGGAATGGATTTGCAGGGTCGTTAGCGAGTCGCTCGCCGATTCACGAGATGAAGGAGAATTAGGCCAGGTCTTCGCCAGCGAATGGATTAACAATGATCGCGAAGATGTGATAGAGCGGGTGACCGAAGCCACAGATGGCAACAGGACAATTGCTGAAGGACTTGTGGAGGTCGCCGCTGGAATAAGAAGTTGTTAGTTGTGATAGTCCTTACATATGCTCCACTGTGTCCTGATAGAAAATAGTGAACGACACCGCCCAACAATATCTCCAAACTTTTCGGGCTGTTGCTGGTCTTGTCCGACAGATCATTGCAATGATCCAGGTTATACAGGGAGCAGGAACTGATGTGAAAGCTTTACGCGCATATCTTATGAGTCTCAGTCATGAAACTTTACTTCGATTATTTGTGACTCTGTGCACTATGGGGGTAACGGCACGCTGGATTTACCTGAGGGCTATTAGGGAACTTCGATAGCATCGCAGAAACGATGATACTATCCTCATCAATGATGACGAATTGAACCCACTTGGATCACTCCTTGTTTTGATATGAGCGATATACTTGAATCTTCGTGGAACATTCCCACTGCCTTGTTTCTACCCCGTCCCTATTTTCACTTACAGCCAACTTGTTCTCCCAAGATTACAATTCCGCCGAACCAGACCTTGTTTTTGAAGAGTCCTTGGGATGCCAGATTTAGCCGTAGTGGGTCAGACTCTCCACCGCGCCGTGGCCCCTGAAGTCTGCTTCAAAATCTACAACCCCTTTGATCGCAGTCAATAGATGGGGTATTGCGAGCGGAGAACCCTCTTTTTTTGCCAACGCAAGACCAGTGCGCACGGCATTCTTGATCTATATCAAATGGTCAGCGCAACCTTCACACGCTTACCTGATTGCGCTCACCTGACGGCCGTTGAGCAGCTTCTCCGTCAAAGCCTCTAGCTGCTTTGGGTTGATGGTCGCCACGCCGTGGGACGTACCGGTCTTTTCCAGGAAGCCAACCCATATGTTTCTCCTGGCCTGCGCATCGAGATTGTCAAATCGCAGCGGAAAATGTACTCGGCTGATGATTGCTTCGTCGAACGTTTTTATGCGATTCGTCGTGAGGAACATAATGCCCTGGAAATATTCCAGTTTGCGTAGAAAAACAGAAACCAGAGAGTTATTGGTCAGCATTCCGGATGATCGTTGCTCGAGGAATACGTCAGCTTCGTCCAATAGCAAAATTGCCTTCCAATGGCTGGCCAGATGGAGGATCTTGTTAAGATTCTCTTCGAGATTGTTTGGATCACTGCCTAGTTCACCAGCACTGACCTATTTAATGTCAGTATAGTCGTGCTAGCCTTTGTATACACGTACTGAATAAAGCGGCTTCTGCAGGTGCTCAGAGATGCCTTCGGCAGTCAATGTTTTCCCTACACCGGTGGGCCCACTATTGGTCCATTAGCACGTGATGATACTCAAGTTGTTTGAATCATACTGAAGGAGAGAGATGATTCCTCGGCCCTTTCCAGATACGAAATCATCAAAACCCTGATCTTGGACACTTTCTGCAAGCGCCTGTATAATCACTTTCTTTTCCTTTGCAAGCTCTAGGCGATTGAACGGTGCCGGATCCCATTCAATGTCCCTTAGTTCCGCCACGGCGAGCTCAACTGCAATCACCGATCAGTTGTAAGTAATCCGATGCAACAGAATGTCTTACGCCACATCTTGTCTTCCAAAGAATATCCCAGTAGCGTCGGGCTGCATATGAGCAGATCTTCTGGTCGCACATCTTTCGCGAGGACCTGTTTTGCCGGTGCAGGTTGCGATTCAGCGGTAGGCTCTGACCATAAATCATGCTCCAGAGCATCGTATATGGATTTCTGAGGTTGATGGAACTTTGATGTTTTGTAGTTCGGGTTGGCTTCTTTGAAGGAGATTGCGTCCACGATGACCCTACTTTGCACGTGAACTTTCATCGGATTGTCTTTGCGCACGTAGAAGGCTTTGCCACGGTAATACTGATGACGAACCCCTAGAAGGGAAAAAAATTTACGCCCACAGCTAAACAATTCGTTCCGAAGAGTCTTTTCTTCTGCATGAAATCGAAGCGGGAAGACTTCAAGGTCACGGATTTTCTGTACTCCGTGGAAGTTCCCGATGTTGAGTTTTATTGTCGCTTCTCCGAAAGACTTGCCATCATGATTCAAGTAACGGCAGTCCATGCTGAAAGACTTTCCGTCTAACAATGAGATTTCCTCCTGAGAGGAGACGATTCTGACGCATCTTGGTTGACCAGATCCAGTACAAGTCGTGAACAAGAGATCGTTCGGCTTGAATATGGCCCAAAGAAGGTCAAACGTGATCTCACCGTGCTCGAGTAAGGGATAGAGACTCCGGGCAACGGGTGCAAAGTGGCTGTTCAAGAACCGCAGTAGTAGGCGGATTTGCTCCATGGTCAACGAATCATTCGAAGGGATGCCTACCAGCTTTTTGCCGTGAGCTTTAAGCTCCGCAATATGGTGGAAAAGGATCGCTGGGTCGACCTTGGAGTGATCAGTGACAACATGAAGAGTATTACTGGCGGAGCAAACTTTACCGTAGGCATATCCTCATGGAAATTTAATCCCGGGACGTCTTTCAAGATCTCCCTCAAAACATCCCTTAGGGCCTCTGACTTGACGTCAATGAAGGGTTTCCAACTAAGGTTCGATTGATCTTGAGTGTTGTCAGAGTAGGATACTCGAGTGATGCTGCCGCGTCCTTACCGAACTGTTTGCGTAGAACGAAGACATACTGATCCAGTTCATGGACATCTGTTGTTGGCGACGCTGCTTCCTCGATCTTGTGGCCGTGAGTTTCCTTGTCCCAGCTAGAATCATACGTCAGCTTACTCGGATAGTTGGTTGTGGGATTTGTTAGCCCGTACATCTCATTCACAGTCTTGTACTCCATCTTCGAGGCACGTTTCTTTGGTTCGCCAGCTCCAGTATTCTCTGCAGCTTCATGTTTAGTATCTTCAGATTTGACTGTATTGTCCGCCTTTTGCGCTGCCTGAACAAGCTTCGCGACAACCTGCTCAAGTAGTTCGACGGTGACCATCTGCGAGGATGGCGGTGAGACCATGTTGGTTGGCTTCATCTTCTCGGATAGTCGGCTTTTAGACAACGGGGTTTCAATGTTGTATATCTGTGAGGAACAAAGGCAAGGGTGTGCCTCAAGGGTTGTGTCCTCGAGAGATAGTGAGCATTGGATGGACAAGCTCAGAGGAAGCAGTGATGGAGGACTGGTATATATATCTTCCAAAAGCTCAACCGACCCCCTCTTTCTTTGGGTGCCACAAACACGTCTTCTGCATTACCCCTTCCCTTTTTGGCGATGAAGATAGCTCCTCGATACCATTTCATGCACGAATTCAAGAACCTAGACAGATGCAGAGATTGGAGTGATCATCTCTATTGAGCTGAGGAGAGATCACAAAAGTTGATTGTGGGATGGAATGTTGACAAAGTAATATGGTTGGCCAACGTCAGATGTTTGCCTCGGTAATGTGGAGTTCACTGGCTCCCACCACCCTTGGAGAGCTCCGATCCTCCGCACCACTCTTTGAGAGCTCGTTTTCTCGCACCAACCTTTGAAATTTCATTTTCTCGCACCATCCTTGGTCTTTGAAGATGTCAACCACCTCGGCATCGGAAAATGAGCGAAAGCTGGATGAAGTAAAGAACGGCTGCTGGCATCACAGTAATTCCGATCTCGTCATCGACAGCGTGCTGCAAAGGGTGTCGCAGCTTCAAGCGCAGCTTGAAGTTCAAAAAGCACTCCAAAAAACAGAAATATTGCTACTACAACAACCCTTTGATAAATCACTTCCAAACCAGCAAGCTACTAGAGTGAAACACTTCATCAAATTCGTGTTCGAAAAGACAAACCGTTGGAAAGAAAGACAGGCACAATTGCGAAGGCTGGAGTGCGACGCTTTGAAAGTCTGCGGATTATCTTACACAATTAAAGAGATCCATGAGCTGCCTCTGGCGCAATTCGATTTTCTAGTTGCCAATATAACAGATTTCGTGCAGCGGCAGAAGCTCTCGGAATACTTATATCGCGACGATATTGACAGAGGGATCCAGGCCAAGTTCTTTGATCCTGAGGAGGAGGACAAGTTTAAGGAATTCTTGAAGAGTACGTTCGCCCTTATCGATCCGAAAAATAGCACAGTTGAGGACTGAACCGAATAGAGCACATCGAGCTCCGGCCCGTAAAAGGTACAAAACGTACGCGCGATCAGGAGTCGTCAATGAGCAATCCTAAGACTACGGCGGGCGACGAGCAACCGAATCGTGAAGGTATGTATCACGACTCGTCCCTGAAGCATCGAGAACGGAGGAGGTTGAGTTACGAATGACTTACGCTAAGTAGTGTCACCATTAGGTTCTCTCACTGGAGATGTTTACGAATTGACAGTAGGAGACGCTCAAGCTGTTGCGGTCTCTAGCCAAATCCGGGGTCGAATATGGTTGACAGATCCGTACGAGGTAGATGCTTTACCATTTATCACAGTCCCGATCTCAAGGGACTTGAGTAATCAAATTGCTACACAGCGGATGCAGATAATGTAAAGAACTACCAAGCACGAGTTCCTCAAGACTTCTTCCCAACATATCCAACGCGGATAGACCCAATAGTATAGTACCACCAGCTGCTATTCCAGGGAACCATCACCAGCTTTCCGGCCTCTTCCGTCCCTACTCCGTCAACATATTTGTTATCTGACTTGTCAACGATTCGAATTGCGCCTTGGCTACCCCGAACATCGACGACCAGCGCTACAGTGTTCTGAGGAGGATCCATTCGGACATTGTTTGATGGGGTCATCCACTCTAGGGGGTCGCAGTCCCCGCAGTTGGTCTGAAATGTATTTAATAACCACCGTAAGCACATACGGCGAGCTCTCGGAAAGCATCATACCTCTTCCTTGCACCTTTCCACAAGCTCGTCATCTGTGGCGCTTTGAATGCGAATTCTTGTAGCCATCGAATAACACAAAGCAATTTGTGCCACTGCTCTATCCTGAGTCGCTGAGTCAAGTCGCGGTCGACTGTTAGATATATGATGTGCTTGGTGCTGCAGGGTGTGAGGTTGATGAGTAAGTACGCTGATTTTCGTACATACGGAAACTCGTGAAATCAGCTGCTGGATACAGGTTATCGGTCTAGTGCTGAGAGTAGGATATCTAGAAAGACGTCGTGACGTCCTTACCTGAAAGATGTGTCTGTTCCGACTCGAGTTGAGCTTGTAGACGAAGCGAGACGGCAGATTAAATGCCTCTGTACGGTTGCGCGGTTGCGCAACAGAGTTCTTGTCGAAATTATTGATGCCCAACGATGAATGAGACGGCTTTCGAATGGCGGGGCTCTAGAGTGGCGTGAGCGGGCATCCAATACAACATAGCCGAGGTCACCAACAGGCCCTGTCGCCTAGACATCATCACTCTGGAGAGCTCATTCTTCCTTTCCAACAAAATAAACTCAAGTCATGGCCGCTGAGGCCTCATTGTTCACCTGCAGTTCTAAACGCTGACAAGTTTGCTTTCTAGATCTCGGACTGGAAATTTGCTGCCTAATCTATCAATACGGCAAGACCAGCTCTAATCAATTACCAGTTGCTTCGCACTTGTCGAATTATCTATAACGAAGCAGTCTTCTATGGCGCAGAGAAGCTGAAATCGTACGCTGAGGGCAAGGATTAGAATTTCTACTTGCTGCTCGATGTCTGTGAGCATAAGCGACGCGCCATCCGCTACCTCAAGATCAACTGCGCATATGGGGTTGAGCTAGAGTCCGGGAGGGGAATGGTCACGGCATATTGCAAAACATCGTGGGTATGGAAGAAATTTATTTTGCAGCACCGGGAGCAGTTAGTTGCGGTTGTACAGCACCTAGAGATGAAAACAGTCCGTCTTATTGTTCCGAACACCCAATCTACTAGTCACCAATCAGGCTCGTGGTGACAACCTTAGAATCGCTGGCTTGTAGGTCTCCAGAGCCCCTACCAGAGCTCTTGTTGGCTCGCGAAAGCTTCTTCTTGGAACGTCGATGCGAAGAAACTTTGGATGGACGATCCGTTCGTATTCCGATTGGGGTTCTGTGAGTGGGGCTATCATCTGATTGAGTGTCCAGACCAAGCTCGTCAGCTGATGTCTCGGACTCCCCATTAACGATCTCGTTTGTGAAAGGAGACTCGTTCGCTGACTGTGATATGAAGCTATGCGTGGATGACACCAAGTCTGAATGTTCCGCATCTGGCACCTTACCATTCGCAGCAGCTATGAGCTCTTCCCGTTTCTCTTTCGCCAATTCTCTGGCATTTCTTAAAAGGCAAGCTCCTTGTCGGAAGGTATCTGGGTTGCCGGTCATGGCAAATGAATTGAGTTGGGTCATGCGATACTCGGTAGGCCGTTTGGTGTCTTTGGACAGAGTGGGATGGGTTGTATACACGGTGAGGGTTCCAGAGCCACCATGATAAGTCGACGTGATCGTATAAGCGTTGTTGTCGTAAGCCGTCTCTGGATCAACGTATGACCGAAGCTCGTGTATCCCCCGGGCCCCCACAGCACCGTCGTATAGAGCTTGGTTCTTGCATGTGGGCGTACCACCATTAGGGCCTTTTGCCTCCGTGAAGAAGTTGGGTAAGCATGGTGCAGCGGTATTCGTCGACGGCACAATGTAAGGCCCTAGCTCTTCTCGGATTTGTCTGTTCAAGTCCTCTGGGCGGGCCCCGTCGTAGAAGTCCGGTTGGGCCTTGGTGATGGAGCCATCGGTCAGGTCTTTGAGGTTTCCAAATCGGAGGTTCTCCTGTGAAGGAATATCGGCCGTGCCGGTAATGATCGGGAATACTTTGCTCATCACTTTATTTTCGGTTAACGCATCTTGATTCTTCTCTTTGAAGTCTAGAAATGCCTCCCGACTGAAGCGTGATGGCGAGAGAGACGCTCGAGGCATTGCCAATTTCATGTGTATTTCTTCCCAGTTATGCGGTTCTTGTACGTTCCTAACACCACCATATCCATCAGGATAGACACCATGATCAATGAGATGCTGTTCAAAGTTGCGTTTATATGCCGAGCTTTTCCTCGTCGTGGAGGATGTATCCGATTCTTTTCCGGTCTTGGCTCGTTTCCTGGAGCCTGATTGACTGGAATTCATGGTTGGGCTAGAAGGAACTGATGCTTCGGGATCCGGATACTGGGTTCTGTCAGAAGGGCTATCTGAAAAGGATTGTATTGAACTTACACCTCGGATGTTACCAAGGCTTGGTCCGCCGTGTCTAGCAAAGCGTTTCAGCTTCGCAAAGTCGATGTTTTCCTTGCCAGTCCGATGAGGTGGTACTGGGGCAGCAGGCCAGATCGTCCTTCGATCAAATTCCCGAAGAGCGCGGCGAGTGAGCCACAGCCGTGAGAGGTTGTCCCAAAAGGAACTGGGTGTCTGGTGTCGTTGCTGATCTTCGAGCTTTTGTCTTTTAGCGGTGGGCTGCGGCGACAAGTTAGTCTCAGACTCCGCTTTGCTCAACTGTCGCTTTCGATTATGAGGTACGGAAGCTCTCGCGGAAGGCATTGAGCCTCAATCTTTGCGAACGACGCAAGTCAAGTAAATGATAGAGAACAAGCAGATAGAAGGGTGGGAGATGCGCGCGTCTGCGGAAACCACGCTAGTGTTGATGAGTCATTTCGGATTGCGGGGTTGACAGCCAATCGATAGAATGACTGCTGCATAGAAAATGCAGCTAAATATATGTGTGCGCGCATTAGCATCTATGCATTATTGTCCCATCAAATGAAGGTGTGAGCAGGTTCTGGTAAGAGTATTCGGATAACCGAGAGTGGCTTTAGCGTATTTGACTGAAGGAAAAAATTTCCTGGAATTCTCTATTCGTCTAATTAGAGACCTGCGTCTCATTGAAGGTAAGTTCAGTTTTTGGATTCACCCGTCTCCTCCTAACCTGCCGAACTCAGTCCTTCCTCTATAGTTGACGGCCCACGTATAACCCATCCCAAAATTCAGGAATCAGGACTTGCTCGTACTGCAACAAGCAAAATTTATTCGGATACGACGGATTCGTCTTCCTCGTCAGAGTCTCCCTTTCTTAGATACAAATTCTCGAACAAGAAGTCATCCGACCTCAATCGATAGGACAGTTTTGATTGTTTGGCACGTAAATCCGTAATATCGACGACCAATGGTAACTCCCTACAGCTTGGCCTCCATATAGTTGTACCGGGTGTCCAAGTCGATGTCAAACGGCTTGAATCCTCGAAAAAGTAGAGACGGCAAGGCATACCACGGCGACGCTCATGACACATCTCTTCAATCCCATGCAGGAGGCGGCAGGTGATCTCATTGCAGAGCCCTAGAGTATGATCAGGACAAGAAGAAGCCGAAGAGAGATTGGGGGCCGTAGACATTGAAGGAAAATCTTGAGAGATTCGTCTGCAAGCCTCCAACCGTGCTTTGTTTGTTAGATGAAGCTGGAAATGATAGTACCCGGCCCAATTCTCGGTCAAGACATCACGAACTCTCTGGAAAAGCTTCAAGCTGCCAATGTGGTGTACGTGCTTTCTGCAAAGGCCGGCACTTTGGATGGGAATGCACGCAAGTATGCTGGGCACATCTATTGCAGTGTCGACTTTTTGAAGAGAAGGAAGCCTCAAAAGTGTCTTTATAGCGGTTCTGAAGTTTGATAAGGTGAAGGCGTACTTGCGGGCCCGTCGCTGTGGGCTTACGACCTCAAGGTAGATCTTGCGAATGTTTCCAAATGCCACGCTGTTCAACGACCCGACAGTCCATGGACGCAGCTTGATCGTGTTCAACTTCCAAAACGAGATGGAAACTTCTCGCCGAATCTGGCAATTGACACCCAATAGTGAGGTCCAAGCAGAATGCACGTCTCTAATCTGCAGTGCCCG
>JAABVA010001817.1_pt1 | contig 22113 bp, 24 predicted proteins | sample 5560331 | NCBI WGS metagenome assembly JAABVA01 (sample SAMN12812661, study PRJNA571458) | rock metagenome | isolation source: Antarctica rocks | place: Antarctica: Victoria Land, Mt New Zealand sud | collected 2016-01-07
GCTCGCAATCTGATGATTCATCGACTCAGCAAGAAGTTATCTAATAAATTCGAGAGATCTTTCAGAATCATCAAAATTGTTAGTTCTCATTCTTATCAGCTAAAGTTGCTCAATGACTGATTCTGTTTCAACGTCTTTCATACTTATCTGCTTCATTCTGCGATCAACGATCTCTTACCTGAACAAATATCTTTCGCGTCGTTTTCGATAGTCTTCGTCGAAGAAGTGCTTAGCTGAAAGATGAACGAAATATTGAACTTTCGAGTAAAGAACTCTCAGCTAGAGTATTTAATTAAGTGAACTGAGATAGAAGAAAACAGTTGAGTAAAGTTTGTGAATGTGATGAATGTCATTGAAGTCATGAACGCCTATCACGCTCGAAATCTCGATTGTCCGAGTAAGAATTCATGAATCGCTTACGTGCAAGAAAGCAGCGACTCTGAATATGAGTCAGAGAATTAAAAGTCTCGCAGAAGCTTCAACTTCAAAAAGAGAAATCTATTGTCACGATTTTAGCATGTGTTACTCGAAAGATGTTGGGAAAAGAGATGTTAGATCACTTAGATGATGTTGAACAATATTATAGATGATGATAAATGTGAGATTATCAGTGATGTTATGAGGGTTCTTCGATACGAATGATACTCAGCGTTCATGAGATATAAGAACCTCTGAATGATCTCTTTCTTTTCTTTCTTCTTCGTGCAACGTCTTGTATCTAAAATCTAGTTATTAGAATTTCATTCTGATTTCATTCAGCTCTCAGTTTATGACAACTTCTGCTATGTGATGCAAAGTCTGATTCTGAAATGTTTCTAGTTTACATTCTTTGCTCAACAGTTTTTCTTTTTTGTCATGCTGATGTCAAATTGATGCTTCAAATGCTATTTCTGATCTTACTACTGCTGAGTATACTTGTCTCATCTTTGTAAAAATTACTCTTCATATGAAGATTTTAAAACGACTAAGTATCAGCATTTTTATGACGTGACTCACTTCTATTTGTCAAAGATGCGCATCTCATTGTAGTTTCATGTTCAGTTGAATTTTTAGAACTTGCACGTCTGATTTCAACTTAATGACTGAGCTTTTTATCTGTATGCTAATCATCATGTTGAATCTTTTGATCAACAACGAAATTTATCTGTATGAGATGCTGACTACGAATCTTCTGCAAGCTATGCTTGTCAAAAGAGCTGAACAATCTCATCAACATTGACAAAGCAGTAACAGCGCTTTACTCACATGTTGAGCTCATACACAGTCGAAAAGCGAAGCAATAACAACGCGATCATTGATGCATTGAAGCTTGCACATACACAGAATAACAGCAACGTCTTTGCATACATACTGCAGCTCATATACGACATATACACATATACTGTGAAGACATGATTCAGCTTTTGCGCACATATAGACAGATGTAATGCAGTAAATTGATCAATTTTTCGCATTTTCAGATCGATTTACACGCAGCGTAATCACACACAGAGCAGTGACAGCGCTTTATTCACATGTTGAACTCATATACAACATACACACATATACTGCAAAGACATGATTCAGCTTTTGCACATCTACACGTCTGTGTGATGCAGTAAATCAATTGATTTTTTGCTTTATCAGATTGATTTACATGCATCGCAATCACATACATTGCAAAGACATGACACAGTCTTTGCTCATATACACAGAATGACAGCAACGTCTTTGCGCACGCGTTGCAACTCATATACATCACACACATATACATTGTGAAGACACGACTCAACTTTTGCACATTTACAGACTTGCGTGATGCAGCAAATTGATTGGTTTTTCCCATTTTCAGATCAATTTACATGCATCGCAATCACATACACTACAAAGACATGACACAATCTTTGCTCATATACACAGAACAACAGCAACGTCTTTGCGCATGCGCTGCAACTAATATACAACATTCACACAGTCATTACGAAGACACGACTCAGCTTTTGCACACATACACATCTGTGCGATGCAGTAAATCGATCAATTGTTCGATTTTCTGATTGATTTACATGCATCACAAATACATAGATCAAAGCTCATTTATAATCAGCTTTCATTTACATTAATCAATCATTTAATCTTCTCATCTAGATGATCAAACAGCAAACTCGAAAGCTTACGTCAAAGTGATCAGCTTTCATACACAGATCAAAGCTTATCTAGCTTGCTTGACTAAATGATCAAACAGTGAACGAAAGCTCACGTTGAAGTGATCAGCTTTTATACATAGATCAAAGCTCATTTAGCTTACTCAACTAGATGATTCAACAGCGAATGAAAGCTCACGTCAAAGTGATCAGCTTTCACAATTTCAATTTGTTGATATGATCACTTGATTATATAGACAGATCGCATGCTTGTATGCGCACACAAATGATCTGACTGAGCAATGAGAAGATATATTGCAGCGACTAGAGTTAAAATACATGTAATTTAACTTACACACAGCGCTTCAGTGTGACTATTTAGATAAATAGCATCGTGTTTCATAGTCATAAACTGCATAAGCATGTAAAACTTGAAGAAATAAAAAAAAATCTGCAATGAAAAGACTCTTTGTATGCTTTCAATCATCGAGAGTCTTTCTTGCTTTCTGATTAAACATTTCTGAGTCTGCTCAGATGTCATCTCATCTGAGTCATTATTCACACAAGAGAAAAGATTAATTCATCTCTTCTTGATCTTTACTATCTATTAAGTCAATTCATCAGCGATTCAACTGCATGTTTTCAACATAACTGTTACTGAGTTCAAGAAGTTTATTGAATTGAAAGAGTTCATTGAATCTAAAGAGTTCAGAAACAGTGAGAAGAATGTGCAATTATATTTAAATGTTTCAGAATATTTAAATGATTTATTTCTATAAATTTTGAACGCTTGTTTCATTTGCTGTCATCACTTGAGACAGATGCATCTTCAAAGTTCGTGATTCTCATTGCAGTTGACACAATATTTTTTATTTAAAAACATCATGCACTTCTTGATGTAATGCTTGTCTGCACACTTTTTGCAACGTTGATTCTTTCTGCAGAACTTAATCATGTGATCAAATTCATGACATCTGAAGCATTATGTGATGTGACAGTTCTTTTCAAATAGCTTGCATGCACATTCTTAATACAAGTTTAGCATGCTCATGTTCATTAATTGATTCATCATTGCTTTGATCGTAATCTTTATGATGAGCAATGAATGAATCTTTTCACTTTTTGTTATCTTCTTAAGTCAGACTATTCTTAGAACTTTCAGATCTTCATGAAGTCTCATGTTATTTTTTATCAATCTTTCAATGATTTTTTTCTGATTGTTCATATTTATTGTAGTGCATATTTCATGTGTCAACATTGCAAAGATTCAATGTGCTATGCATGTTGAGCTCACAATTTCTTTTGCTCATGTTTAAGTCTTTTTCAGATTTGCTTAAGCATCTGAACTAACTGCGTGAAGAAAGATGTCATCATTACTCAGCTTGCAAAGTAACATAATTAGATTTCTTTGATCTATCAACACACTTACGATTCTTTGTAGAATCTGCTTAATTGACTTCTTCTGTATCTTTTTTATTTCTCTTTTGTTTATTATTTTAATCATAACTTCTTTTCTTTTGCAAAGCGATGACAGATTGTCTTTAAGACATTACTTTCTCATCGCTGTTTCTTCTCTTGTCACATTTGTTCATGACGTGATTTTCATTGAAAGATGCATGCTTCTTTGTATTTGCAACTGCTTGTTAAGCAGTTGAACTGATGTTTTCAGTTTTTATACATTCTTCACAATGAATGCATTCTGATTTGCGTGATGTTTTTCTTTTAAGTCAAGTCAAAGACATTGAATCAGTTTCAATGTTATTTCTTTTTATGAATGATCTTTGCTTTTTTCTTTCTCTAATGTTGATATCTTTATTAGTAAATCAATAATGTTAACAACATTTTTTTCATCATTGCATGAATGTTTTAATCTTACATTTCTGTTTTCTTGCAATGAATTAACATTTCTTGCAATCATCTTTGAATCAACATTGCTGCAATTCATGCAATTCATTGTCATTCAATCATCTTCTAAATTTACTTTGTTTTATTTATAATGCTCTTTTTCAAAATTTGTGATGCATGCATTGTGATTGTTTAAAAAAATCGATGTTAAAGTAATTGATGATGATAAAACTTGTATGATTAAACTAAAATTAATAAGAAGATTTATTTAAAATGAAAAAAGTTTCATAAATTAATCAGATTTAACACATTGTCATGATGAATTGATATCATTAAGTTTTGCTGAATTTCTGATGTCAATGTTTGAATACATTTTCTGAAAATGAGTAAAATTCTTGATGTAAACATCTTATGATAAATCAAAAGTTAAAGTCGAAATTCACAAAGATATTTTAGAAAAATGAATTACTTAAACTATCTAAAGACAAAGCACATCATTAACATGATGCTTACGCTTCATTCTGATCATCAAGAGCAGATGAGAAGCATCATCAATGTGATGTCAACAAGTGAACAAGAGATGATTATCACTATCTTGCAGAAGAATTCAGTCAAGACGAAAGATATACAGAAGAAATTACACAAGCTGCAAGTACTTTATGAGTTCAACGAACGTAGAAACAACGAGTTGATGCTCTGAGAAGAAATGAGAAGTTTGACAAAGATGATAGAAAAGCTGACGCGTCAACGCATTGCTGCGTTGACTGTCAATCAGCGCATGAAGAATCAGCTGAAGAGACTGAAAAAGATAATGAGCAGACTTGAAAAAGAGTTCATGAAGAAGAGAAAACATGTTGACAGCTGAACAAAGAAAGTGAGCATGAAGTCAATGACATCATTTGAGAATCATCTTGTGTTCAACGTCAATATATTATCATCAGTGTGAAATCATTGTGAGAAATTTGAAGTAAAGATCTTCATCAAAGAGAAAGAAAAAGTAAAGAGAATCATGATGACAACAACAAAGAACATAGTGAGATGAGTGAAAGAAATTGACGTTGACAAGACGTTGTCAACACGTAAGAACATAAAGACAATGAAGAGATGATTGAAACTGCTGATATTTTGAGTCAAGATGAAGAACAGCAAAAGAACATTGAAGAAAAACAATTTTTGAATCAAAGAGATATCATCAAATGTATATCTGCATGAAGTCAGTTTTGAAGTAGTGATACATGAGATTAAAATCAAAGAAATGTTTAAGAATATAAAGAAGAAAGAGATGAGAATGCTCATCAAGATTAACAAAGACATACATTCAAAAATAATGATCAAGAAGATTGAGTGACTCACAAAGAAGAGTGAGCAGAAGAGATACATCTTGCTGATGATATGCATAGTCAGTGTTGAGATGATGAACAAGCTGATCAATGAGAAAGTATGTCATGAGATCAACATAAAGATCACACAGTTCTACAATTTGAGCTGCAGAATGCATCAGTGTTTAAAGTATCAAGAATATGATCATAAGATGTATGAGTGCAAAAACAAGCAGAAATGCATTTACTGCATGCTAAATCATCGTTTGAAGCATTGTTTTTACAAACAGACTCAAGACATGTGAAAATGTGAAGCATATCAAGATACATACAAAGTCTTTGACTCTCAATGTCATAAACGATAAGCTGAAAAAGAAAGAATAAAGAGAGTCACAAAACACAGATCTTTATATCATGTTGTATGAAGACAGAAAGAACTCAAAGCAGCGACGTCAAAAACATTCATAAAAACATTTATTAATTTGAAATTGCTGATGAACAATGACTTGAAGAGAAAGCAGAGACGCTCAATGAATGAAAGTCATCTGCTCAACACAGTCATCACATCAGAAAACACTATACTGAATCACTTGATCAAGAAGTCAAGATCAAATGAATTGAAGTCAACATCAGTCATGTCGTTGTCAATGTCATTTTTTGTTGAGAATCTTACAAGTGAAGCAAATGCTTCGCAGACACTCAAGAGAACATTAAACAGTCTGAAATGTAAACTTTAATGTTTTAGCAAAAGAAGCTTCGAATATTACAGTACAACGTTCACAAGTTCAGAAACAAGATGATGATAGCATTACTACATAAGAAAAAAATAAAGAACTATGACATTTTGATTCTTCAAGAACTCTGATGATTTGATGATATTTTCAAAGCACACTGCTCAGCAACTGTTGACTTCACACTGAAGAATAATGAAAATAGAATCTGTTTCTACATAAACAAGAAAATTGACAGCAACATCGAATACTCAACATGACACTTCAAAAATGTAAACACAATTACACTATAAACATTAATAAACAATGCACAGACGATTCAGAAAGCTATACATATTCATGAAGCATACAATTTATCACTCAGAGATCATGAAATCATTCATGAAAAAGAAAATCTTTCAGACATTGAAAAAACGCTGCACATGTCAAGAGAAAGCATTCTTGTAGAAGATTTCAATCTGCATCACTTTACATGAGAAGAATCATTCTACTCAAAACAACATTTATTGTTGAATGAGTTAATTGAAATAATCACAAACATTGATGCATCGCTAGCATTATCTCAAGACATAATTATGAAAGATTATCAAGAATCTCAAATGACAATAAATTTAATCTTCACAACAGAGAGTATCACAAATAAATTGATATGATGTGAAATTAATAAAGAAATGAAAAACTTCTCAAATCATTTATTGATACAGACAGTAATAGATCTTAAAGTCTGCAAAGAGTCAGCGTGAAGATCATGTTGCAACTGAAAAACAATAAATGAAGAGAAATTTATCAATACTCTGAAAGAACAGATGTCAGAATCACTATTGAATCAAAAGATGAAACATCAGCGCATAAATGAATACATGAAGCAACTATTGAATGCATTGAGAAAGATCATCGAGATTTTCATTCTTTGAGCGAGATTACATGAAATGATCAAAGCAGAGTGAACGAAGAAGTGTACAAAGATTATCAAGAGCATGTGATGAATGAGAAGAAACTATCAAATCATTAATGATTAAATAAAGTACATTCAAGCATGTGATAAAAAGAGCAAGATTATCAGAAAGCAGAAGCGCAGTGAATATTGAAAAATCATGCAGAATGTTAAGCAATTCTCAAGAGAACTGTTTTAAACTGCGAAATGAGCAAGAAATGCAATCACAGACACACTCACTTAAGCGACAATTTTCTCACTGACGAAGTCAGAGTACTCTGACATCATCACAATAGTGTAAAATAAAGTGAAGATGATGTTTTAAACTCACTTTTTATCATTTTCAGAGATTTTTATGCTGAACACAATAAACTTCGAGTACTCGCTCTTGATTGAAGATGATGCTTCGCTGACACATTGTAAGATTAAAAGAATCATCTACAAAGTAACATCTGACAAGACGTTGAGATACATGAAATACATAAATAGAATAATGCGCAGACTTGTCAATGACACGTCAGAATAAATACACTCTCTCTTTGAAAGATGTTTACAGAAGAAAATACAGTCAACTCAGTTCAAGAGTGCAGTCACAATAGTGATGCAAAAGTCAAACAAGAAAAACTATTTCAATGCAAAGATATATAAATTAATTGTGCTACTCAACACATTAAGCAAAATACTGAAGTTCATTGTATTTGAACATCTGCAAAATATCACAGAAGCTTGCAACTTAATATTGAATATTCAAATAAAAGCTTGCAAGCATAAATTAACAGATACAACTCTGCAACTAATTACAGAAAAAATATATATTGTGTGAAGTAACATAAGAAGAAGAGTAGTCTCACTGCTGAGTCTGAATGAGAAGAGTGCATTTGACAATATGATGCATAGCAGACTCTTACATGACATGAAGAAGAGAAAAGTTTCTAAACTGTTTCTTAAGTTTGTGAAGAACTTTCTGAAAGATTGACGCATCACGATCACAATTGATGATTACACAACGATGAAACACAACGTGAACATTAACATATCATAAGATTCTTTGCTATCATTGATATTATATCTGTTTTACAATGTGAACTTGTTAGAAGCATATAATGTCATCAAGCTTAGAACAAACTTCACAGACTTCGTGAATGATGTCAATATCTTGACATACAAAGAGTTTATAAAACACAACTGCAAAGTTCTTAGCGAAATTTATAATAGATGTGAACAGTGATCAAAAACGCATGATATCAAATTCTTAATGACAAAGCATGAGCTGATTCACTTTATGAGAACTTTTAAATGATTCAATATGAAAGTTGATGTAAAGCTGATGAGACATCAGATTGACTTGAAATCAGATATCAGAGTCTTGAAAGTTCAACTGAACTTCAAGCTGAAATGAGTAATTCACATGCATCATGTTGAAGCAAAACTAGTGATTAAACAAAAAATCATGCAGACAATCATTAAGTTTACTTGAGACTCATCAATGACGATGAATAAGCAAATATACTTCGTGATGATGCGCTCTCTGCTTAGTCACGAAGTCATCATATAATATACATCACAAAGAGTGAAAGATCATTGAAAAAGTCTGAATGTCAAGCTGAAATCAGTGCAAGAAAGAGCATTGTGACAGATCATTGATGTTTATCATGCAACATCAACAAAGATTCTACAGATGAAAATAAACATGATGTTGATAAATATTCACTTATGAAAACTGATACAAAGATTGATAATAAACATGAACTTTTGAAAATCAGATGAAGTTATTGAGATGATAATGCGTTGAATTTGCAACAACTTGATACTCAAAAGAGATTGAAAATCAAAGCTGTGCAAGACATCTCTACAGTTGAAGCGAAAGTGAATGAAAGAAACATTTAAGCAGATGAAGATGAATCAAAGTCATTTCTATACAGTGATTCTCTGATCAGAATCATTAAAGATAGTTATAGTTGCAAACAAGAAAATGTCAATAAGATAACACAATCTTGACATATTCATGTTGAAGCAAAAAGTTTACTCAAATGATAACGACAGCAAAGATGATGTTACAATGATCATGATGAGAATGAACTGAGAGTTAAATAAAAGATTGAGAGAATCGACTTTAGTCATCATTCATCATGATGAGCTGAAAGAATTAGTTGCAAGAGTGAAACATCTTGCAGACGTAGTGACAGCAAATCAAGAGTGTCATGAAAAGAAATATAAAATATACAGTGACAGTCAGATCTCTTTGAAAGCAGTGAAAGTCATGACATCAACAAAAGATCAGACACGTCTGTGATGAGTTCAGACTGCACATGAGAACATTTGATCTCAAGAAGTCACGTTGAAGTTACATTAAATGACAGAACATGCAGAAGTGCTTGAAAATAAAGCAGCAGACAAGATGACTGATGATGCATATGAGTTATCTTTATTGCTGATTGAGCATCAATGCATTGAAATGATGATGTAACTGACATTCATACAGAAACAGATCAGACAAACATGAAGAATAGTTTGAAGAGAAAGATTTAACATAACTCATTTTCAATATTTGATATCAGAAATGACTCATCAACATCTGCGTTTATACAGAAATCATGCAAAGTCTCACAGCGCATTGCTGATGCAATTATGCATGAGAAAAATTGACTTCAATCAATTTCTACATGAGAGACGAGTACTTGATGTTGTTACAATGATGTGCAAGTGCAACAAAGATTAAATGTTGATCAAGCACATTCTATTAACATATTTTAAATGAAAGATAGAATAAAAGATGATGTAATATGAAGAGAACATCATGAACTTGAGAAAGCTTCTAGAAATCATGAGCGTGATGACAGCAATCATTCAAATAATATTCTCAACAAGCATACTGAATCAATTTCAGACTGTGACATCATCAAAGAATCAAATGAAAGAAAGAGAAAGTAAAGAAGAAACAAGCTCATAAAGTTCTTGTATTGAAAACAATTACAGTATAGAGTGCAGAGAAAAACGATAGTAAATATGAAAAGAACGCTATGTTAGCGCAGCACTCGCTACATTATATAAAATCTTGCATAGATTCATAATGAGTGTTGAATTGAGTAAGAATTAAAAAAAAATTGATATCATTTCAAATGATATAATCATTAATAAAGATAGTTTATTTATCAATGCATTCTGATCAGAAATCTGTTTTCATGTAAAGATAAAATGATGATTAAGCATTGTTTTTCATTCGTAAATAAATGATCAAATAGAATGATAGAATCAAATGTTGAAACATTATTCAAGAGTATATTGTTTCAAAGAGCAAAATAACTGAACTATGCTTTTATTCATAGTTGAGTTCATGTATTATCAGATGAAATATGCTTTGTTGAGTTGTAATCTTTTTAAAATCATGTATGATTATGAATTAATCTTTGATATATATATTGAGAATGATGCTATGAAAGAAGAAGTGTCAGCAGCAAAAAAACACATTAAAATGCTGCAAAACATGTGAAACATATTGACATAATAATGACAAAATGCAATCAATGCTCAGACAAAGTACTATAATTGAAAACATAAGTTTAAGTTTTTTAATGTTAATGATTTAATTATGTATTTATATTTGTATTTGTATTTGTATTTGTAATTTATATGCTCTTGTGACATTGATTTAAATTCGACTCATGAGAAAAACTATGCTATGTGTATCAAATGAACAAAACTCTTTGAGAAAGAAAATCGCTCATCAGTTACATGATGATTTCACGTCGTTGAAACAGTGAGTTTTGAAACTATGTATCAAATAATAAATCTATAGTGATCAGTGATGAAACTCATCTGTATGCGATGCTGATTACAAATCTACTGTCTAGTTACAGTAAAGTCTAAAGATTATCAAAAGTTTAAATGACATTAAGATGCTGCGTGATGATGAAGCGCTGTGCATTGATTGCATGCAGAGTTTTCACGATCGCGCAGACTTTGATAATCTTAATATGCATGCTACAAAAGCAATCTGCATGCAGATGAGAAAGTCAAATAGAATGTAAAACTATGAGAAAAATCACTTATGAAAATCATTCAATTCAGTATCTTGTCATTGCAATGACAAGAACTGAAACAAAACACTCTTGTGTTTAATCTGTTAAGAGTGATTAGCAGAAAGAACTTGAATCATGAACATTCTTTAAATTTACATGCTAACTACATATAAATCTTGTTAAGACTGCATGTCTGTTACTATGACATAAGCAACTCATGAGACTCGTTAAGTTTGACATGAGCAAACTTGAGAGTCTCATTAATATTGTTTAACAGATGTTCAGATACAGACATTTTATATGTGAGTGATATATTGACAAAAAAACTTCATTAAGAGAAGAGAAACTTAAGCAAGTTAATAAAAAATGATCAAACTACGTTGTCTGATTAAAAGTGTAGCATATAAACATTTTTGCAAAACATGATTGATCTGCATGAGAAAAATCTTTACAAATAACATAAAACAGATGAGTTGCACACTTTCAAGCAAAGTGAGCATCTGCAAGATGTGATATACAATGATGATGATTGTTAATCTTAAGAATCTTATTTCTTCACTGAGTTCTGACTCTTAAATGTCTTGATGATAAAGTCAATCTCTAGTTGAAAACATTATTTATATAATTTGAGAAAACAGTAATGCATGTCAATGTGATTAAAGAAGAAATTAACTGCAATACACATGCATATTGCAGACAAAATGTCTGCAACTCATGCTTAAGAAGTAAACTGTCAAAATCTGAGCAGTGAGAAATCTTGTTCATTTTGAACTGTAAATCTGTTAAAAGAAAATCAACATAAAAGTTGTGCTTTATATATGTTGCATGCAACGTATACAACATATTTTCAATAAACTGTGTAAAACGTCTTTGCAGCTGAAGTAAAAGTGAATGAAAGAAACATTTAAATAAACAAAGATGAAGTGAAATCATCTTTACATGATGATTTTCTGATCAGAATCATCAAGAATAGTTATAGTTACAAACAAGAAAATGTCAATAAGTAAACATTGTTTCAACACATTCATGTTGAAGTAAAGAGTTTATTTGAATGATAACGACAGTAGAAAGAATGTTATGATGATTACAATGAAAATTAACTGAAAGCTAAATAAAAGATTAAGAAAATCAACTTTAATCATTACTCATTATGAAGAACTGAAAGAATTGATCGCAAAGACAAAACATTTTGCAGACATAGTGACAGAGAATCAAGAGTGTTATGAAAAGATATACAAAATATACAGTGATAATCAGACTTTTTTGAAAACAATGAAAGTTATGATATCAACAAAAGATCAGACACATCTGCAATGAATTCAGATCACGCATGAGAGCATTTAATCTTGAAAAGTCACGTTGAAACTACGTTGAGTGATGAGACATGCAGAAGTACTTAAAAATGAAGCGATGAACAAGATGATTGATGATGCACATGATTTGTCTTTATTGCTTACTGAGCATTAATGCATTGAAGTGATAATGAAATTGATGCTCATACAGAAATAAATCAGACAAACATGAAGAATAGTCTGAAAAGAGAAATTCAACGCAGCTCATTTTCAATATCTGACATCAGAGATGATACATCAACATCTGCAACTGCACAAGAATTGTACAAAGTCTTACAATGCATTATTGACGCAGTTATGCACAAGAAAAATTGACTTCAATCAATTTTTACATGAAAGATGAGTACTTAATATTATTATGACAATATGTGAATGCAACAAAGATCAAATGTCGATCAAGCACATTTTATTAACATGTTTCAGATGAAAAGTAGAATGAAAAGCAATGCAATGAGAAAAAAACATCACGAACTTGAGAAAGCTTTTAGAAATTATGAGCGCAGCAACGATGATCATTCAAATGATACTCTCAATGAGCATACTGAATCAATTTCAAGCTGTGACATCATTGAAGAATCAAATGAAAGAGAGAGAAAATAAAAAAGAAACAAACTCATAAAGTTCTTGCATTGAGAACAGTTATAGTATAAAGCGCAGAAAGAAGCGGTTTTTGATGCAAAAAGAACGCTGCGCTAACGCAGTGCTCGCTACAATATATAGAATTTTGCATAAATTCATAATAAATGTTGAATTAAGTAAGAATTAAAAAAAATTTGAATCTATAGCTTTTATTCAACGTGTGATGATTAAGTAAATTCTTACAAGTATCTGTGCTATTTATTGTAACACATTATCTTTGCTTTGCTCTTTATTGATGATATTTTATACAATGATGTTTTGATTTTCAATTCTTAATTATGAAGATGAAAAATGTTTTCTTTGCACTTGTGATGCTTGTGATTGTAATGTCAAAAACTGTGTTCTCTCATCAACAAATTCTCAAGTGTTAATTAGTCAATCACATGCAGCTAATCATCACGTTGACATTATTGACATTGTTAACAGATAATCAAATCAGAGATTCAATCAAACATCATTAAATTACGTCATTAATCTTGTACTTAGATTTAATAGCTGATAAATTGAATCATTTATCTTTGCACATAGATAATTAAATGATTAACAGCATTATTAAACAGTTTAACAACATCTTCATTCTTCACATTTTACATGCTCATCATTCTACTCGTCATTCTACATACTCATCATTTTACTCGTCATTCTACATACTCATCACTCTACTCGTCACTTTACATACTCATCACTTTACTCATCACTCTACATACTCATCATTCTACTCGTCATTCTACATACTCATCACTTTACTCGTCACTCTACATACTCATCATTCTACTCGTCACTCTACATGCTCATCATTCTACTCGTCATTCTACATACTTATCACTTTACTTGTCACTTTACATACTCATCATTTTACTCGTCATTCTACATACTCATCATTCTACTCATCATTTTACATGCTCATCATTCTACTCGTCATTCTACATACTCATCATTCTACTCATCATTCTACATACTCATTACTCTACTCGTCACTTTACATACTCATTATTCTACTCATCACTTTACATGCTCATCATTTTACTCGCTCATCTACTCGCTTATCTACTCACTCATTTACTCGCTCATTTACTCGTTCATCTACTCGCTCATCTACTCGCTCATCTACTCGCTCATCTACTCGCTTCATCTACTCACTTATTTACTCGCTCATCTACTTGTTCATTTACTCGCTCATCTACTCGCTCATCTACTCACTTCATTTACTCGCTCATCTACTTGCTCATTTACTCGTTCATCTACTCGCTCATCTACTCATCATTCTACTCGTCATTCTACATACTCATCACTCTACTCGTCATTCTACATACTCATCATTCTACTCATCACTCTACATGCTCATCACTCTACTCGCTCATCTACTCGCTCATTTACTCGCTCATTTACTTACTCATCTACTCGTTCATTTACTCGTTTATCTACTCGCTCATCTACTCGCTTCATCTACTCGCTCATTTACTCACTCATTTACTCGCTCATTTACTCGCTCATTTACTCGCTTTATCAATCTTTCTATCAAACGCTTTATCAAACTCTCTATCAAACGCTCTATCAAACGCGTCAATTGAATGCATAAAACACGTCAAACAGTGCTTTAAACAATGCTTTCTACATGACTTGAGAACAGTACTGTTATCTCTGTGATTAGTAATCTTCGCTCTCAGTTGAAGATCGACGCTAGAAAATTCAGAAAATTCAAAGTATTTACTTCTTCTCACTTCTTTCTTTCTTCATAGTTCTACTTTCTAGAACAACAACAATCATATTTCAACAATGCTAACTATCTCAATAAAACACACTCTTTATTACTCAATATTGAGCTTTCGATCGAGCTTTTTACTGAACTTTCTACTGAGCTTTCAATTGAGCTTTCTAATGATCTTTCTACTGATTTTTTGATTGAGCTTTCTACTGATCTTTCTACTGATCTTTTGATCGAGCTTTCTACTGATCTTTCTACTGAGCTTTCTACTGAGCTTTTGATCGAGCTTTCTACTGAGCTTTCTACTGAGCTTTCTACTGAGCTTTCTACTGATCTTTCTACTGATCTTTCTACTGATCTTTCTACTGATCTTTTGATCAAGCTTTCTAGTGATCTTTCTACTGATCTTTTAATTAAGCTTTCTACTGAGCTTTCTACTGAGCTTTCGATTGAGCTTTCTATCAAACACTCTGTCAAACTTTCTACATACTTCAAATTACTTGTCGATCAAGCGCATAACATGAGTTGAACAGTGCTTTCTACATAACTTCTTTCATGATTCTCTATTAAGCATTCTTCATGTTTCTCTATCAAGCATTCTTCATGTTTTTCTATCAAGCATTCTTCATGTTTTTCTATCAAGCACTCTTCATGTTTTTCTATTAAGCATTCTTCATGACTTTCTTCATGATTTTCTATCGAATACTCTACATAGTCAACAATTCATTTAAATAGATGATTAAATAACTAGTTAAATAATAAATTCATTGATTTAATACTTTGCTTTTGCATGCGCTTGAACATATAGAATTGAACATATAGAACTGAGCATATAGAATCAGAATAATTATTATCAGCAGTATCATTCATGTTATTTTGATGATTTGTGTCATTTTGATGATTCATGTCATTTTGATAATTCATGTTATTTGAGCTATTAAACATGCATCTGCAGCTAATCACGTCAAAGTGATCTTATAAGAAGAGAGATTGATCAAAATGATAAATCATTTAATTTATCATCTAATTACGTGATTAGACACTCGATGAGATTTGTCGATGCTTGCTTAATGATTGTTACTCATTGAGTAAAGAAATATGTGATGAAAAAGAGATGCACACAATGAGAAGATAAAGTGTGATTATACTGAATAATTCTATTCTGCTCTTAACTTATGTCACGTAAACATTGAATAAATTGTTGATATAGATATGCAATTGTAGTCGTTCAATGCTTAGCTTTGATCAATAGTAAAGAATGTGTTCTGATTGTTCTTCTGCGCTCTCAATTTTTCACGTAGATAGATGTATGACTCGACGTTAAGTAAAGAAGATGAACTCAAGTTTTCTCAGTATATCAACGTGATCGACGAGTCACTACTTCTTCAAGCACATGTAATCATGAACTCAAGACTCATCATTTGAATCAACTATTCTATCTGATATCTTTTCATCAATTACTTGACAGCACTGTTGATGTGATGAAGACGTTTCAATATATCAATGCAGTCAATGAATTATCAATTCTTCGATCACTTGTAATCATAATCTCAGACTCAGCATTTGAATCAACTTTTTTACTAGTAGTATCTTTTTATCTTTTACTGACTTCAACATATCATTAATCTTCTTTGTATATCAGTTGTGACTGTTAGAAAGAATGTTGTTGTGTAGATAAAAACTTTGCATGACAGCTTTCTTGATCATGCAATGTTCTAACATTATTTGAACTGCGTTGAATTGAAATCTCTTAACTCTTCTGACTTTTATTCAAACACAAAATAGAATCAAAAGATTCATAATCAACATCATGTATAAATGAATCTCATTATTGATTGATTTAATCATGTTATCAACAAAAAATCTGAAGCAGAAAAAGTTGAGCAAAAAGTTATCAAATAAAATGCTAAAGTTCTTTTATATACAAGAATTCATAAACAAGTAAACATATTATCTTGATTTTTTAATCATTTATAAAATTCATTCTGTTTTTCATGTATTTCTTTTAAAGTTGTATAATCATAGATTAAATGATGATTTTATACTTAAGTATTTTGCTTTTGAGTTTATTGATGATGAGTAAAAATGAAAAGTAGAAAATATTTTACAAAAGCAAAAAAGAAAGAGAATTTTATATTATAAAATACAATGAAAAGAGTATTTCATAAAATATAATCAATAAATATTAAGCGAAAATATGAAAGAAGTCTTGAAGCTTAAAAAAGCTTTCAAAATAAGATTAAAATGTGAATGAAAAGTATAGTCACTTACTTTCAAGCATAAAATTTATGATTAGAAAGAAAGAAAATTATTATATTATAATGATTTTCATCTTTTAATGAAATGATCATGTAGAAATATTAACTTTTTTTAATTCTTACTTGATTCAACACTCATTATGAATCTATGCGAGATTCTATATACTGTAGCGAGCGCTGCGCTAGCGCAGCGCTCTTTTCGCATCAAAAATCGCTTCTTTCTGCGCTTTATATTATAACTGTTTTCAATGCAAAAACTTTATGAATCTGTTTCTTCTTTATTTTCTTTCTCTTTCATTTGATTCTTTAATGATATTACAGCTTGAAATTGATTCAGTATGCTTATTGAAAATATCATTTAAATGATCATCGTTGCTGCACTCATGATTTCTAAAAGCTTTCTCAAGTTCGTGATGTTTTCTTCTCATTGCATTACTTTTCATTCTACTTTTCATCTGAAACATGTTAATAAAATGTATCATGATGTCAAATCATCAACTCAATTTAAAACATAAATTGTTGATATTTTAAATAATCTTGATTCATTGAATCTATTTCGCAGTTCAATGAATCAAGTCATCAATCTAGTCATCGTCATTTTAATTTAATCTCAACAATTCTGTTTCAATCATCTCAGTTGTATGCGTGAACTTTTGCAATCTTAAGTCAATAAAACTACTGTCTAGTCTTAATTCTGCTCAATTCATGTATATAAAAGTCAAGTTCTCATTCTTTTCTTTCACTTTTTGTCTTTCGTTTTATACATTATTTGATGTATTGTCTTGTATTTAGATTCTATCAAAGTAATAATAATAATATCAGTCTTTTATATTAATAATATCTTTAGTCTAGCTCAGTTTCTGACATTACAAAAGATTTACACTTTCTGCAACGTTTTCATACATTGAAATCTCATTTAGTTACTCTTTTACTCAAATAAAGTTGTTTCATAATTTCTCAATTGATGATGAGCATGCTGTTGAACAGTTCACTCAAAGTGTGATCGAAAATTCAGTTAAGATCTTTTGCATAATGCAAAAGCTTCAAAATCAAGTTTAACAACATGATATCATCATCTCATTTTCATTCATCATTCTCAGTTCTTCAGTTTATATAAAGTTGAATTCTCAGTTTCTTGCAATGATAACTCAGATCGTTGCACAAATCTTGAACAATTAATCTCTTTTCATCATTCACTTCTTTGCAAATTCTGTCGCTGTCTTCATCGCTTTTAGATTCAAGAAGCTTCTCAATATATCTGAATATGAGAGAAACAAAGATTAATTGAATGCATGAGAACAGAGTCTGATACAGCGCATCAACATGAATGATGATCATTACTTCTTTCATTGAGTCAAGATCATCTATGTTGAGTCACGACTCATCATAGATAAGAAGACTCATAATTTAATGAATCAATATTGAGTTAATGATCTTTGTATCATTTTCATCTTTGCAGATTGATAACACAAGTTGCATCATTGTTGCAACAACTCTTTTAAGACAGAAGATGTTCATTTATATTTTCGCGAAATTCTGAAGCAAGACATGAATAACTTTGTTGATTACTACAATTTCTTTTATCAAAAGAAAGAATATTCTTTGATGAAAGATTTCTCATTGATTGACTGTCTGAAGCGCAACATCAATTATTTCACTTAAGTTATCATCTTCTTCTAACGAAATCTTGATGAAACTCAATCATTCATCTTTCATTAATGAGTTTAAGCATTTTTTAACATTGATGAAGAGCTTCAGCAGCTTAAGCATCATCAATCTTGCTTCATTTTCATCATTGTTTCATTCATCAAAGTCAAAAGCATCTTTGCATTGACTAGTAATTCTTTAAGTTCAAAAATCATCACTTTTATGATTGTTGTTTTAACAGTATCTTCGTCTCTTTCTTTCTTATTTCTCGATGAATCAATGAATTTAAGCTTTGTTATTATCATCATTCAAGATAAGATTCTGATCATTTCTGAGATCAAGAAAATCTGCAACAAGTGAAAGCTGTGTTACTACTGCAAGTTGCAACATTTGAGCAAAATTGCTAAAGAATGCTCAAATAAGAAGCTCTTCACTCTGTGTATCATGAACATCTACGACAGTGACATCATCAGTATAGATGAAGAAGTCTCGCTGTTCACAAGAAAAGTTTAGTTTCTGAGCTAAGTCACGCTCAGAAATCTGTATATATATCATCTTGTTTATTAGTCTCAATCTTTTCACTATCACTTCAATCATATAGAAAGTTTTCTGCTAAATCTGTCTTGAAACTCTTTGAATTCAATTTGACATTCAAAGATAATCACATGATAGTATTCTATATTCTATGTCAAGCTCAATCTAAAGTTTTCGCTCTCGCTTTGATTGATAGTGAAGTCTCTGCTTATGTCTTTATGAATAAATTCTTCACGCAACAACATCATTTTTTCTTGCATTAATTAACTCACTCTTGCAGACTTCAAGTGTTTGATGATCAAGTCACTTTAATCAATGATATTATTCATGTCATCGAAATCACAATGATTCTTGATGAACACATTAAAAAACTATTCTTCTATGTCATTAAATTAAATCAGTACTTCATCATCATGAATCTGTCATGACTTCATCATCACGTCATTGATGTTAATTTTGAGCACAATATTCTCATCTTGTTTTTCTTCTTTTGTCTTAATCATTGTTGCTCATTTTTCATCAAGATTTATGATCTTAATCAACAAGAAGAAAATTTCTCGTTCAAAGTTAACAAAGTAGCTTTCTCTCAATCTTGTTCTCAATTCACTCACAAGAAGTAACTCAGTTCATGAATCACTCACAAGAAGCAATTCAATCTACAGATCATTCACAAGAAGCAATTCAGTCTACAAATTGCTCACAAGAAGCAATTCAGCACTCAGTTTGCTTGTAAGAAGTAATTTAGTTTCTCATTCACTCAAAAGAAGTATTTCAGTTTTCAGTTCATTCACAAGAAGCAATTTAATTTCTCATTTGCTTGAAAGAAGTAATTCAGTTTTCAGTTCACTCATAAAAAGTAATTCAGTTCTCAATTCACTTGCAAGAAGTAACTCAGTTTCTCATCTGCTCACAAGAAGCAATATAACTTTTCGTTTGCTTATGAAAAGTCAACTAATACTCAGTTCATTCACAAGAAACAAATTTCGTTCAATCTTGTCTCTCGTCTGAAACAAGAAGCTTCTAGTTGTATTCTTCAAGTCATTCAAAAAGAATACTCATCAAAAATCAAGTGTTGAAATTTTTTTCTCTCTAGAACTTCTATTGTTTTTCAAGCAGATCAATTCAATCAATCTTTTATACAACTTGACATAATTGAGTTAAGAGCTTGAAGCTTTGATCATGCTGCTCATGTCAAAAACATTGAAGTGTTTAACATCATTTTAAAGAAAATTGATATCTTCTTGAATCTTGAATTAATCTCATCTTCTAGTTTAAACTCTGACGAGTCAAAATCGCGTCACACGACTTTGACTGTCTGTTCAAAGAACAGTTCAACTTTTGCTCAGTTTTCATTTCATCTTCAAGACAGTACATATGATAAGAATCATCATTTGAATCTTCATCAAATGAAAAAGAAATTTCATTTAACTGCATTCACGACACAAGAAGATCTTGAAGTCTATTGACAAAGTAAGAACGTCGATTCAGTCACAATTCTATCATTCAAATATTTTGAGTTTCTAAACATTTTCTTCAAGAAGAACGTTGATATCTTGTTTTTGCATCAAACTCATGATCATATCATACATTTTAAAGAAGATGCTCAATTCTCAGTCTTCACTTTGTATGACATGAGTCGTGACAAAATTCTAGAACTTTGTCGTTATCTGAATGAGAATCTGAGCAAAGATTTCATTCAAGTCAGTCGCTCTCAAATGATCATCTTTGTTCTCTTCATTAAGAAACTTGAAGAAGAACTTTGTTTCTGCATGAACTATCAAGATCTGAACGCTATCACAATCAAGAATCAATATTCTCTGTCTTTGATCTCAGAAACGTTGAATCATCTAAGTTGAGCTAAAATCTTTATCAAGCTGAATATTATTTCTGCGTTCAATCAACTTTGAATCAAAGAAGAAGATGAAGTTCTCATCATCTTTTGCACTTGATTTGAATTATTCAAGTATCTAATCATGCTCTTTAATTTATATAATGAGTTTGTCTCATTTCAGAAGTACATCAACAATACTTTTCATAAACATTTAAATAAGTTTTATACAGCTTATCTGAATGACATCTTGATCTATTTTGACAATGAACTTGAGCACAAGATTCATGTCAAGCTCATTCTGTGAAAGCTGCAAGAAGCAGATCTTCAGATGAATATAATCAAATGCAAGTTTCACGTCACTCAAGTCTTGTATTTAAAATTGATAATCATCATTGAAGAGATTAAGATGAACTCTTTCAAGATAAACATCATTGTCAACTGACTAATCTTAATCAACGTTAAAGACATTCAAAGTTTTCTAGATTTCATGAACTTCTATAAAAGATTCATTTATGACTATAGTAGAATAGTTATCTCGCTCACTCATTTCATCAGAAAAGATGTATTCTTTGTCTGATTTCAGAAATGTCAGATTGCATTCAACACTCTTAAAAAAGTCTTCACTTTCAAGATTATTCTTCATTACTATAATTCAGATCATAAGATTGTGATAGAAATTGATGCTTTGAACTATGTGTTTGAAGACATTCTCTCTCAGTACTGTCACGATTCTAGCCTTGCCAGGCTCAGTCTTCTAGCCTTACCAGGCCTATTCTCGCTTCGTCACCTTGACTAGTCCCTATTGAGCCTAGCGTCGGCTGAGAAACACACATATGTAGCCAGCTTCTTTTTCGTAGCTACCTTTCTTTCTTAGCATTTATCTTCTAGTTAAATGACATCCCTATCTGACTCGCTTTAGGCAGGCCCCTAACATTAGATAAATGCTCATCATCTACTATTCTGCTATCGACGAATAGATGATACGAAACAATCTATTCAGTAAGGAAAATTTGCAAGAGATTCTTCAAATTTGCATCATCATTTTAGGCCGCAAGGAATTCTTCGATTCTACACTCATTTTCATCATTCTATTCGCAAGAAATTCTTCGAATAAAGCACTCAATTATTACCTGAAATTCACAAGAAATTCTTTGAATTTTCACTCATCAAAAAACA
>JAABVA010001818.1_pt1 | contig 22111 bp, 15 predicted proteins | sample 5560331 | NCBI WGS metagenome assembly JAABVA01 (sample SAMN12812661, study PRJNA571458) | rock metagenome | isolation source: Antarctica rocks | place: Antarctica: Victoria Land, Mt New Zealand sud | collected 2016-01-07
ACGTCGACGGCGGCATTCGCTCCGACGTCACCGTCGCACGCCTTGGCCCCGAGCAGTATCAGGTGGGTGCGAACGGAGCGATCGACCTGGACTGGATGCGCCGGCACCTCCCCGGGGGTTCGGCAGTCCAGGTGCGGGACACGACTGCGGGCACCTGCTGCATCGGTATCTGGGGCCCGAAGGCGCGCGCGGTGGTGCAGCCTCTGACCGATGCGGACTTCTCGAACGCCGGCTTCAAGTACTTCCGCGCCCAGCAGTGCTTTCTCGGCACGGTCGAGGTCACGGCGCTGCGGCTGTCGTACGTCGGTGAGTTGGGTTGGGAGCTCTACACCACAGCGGACCAGGGCCTTGCGCTGTGGGATCTGCTAATGAGCGCAGGCGCCGACCACGGGATCATCGCGGCCGGCCGCGGCGCCTTCAATGCGCTCCGCATCGAGAAGGGCTACCGCAGCTTCGGCGCCGACATGACGAACCAGCACACGTCGACCCAGGCGGGACTCGACTTCGCCGTCAAACTCGATCAGGAGTTCCTCGGCAAGCAGGCGCTGATCGAGCGTGCGGACGACGGACGGCGGCTGTGTCTGCTCACTCTCGACGGAAACGACATCGTGCTCGGGTCAGAACCGGTCTACGCCGTCCCCTCGGCCGGCCATCGCGCACCGATCGAGAACGATGGCGCTCCTGACGATGGCAATTCCGACACGCCTGGCGCAGAAGTCGACGAATTCGGACGCGTCGACGACCTCGATGAGTGCGAGGAGGCGGTGGGATATGTGACGAGTGCGGCATACGGCTACACCCTGGGCGCGCCCCTTGCCTACGCCTGGCTACCGGCCGGACTCACCGCTCCGGGAACTGTGCTGGAGATCGGCTACTTCGGCGAGCGCTACCGGGCGGTCGTCACCGCCGAACCGGCATTCGACCCGGAGATGCGCAGAATCCGGTGCTGACCTCTCCAAAATTGGCATCGCCCGGCCCGCTCACTACGGTGGAAGGCCGGAACGGTCCAGCCGTCCCGCCGCCGGGCAAGACGCCGCCGACGTGCCCACCAGGTGCGCACACATCAGGGAGACACCGCGATGACGATCACCGAAACATCGACCGCTGCGAGCGCGACCGCCGCCACGTGGCCGGGCTTGAACGCGACCCTCGCCGAGGCCGACCCCGAGGTCAACGCCCAGATCGCCAACGAGTTGCACCGCCAGCAGAGCACGCTGGAAATGATCGCCAGTGAGAATTTCGCATCCGTCGCCGCAATGCAGGCGCAGGGCAGCGTGCTGACCAACAAGTACGCGGAGGGCTACCCCGGGCGTCGATACTACGGCGGGTGCGAATTCGTCGACGTGATCGAGCGGCTGGCGATCGAGCGGGTCAAAGACCTTTTCGGCGCCGGTTTCGCCAACGTGCAACCGCATTCGGGCGCCCAGGCCAATGCCGCGGCGATGCAGGCGCTGATCAAGCCTGGCGACACGATTCTCGGACTGTCCCTGGCCCACGGCGGCCACCTCACCCATGGCATGCGGATCAATTTCTCCGGGCTGCTGTACAACGTTGCGGCCTACGAGGTGTCCAAGGAGGATCACCGCGTCGACCTGGATGAAGTAGCGAGGTTGGCGCGCGAGCACCGGCCCCGGTTGATCATCGCCGGTTGGTCTGCCTACCCCCGACAGTTGGACTTCGCCCGCTTCCGCGAGATTGCCGACGAGGTCGGCGCCTACCTGATGGTCGACATGGCCCACTTCGCCGGCCTGGTGGCGACCGGCTTGCATCCGTCGCCGGTTCCGCATGCCCACGTCACCACGACGACCACGCACAAAACCCTGGGTGGCCCGCGCGGCGGCGTCATCCTGACCAACGACCCGGACCTGGCCAAGAAGGTCAACTCCGCCGTCTTTCCCGGCCAGCAGGGTGGCCCGCTGGAGCACGTCATCGCGGCGAAGGCGGTGGCGTTCAAGATGGCCGCCGATCCGGCCTTTCGAGAGCGGGCGGAGCGAACCGTTCGAGGCGCCGCGTTGCTGGCGCAGCGACTGGTCGCGGACGATGTCAAGGCAGCCGGTATCACCGTTCTGACCGGTGGCACCGACGTGCATCTGGTGCTCGTCGATCTGCGCGACTCCGACCTGGACGGCAAGGCGGCGGAGGACCGGCTGCACTCGGTCGGAATCACCGTCAACCGCAACGCCGTGCCGTTCGACCCCCGCCCGCCGATGGTCACCTCCGGCCTGCGGATCGGAACGCCCGCGCTGGCCACCCGGGGATTCGGAGACGCGGAATTCACCGAGGTGGCCGACATCATCGCCGCTGCCCTGATCGCCGGTGTCGGTGAACTCGACGCGGCCGTTGCCGCCTCGCTGCGGGGTCGCGTGTCCGCGCTTGCCGAAGCACTTCCGCTGTACCCCGACCTGTCCTACTGACCGCGAGAATGAGAAGGGCCACCTCAGTGACGCCGCAGGTTCCTCCTGGTGCAGAGCTTCCGCAGCATCCGGAATTTCTGTGGCGCAATCCGGAACCGCGGCGTCACTACTCGGTCGTCCTCATCGGTGGCGGAGGCCATGGGCTGGCGACTGCGCACTATCTTGCCCGCCGGGGCATCACCGATGTCGCCGTCCTGGAAAAGGGTTGGCTCGCCGGCGGGAACATGGCCCGCAACACGACGATCATCCGGTCCAACTACCTGTGGGATGCCAGCGCCGGGTTCTACGAGCACTCGCTCAAATTGTGGGAACACCTCGACGAAGACCTCGATTATCCGATCCTGTTCTCCCAGCGGGGAGTCCTCAATCTCGACCATTCGCTGACCGACATCCGCGATTCTCGTCGCAGAGCGGCCGCCAACCGTCTGAACGGGGTTGACGCGGAATGGGTGGATGCCAAGGGCGCCAAGGAGATCTGCCCGATTCTCAACATCTCGGACGACATCCGCTACCCGGTCCTTGGGGGTACCTACCAGCCGCGCGGCGGCATCGCCAAACATGACTACGTCGCCTGGGGGTTCGCGCGATCCGCCGATGCCGCCGGCATCGATCTGGTCCAGAATTGCGAAGTGACCGGCATCGACATCCGGCACGGCGCCGTGACCGGCGTCCAGACCACACGCGGGCCGATCACCGCTGACGTGGTTGCGATGGTCGGCGCCGGCCATTCCTCGGTGCTGGCCGCGATGGCTGGATTCCGACTTCCGGTGCAGTCACACCCGTTGCAGGCGTTGGTCTCCGAACTGCTGGAGCCGGTACATCCGACCGTGGTGATGTCGAATGCGGTGCATGTCTACGTGTCGCAGGCGCACAAGGGCGAACTGGTGATGGGAGCCGGCGTCGATTCCTACAACGGCTACGGTCAGCGCGGCGCCTTCCACGTCATCGAGCGCCAGATGTCGGCTGCCGTCGAACTCTTCCCGATCTTCGCCAGAGCACATGTGCTGCGGACCTGGGGTGGGACAGTCGATACCACGCCAGACGCCTCCGCCATCATGGGACTCACGCCGGTCCGGAATCTCTACGTCAACTGTGGTTGGGGCACCGGCGGTTTCAAGGCGACTCCCGGTGTCGGCAGCCAGATGGCGGAATTGATCGCCACCGGCGAGGTTCCGGAGTTGATGCGGGACTTCTCCCTCGAGCGGTTCACCACCGGCCGACTGGTCGACGAGCACGGCGCCGCTGCGGTCGCCCACTGATGCAACATTTCTCCGGAGAACACCACCGATGATGCTGATCCCCTGCCCGGAATGCGGGCTGCGCAACGAGAACGAATTCCACTACGGCGGCCAGGCGCATGTCGCGTATCCGGCAGACGGAGGAACGTCGCTTTCCGACGCACAGTGGGCCGAATATCTGTTCTTCCGGAATAATCCGAAGGGGCCGTTCGCCGAGCGCTGGATGCATTCCGCCGGCTGCCGTCGATGGTTCAATGCGATCCGGGACACGGTCACCTATCAATTCCTGGCCGCTTATCGGGTGGGCGAGCCCCGACCCGAACCGAACGCATCGATTCTGGGCAATTCCGGCATCGCTGCTGACGACACCGTCGACGACGTGAAGATCAGGACAACCACATGACCAGCAGCCGACTCGCTACCGGCGGTCGGATCGACCGCAGCCGGCCGCTCGACGTCCGTTTCGACGGAAAGCCGCTGGCTGCATTCGCCGGAGACACCCTGGCTTCGGCGCTGCTGGCATCCGGGGTCCAGGTCACCGGCCACTCGGTACTGCTGGGTCGTCCCCGCGGAATCATGTCGGCCGGTGCAGAGGAACCCAGCGCGGTCGTGCAGATCACCCGCCCGTTCCCGGAGCCGATGCTGACCGCGACGACCGTCGAAGCAGTGGACGGGCTGGCCGCCAGAAGCATCTACGGCCAGGGCCGGCTGGCCGACGTGGCCGACCCGTACGCCTACGACGCCGTTCACCACCACTGCGAGCTGACGGTGGTCGGTGCCGGACCGGCCGGGCTGGCGGCAGCACTGACGGCAGGTCGGGCCGGCGAACGAGTGCTGCTGGTCGATGAGAATGCGCAGGCCGGAGGGTCGCTGCTGACGGCGGCCGAGACAGGGTGGGCCGCCGACATGGTTCTGGAATTGGCAGAACTGCGCAATGTCGTCCACCTCCAGCGCACCACGGTAGCCGGCTACTACGATGACAATTACCTGATCGCAGTGCAGCGCAGGACTTCTCACGTCGGAGCGGCAAACGCGCCGAGCGCCGTGCGGGAACGGATCTGGCGAATCCGGGCCGGCCGGGTGGTACTGGCGACCGGCGCCCATGAACGCCCGATCGTGTTCCAGGGCAACGATGTTCCCGGGGTGATGCTCGCCGAATCGGCCCGCGTGTATCTGCAGCGCTACGGCGTGCTCGCGGGCGAGCAGGTGGTCGTTTTCACCACTCACGACGACGCCTACCGGGTCGCCGGTGAATTGATGGCCGCCGGAGCTTCCGTGGTGGTGGTGGACCCACGCATTCCGAAGGGCCAGACACCCGACCCCGCACAGGAAGTGGCCACCGGAAGCGTCCTGATCGGATCGGTCGTGACCGGAACTCTCGTCGGAGCCGACGGCTTCCTCTCGGGGGTGATCGTGCGCGGACCCGATGGCAAGAACCGACCCTTGGCGGCGGATCTGCTCGCTGTCTCCGGTGGCTGGAACCCGGCTGTGCAGCTCTATTCCCAGGCCGGGGGCCGATTGGCTTTCGCCCCAGGAGTCGGATCGTTCGTGCCGGACGGCGCTCGGCAGAACGTCGTAGCGGTCGGGTCCGCAGCCGGATTGCGCACCACTGCGGACTGCGTTGCCGACGGCGGCGCCGTGGGCTCCAACACCGGCCTGACCGGCGGTGCGGTGATCCTGCCGCCCACCGAAGACCTGTTACCGCATGCTGTTCCAGCCGCGCCGTTGTACCTGGTGGCCGAGGACGACGCTGATCCGGGAACTTTGACAGAGCACTTCGTCGACCTGCAGCGGGATGTGACGGTTGCCGACGTGGTTCGCGCGACGGGCGCAGGACTTGCCTCCGTCGAGCATGTCAAGCGATACACCACCGCAGGCACCGCGCACGACCAGGGAAAGACGTCCGGGCTGCTGACGACGGCCGTGGTCGCGCAGATGTTGGGCGTCGAGCTCGGAGAGCTGGGAACCACCACCTATCGTCCGCCGTACACGCCGATCTCGTTCGCCGCCCTTGCCGGGCGAGAGCGCGGCGACCTGTACGACCCGGTGCGGACCACCGGCGCCCACGACTGGCACGTTGCGCACGGCGCCGAGTTCGAGAACGTCGGTCAATGGAAGCGGCCTTGGTTCTATCCGCGCGACGGCGAGGACATGGCGACCTGCGTGAAGCGTGAATGCGCCGCCGCCAGAACCAATGTCGCGTTCATGGACGGCTCGACGCTGGGAAAGATCGACGTCCAGGGGCCGGACGCCGCGGCGTTTCTCGACCTGCTGTACACGAATCTGATGTCGACGCTGAAAGTGGGAATGATCCGGTACGGCGTCATGTGCGGCCCGGACGGCATGGCTCTCGACGACGGCACCGTCTTCCGGCTCGCGCCGGAGCGATATCTGGTCACCACCACGACCGGAAATGCAGCCAAGATTCTCGACTGGATGGAGGAATGGCTGCAGACGGAGTGGCCGGAAATGCGCGTCTGGTGCACTTCGGTGACGGAACAGTGGGCCACGATGGCGCTGGTCGGCCCGCGCTCCCGCGCCCTGCTGGCCGCGCTGGCCCCCGAATTGGCCACGGCGAACGAGGACTTCCCGTTCATGGCGTGGCGGGACACCTCGATCATCGGGCTACCGGCGCGCATCGCCCGCATCTCCTTCTCCGGCGAACTCGCCTACGAGATCAATGTTGCCTGGCACGATGCGTCCGCGTTGTGGAATATCTTGTGGCGCACCGGGTCCGGTGTCGGGCTGACCCCTTACGGCACCGAGGCGATGCATGTGCTCCGCGCGGAAAAGGGCTATCCGATCATCGGGCAGGACACCGACGGCACCACCACACCGCAGGATCTCGGCATGGGCTGGGTGGTGTCCAAGAAGAAACCCGATTTCATCGGCAAGCGGTCGTTCGACAGGCATGACAATTCCCGACCGAACCGCAGACACCTCGTCGCGCTGCTGACTGAGGACAAGGCGCTGCTGCTACCCGAGGGTTCGCAAATCGTGGAGGCACCCGAGCTTCCGCCCCCGCCGGTACCGATGCTCGGTCATGTCACCTCATCGTATTTCTCGGTCGCTCTTGGTCGGACCTTTGCCCTGGCGCTCCTCGAAGGCGGACGTGACCGAATCGGCTCCGTGCTGTATGTCGTCGTGGACGACGTTCCGCGGCCGGTCACGGTGGCCGGGCCCGTCGTCGTGGATCCTGACGGAACCAGACGTGACGGCGATCCGGCGGGTGACGGCGATCCGATTCCGGCCCCGACGATCAGGCCGGCCTTGCCGGTCTCGCCGTTGGCGAGCTATTCCGACTCGTTCGCGAAGCTCTCCCGGTCCACCGGGGCCGGCGTCCGAATTGCCGAATCTCCGATGACCAGCCAGGTGCTGGTGCGCGTTCCAGCCGCAAGTGGGGCGGCAGAATCGGTCGCCGACGCACTCGGCACGTCGCTACCGACGGCCACCGGTGGCGTCACCTACGCCGGCAGCGATGCCATCCTGGCACTGGGCCCGGATGAGTATCTGGTGCTCGCCGGGCCAGGTCACGGCCCCGATCTCGAGACGAGGCTGCGAGTCGCGATCGGAAGCGACCCAGGTGCCGTCACCGATGTCTCTGCCACCCGGACGATGCTCCGGATCTCGGGCCGGAACGCGCGGCGCGTGCTGGCTCATGGCCTTGCGATCGATCTCGACAGGCTGCCGGAAGGCACCTGCGCCCAGACGCTGCTCGCGCAATGTGCGGTCGTCGTTTTCAGCGACGGTCCGGCTTGGTCGGACGACGATCTGGTGAAGGTGTTGGTACGCAGCTCGTTCGCCGCTCACCTCGCGCAATGGTTGCTGCTGACAGCCCCGGAATACGCATGACCGACAGCGCGTGCGGACCGTTCCGATCATTCGGCGGCAGCTCATTTCGGTCGCACTTCCTAGGATGGCGCAGGAGCCCGGCGCTTCAGCATTGTGAAAGCACACCGACATCACCCTGAACCAAGGAGACATACCGTGGCAGCGCGCATCGACAAGGTCGTCACTACCGGCACGTTCTCGTTGGACGGCGGGACATGGGAGGTCGAGAACAACGTCTGGCTGGTGGGTGACGACGACGAGGTGCTCGTCATCGATGCAGCGCACGACGCAGCAGCCATCGCAGAAGTCGTCAACGGACGCCGGGTGGTCGGAATCCTGTGCACTCACGGCCATGACGATCACATCGACGCCGCGCCGGCCCTGGCGCAGTTGACCGGAGCTCCCATCCTCTTGCATCCGGCCGACGCACATCTGTGGGGAATGAAGCACGAGGATCGCCGGCCCGATGCCGATCTCGCCGACGGCCAAATCGTCTCCGTGGCCGGGGTCGAAGGCACCGTTGTGCACACTCCAGGGCACGCGCCGGGCGCCGTCTGCGTCTACTTCCCGAAATTGGGAGTGGTCTTCAGCGGCGACACGCTCTTCAACGGTGGTCCGGGAGCAACCGGCCGCTCGTTCTCCGACTTTCCGACGATCGTCGACTCCATCAGCGCCCGGCTGTTGAATCTGCCGCCGGAGACGGTGGTGCACGCCGGCCACGGAGACGACACGACCATCGGGGCCGAGGCGCCGCATCTCGACGAGTGGATACTCCGAGGACACTAAAGCCTTCTGCGCATTTGCGATCACGGAGCGGGACCCTGGCGCGCGGCCCTCCGACCAGATTCGTGCCCTGGGCTCGACAGCGGTGTTGCTCCAAGCGATCTCGACCGTGCCTGCCGTCTGCCGTTCGCCGATCTCGGCCTTGCCTGCCGTCTGCCGTTCGCCGATGGGCGGCCGTCCCGAACTGCTCAGGTTTGCGGATCGAGCCTTTTCGCTCCCAACTGTGACGTCAGCAGTTCGATGGCAAGCTCCTCGGGGTCGCGAACAGGTCGCCGTTGCGCAGACGGGTCCACATCGTCCCCGTAGTCGTCCGGAATCTCCTCCTCGTCGGGCGGCGGAACCGGATCCGGACCCCAGCCCTGACCAGGACGAGGCCCGTTCTGCGGAAGCGGCGATCTTCCGCCCGGCACGGAGCCGGACGGCGCCGAGCCGCTCTGCGGCTCCGCAGCCTCGCAGCGAATGACCCAGTTCACCCCGAGCACCTCGGTGAGCGCAGCCCGCAGCAGATCGGCATTCGCCGGTTCGACCACCCGACGAGCCATGCCGGGGGCCGGCATGGTCAGGTGAAGTGCGCCTGCTTCCACTGCCACGACGGTGGCAGATGCGAGCAGGATCTGCGTGGTACGCCGGTGGCGCTGAACTGCGGCCAGCACTTCGTTCCAGACCCGCCGCACGTCGGTCACATCGACCTCGCCCTTCGGTGCGGGTGAGGCGGAGGGGGACACTGCAGTCTGCACCGTCTCGGCACGCCCGGCGTCGCGGCGGAGCGGCGTGCCGGACGGCCTGTCGGACGGCGTGCCGGACGGCCTGTCGGACGACGTGCCGGACGACGTGCCGGACGACGTGCCGGACGACGTGCCGGCTGATCCGGGATCGCCGGCCCGTTGCTGCTCTGGCCGGTCTCGCTGAACGCGATGACCCTCACCGGTCGGCCCGGCTCGCTCCTTGGGCGGAACAGGCGCGCTCCTGGCCGTCGAAGACCCGTCGGCCGCATCCTGGCGCACCGGCGTTGCCGTTCGATCGGGAACCGGCGGACGGCTCGAGGACAGTCGAGGTGGCGCCGGCAGCCCGAAATCCGGACCTGCGCCCGGCGCCGAGTTGCCCCGCCCTGCCGATTCTGAAGGGCCGGTCGAGCTTGCCGGCGCAGCAGAGTGCGAACCGGACGCCGAATCTGTCCTTCCAGCCGACGCCGCCGGAGTCGGTGCGATGGCCTGGCCCTGGGAGGGCCGACGAAAACGGCCCGCCGGATCAGCCGGTCGGAATTCCGATGGCGCGATCGCTGGTGGGTCCGTGGGTTCGGTGCCCCCGGCAGGCTGGATGGGGGCTGGAACCTGGAGCCGAGCAGCCACCGGTGCCGGTGGGTGGGTCGCCGGCGGCAACGGCGCCGGGGCGCGGGACTGCTCACCGGTACCCGGGCCGGGACTCTCGCCGGCGATCGACATCCGGCGCTCCATGCGCTCCAGCCGCTGCAAGAGGGCGCCATCGGACAACGAGGCCGCCGGCAGCAGCATCCGAGCGCACATCAACTCCAGCACCAGGCGCGGCGAGGTCGTTCCGCGCATTTCCACCAGCCCCGTATGAAGAACCTCGGCAAAACGCGAAACCGTTGCAACACCGAGCTTTTCTGCCTGCAGCGCCATCAACGCAAGCTGATCCTCCGGCGAATCGATGAGTCCTTTGACCGCGGCGTCCGGAACGGCACCCAGGACGACCAGGTCACGCATTCGCTGCAGCAGATCGGCAGCGAACCGGCGCGGGTCGTGGCCCGCCTCCACGACCTTGTCGACCACACCGAAGACCGAGGACCCATCACCGGCAGCCAACGCGTCGGCCATCTCGTCCAGGAGCGCCGCATCCGTCACGCCCAGCAGTGCGACCGCGTGGCGATAGGTGACCCCGCCGTCACCGGCACCGGCGAGCAGTTGGTCGAGCACCGACAGTGAATCGCGTGCCGAACCGCCACCGGATTGGATCACCAGCGGGAACACCGCGGGTTCCACGCTCACGCCCTCCTCGGCGCACAAACGCTCCAACAACGTCCGGAGGGTGGCGGGCGGGATCAGCCGAAACGGGTAGTGATGGGTCCGGGACCGAATTGTCGTCAGGACCTTATCGGGCTCTGTCGTCGCGAAGATGAAGACCAGATGCTCCGGCGGCTCTTCCACGATCTTGAGCAGGGCGTTGAAGCCCTGCGGGCTCACCATGTGGGCCTCGTCGATGATGAAGACGCGGTAGCGGGACTCGGCCGGCATGTAGAAGGCCCGATCGCGCAACTCTCTGGTGTCGTCGACGCCACCATGGCTGGCCGCATCCAACTCGACCACATCGAGTGAGCCAGGGCCCTCGGGAGCCAGCGCGATGCAGGAGGGGCAGACGCCGCACGGGTCGGGCGTTGGCCCTTGCACGCAGTTCAACGACCGGGCCAGGATCCGCGCCGACGACGTTTTCCCACAGCCGCGTGGTCCCGAGAACAGATAGGCATGATTGATGCGGCCGGCGGCCAGAGCCGTGCGGAGCGGTTCGGTGACATGCTCCTGCCCGACCACCTCGGCGAAGGTCGCCGGACGATACTTGCGATACAGAGCCAGCGTCACGGCCCGAGAGTACGTGTTGTCCACGACAGTGCTCTACGCCAGTGATTCGAGGCCAACCGAACCCCATCGGCTTGACCCACGCCTACTGATGTCGTCCGGGTTCTGTCACCGGTGTGGGAGTGAGCGCGTCTGGAACGTGTGCGGCCGGCACCACCTGTGAGGGGGCGCCGGTCGGAGATAGCGGCCCAACAGTGAAGGGGACCCCCGCACCCGTCAGAGCTCACGGACCCTTGCTGCCTTCCGGCCCTGGGGGGGTTGATGAGATGGACGCCGCGGGGGTCCGTCAGAAAGTGTACCGCCAGGCACCCGTCGAGGCGCCCACTGCGGCGACAGGGCAGCGTCAGCTCAGTTGGAATCGGCCAGTCAGTTTGGTGCCGGTCCGTCGGGGCTGTTGTTCCGCCTCGCGAATCCGGGCCCAGACCGACGTGGTCGCTTCTCCGTCCCGGAGCCGCTGCAGTGCCGTTCGCCCGGAAAGTTTCGTTCCGAGATCGCTCGCTGCTATCCCGGCGGAATTGCACAGGCCAACCAGACCCGCCTCCGCCGGGCGCAATCCGGCTGCCTGCCAGCTCTCCCGGTCGGCGGCACTTATTCCTCTGGCTTCCCAATCTGCGTCGTAATTCACTTCGGGCTCGGTCTCGATCTTCGGCGGAGCGGGTGCGACCCGAGTCGCCGGACCCCGCGACTGCGCAGGCACCGCAGCTGGGCGAACCTGTCGACTCGTCACCGGAGATACGAAGGGTGCTGTCGGCACGGCGAACGGATTCGCGAAAGCGCCCACAGCGGTGGCGGGCGTCACGTTCGTTATCGGAGGAGCCACCGGAGGCAGGAAGAGCGAGTTGCCGAATTCCTGCGTTTCGTGAACAGACACGGCAGGACGCGAGACTACCGGCAGCACAACGGATGTCGCCTGTCGATCCGGAGTGGTCGGAGCCGCCGACTGCCCGGTACCGGAAATCGAGGCGGATGTCGCCGGCTGGATGCTCGTCGATCGCGGCAGCCGAAATCGGCCACGAATCTTCGAGGCGGCCGAAACGCCGATCACCGTCGACGGGCCCCGCACCTTCTTCCCCAGCTCCTCCAAATAGGAGAGCACTTCCTGCGCACCTACATTGAGTTCGGATGCCAACTCGCGCACCCTGATTTGAGTCAACCCGGCCTCCACATCAACGGCTCGGCGATTCCCCGGCCCAGTATTAGTACAATGATGCCTCACCGAGAGCCGGTCCGGTTGCCCGGGACACGCCAAGTTCCCGGACATCAACAAAGGTCACATCAGCCATTTACCCTTTGTAGTTATCCCGCTTCGTACCGTCATACCGGGTCAAGGCCGAGTACCACTGCGCAGGAACTTCCGCACCTTCCGGCAGTCCCTCCGGCCTCGGCGACCGGGTACGTCCGGACGTGCTCGCTTGCCCGATGGTCGGGCGGCCGCGCGACTCCCGGTATAGTTCCCGACGGAGGATTCGCCTAGTGGCCTATGGCGCACGCTTGGAATGCGTGTTGGGTTAACCGCCCTCAGGGGTTCAAATCCCCTATCCTCCGCCATTCGCCCCGGCCCGCGCCCGACGCGGGTCGGGGTTTTGGTCATTTATCTGCAGCTCAATCCTCCCGCACAACGCCGCCCTCCACCTGCCATCTGCGATTCAGGTGGACAGCGTCGAGCATCCGACGATCATGCGTGACCAGCAGCAGAGTGCCGGTGTACTCCTCGAGTGCGCCCTCGAGCTGTTCGATCGCGGCAACGTCCAGATGGTTGGTGGGCTCGTCCAGGACCAGCAGATTGACGCCCCGAGCTTGCAGCAGCGCGAGCGCAGCCCTTGTCCGCTCCCCCGGCGACAACGAGATTGCCGGGCGGAGAACATGTTCGGACTTCAATCCGAATTTCGCCAGCAGCGTTCGCACCTCCGATTCCGGCCATTGCGGCACCAGCTCGCCGAACGTCCGCAGCAGAATGGCCGGCCCCAGCAGCAGTCCGCGCGCCTGATCGACCTCACCAACGGCGACTCCGGAGCCGAGGTTGGCGGCGCCCTCGACCAGCTCGAGCCGCTCGAGCAGGACCGCGAGCAAGGTCGACTTCCCGCCACCGTTGGGCCCGGTGACGCCGATCCGGTCGCCGACGTCCACCTGCAGGTTCACCGGCCCCAACTGGAAGTTCCCCCGCCGTGCGACGGCATTCCGGGCGACGGCGACCACGGTTCCCGAACGCGGGGCGGCCTGGATCGAATACTGCAATTCCCACTCCTTGCGCGGCTCCGCCACCTCCGGTAGCCGCTCGATCAATCGCTCGGTCTGCCGCGCCTTCGCGGCCTGCTTCTCGGTCTGCTCCACCCGGAAGTTTCGACCGATCTTGTCGTTGTCCTTCTTCCTGGTGGCGGCCTTGCGCACGCCCGCATCCATCCAGGCCCGCTGCATCCGACCGCGCTCCTCCAGACCGGCTTTGCGGTCGGCGTATTCGTCGAACGCTTCGCGTGCGTGGCGTCGGCTCACTTCCCGCTCGGCCAGGTAGGCGTCGTAGCCACCGCCGTAGATTCCGACCCGCTGCTGGGCCAGATCGAGTTCCACCACACTGGTGACGCAGCGGGCCAAGAACTCTCGGTCGTGCGAAACCAGGACCATGCCGACCCGCTGGCCCTGCACGAACTGCTCCAGCCGCGCCAGCCCGTCGAGGTCGAGGTCATTGGTCGGCTCGTCCAGCAGCAACACGTCGAAGCGAGAGAGCAACAGCGCGGCGAGCCCGACCCGGGCGGCCTGGCCGCCGGACAGACCGGTCATCGGCATTCCGAGGTCCACTTTCAGGCCGAGGTCCACGAGCATCACATCCGTGCGTTCTTCCAGATCTGCGCCGCCCAACGACAGCCAGCGCTCCAGAGCAGACGCGTACTGATCATCCGATCCCGCCGCGCCCTCGGTGAGGGCGGTGGTCGCTGCAGCCAGAGCCGCATCGGCATCGGCCACGCCGGTTCGCCGAGCCAGGTGCCCGGCAACGGTCTCGCCGGCGGGTCGCTCCACTTCCTGGGGGAGGTAACCGACCGTCGCGTCCGGAGGGCTGATGGTGAGGTGGCCGGCTTCCGGACTCTCCATGGACGCCAACAGCCGGAGCAGGGTCGACTTGCCGGCTCCATTCGCGCCGACCAGCCCGATCACGTCGCCTGGAGCGATCACCAGATCGAGTCCGGAGAACAGGGTTTTGTCGCCATGGGCCGCGGTCAATCCACGCGCCAGCAGAGTTGCACTCACACCGGAGAATGATGCCAGCCACTACCGACCCGTTTTCCCTCCCCGACCCGGATCTCGCGGGCACCATCGTCGCCGCCGCTGACGAGGGTGCCGGTCCGGGACGGATCGCACCGTAGTGGACAAGTTCAGGAGCGCAGTTCGAGGCGGCGGTAGGGTCACGTCGAACCGGTCCCAGCGCAACCGCCAGAATTTCAGGTCGGCCGTTGCCCTTCTCGCTGCGCCGCATCCCGGGTCCATCGCCCGACGAAATGATGCACCGGTCCGTGACCGTGGTACTCGGTGCGATCGACGCCCGTCCCACCGATGCTGAGTTCGTCCGCGCCGGCCAGCGCCGAACTCAGATAATCCTTCGCCAGCCTGACCGCAGACGGCCAGTCGGGCGAGCCGACGCGCAAGACAGCGATTGCCGACGACAGTGTGCAGCCGGTGCCATGCGTGTTGGCAGTATCGATTCGCGGAGCATCCAACCGAAGAATTCCGCCATGCTCGTCGACGAGGAGATCGGTGGCACTGGAACCGGTATCCAGATGCCCACCCTTCATCAGAACCCGGACCGCGCCCAACTCACGAAGGGCGACTGCCTGGTTTCGCGCATCCGAAAGGTTCGCTGCAAGCGGGGTGTCCAGCAGCACTGCGGCCTCGGCGAGATTCGGGGTGATCAGGTCTGCGAGCGGAAGCAGTTCCGCCCGCAGAATCTGCTCAGCGGCCGGCTCGAGCAGCCGATCACCGGACGTCGCAACCATCACCGGATCCAGCACGACAAAGCGCGGCCGGTAGGTGCGCAATGCCCGGGCGACCGTGCCGGCAATTTCCGCGTTCGCGATCATGCCGATCTTCACCGCGTCGACAGCGATATCGGCGAACAACGTGTCGAGTTGTTCGCCGACGAAGCTTGCGGGAATCGGGAAAACGCCGGTGACGCCGCGGGTATTCTGCGCGGTCAGCGCCGTCAGTACGGCGCAGCCGTAACCGCCGAGGGCGCTGAAGGTCTTGAGATCGGCCTGGACTCCGGCGCCCCCGCTCGGGTCGGAGCCGGCGATGCTCAGTACCACCGGCGGATGCCCTGCCGCCCGAATCACTGCGACCGCCAGGCTTCGATCAGTTCTCTGCTCGCACCGCTCGGGTCGTCGCGTCCGCAAATAGCCGAGATAACGGCAATCCCAGCCACTCCGGTCGCCTTCAGCGCTGGAATGTCGCCTATGCCGAGGCCGCCGATCGCAACGCAAGGAATGGAGGCGGACCGACACATCCGGGCCAATTCCTGAAATCCCAAGGCGGGGGCGGCATCGATCTTCGACGGCGTCGGCCGGATCGGCCCGACCCCGAGGAGATCGACTGTGCCAGAAGGTAGTGCTATCGCCTCCTGCAAATCGCGCTCGGTCGAGATCGACAGCCCGAGGTGCAGAGCCGGCCCGATCAATCGACGGGCATCGACCGGGTGCAGATCCCGCTGGCCGACATGCACCCCGTGCGCACCCACTGCCAGCGCGACATCGGCGCGGTCGTTGATGATCAGCGGAATACCGGTGCCTCGCACGGCATCCAATACCGCAACGGCAAGCGCCGTCAGTTCGCGGGTGGTCGCCGACGGGTCGCGCACCTGAACTGCGGTCACACCGCCGGCCACCGCCAGCCGCACCGTGTCGACGACACCGGCTGGGCCGCCGCACATCGCGGTGTCGGTCACCAGGTACACCGCTGCGTCGATTGCACTCATCCGCGGCTCACCCGGGCGCGGATGCCAATTTCACGGGCGGGCAGGACGTCGACCGCGTTGACCAGGCTCACACCAAAGGTCCCGATTCCCGAGGTCGTTGCCGCCGACTGCTCACCTGCCACACAGATCCAGGCCGTTGCCGCGGCCGCCGCGGCCAGCCGATCGGACGCAACGGCGATACCGGCGCCGATCAGCGCACCCAGCGCACATCCGACTCCGGTCACCCTGGTCAGCATCGGACTGCCGGACGCCACCCGAACAGTGCGGGAGCCGTCGGTGATGAGATCGACCGGACCGCTCATCGCCACCACCGTACCGAAACGGCGGGCGACCTGCGCCGCGACCTGCGCGAGCTCATCGGGCGTCGCAGTCGAATCCACCCCGCGCCCGCCCGCCCCGCCGGCCAGCGCCCCGATTTCCGAGGCGTTGCCGCGAATCACTGCCGGGCGCAGTTCGGCGAACTCCTTCGCCAGCGCGGTCCGCATCGGCAGCGCGCCGATGGCGACCGGGTCCAGCACCCATGGCACGCCTGCCTTGTCGGCACCGGCTATCGCAGCTCGCATTCCTTCCGCCTGGGCATTGGTCACCGTGCCGAGGTTGATCAACAAGGCACTTGCGACCGAAGCCAGGATGCCGGCCTCTTCCGGTGCGTCGACCATGGCCGGCGCAGCGCCGGCGGCCAGGAGCAGATTCGCGGTGAAATTGGCAACGACGGTGTTGGTGATGCAGTGAACCAGTGGCGAACGCGCCCGTACATCGTCGACCACCGCCTCGATATTTTCGGGCGTCACTGCAGGCGAGATGTCGGTCATGGGGCGTCCCTTCGCAAGCACTACCTTGGCAGGTTCCACGGGTGCTTCTCAGCCGGACTGTCCGGCGCCCCGCGCCGTTCACCACCGTAGTCGGTCGCTGATCTGGACCCGCCTGCTCGCGGCTGGCTACGACCGGGCGGCGATCGGTTCGCGCTACAAATCCGGCCGGATCAGACCCAAATCATTGGCGCCCGGGAGGGCTGCGACGACAATGACTACCTGCGGCTGTCAGCCCTACCTCGGCCAAGTTCGGCCAACCGCGACGGAGAGGATCATCGATGATCGGGGTCATGTTCGACCGGGATCGGGCGCCGGAGGAGCTGCCCGGCTTTGCGCGGGAACTGGAGGCGGAGGACGTCGACCAACTGTGGGTCGTCGAAGACCTGGGTTGGGGTGGTGCGATCGCAGCGGCGGCAACGGCGCTGGCGGCGACCGCACGCATCACCGTGGGGATCGGGATCGTTCCCGCCCGCTTTCGCAACGCTGCGCTCTTGGCCATGGAGCTGGCCACCCTGGAGCGGCTGTATCCCGGTCGGCTGATCGCTGGAATCGGACACGGCGTTGGCCCGTGGATGCACCAGGTCGGCGTCGCAGTCGCGTCGCCGCTGACCGCACTCGAGGAGACCTTCGTCGGCGTCCGGGCATTGCTGAGCGGGGATCTGGTCCAGATGTCCGGGCGATACGTCACCCTGGACGGAATCCGTTTGGTGCATCCGCCGGTGACGGTTACACCCCTTCTGGCCGGCGTGATGAATCCGAAGTCGTTACAGCTCTCCGGGCAGGTGTCCGACGGCACGATTCTTCCCGAAGGCACCGGCCCTGAGTCGTTATCGGCCGCGTTGCTGCAGATCAGGGCGAGCCGGCCGCATCAACTGGTAGTTCTCACGCACCTGTTCATCGACGGAGATCCCGAAAAGGTGCGCATGGTCACCGCGCCGATCCGAACAGAATTTTCGGCGGTACACGCGATCTCCGAACAGCAGGTGTTTCTGGCGGCCGGCACCGATTCCGAGGCGGCCACTGCGATCTCATCGCTGCGGTCGGCGGGCGCGGACTGCGTCGTGTTACGTCCAGTCGGCGCAGAACCCATGCCCATGGTGCGGCTCGCTCTGCGCGCCCTGGGCCGCCGCTGATTCAGTTGACCAAATTGTCATGCGTCGAGCGTGGCGGCCGACTGGTGGCGCAGCGGCCCTGTCATGCGTCGAACGCGGCGGCCGACTGGTCGCGCAGCGGCCCTGTCATGCGTCGAACGCGGCGGCCGACTGGTCGCGCAGCGGCCCTGTCATGCGTCGAACGCGGCGGCCGACTGGTCGCGCAGCAGCCTGTGTCAGTTCGAACGCCGAGGCCGCTTGGCCTTCGGAGCCTCGTGCTCGACTGCCGGCTTCGGCGGGGGCGCCGAGGCCGCCAACATCCGCTTCGCCACTCCGACTGCGGCCCGGTAACTCTTGGTTCGCGTCAATTCGCACAGCCGGTTCTGTTCCGCGGGCGACGGTGTCGGATTCTTCAGCAGCGCGCGGATCTGGCGGTCCACCGGCAGATCACGGTTCCGGTCGACCTTCGTGCGGCCCGGGCGGGTGAAGCTACGCCGCAACGGTTGTTCCCCTGCCGCATTTCCGGCGCGCTCGGGCGACGTCCGCCGTTCGTCTTCTGCAGCCATCGGACTGCTCCTTCCTCGTACCGTTGCACCTGCCGGCCATTGCGCCTGCCGGAAAAATCGACGGACGCGTCATACGGTAGGTGTTGGACGGCCCGGACGGCGAGTTGCTCGTTCGCAGCGCCCTCGACCCCTGGAGCGATTCGAACTCGCCCGTCAACGGCAAAAAGCACCTTTTAACGTTCCCCGTAGGCGGTTCCGTGCGACACCGCAGTAGATGTGAGGTCATACTCCACACCGCATCTACTACGGTCTGCTCGGCATCACGTCTTCGCTTAGACGCTCCCACTCCGCAGACTTCGCAAGGGTGCAATCCCGCGCCCGATCCGCGGATGCCAGTGGAGGAGCTCCGGACAGCACACCGTGCGGCGTGGATTCGGTCAGAGCGCGGAGGCCGGTTCGGGTTTGCCGGCCCGAAACTGTCGGTGAGCCGCCAGCACAAAAGCAGGGATACGGCCCCTGTCCGGCACGGTCAAGCCTCGCTCCTTCGCCCAAGCCCTGATCTCCGAAGTTGTCGGGAGTGCGGCCGGTACAAGGGCGGCAACAGCCATCGTGCTCTCGAGTTCCGCTGTAGCGACGTGGGAAACATACTCGGCCAGGGCTGCCCCGAGAAACCGATAGGTCCATTCTTGGGCGAGCGGTCGTGTTTCGGCGAACACGATTGTCACCGCCGGAAACCGGACTTGCGCTTCGGCCAACGCATCGGCAATTTGGCCGCCCGGGACGTGTTTGAGTTTGAACAAGGCGCTGTACCTGTCCTCGACGACCAACCCGGCGCGCGGCAGGGCTGACAGTTCCGCGAGCGCATACGTGAGTTTGCCCGACATCAGGCTCCCCGCGAGGTCGTCCAAGGATTTGCGCTCAACGGCGGCCACGACCGTTCCGCTGTATTCGACTGCGTAGTCACCGGCCGGCAGTCGTCGCTTCACCGTGCCGGTCTGCTGCTGAGTGAACTTGTAGGCGTATTTCTCCGCCGTGTCGACGATGATCTGCAGCGTCTGCCCGGATGCGCGCCTCGTCGGAATCGAAACGTTGGGTCGCGCTTTTTTGGTGGTCGCGGTGATTGCCAAAAGATCATCTCCCGCCCACGAGCCTGCGTCACGACGCGCTGCGAACGATTCTCCCTGCTCCGATTGAGGACGAGGTCAATTGCCGGGCCTCGGCGTCGTCCGGCCAGCCCTCCGCACGATGGCAATACACCTTGCTGGTGCGCGGCCTCACCTCGCGGGTCTTCAATACGACGCCGTTCGGAGCGGGTGGGACCCGGATCAAGTACGGCAGCGCGCTGGCGAGGTCGGGGGGGGGCGACGAGGAAGTCATCGGGCATGACCGTGACACCTCCAGCGACGGGTGATCCGTGAAACCCGTGGTCAGCGTATACGGATCCGGTCAGATCACACTCCCCCTCCGTACAGACTCGCGATCAACCGTCAGCCGTTTCTTCACTTCCGATCCCTTGCTGCCGCGCATCGGTTATTCGCGCGGTCCGCTGTCGAAACCGTCGTCGATGTCATCCCTGCACAGCCAGGTACTCAGCCGGAACGGTCGTTGCCGACCACACCCGATCGTTTCCTACCAGGAAGATCGTTCCTTCGTCTGCCGCACGTAGCGCGTGAAAGGTGATGGTTGCCGGATGCCTCGACTTACGCAGACCGACCTGTTGAGCCGTGTCGACATCCACCGGTTGGTGCATGTACTGCCTGCCCATCGCGCACAATCCGGTGGCCCAGACTTCTGTCCATGCCTTCGGCGACGTTCCGTGGAACAGCAACTCCGTGGTCGACCAGGCGCCTTACGGATCCGGCCGAGTACCGAATGCCATACAGCTTCTGTGCAACACCCCTTCGCCACGCGTCGTGGTAGGGCCGACCATCGCTTTTACCGCCAAATCTTGTCCGACGGCAATATCTGTCGGCTTCTGTTCATCCCCGCGTCAAGGCTCAACTACGAACGACGCCAAAGGCTCCCAGGTGTCCTTGGTGAATCCGAAATATACTCCTAGGGTTTGGATATCGCGATAGACGACTTCGCTGATGAGTAACTCTACTTCATCGGCATATTCATATAGTTGATCACAAAGCAACTCGAATGCGACGCCCGATTCCGTGTGGTCTATCAGTTCCATGATGTTTGTCAAGTCTTCCGCAGAAAGATATCTCGTGAGCCGATTTACGATTCCTCGGAGGACGTTTTCCGCACGGTTGAAGTCTGGGGGTATCATTTAATTGGAAAGGCGGTTACTATTCCCGTAACGCTCTTTTCTATGATGACGCGGATCGTGACCCCTTCCCGGGCGCCCACAGCAGCAAATCTAACCGGAGCTCCCCTCATAGTGAATTCTGCGCCGTGGCGACCAGTTTGCTGTACCCATGAAATTGTCGGGTCTGTGGCAACATCAGATACATGGTTCATAATCTGCTCTCGTGACCAATCTTGAGGAAAGACGCTCTTATTAGGAGCACCCGGCCACAGGTGACCGCCGCCCGAACTATTCCCGTCCAGAATATGGGTTGTACTTCGTGGGCTCGCGAGGTTGACATTTCCACCGACGGCCGCCGAGTGAGCTGCTTCGGACGGATCGCAGGGGGTGAGGCCGAGTGGGTCGGTCCATCGGGTTGGGTTGGGGGTGTAGTTGTGGGGGTCGGGGGCTGGTGTGAGGCCGAGGGGGTCGGGGGTGGTGTAGCGGGCGGTGGTGGGGTTGTAGTAGCGGTGGCGGTTGTAGTGCAGGCCGGTTTCGTAGTCGGCGTATTGGCCGGGGAATCGTAGGGGGCAGTTGGCGCGGCTTTTGGTTGCCGTGTTGCCGAGTCGGTGTGGGGCGCCCCAGAGGGTGGCTTCGGCATTGGTCCACGCTACTCGGCGGCCGTCGGGTGTGACGAGGTCGGTGGGGGTGCCGACGAGGTCGGTGATGATGGCATAGAACTGCTGGTCGTTGGTGGTGATGACGGTTTGGCTGATTGGCTGCCAGGTGACGGGAAGGTATTCCCAGGTGGTCACTTCGGATTCGCCGCGGCCTCCGGCCCCGTTGGCGTTGGTGGTAATGGCGCCGCCGTTGTTGGTGGTTCGGGCTTGTTCTACGAGTTGGTCGCCGTCCCAGGTGAACCGGGTTTGGTCGGTGATGGTGCCGTCGGCGCCGAATTGTTGTTTGCTGGTGCGGCGGCCGAACGGGTCGTAGGTGTAGGTCCAGTGTTGGTCGGTGGTGGTGGCGGCGATCATCTGGTCGTGGGTGTTGTACCGGTAGTGCCAGATCTGCGGTTTGTTGGAGAGCCGCTTTGTGGTTGCGGTGGTGGTGCGGCCTTGCTTGTCGTACCGGTAGGTGGTGCCGCCGGTTCGGGTGATCAAGGTTCCGGAGTACTCCCGGCCGCCGCTTTCGGGCATGGTCCGTGTCGGCGCTGCGCCGGGCGGGTCGGTGTTGTTGGCGCGAATGGTTGCGGTGGCGACGTTTCCTGAGGTGAGGTTGCCGGAAGTGTCGTAGGCGTAGGTTTCGCTCCATCCGGCGGCCCGCACGGCGGTGACCCGTCCGGAGCTGTCGAGGTCGAAGTGGCGGGTGGCGCCGGTGAGTTGGTCGACGATTGCGGTCAGTGTCCCGTCGAGGCGGTATCGGTGGTGCCGGGACACGGTGGGCGACCCGCCGTTTCGGGCGGTCCGCGGCGGAGGGTCGCCTGCCATTCCGGCCGCATCGGCAACGGCGGCGCCGACGGGGCTGGCGGCGCTGGTGGGGTTGGTGGGGGTGAGTAGTTGGGTGAGGAGGCGGTGCGCGGCATCGAAGCTCTGGTGCAGGTGGGCGCCGGCGGTGAAGTGTCGCAGGGTTTCCCGGCCGGCGAGGTCGTGGTG
>JAABVA010001819.1_pt1 | contig 22104 bp, 20 predicted proteins | sample 5560331 | NCBI WGS metagenome assembly JAABVA01 (sample SAMN12812661, study PRJNA571458) | rock metagenome | isolation source: Antarctica rocks | place: Antarctica: Victoria Land, Mt New Zealand sud | collected 2016-01-07
TCGCCGTTGCGCCCCGCGTGGCATCGTTTGCCCTCCCGTGTCTCCTCCGCGACGCTCCGCCGCCCTCTCCTTCCAGTCTACCTTTCCCTGCGGAATGATTTCCGTCGAAGGGTACTAGCCTGGGGACTGGCGGCACGATGGAAGCCGGCGCTGCGGTCGCCACAGGTGGCTGCGCGGTTGCGCGCATGGCCGCCGCCGCGACGAGCAGTAGCGTCAGGACGGTGATACCGGGACGTATGCGCAAGTCATTCTCCTCATTGCTGGCGTAACAAGATCCTGCTAACGAGCATATCATCGCCGCGCCGGACGCGGGTGGTTGAGCCTATCTATCGCCGTTTGGCTGCTGGCGCGCCGCTTCATGCGGCGGCATGAAGCTAAAACAAGCCGTGGAGGTGGCCGCCGCCGGTCTGATAGATCAATAGGACGTTGAGCAGGAGGATGACGGCGGCGCAGACGCTGGCGAGTAGCGTCGTCGTACGCCGGTTGACCAGCGTGCCCATGACGTCGCGCCGCCGCGTGAAGACGATCAGGGCGATCACCGGGATCGGTAGGACGAAGTTGAGCACGACCTGGCTGATCACCAGCGTGCGCGTTGGGTCGAGGCCCAACCACGCCACGATCACCGCGGGGGCCATCGTGACCAGCCGGCGCACCCACAGTGGGATGGTGAAGCCGACGAAGCCTTGCATGATGACCTGCCCGGCCATCGTGCCCACCGTCGACGATGACAACCCTGAGGCCAGCAGCGAGATCCCGAAGACGGCGCTCGCCGCGTGACCGAGCAGCGGCGTCAGCGTGCGATAGGCGCTGGGGATGTCGGCGATGCCGGTCAGGCCATGCGTGTGGAACGTCGCCGCGGCCATGTAGAGCATGGCCATATTGATCAGTCCGGCTAGACCCAGGGCCAGGAGGATGTCGGGGATGGTGAAGCGGAAGATGCGCCTGGCCTCATTTTCGGTGCGCGGCACGATGCGGTCCTGCATCAGCGACGAGTGCAGATAGATGACGTGCGGCATCACCGTCGCCCCCACGATGCCGGCCGAGAGCAGCACGCTGCCCGGCCCCACCCACGGCACGACCGTATGGTAGGCGACTTGGTTCCAGGCCGGCCGGTCGCGCAGCGTCTCGATCAGGTAGCTCGCGGCGATAACACCGACGAAGGCGGTAATGACGCGCTCGAGCGGGCGCACGCCGTGCTGCTGCAGCAGCAGGATGCCGTAGGTGGCCACGCCGGTGACAAGCGTGGCGGGGAACAAGGGCAAGTGTGTCAGCAGGTTCAAGCCCAGGCTAGCGCCCAGGAACTCGGCCAGGTCCGTGGCCATGGCTCCGACCTCCGAGCCGATCCACATGGCGTAGACGAGCGGAGTGGGCAGATAGATGCGGCATAGTTCGGCCAGATTCTGTCCCGTGGCGATGCCGACCTTGGCCGAGAGCGTCTGGAGCAGCATGGCCATCAGGTTGGCCAGCAGGATCACCCAGAGCAGGTTGTAGCCGAACTGGCTGCCGGCCTGGATGTTGGTCGCGAAGTTGCCGGGGTCGATATAGGCCACGGAGGCGATGAAGGCCGGCCCCAGGAAAGGCAGCAGTGCGAACAGCCCACGGCGGTGTCCGTCGAGGGCTGCGCGCGCCCCGATCCGAATGTTATCTTCTTCGGGCAGTGTATCAAGTGGGACCCCGTCGGCGGGCAACGGGCCGTACTTTCTCACCGTGTCGCCGCCTCCGTCTCTCTCGCGCGCTCGACGCTCACGCCGGGCGCTATCTCAGGCCGCGCCAGCACGCGCCGCGCGATCGCCCCGCCCACGGCATGCGTCAGCGCGCCGACACGCACATGCAGTACGTCGCCGTAGGGGACGCGCGACAGCGTGGCGGCTTCTCCGACGGATAGTTCCGTTAGCGGCAGCCCGTCGGACTCGTCCATCACGCCGTCGCGGCTGGGGATGGGGTCGCCGTGCGGGTCGCGCGTGGGTTGGCCCAGCTTGGCGGCGATGCGCTCCTCCAGGTCCTCGGAGATGACGTGCTCGAGTCGTTCGGCCTCGGCGTGGACCTGGTCCCAGGGCACGCCAAGGTGCTCGGCCAAATACAACTCGAGCAGGCGGTGGTGGCGCAGCACCTCCAAGGCGACAGCGTGGCCGCGCGCGGTCAACTCCATCCCATGATAGGGGGTGTGGGTAAGGTAGGGGCCGGTCGCGTCTTCGGCGAGGCGCTTGACCATGGCCGTCACCGAGGCGGCCTTGACGCCCAGCCGAGTAGCCAGCGCCTGCGTCGTGGCGCGCCCGCATTCATGCTCCAATGCGTAAATATTTTTTAGATAGTCCTGCTCGGCGGTAGAGAGCGCCTGATCCATGTCGCTTTATCCTATAACATAAATTTAGTCCCACCTAAATTATAGGTTGCTTCAAAGCGCATGTCAAGTCTCTCTTTGGGCAAAAAGATAGGTTTTGGCTATCAGGGCAGGACGCGTAGCGCGGCGGCGACGACCAGCGGGTCGAGGCGCGAACCGGCGGCGTCGCGCAGCGTGGCCGCCGCGTCCCGTGTGGAGGCGCCGCCGCGCATGGCGCGTCCGTACGCGACGGCGCCGGCGATGACGCGGCTACCCAACGGTATCTCGTCGCCGCGCGGCTCCGCGGGGTTGCCGGAGCCATCCCACCGCTCATCATGCGCGCGCACGAGCTCGACCGCTGGGTGTAGAGACGGTAGGTCGCGCAGCAGTTCAGCCACCGCCTGCCCGCGCGCGCGCCGCTCATCCTGCGTGCGCTCCTCACCCGTCCCGAAAGCGCCGGCGGTTACGAGAATGGGCTGGGGCGCCACCAGCATGTCGATGTTGTGCAGCAGGCCGGCCAGCGCGACGCGCGCGCGTTCGTCGGGCGCGAGTTGGAGCGCGCCGCCGATAGTCCAGCACAGCGTCGCCACCTCCCGCGCCTGCTCGGCCGCCGGCGCGTTCACCAGGGTAAGCGCGGCAATGAGGGCGCGGGCCGCTTCGGGCGCTTCGGGCATGACCAGCGGGGTCGTCGGCTGCCCATCGGCGTGCACGACGCGGTTGCGCCCGGTGTTTTTCGCGCTGTAGAGGGCGTGGTCGGAGGACGTGATGAGCGTGGTACGCTCGATATCCATGCCGGGGTGTGTCGTCGCCGCGCCGACGCTGACCGTCACGTCGATCGGGCCGGCGGCCGTGGCGATTGGCCTGGCGGCGACGTGCGCGCGCAGGCGCTCGGCCGTGATGTACGCGGCGGTGCGGCCCGCTCCCGGCAAGATGACCAGGAACTCTTCGCCGCCGAGGCGGCCCACCACATCCTGGGCGCGCACGGCCTCCTGGGCGCGTCGCGCGAGTGTCGTGAGCACGACGTCGCCGGCCGCGTGCCCGTAGGTATCGTTGATGACCTTGAACCGGTCGACATCGAACAGGAGCACGGAGAGGGGTTCGTCGCCGCGCTCGGCGTGAGCCAGCAATTGGTCGAGTTGGCGCTCCAGGCTGCGGCGGTTGGTCAGGCCGGTCAGGGCATCGGTGAGCGCCTCGGCGGCGAGCGCGTCGCGCTGGTCCTTCTCCTGCAGCACCTTCTTGATGCGCGCCAGCAGTTCCGCGTTCTCGAACGGCTTGGTGATGTAGTCGGTGGCGCCGTCGCTGAGTCCCCTGACTTTCGAGTCGGTGTGCGCGAGAGCGGTGAGGAGCAGCACGGGGATGCCGGCCGTACGCGGGTCGGCCTTGATAGCCCGGCAGGCGGCGAAGCCATCCATACCCGGCATCATGACATCGAGGAGCGCGAGGTCGGGTCTATGCTCTAGCGCCAATTCGGCGGCGGCCTGCCCGTTGGCAGCGTCCAACGTCGCGTAGCCCGCCTCGGCGAGTACCATGACCAGGAGATCCCGGATCGCCTCGTCGTCGTCCGCGACTAGCACCGTGTGCCGCATCTATCATGCTCCGCTTCTAGCTGCCGGGGGGGAGCGCCGGACACTGCTAAGGACGCTACTCTCTTAGCGATCAGGATAGGAGAATCGTGGATATGGAGCAATAGCCCGAATGGGGGATACCGACTAGGCCCGCGCGAGCGAGGCGACCTTACGGGCGCGGGAGCGGTCGTTGGCGTCGAGCAGGCGCTTGCGTAGGCGCAGCGCCTTGGGCGTGACCTCGACCAGCTCGTCCTCATTGACGAAGTCGAGCGATTGCTCCAGGCTGAGCAGGGTGGCCGGCGTCAGGCGCACCGAGATTTCGGCCGTGCTGGAGCGGATGTTGGTCTTCTGCTTGGCGCGGCACACGTTGACCGCCAGGTCGTTCTCCTGCTTGTTGAGGCCCACGATCATGCCCTCATAGACGCCGGCGCCCGGCTCGATGAAGGTCGTGCCGTCCTCCGAGGCGATGAGCACGCCGTTGCGCGTGGCGTTCATGGGGCCATACCAGGGCTCGTAGCCCAGGAAGATCGAGCCCATAATACCGTTGCCGCGCGTCGCGGTCAGGAACAGGTTGCGGAAGCCGATCAGGCCGCGCGTGGGGATGGTGTATTCCAGACGCACGTTGCCCGAACCGTCGTTGTGCAGGTTGACCATCTCGGCCAGGCGGCGGCCCAGCGATTCGGTCAGGAAGCCGACGTGGTCCTCGACCGTGTCGATCACGAGGTGCTCGACCGGCTCACACTTGCGGTCGTTGACTTCCTTCGTGATGACCTCGGGGCGCGAGACCTGGAACTCGTAGCCCTCACGGCGCATCGTCTCGATCAGGATGGCCAGGTGCAACTCGCCGCGCCCCGACACGAGGAACGTATCGGCGCTCTCGGTCTCCTCCACGCGCAGGGCCACGTTCGTCTCCAGTTCGCGCATCAAGCGCTCGCGGATTTGCCGCGACGTGACGTACTGGCCCTCGCGTCCGGCGAAGGGCGAGGTGCTCACGCCGAAGGTCATCTTGACCGTGGGCTCCTCGACGTCGATGGGCGGCAGCGCATCGGGCGCGTCGACCGAGGCGATCGTATCGCCAATGCCCGACTCGGATAGGCCCGTCAGGGCCACGATGTCGCCCGCCGTGGCCTTGTCGACGGCGACGCGCTCGAGCCCATGCGTGATGTAGACGTTGGCGATCTTGGCGCGGCGCTCAAGCCCATGGCGGTCGATGTGTACCACGGTGTCGCCCGGCGCGATGTGCCCACGCGCCATGCGCCCGACGGAGAGGCGGCCCTGGTAGTTGTCATAACCCAGCGTCGTCACCAACATCTGGAAGGGACCCTCGGGGTCGACGGCGGGGGCGGGGACGTAGCGCAGGATGGCCTCGAACAGCGGCTGTAGTGACGTGCCCGGCACGGCCGGGTCCAGCGTCGCCGTACCCTCGCGCGCGACGGTATAGATCACGGGGAAGTCGAGCTGCTCCTCTTCGGTGGCGAGTTCCAGAAAGAGATCCTGCGTGCGCGAGAGCACTTCGGGGATGCGCGCCGTCGGCCGGTCGATCTTGTTGACGACCACGATGGGGTGCAGGCCCATCTCGAAGGCTTTTTTGAGCACGAAGCGCGTCTGCGGCATGGGACCCTCGACGGCGTCGATGAGCAGGAGCGCGCCGTCGGCCATATTGAGCACGCGCTCGACCTCGCCGCCAAAGTCGGCGTGGCCGGGCGTATCGATGATGTTGATAGTGACGTCACCGTACTGCACGGCGGTATTCTTAGCCAGGATCGTGATACCCTTCTCGCGCTCCAGATCGCCGGAGTCCATGATGAGGGTGCCGCCGGTCTCGGCGCGGCGCAGTGAGGCGCTCTGTTTGAGCAGGCCGTCGACGAGCGTCGTCTTGCCGTGGTCGACGTGCGCGATGATCGCGATGTTGCGGAGGTCGGGGCGAGCGGAGTGATGCGGCATAAAGATTCTACGATCCCTTGAAGAAGACACTAAAAGACCCTATTCCACTACTGTCGGGAATAGGGATCTATCTATAGTATACTGGATTGCCATATTCAGCCTGTGTTCACGGCGCAAGGGGCAACGAGTCAACGTACGGGGTGTGCCATGCTCGTATGTATGCTCTACAATGAAAGAAAGGGTGGTGTGGCCGCCGTTATGCTGCCGCCGTCAACACAAGAGGAGGGATAGGCATGGCAACTGAATCCGTACCGCAGCCAGACGACGCGGACGTCATCGTCCGTCCGATCGCCGGTGCGACGACCCCCTTGCCGCCGCGCACCGACGACGAGTTGGCCGCCATGCGCGCGGCACACCCCGACCAGGCGTGGTTCTGGACGCGGGAGTGGTACGACGGCGAGCGCGAGGTCGACGAGCGCTGGGCCGCCGGTGAGCGCGGGACGATTTTCTACAGTACGGAGGAGTTTTTCGCCTTTCTGGACAGTCGTCCGGCCGCCGACGATCCCAACGATGCCGACTCACACTGAGGACGCTCGCTTCCTCCGTGAGTGGGATCGGCTGACGCGCGAGGAGCAGGATCGCTTCAAGATAGCTGTCGCCAAGTTTGTGGCTGGTTTGCGCTCCGGCCGCGTCCCGTCGAGTTTGCGCATCAAACGCGTTCAGGGCACGACCGATGTGTACGAGATGACGTGGGCGCCTGATGGCCGCGCGACGTTTCGCTACGGCGACGCGGTGCGCCTTGGCGATCCTCACATCGTCTGGCGCCGTGTCGGAGGCCACGATATCTTCGACGAGCCATAACCTCTTTGGCATACGATTATGCCGATATACGGTTCATGCCGTTTAGCTGGACGCGTGGAGCGCCTGTACCGTGGCGCGGACGTTGCCGCTCATGACGATGTCGTTGTTGTAGTCGCTCGTGGGCGCCCAGATCGGGATGACCTTGTTGGCGGTGTCCAGGCCTCGGTGGGCGTAGTCGGCCAGCAAAGCGACGATGCGGTCGATACCGTCGAACCAGGTGTCGTCGTAGACGTAGCAGCCATCGTTGCTACAGCGTGAGGGGCGACCGGCGACCGCGCGCTCGTTGGCGAGGTCATGCGTCTGCGTGGACATGCCTCGCGTGCCGTAGCTCGACTCAGCGTTGAAAAAGCCCATCACCACGCCGGGGTCGATGCCGTCGCGCTTGCCTTGATCCCACAGGTACTCGGCGTAGGTGCGGCCGTCACGCGTCGGCGTCGTATCCGCAAGCGGTGAACCCGCCGCCGTCAGGGCCTGCTGGATCGCCACGACCGAGACCGACGGCGGCGCGAGCACATAGGCTTGCGCGTTGCCCGCTTGCGCGTAGCGCCAGGTGTCGCCGCATGGACCCGGCGCGGGGATGCCGCTGGCGTCGGGCCGGCACGATTGTTGTGGCGGCGCGCCGCGCAATCCCCGGCCGCCCTGGAAAGATGCAGTGCTGTGGGCCAGGATGAGCAGGCCCAGGCAGCCCACGATCGCTACCAACAGGAGACCGAGCAGGCGCTGCATCGGCGACGGCGCCCGTACGGAACGTCGTGCCCGCGCTGCTGTAGGCGCGGGCGTGGAACGCTTAGGCCGTTGTGGCGCTGTATCCGTCTGCCGCGACATGCGCGCCCGCGTCGCGGACCCATTGCTACTCTCACGCTGGTTGGCGCCGCGCACGCGTTTCGGCGCCTTACTCGGCATGACTCGCTGTTCGCCCCGCCAACAGGATATGCCGTTTAGTTGTCATTTTCCTGCCACAGTGGATCGTCGACGATATGGATGTTGTTGACCTGTAGCCAATGGCGCTTGACGCCGCCCCCTCCGAACATAGGCCGCGTCAGTCCCACGCCTAGAATAACACACGCCCCACTACTCATTCTGGCGGACAGCCGCTCCACGGCGTCCCGACGCGGGATGAACTGGTCGTCCTGATACGCATAGAGGCGCAGGTCGGTCACCGGCAGCCAGGCGCTGTGTCCGGCGCGCCGGAGACGCAGTCTGACCTTGTCGTGTTCGTTGACCAACAGCAGCGGCGGTTCGGCGGGTATCACATACCCCAAGGACGCTCGCCCGCCGCCCGTATCCGCGGCGTAGGTATCACCATGCCGTTGTAGACTGTCTCCGAAGACGTCGCCGAGGGCCGTACAGGCCGCCGCCTGGAGCCGTTCCCGTAGCTCGGGCTGTGCCATCGCCCCGACCCGGCGCGCCTTCCGGCGCTCGAAACGGTAGTCTTCGGTTTCGGGGGCGCTCCCGACGTACCGGACGGGGCCGAGATCGACGATGGCCGCGATGTCGAAGGGGCCGCCGTGGCGGCGCAGCAGAGACAACCCCAGTTGACCCGACTCGAGCACCGGCCGCACATCTTTGCCGGTCTCGATGTCGATGCCGGCGACGCAGATAAAAGGCGCGCGCATGCGGGTCAGGTGGGTGACGACGATTCTCATGGCGCATTCTCCGTACAGTTACAAATGGATGATCTCGACATCGCCCCAATGGTCACGCAGGTACTCGGCGACGAGCCGCCGGTGGCAATGCTCCGGCGTCGCCTCGCTGCACAGCAGGACGGTTGGGACCGCGAAAAGATCGCGGCTGATACACTCCTCGACCCGGCGCGCCGCCATCAGCGCCAGGAACCGGCGCTCATACTCCTCCCAACTCCCCTTGCTCTTTTTGTAGGCGTCGAGCATTTCCTGGGTTGGCGTGAGCACCATCTCATGACTATATGTGGCGCCGCATAGTTCCCACAATAGGAAAGGCAGGTCGTCGCGCTTGGTGAAGCCGGCTAGCTGCGAACTATTGTTGAGGCGCACGTCGATTAGTTGCTTGATGCCGGACGCCTTTAGGGCTCCGAAGAAGCCGGCCGCGCTTCTTTTGGTAAAACCGATCGTATAGATTTCCACTCATGCGCCTCCTCGTCGCCGAACAACCTCAATTGGCCGTCAGTTTCTGCTTGACTTACCTCTTGCTCTGTCTGTAGTGATCGGTTACCCCTGATATGTATAATCTCGACCCCATGCTCGCTGAGCTTTCGCCCGACCAGCCGCCGCCGGTGGCACCACGTCGGGTCCTCCTCGGCGCACAAGATCGCCACGCGGTAGCGCTGTATGCCCACCTTGAGCCGTTCGATACCTGATAAAAATAGGGGCGCCTCCGCGACCACGTTGTAGAGAACGTGCCCATCGGCGTCGTAGAATTGGGATCCCTCGGGCCGGCCGCCGAGCTCTTTGCCCAGGAACAAGTACTTGACGCCGGCTGTGGGCGCGGTCTCTTTCAGGCTCGCGCCATTGAAGTGCGGGGTGTAGCGCGAGTAGGGTTGCGAGCGCACGTCGACCAGGACCTCGATCTCGTGTTGCTTGATCAAGGCGATGAACTCGTCGAGCGTGCGGTTGGAGTGCCCGACCGTGTAGATGCACGGGCGCGGCGCGTCGTCGTTCACCGGCTCTCTCCTCTAGGTGGGCATAGGTAGGTGATCGGGGTCGTGAGGGTTAGGCGCCGACGCCTTGGTAGAGCGCGGTGCGGGTAACGGCGCCGCGCCGGTCGAGTTCGACGGCGACGAGGTCGAGGCGCCAATCGGCCTGCTCGAGGCCGTGCGCGGCCAGGTAGGTCTGAGCCGCCAGGGTGAGGCGCGCGAGCTTGCGCGGGGTCAGGGCCTCCTCGGGGCTGCCGTAGAGGGACGATCTTCTAAGTTTCACTTCACAGAATACCACCGCCGCGCCATGCTGGCACACAAGATCGAGCTCGCCGTAGCGGCAGTGGTAGTTGCGGGCCATGACTGTGTAGCCCGCGGCCTCCAGGAGGCGCGCGGCGATGTCCTCGCCGCGCGTGCCGAGCGCCGCCCGGTATGTTGCCATTCTAGGCCGTCTCGACGGCCGCGGCGTCGCCCAGGCCCAACCGTTCGATGGTCTGTTCTCTCATGACGTATTTTTGCACCTTACCGGTCACCGTCATCGGGAAAGAGTCGACGAACAGGACGTAGCGCGGGATCTTGTAGGTGGCGATGCGGCCGCGGCAGTAGGCGCGGACCTCTTCGTCGGTAGCTGTCGCGCCCTCCTTGAGCGTTACCCAGGCGCAGATTTCCTCGCCGTACTTGGCGTCGGGCACGCCAATGACCTGCACGTCGGCGATACTGGGATGTCCATACAAGAACTCTTCGAGCTCACGCGGGTAGATGTTCTCGCCGCCGCGAATGATCATGTCTTTGATGCGCCCAACGATGTTGACATACCCGTCGTCGCGCATCACGGCGAGGTCGCCCGTGTGCATCCAGCGCGCCGGGTCGATGGCCAGCCCCGTGGCCTCGTCGTTGTTCCAGTAGCCCAGCATCACGGGGTAGCCGCGCGTCAGTAGCTCGCCGGGCGTGCCGCGCGGCACGATGTGGTCGTCAGCGGGGTCGACGATCTTGGCCTCGACGTAGGGATGGATCGCGCCGACGGTGGAGACGCGCGTCTCCTCGTCGTCGTCGGGCCGCGTCTGGAACGAGACGGGCGATGTCTCGGTCATGCCGTAGCAGATCGTAACCTCGGGCATGTGCATCTCGGCGCGTACACGGCGCATCACGTCGACGGGGCAGGGCGAGCCGGCCATGATGCCGGTGCGCAGCGTCGAGAGGTCGAAGCGCCCGAAGTCGGGGTGTCCCAACGCGGCGATGAACATCGTCGGCACGCCGTAGAGCGCGGTGCAACGTTCCTCTTGCACCGTTTCGAGCACGGAGAGCGGCTCGAATGTCTCGGCGGGGTAGACCATCGCGGAGCCGTGGGTCACGCAGGCCAGGTTGCCCAGCACCATGCCGAAGCAGTGGTAGAGGGGCACGGGGATGCACACGCGGTCGGCGGGGGTGAGGCGCTCGAACTCACCGATGAAGAAGCCGTTGTTGAGGATGTTGTGGTGGCTCAGTGTCGCGCCCTTGGGGAAGCCGGTGGTGCCGCTGGTGTACTGTATGTTGATGGGGTCGTCGAACTGCAGCGTCGCGGCGCGTTCGCGCAACTCCGCCGTGGTGGTCCCGGCAGCCCCGCGCAGGAAGTCGGACCACGTGGTCATACCGCGGCCAGGCTCGTCACCGAGGCAGACGACCCCGCGCAGCTCAGGCAGCGCCCCCGCGCGCAGGTCCATCGCGCCGGTCGTCCCCGCGAGTTCGGGCGCGATGCCGGCGATTGTATCACGGTAGTCGTGCTGGCGGAAGCGTGGGGCGGTGATGAGCAGCTTGACGCATGATTGCTCTAGCACGTAGGCCAGTTCGTGCGAACGGTACGCCGGGTTGATGTTGACCAGGATAGCGCCCATGCGCGCCGTGGCGAACTGTACCAGGACCCACTCCGCGCGATTGGGCGACCAGATGCCGGCGCGGTCGCCCACGGCGAGGCCGGCGGTCATCAAGGCGCGCGCCACGCGGTCGACCGCATGGTCGAGCTCGGCGTAGGTGTAGCGCAGCCCCTGGTGGCGCGACACGAGCGCCGCGCTCTCGCCGTGCGCTGCGGCCGTTCGCGCGAGTAGGTCGCCGATAGTCAGGCCCATCAAGGGGACATCCGAGGTTCCGTGAACATAACTTTGCGTCTGCACGCGCCACCTCCACCGTACTGCCCCGCATCACCCGCGCGGGCGCCTGCACGCTATTGTATACCCATGGCGGTGGGAGTTCAAGCGGTGGGGAAACCCTACGTCATAGGCAGCTGCTTCTAGCCGCCGGTCGAATACGACGTCGAACTCCAGCCGCCGGACGACGTGTCGCCGGTCTCCGCGTCGGCGCGCAGGTACAGCACGTACTCGCCTGCCGTCTCGGGACGGCGCAACGCGAACAATAGCCCGCGCCACTCCGCACTGTTCTCATCGCGGAAGCTCCATGCGCTCCACGCGACAGGGCCGTTTTGCCCATCTCCCCGCGCCGCCCAGCCGGCGTCGCGCAACTGCCCCGCGTAGTGCGCGGCGAGCGTCGCCGGATCGAGGTCCGTGCGCAGCGTCGCGTTCGAGTAGTAGCTATCGCTGCCCCCGCCGCCGCCCTGCTACATCTGCCGCGCGCCCGGCGGTGGAGTGAGGGCAGGCAGGAGCTCATGCATCCCGCCATGCCGGAGGTGTGGCGCGCAGGGCGACTGGCGCGGGTCGATGTTGAGGTTGAGCCGCACATCGGTCGGCCCGCCCTCCTGTGCCGTAGCCTGCACGGACAGCGAAGGGCCGCGCGTACTCCGGCAGTAGGTGGGCGGCGGCGCGAACATCGTGTGCGCGAAGCCGCCGTGCATGCCCGGCTGCTCTGGGGTCGTCCATCCGTCCGCCTGTAGTCGTTCGCGGTAGAAGTCGAGGACCTGCCCCTCTGGCAGGTCGACGTCGAGCACGATGGTGGCGATGGGTCCGCGCAGTTGGCTGCCCACGACGCGGGCGCCGTCGGGCAGCGGGATCGCGGCCGGCAGCGGGTCGGGCAGGCGCCCGACGAGGAGGCGCGTTGGAGACTCATCGCTGGAGAAGCTAAAGCCGCGTCCCATCAGGCGTAGCGTGAGCGCGAGGGCCGCCTCCCGATCGTCGTCGCCCTCAACGATCGGGAGGCCGGAGGAGATGTTGCCGCTGTAGTACATGACCGTTCCCTTTCCGGGCGCGCACGACGTTCTCTCCGCGCCCACCATCATGGTACTCCATCTGCGACCGTTAGCTCCCCTCTCCGAGTGCGCCCGGGTGCGCCCCACGATTGTGATGGTGAGCGCCACGGGCCTGCGACTAAAGTCGCATGGCAAACGACGGGCACTGAAGTGCCACGCGCATGATGCTGTGGAGCGACTTTAGTCGCCGTGGTGTGCCATGCGACTTTAGTCGCAGGCCGCGTCTCACTATCACGAGGGGACATATGGCGAATGTCAGTCGGCGAGTGGGCGGCGCATGGCCTTGTAGGTGAGGGCGGCGACGCCCGCGGCGAGTAGCACGTCGCCGACGCTGTAGACGTTGCCCGGCCCCTGGGGAATTTGCAGCGGGATGATGTCGCTCAGGAAGACGAGGCGCGTTGAACCGCTGGCGAGGTGGACGTTGGCGTAGCGCCGCGCGGCGGCGATGTCGTGGGTCGTCGTCGCGCCCTGCGCCGTGGACATCGCCGCCGCGTTCACCGGCATGTAGCCCCCGTTGGCGGCGATCACGGTCAGGTTGAGCGCGAGGCCCAGCGTGGCGACACGCGCGGCGGCGCCCAGCCGCCAGTTGCGCAGCGCGCCAACCAGGGCCAGCCCGAGCGCCGCGACATAGACGCCGCCGCCGTAGCGGACGGCGATGGGCGCGCCGCGCAACGGGGGCAGATAGAGCAGGAGCTGGATGACGAGGGCGGTGGCGAGAAACGCCCCACCCCTGACAGGAAGTGTGGCGAGGGCGCGCAGGGCGCCGCCGCGCGCGCGGGCCACGGCGATGGTGAGGAACAGAGGGACCAGCATCAGCATGATCGCGCGTCTTTCCCGCTCACGCGGCGCCGCTCTGCATCTCCCCGCCGCGCATGGTCGGCAACGGGAATGCGCTGGCGGCGAGCGACCGTTCGAACGCGGCCACGACGGCCGGGTCGAACTGCGTCCCGCTCGCTTCACGCACGCGGCGGATAGCCTCCGCGACGTGGAGCGCCGGCCGGTAGGTGCGCGAACTGGTCATGGCGTCGAAAGAGTCGGCCACGGCCAGGATCGCGGCGTCGCGCGGGACCGCCGCGCCGCGCAGCCCGTCAGGGTAGCCGCCGCCGTCCCAGCGCTCGTGGTGGTGGCGCACCGCCGGCAAGATCTCGCCGAGGAAGGGGACCGCGCGCAGCATGCGCTCGCCGGTGGCGGGGTGCTGTTTGATGATCGCGAACTCTTCGTCGCTCAACTTACCCGGCTTCGTCAGCACGGCGTCGGGGACGCCGATCTTGCCCACGTCGTGCATCTGGCCGGCCAGGCGTACCCGCGCGACATCGGCCGACGCGTAGCCGAACGCGTCGGCGAGGGCCACGGCATAGGCGCTGACGCGCTGCGAGTGGCCGCGGGTGTAGGGGTCCTTGGCGTCGACGGCGGCGGCCAACGCCTCGACCGTCGCCACGTTGGCATGCTCGAGCCGCGCGGCCAGCACATCGGGGTCACGGTCGAGCGTGAGGGCGGCGTCCTCGGGGCGGCCGATCAGGCCCTTGCCAGCGTGCTTGGCCGCGTAGGCGGCCTGATCGGCCGATTGAATCAGCTCCTCGCGCGTGCGTCCATGCAGCGGCGCCGCCGCGAGCCCGATCGACGCGGTGAGCGCGACGCTGCCGTCCCCGATCGACGCGGTGAGCGCGACGCTGCCGTCCCCGATCGCCAGGCGTAGCGCGCCGAGGGCCAGGCGCACACGCTCGGCGCCGGCCAAGGCCTCGTCGACATCGGTCTCGGGCAGGATCACCGCGAACTCATCGCCGCCGTAGCGGGCCACGATATCGGTGAGGCGGACCGCCGCCGTGATGGCGCGCCCGACCTCGGCCAGCGTGGCGTCGCCGGCCTGATGCCCGTACGTATTGTTGATGTCGGCGAAATCGTCGAGGTCGATCATCAAGAGGGCCAGCGGCGCGCCCTGGCGCTCGGCGCGCGCCACCTCGTGGGCCAGGCGCGTCTGCATGGCGCGGTGGTTGAGCAGGCCGGTCAGGCCGTCTTCGGAAGCCTGGGCGAGGGCGCGCTCGTGCAGGCGGGCGTTCTCCAGGGCCGTGGCGGCCTGTGAGGCCAGGAGGGCCAGCACATCGCGGGCGTTATCGTTCAGGGGCGCGGGCAGCCCGATCAGCCGTATCAGCCCAACGACCGTTACGCCGCTGTCGCCGCGATTCTGCTCCAGCGGAACGACCGCGCTCGACCCCGCCGCGTCCAGCTCCACGCCGATGCCGCCGCCGGGCGCGGGCAGCGGCAGGCGGCTCGGCCCCATGTCCGCAGCCTCGCCCGGCTCCAGGGCGACGCGCTGGAGCAACGTTGGCTCGTCGGGGTCGCGTAGGTAGGCCGCGGCCGCCGTGGCGCCGGTGATAGCGCGGCCGGCGTCGGCGATGCGCCAGGCGATATCGGTGGCGGATTGCTTGAGGTGCAGCGCCTGGGCGGCGGTCAGGACGGTCTCCAGGTGTTTGCCGCGCTCCTCCAGGGCGGCAGCGTGCTTGGCGCCGATGCGGAAAGCGGTGTACAGCGCGAGCATGGGCGACGCCAGCAGCAGCAGCGCGAGCGGGTGGACCTGGTAGAGCGCCACGCCTATGAGCCCGAGCGGCAGCGCCGCCAGTTCGGCCAATACGCCTTCGTGCAGCAAATCCGGAAGGTGTAGACGACGCGGTGGAGGAGCGAGCAGCAGAAAAACAACCTGTAACAAGCCACGGTCGAGCATGGTATAGCTGGCTAGCAGCAGGATGTTAGCGATGGGGTGCGTAGGGAGTGTTGTCGGCGGCAGGGACAGCGCCGTGGGCGCCAGCGCGGCGTAAAGGATGCTGGATAGTCCGACGGTCAGCGCATTATGTGTGACGTTGAATAGCTTTTTGTGCACAGCCCGGTAGGCATGCAGTTCTGCCGTCACGCTAGTGACGAGGGCGACAAGAAGTGGGTACGGTGGTGGCAGCACGACGATCATGGCGATGTGGATGCTGGCAGCCAGGCTGTACTCTTGGTCGGCGATGCGGAAGGTGATTCGCTGGCCCAGCAAGGTCAAACCGGCGAACAACGCGCCGGTTAAGACGAGGGCTATTTGAAGATGTACGATCGAAAATATGCCATAGACCAGGAGCACCGCCGTCGCGACGAGCAAACCGGCAATGTACAAGCGCAGGGAGCGCGGGCAATCGCTCATTCGTCTTCCGCCTCCTCTATCATGGGGTTCGCACACGTTCTCACGAGTTGTAGTATCGGTCGGATAGCCCCGCCGCGCGATGGGAGGATCGGGGGAGCCCATTGGGTAGTTCGGGTAGTTCGGGTAATTCGGGTAATTCGGGTAATTCGGGTAATTGCTAATTACGTGAGACAATCATGGGAGTTACGTGTAGACGAGTGGGCTGGCCCAAGAGTACTATATGCGTATGCCCCATTCGGGCTAGCAAAAGATTCGTACTCGAAGGAGACTCCGTCCATGAAACGCCTATTCATGTCGCTCGCCGTCGTCGCCGGTGTTGTCGGCGCGGTATTCGCCGGTCTGCATGGTGATTCCCACACGCTGGCTGTCATTCAGCCATTCATAACCAATTGGGCCTAATCTGACGCGCGGCGCCGCGGCGGTATGGGGTGTTAGAGCATCCCATATCGCTGCGGCGCTGTCTTTTCTCCCCTCCCCTTGAGCGCCGCCCGGCGTCACCACCAGCGCATGCTCGCGCTCGAGGCCAGCAGCATGCCGGCTAATGACGATACCACCAGAAACGCACGAAACGCTACGTGCGCTCCCACCGATAGCCTTGGCTAACGCGGTTGTCTTTATTCATGAGAGTGTTGCCTTTCCCTACGCGCTATGCTGTCGCTACGTCCAACCAGTTGTTGGTCTACGCGCAGCATCAGGGAGAATAGACAATGCTCCTAATGCCCTATTTCGGCTCCTCCTAACGGGGTATGCGGCCTCCCCTACCACTTGAACGATCATGGGCATGTCGTGCTAACAGATTGTGCTGTGGCCTCTCATTGACGGCCACTGGTGCGTCCGAGATGTTGTCCGTGGGTAGGACATAATACTTTTGGGACACTGGCAGAGGGAAAGATTTCCTATACGATAGTGCGCGGACGGGCGACGTGCGCCCCTCACGCTGTTGTAGTCACGATTGGGAGATGACATGCGGGTACGGCTCACGCGATCGGCGCTCGTAGCACTCTGGCTCGGTCTGGCTCAGGTCTTTATACCGGCGCTCACGCGCCTCAAGCCCAACGGCGCTCACTGCGCCACCGTCAGCGCTAAGCAACACGTCCACCGCGACGAGCACAGCAATGACACGCACTCCAACCGTGGCAACGGCGACGATGGGCGCTGCCCCTTACTCCATGCCTCCCCCTGATGCAGCGCACCCGCAAACAGCACAACGCATCTATGCAGCAGCAACAACTACCTTCACCAAAGGGATGATCCAAACCTATGCGGGTAGCCACTTTGGGGATGGCGCCTCGGCCACCCAGGCATCAGTGAACTATCCCTTTGACATGGCGGTGGACAAGGCCGGCAACCTCTACATCGTGGACACCTACGACAACTGCGTACGTGAAGTCATCGCGGCGACGGGCATCATCACGACGGTCGCCGGCACTGGCGCCCCGGGCTACGAGGGCGATGGCGGCCCGGCCACTCAGGCGTTGTTAAACGGTCCCCAGGGCCTGGCGATGGACGGAGCCGGCAACCTCTACTTCACCGACTATGGCAACAATCGGGTACGCGAGGTCGCCGGTATCGGCGCACCTGGTTCCGGCCCTGAGCCTACAGCGAGTCCTAGTCCTAACGTTCCCAATACGACGCCGACGGATACGCTCGCACCGCCCACGGCGACCAACACACCGCTGCCCGCGACCGCCACGCCCACAGCAGGAAGCGGATCGGGCGCGTACGTCGTGCCGCCGGCGGCGCCGACGCTCAATGGCACGAGCGGCGTGCCCGGCGAGAGCAGCGACGAGAACTGGATCGCGAGCGACAGCGGCAATACGACGCAGCCGTCCGCGTCGATAACGGTCAACATCAACCGCTTCTATGGCGCGCTGGCCCAGGACCCTTCCATCACCAACACGGCTAGCGTCCAGTTCGGGTCCCTCTATCAACCCAAATTCGTCACCAATACCCTCGGACAGCAGGGCATGGCGTCGGTCCAACTCGAAGCCTATGGGCTCGGCGATTTGGGTACTCCCGTCATCGCCCCATGCCCTGCTGGAGGATCAACAGGCTGTACGCTGAACGGCGCGTGGGAGGCGGACCCGCACGCTCCCGGCTGGTCCATCTTCACGGCCAACAGTGTGCCGGCCGCCGACTTGAATTTCCCGAACCTCAATCTCACGAGCTCGACGCAGATCGACCCGCCCTACAGCGCCCCCAACACGTTCGTCGTGGACGGCCCTGCGGGCGGCAGCGGGACCGCGATCACCTGGGCGCGTATCCAGGCGCTGGCGCCACGCCCCGTCGCCCTGATCCATGGGATCGCGGTGGTAGGATTCAGCCCGAGCCTCGACCTCGGTTCCCTTTTGGCAAAAACGGACCCGCAGTTCCTGAGCGGCTGGACGACGTGGAAATGCTGGACTAGACGACGTGGAAATGCTGGACTAGTGAATGCACAAACCAAGTTGGCCAAACCAACTTCCTCTATTCCATCGGCGTCCCTAACATTCGACCGGATGAGGAGAGCGATCAGGCGGCCACACGGACGCCGACATCGAGTGACCCCAACAATCCAGGGCACTACGTATCCGATGCCCGCGTCTATGTGTCGACCTCGCATCACTACTGGGAGAACGCCAAGGATGTCAACGACCATATCGCGATGGTCCTCCGGCGTTATGGGGTCGACTCCATCAATCTTGTCACCCACAGCATGGGCGGGCTGGATGCGAGTTGGGCTATCCTGGGCGATGGATCGGCGGTCTCTCACCTCGTCATGCTCGCCCCGCCCTACATTGGGTCGGACCTCGCCGACTATTTCAGGCAGCGGCCGCTCGGCATCGGCGATGTCCTGGACGTCGGCTTCTCCGCCCTCGACGACCTCACGCGCGCTTACTGGATCGAGCACATGCCCAAAGGCATCGAGCCCAACCCGCTGACCGCGGACTACGCCATTATTGGGACGAATTCGCATGGCCTTGGCCCTACCCTCGACGCCGTTCCCGATCTCGCCTTCGGCTACGATTGCCTGTTCGGGACGGCCGTCCTGTGCGCGCATATCTACACCAATGACACCGCAGTGCCGGAGTATAATGCGCGCGCCGCCCCCGGCCAGTTCCTCGGCACGGTGCCAGCCGATAGCCACTTCACCATCACCCAGGATCCAACCGTCTTCTCCGACGTCCAGGCGCTCTTGGGCTCATTCGCCCCAGGGGTCCAGGCACAGGCGAGGCAGGCGCAGACGCAAGTGCGGACGGCCACCCAAGCTGCGCGGCGGACGCGGGCGACGACCGCGGCACGCGTCCAGACGGCGGGATCGATGACGGCTATGGCCGCGCCGGACACAGGGCAATCGGATACTATCGGCGGCTCGGGAGTGCAGTACGGCCCGCTCCTGAGCGGGTCGGTGCAGCCGTCAACGACCGTGACCGCGACGTTCGCGCTGCCCGCTAATCCGACGACAGCGGAGACGCTGGTGTGGGACACAGGCGCCCTGACCATGACGCTCGTCGACCCGTCGGGCCGGGCGGTGACGCCGGTGAGCGCCGGCGTGGCGTACACGCAGACCGCCGAGGCGGACGGCTCCGGCGCGCTCGCCTATACCCTCAGCAGCCCAACGCCCGGAACGTGGACCGCCATCATCACCGACACCGCCACATCTGGGCAGGCTACCAACTACCAGTTGGGCGCCTCGTATGCCTCGCCGGTCACCCTCTCGGCGCCGGGCGGCGCGGCTATCTACCAGCCCGGCGCGGGCGTCCCGGTCAGCGTGACGCTGGCCGACGCAACCGGCCCGGTCGCCGGTGCGACCGTGACGGCGACGGCCGAGTTGAGCGGGACGATGCCGGTCACGGTCACCCTTCAGGATATGGGCAATGGCGTCTATGGCGGGTCGTTCGGCGCGCTCTCGACGCCGGGGCAATATGAGGTACACCTCGTGGCCACGGGGACAGACAATGGTCAACCGTTTGTGTCGACCGGCCTGTCCTTCGTCACGGTCGCGTCGGGAGGCGCAACACTGACCGGGGCTTACGCCGAGGGGACGGAGACCGATGCGTTCGGGTTGTACTCCGCGCTGACGATCACCCCGACTATCCAGGTCACGACCTCCGGCACGTACCGCTTACAGGGGACCCTGGTCGATGCCGCGGGCGACGTGGTGGGGACGGCCGGCACGAGCGCCGCACTATCGGCGGGAACAACGCAAGCTCTGGCCTTGCGGTTCGACGGACAGGCGATTGGCGCCACGGGCAAGGATGGCCCCTACCAGTTGCGCGACGTGACCCTGATGGATGCATCGTCGGGGGTCGAGCTATTCGATGATCGCGTTCCGCTCGCCTATACGACGGACGCGTACGCGGCCAGCCAGTTCGCACGCCCGCTGGTCTCGATCCTACCTGGGACCTCCGACGTAGCGACGGGTTCCAACGGAGCGGGGCAGTACAGCGCCCTCTCGGTCGCGTTCACGGCGACGGCGGCGCTCAGCGACAGCTATCAGATCGTCGCGACGCTGGCGGCGAGTGATGGTCAAGGTATCACAAGCGTGACCCAAACCGCCGCTCTGTCGGCGACGCCCAGTCAGGTGACCCTGCCATTCTCCGGTGCCGACATCGCCGCGCACGGCATCGATGGCCCGTACACCGTCGTCGGGGTGACGATCGTCCCTGCGTCGCAGCCCGCGACATACGTCAGTTACCCAGGTTTCTATGTAACCCAGCCCTACAGCGCAAGCACGTTCGGGGGATCGGCATCCGCGACCAGCACTCCCGGTGCACCAACGGCGACGGCCACGAGCACAGCGGCGCCCCCGACGAGTACGAGCACGCCGCTACCGCCAACCGTGACGAGTACCGACACGCCTGTGCCACCGACGGCGACGGCGACAACGATGCCGACGAGCACGTCCACCGGCACAGCCACGCCAACAAATACGACACCGCCGACGCCCACATCAACGGCGACGAGGACTGCCACGCCGTCACCGACTATGACGGCGACATCGACAGCCACCCCGACGCTCATCGTGACCGCGACGCGGACACCCGCGCCGACCATGACGGCGACACCACCGACATTGCCTACGGCGACGATGACCGCGACGCGCATACCGACGGCAACGGCAACGGCGACCGCGACACCATTCACGGTCGATGACAGCGTGCAGGGGACAGGCGCGAACCAATTCGCGTACACGGGCGCGGGCTGGCGCCACTGTAGCGCCGCGTCGAGCCCCAGTTGCTCCGCCTTCGGCCTCTCCGGCCTGTATGGCGGCACCATCAGCGCCGACGACACGGCCAGCGATAGCATGAGCATCACCTTCGTCGGAACCGGCATCAAGCTCTACAGTTCGACGGCGAAGGTTGGCGGTATCGGGGCGGTGTTCATCGACAACGTCCGGCAAGTGCGAGGGGCGAACTTCTACTCCGCCTCGATCCAAAGCGGCCAGCTCGTATGGAGTGTGGCGGGCCTGCCACGCGGGAGCCATACCTTCAAGCTGCAAGTCAGCGGGACGAAGGACGCGGCCAGCAGCGCCTATGCCATCGGCGTCGATGACGTCGTCATCACGCCATAGCGCGGCTAATCGGCTGATTGGGCCGCTATGTGATGAACCACGCGACGCAGAGGCGCGGAGGACAACACCGCAAGGCCCGGCGCGGGAATACATTCCCGCGCCGGGCCTTGGCATTCGGTGAACGCTGCCACTTGTCCCATTGCAGTGCGACCGCCGGCGCGTGTATGTTATCCGTGATGAGGTTATGGTTGCGCCCGCATCCCGTTACGTGCGACGTGCCGGGGCTTGAGGTGGACCTGTGATGTGGAGAAAGGCGGATGGTGAGATGCGCCTGTGGATGTGGGCTGTCATCATCGGCGGCGTCATCGCGGTCGCCATCGTGTGGCAGGTCGCGGCGATCTCCAGCCCACGTTACGACAGGGAAGGGTTGCCGACGGGGCCAGTGGGCGTGGCCTACGTGACGCATGCGCCGGAGTAGCAGCGTCTGAGGGCGGAGAATACGATGGTTTTGAAAAGAGTGTGCGTTCCTCGTTCCCAGTTCTACACTGCACCGCAACGCAATCCCACGATTTGTCTACCAAGATAGACAATACTCTTTGGGTATGACTTGGCCAGCAACCGCACGGCAGTGACCGGGCCGCACCAATGTCGGCATGGGTTACGCCGCCGCCGACCGCCTTGCCGGCATCACCGACACCACGCCCATCACTACCTGGAGCTACGTCTACAGCCGCGACAAGGCTGGCGAAATCGTCGGGGCGACTGACCCGCTCGACGGCCAGGCGCACCGCTACAGCTACGACAAGCTCGCGGGCCTGACCGCCGATAGCCAGGGCAGCAGCGGCGGCATCACCAATACCGTGGCGTGGGCCAATGACGCCGCGCGCGAGGTCACGCAGCGCATCGACCCGTCGGGGCCATACACCAGCACCCTCACCTACGACAACGCCCACGAGCTCACCGGCATGACCACGCTCTCGGGGACGACGACAACCCACAACCTGTCCTTCGCGTACAACAAG
>JAABVA010001821.1_pt1 | contig 22093 bp, 21 predicted proteins | sample 5560331 | NCBI WGS metagenome assembly JAABVA01 (sample SAMN12812661, study PRJNA571458) | rock metagenome | isolation source: Antarctica rocks | place: Antarctica: Victoria Land, Mt New Zealand sud | collected 2016-01-07
CACTACAAGACGCCGCTGCGCGGTGTCCGCGCTTCAACTTTGTGGGCCACGAACGCCCCTTTACCGCACTTTGTTGCAGTCGCCATGCCCAAAGTGGAACAGGCGGATGCGCTTCACGCAATCGACCACTAAGCAACGTACTAACGATGCATAAATGCAAGCAACAGACACGCACGAGCCTCGCAGGAGGGTACGACTGCACCCAGCGCCCCCTCTATGAAGGCCGTTGCCCTGGCCGTTAAAGGGGCTACGCGGCTCCGAACCGCTCGGCGCGCGATGGCGGCCGCCAACTAGGCGGTTTGCAGGGGCATCCCACGCTGTCATGGTAGGCCGAGTCCTTCAGCAAACACGGCTGAGGGGGGGCTTTTGTAGGGCTGGTACTTTCAGTGCGCCACGCTGGCGGCTCTGGCGGCGCCGCGTTGTCACTTCTGAGCCCCAGGCGCTCAAGGAGCGCAACCAGTGAGCGCACCGGCAGCAGACGGTACAAGTTGCTCTTGCCCAGCCCGCGCCGCTTGATGCCCACCAGGCCCATCTTGGCGAGCCAGTGCGCCCAGCGGATCACCGAGCGCGTCGAGGAGGCCGTCGCGGCCGCCAGCGTCTCCTGTGAGGCGAAGGTCTCCCCGTCGTGCTGGTAGCTGAACAGCGCCAGCAACAGGAGTTTCGGGCCACGCGGCAAGCGGGCACAGCGCAGCACGTCATGGCCGAAGGCGGTCCAGTTGCCCTTCTTCAAGTCGGGCATGTAGGGCGTATAGCTCATGAGCGCACCACCTTGTCTACGTCACCCTCGCCCATCTGGTACACGCTCACACGACCCATGCGCGCATCGCGGGCCACGTCGGCGGCGTGCGCGGGGCACACCCACGCGCCGCTGATGAAGCGCCAGCCCTCGCGGCGTAAGGCGGCTATAAAGTCCGCTTTGCTCCCGTCGAAGGGATACTCCCCACCGCTCCCACACGACTCACGGCGATCGTTGTAGCCGCCGATGTAGCCGCAGGAAACGGTGTAGGACATAGGGCGCCCGATGGCGGCGAGCGCCACCGCGCGCTGCTCTGTGGCACTCATACTCGCACCCCCTCATGGAGAGAGCACAGCCGCCAGTAACGGTACTCCGCCAACTCCACCGGCGTGGCCCCCGCGAAGGTGTACGGGTGGGACCGCGCGCGTCGCGCCATGCTCCCCAACGAGGAGCCGGCGAGCATGGCGCGCGCGCGCGTTAGTGTCGCGGCGAGCGCGGCGTCGTGGCCCATCGTCGCGGCGACCCGCGCACGGCTGTTTAGGACCGTGGTGTGATCCGTGCGCCCTAGGGCCTGCGCGGCGGCGTGGTTAGTGAGCTTGCCGTCCTCGACGAGCAGGTAGGCGCACACATGGCGCGCCTGGGAAACGTCAGACTGTCGGCCCCTGCCGAGGATCGCGTCGGGCGTGACCGCGCCGGCCGCCTCCGGGTGCTCCTCGCTATAGGCCCGCGCCACGGCGGCGATGACTTTTTGTGCCCCCGACCCATCGGCCGGGACGGCGGCACTTTGACAGGCACGCGCGACGTTGCTATGCTCTGTAATGAGCATAGGGGTGTTTTCGAGCATAAAGCCCTCCTACTCCGCTCAAAACCCGGTTTGGGAGCTGGTAACTCCTTCGGGCGGCGAGCTTCGTTTGGTGGCTCTGGTGAGTGCTTCTGAGGGCGGTTACACCAGCGCCGGTTCTATTAAAAATGGTTGGCGGTAAGGGGCTCATCGGCTAATAGCCGGTGGGCCTCTTATTTTATGGCTGCTACAGCCACGCTTTTGTGTTAAATGGCGGACTCCTTCATGGTGGGTAGTGTAGCCCACGCCTGCCGCCGCCGCAATGTTGCTGTACAATTCGTTTCAATCCTAACCCGGCACGCTAGCCGGGTGCAACCGGCGCGTTCCTGATACTCGATCTTTCGTTAGCACTGCTAGTGTCTCTGCAGAATGGCGTATCAGCGTGCCCGCGCCTCGGCGTCTGCGGCTGCCCGTGCCACCGCCTCGGCCTCGCGGATCGCTGCCACTGGCGCTTCACCGCGCCGCACTGCCATGATCGTCCGTCGATAGGGCCGGGACATGACCCAGCCCGCTCCCATGCCTGTTAACACCAGGGCGATCCAGCCCAACATCGTGTCCCCCCATATGAGATAGGCCACCAGTCCGGCGAGCAGGGCTAGGAACACTGCGCCCGTCCGTCGTTGGGTCAACTCTAACGCGCGGGCCACCTGGCGCCACGCGTCGTGCCCCTCCCACGCTTGCGCCCATACCACCAACGGAGGGCATAGGATCAGTAGCGTCGCCCACACGCGCAGGGCCGCTAGCTGCCACCAACTCTCGCGCTCCTCAGCCTGTGTGACCTGATTGACCTCGCTCATGGCAATCTCCCCAACAGCGGTACTTTGCCCTTAGCCCAGCCCCATGCGCTGCCCACCGGGCCAGACAGTTCATCGAGCACACCGCCGCCGCCGGCGATGCCCAGCGTCACGCCCTTACGTACCGCCGCCGGCACCGCGTTCGTTACCAGCATCATCACAATGCCCACGCCCAGGGCCAGCAGCGGATTAACAGCTACCTTGGGGTCCGGGTTGATTCCCCCCGCCTTGGCGAGTGAACCGATGGCCTTACCCTCGATGCTGAAAACGAACAGCCATGCCACCACCCACAGCGACACGGAGAGCATCGAGCGCAGCCACCAGAGCGCCAATGGCCGTGTCTGCGGCGTCGCCCCCGTTGCCACGCACAGCGCACCAAGCAACCATAGGAACATCTTGTAGACCCACGAGGAGAGGACCCCAAGCGTGAGCAACACGAGCTGCGCTGTCAACAGCAGCAGCAGCACGAGCGACGCGATGGCACCCATACCCCAGTTCGCCTCCTCTTGGAGCGACGGCCCCCGGTACGTCGTCCATGCCCCGAGGGCGTCGCCGAAGTCCTTGAGCCCACTTGTGCCGAGGCCGCCACCTGCGCCGCCTGTCCACTCCCATAATCCATGCTCGATTGGTTTGAGCGCACCTGCGATGCCTAGCAGCAAGGCCAACTCCACGATCAGCAGCGTCCAATGCTGTGCCTGGTGCGCCCCGTCCGCGTCGGCCTTCATCGTCACGGCCTCCGCGAGCAGGCGCATCCCGATCAAGACGCTAAGTAAGCCCGCGCCCCAAATCAGAATCGGCTTGGATAGGTCAAAGATGCCCCCGAAGGCGTTGCCAGTGAAGTCGATCACCGTGGTAGTGACGCCTATGATGGCCTGTACGAGCGACGCTTGCCCCGCTTTGGTCACACCCTGCCACCAGCCAGCCAGGCCCTCGGTCGATTTTGCCCACAGGTCCCCGAACTCGACGCACCCCGTATGCGCCGCCAGGAAGCAATACTCACCCGGCTTGCTGCCCGATCCTAGCGAGATGATAGGGGGGGACGGTACTCGTTTGAGGGTAAACGTTCCTTGTGCGATCGGACTGCCATCGGTTGCTCCGAGGAACACGCGCTTGTATACCAGGACGAAATACGTGCCCTTATCGCTCACCGGCAACTGGGGGTTGTCGCGATAGGCACCGTGAGTGTCCGTCGTTCCCTGGTCGAGGATTACCCCGCTTGCCCCGCTTTTATCCATGGTTAGGTAGACAGCAATATCTTCCTTCGGGGCCAGTCCTTCGACTGTCACCGCAACGTGAGGCCCGGTGGCATTGTCGGTAGCTGTGTCAACCGGCAACTCGAACGGGTTAGGTGCTACAGCGACTGAACCGCCTTGCGGCGTCTGCGTCGCCGTGGGCGCGAACGTGCTCGTCGCTGTGGCGGTCGGCGTGTCTGTCGGTTGCCGCGTCTGCGTCGCCGTCGGTGTGTCTGTGGGCTTTGGCCCTGCCGCCCGCGCGCACGCTGGCCCAGCGATCCCGGCTGTGAGCAGAAGCGCGATGAGCACGCCCAGCGCCGCCACGACGATCCGCCGCGCCGTCCCCTCCCTGTGTCTGCTCTTGTTCATGCGGCTGGCTCCCCTTTCTTGCCCGCGCTCGCGGTCCGTGTACCTATCGGCGCGACCGTAGCGGCTTTCGTCGCGGTCGCCACGGCCGCTTTCGCCGCCGCCGCCACCGAGCCCAGCCGCGCGATGTCGCGCGCCCGCTGGTCCTTCTGTGCCCCGTAACTACCGAGTGTGTACGCCAACTCGGGCACGAGCTTGACGTGGACCACCGCGTACTCTGGCGCCGCATCGGGCGGGCGCACCAGGTACACGAACTCGGCGCGGTCCTCGGTGCGCCGCAGGTCCGGCGCGCGGTCGGCCAGGTGGGGCGGGAACTTCAGCCGGTCCACCAGCGCCGATCGGTCGCTCTGCGTGCAGCCTACGAAGTAGATTTTGATCGCCGTCATGACCTTGCGGGTCTCGGGGTCGTTTGCCAGGTCCTCGATCATGTGCGTGCAGATAACCACGCGCGTCCGCTCATGCCGCGTGCGGCGCCCCCGGCCCTGGAACCACGGCCCACTCTGCTTGATCGTCAGATAGCCCTCGTCGAGCGCCGTGGTGGCGGCGGTACCCGCCTCCTCGGCCAACGCCGTGCGCAGGTCGGCCGTCGTCGTCGCCACCGCCGCCGAGAGCGCCGCCGCCGGCCCCTCGCGCGTGGCGAAGCGCGCTGTGTTGAGCAGCAGCCCCGGCGCGTCGAGCTTGACGGTGGTCTTGTAGTCCATCAGCGTGGCGAAGCTGCCCCGCCCGTAGTACGGCCGCAGGCGCCGGTAGAGCTTGCGGCACGCCTGCGCCTCGCCGGCGTCGCCGATCGCGCGCAAGTGCCGCTCCTGGCGCCGCAGCCATGTCGCCAGGTAGCGCAGGCGCGGCGTGCCGTCCCAGCCGCGCGCCGCGCGCCGCGCTGCCTCCCCGTAGACCCCGCGCAGCCCCTCTTCGAGGATCGCGTCGTCACCTGACGCCGCCAGGTCATAGCCGAAGATGAGTTGGAAATTGTCCAGCATGATCAGGATGGGGTCCTCACGCGATGCGCCGGCGATCTCTAGCAGGTTGATCGACACGCCTGGCGCCAGCAACTCCACCTCGACGCCATTGTGACCGCGCATCAGGTCGCGGAACGAGGCCACCGGGTCGAGCACCGTCACCCATTCGCCCCGCCGCAGCGTGGCGTCGAGCAGCAGCCCCAGGATGTAACTCTTGCCCATGCCCTGATCGGCCAGGATCGCCACCACGTCGGTCGCGGCCAGTCCCCAGTCGAAGAAGGCGAGTTGTCCGCCGCGCTCGGTGCGCCCCAGCAGGATGCCCGTCGCCGGGCCGGGGTTCTCCTTGACGAAGGGGAACAGCGCCGACGCCGTGCGCCGTGTCGCCGGTAGCGGGCGGTACGGCCCCAGGCAGAGCGGCAGCGTGGCCCGCGCCAGCGGCACTTGCGCGGGCGCTCCGCGCCCCACCGTGAAGCCCAGCCCGCCCAGCGCCCCCGCCGCGACATCGACGGCCAGCGCCAGCGCCGCTACGTCCGGCGCCTCGACGGTGATAGCCAGCCCCACGTCCACAATCGAGGTACGCCCATCACGCACCTCCGCGTAGATGCGCTCGATCTCTTTAGCGTCAGCCTGCAACGCGACATCGCCGTGCTCCTGGGTGATCATCACCAGGCCGTCGCGCGCCGACGCTCGCGCCAGCGCCCGCCGCTTGTTGAGGTCCGAGGAGCGCATACGATCAGCCTGTCCCTCTAACCACGCCAATGCCTTCTGCGGGTCACGCGGCCGTATGGTGATCGCCAGCGTCGAGGCCACCGGCAGCAGGGGCAGGCCCAACAAGTCATCGAACGACACCTGGGCCGGCCAATCCCGCGCGTAGATCGTGGTCCGCATCACTTCATCGACGCGCACGTACCCGTCGCGTGGTGTGAGGCGCGCGGGCGGCGCCAACAGCGCCGTCACGGCCGCCTGCCCCAGCGGGCGCGCGGTCGGCCCCGCCGCCTCCAAGACGCGCGCGATGTCCTCGCAACGATTGGAGAGCGCGGCCGGGTCGTCGCCCTCCATGATCAGCAGGTAGCGCCCGCTGGCCGCGTACGTGTGCTTCATCTCGGCGTCGAGCCAGCGGCGCCGGCCGCGCCGGATCGCGTCGTGGAGGGTCCCCGGTGCCGCCTCGGCCCGGTCGAGCCCTCGTGCCACGCCCCGCGCATCGGTCGGTGTGTTGTCCACCCACAGTTCCACACGGTAGCCCGGCCGCACGTCGCGCAGGATCTCGGCTAGGCGTCCCCGCGCCGCCTCACGCTGTGCGATGCTCTTGCCGCGCAGGATGGTGGGCGTCACGTCGAGGTAGGCGCGGTAGCGTCTGTCGCCCTTCTCCAGGACGCGCGCCAAGCCGTCCGCCGACACCTCGACGGGCGGGTAGACCTGCCTCGGGTCGGACGTATCGCGCCACACGCGCACGGGCACGGCCGCCGTCCGCGTCGTGCGCGGGATCGACACCCGCCGGCGATCCACCCGGACGGGTGTGCGCAACGCCCGCCAACGGGAGCCCCACCGCTGCCGGCGCACCGGCTCCTCGTTGTCGCGGTAGAGCCGCACGCCATAGCGCGCGGTCCACCACAGGGCGATCTCGGGGACGACGAGCCACGGTAGGGCCGCGAGCGCGCCGCCGCCCGTCATGAGCGCGTCGGTCGCCGCTCCCCACAGGCCCCAGGCGACGAGCCACACGGCGCAGGCGCCCAGCCCGGCGCAGGCGATTAACGTCTGCACCGGGTTCCACTTGAGCCCCAAGTGGATCAGCGGGCGGTCGGGGCGCCGGAGCACCTGCTCAGGCGCGATCCTGTCGTCGGCCGTCATCTCCATGTCTCTCTTCCCTCCTCTCGCCTGTCACCTGTCGCCTCACCCCACGCCGTTACGGCGACGGGTTGCCATTAGTCGCCGGCGCGTTGATGCTCGGTGTGGGAACGTTGGCCGGGGCCTTCGCGGTCTGCAACAGCGTGATCACCGAGCCGCCCGCGATGGCGAGGCAGAGCAGCGCCCCCGCGCCGTTGGTCACAATGCCCTTCGTGGCGAGGCCCGTATTCGTGTCTAGGCGCGTCGCGTGGGGGACGGCCTTGATGAGGCACACGACGGCCCCGACGACGGCCGCGATGCCGAGAGCCGCCAGGGCGTCATTGGTCGGCTGGGTGGTCCAATCGAACGCGCCGACGACGACCTGAAGTGTCGCCATAAGCGCCAGAACTGGTGCAAACATTGTCGTCTCTCCCCTGTCTTTCTCGTGTCTCGTTGGTCTCTCGTGTTCGTCTTTACCTGTCGCTGTGCCCCTACGGTGGCACCGTCCGCGCCGCCTGTTTCACCTCCCTGTTTCACCCCACGCACCGGCGGTGCCCGCGCCGCCCGTTCCACGCTCCCCACGCGTGACATAGACGCCCTGAGCCGTGTTCCAGGCGTGAAACAGGGCACGGAGCGGAGCTGAAACACCCCTTGACACAGGCATAGAGTACCTGTTGAAACAGGGCGTGGAACACCCCTTGACACAGGGGCGCTCATAGCCCTAGCTCCTTCATCCTGCGGTACACCTTAGACGGCGACTGCCCGAGATGGCCGGCGATCTGGCGGTGCGTCAGGCCCGTCACACGCAGCGCCCTAATGGCCTCGTCCAGGGCGCCACCTCCCTCCGTGCCGGTAGCCGCCACGCCGGCGTCGGTGTCGGCGGTATCGCCCTCATTCCGCGCGAAATAGTCGCCAATGGCGTCGGCATGGTCGATCCCCGCCGGCGTGGCGCTCTCGGCCGTCGCGATGGACTCGCGCGCCGCCTTGGTGGCCCGCCACTCATTGAGGGACACCGGCGCGACCGGGTCGTTCGGCGCGGCCTCTACGGTCTCTATGAGTGGCGCGGTGTCGTGTGCCCCCTCCGGCTCCTCCGGCTCTTCCGGCACGGCGCTCGGGGCGGGTTGCCCCTTGGCAGCCGTCGCGGGCTCCGGGACCTCGATGGGCTCCAATTCCACGGCCTGCACGTCGATCTCTCCCGGTTCCAACTCCGCTGTGTCCATCGCGTCCCCCGCTGCGGCAACCGTCGTCGCGGGGAGGTGCTGCTGCTGTCGAAGCTGCCGCGCCAGCGCCAGCGCCTTGGTGAGCCGGCGCTTGCCGAGCCGCACGCGCAGTTTCATGAGCGGGTCGCGCTGCCAGAAGCGGGTCGTGACGATGATGGGGGCCGCGGCCTCCTGGCTGATGATCGCCGTGCCCTTACGGGGCAGGTGGAGGCGCGTGGTCAGGCTGGCCTCGATGCGGGGCCAGTCCCCCGCGTACATGACCTTGATATCGCTCACGCCTTGCGACGCCACCGCCACCCCGATGTTGAGGTAGCGCACGGCGCTGATGAAGTCGTCGAACGCCTTGACGGGCGACATATTGGCGAACTCGTCGGCGAGGATGCGGACCCGCCGTTTCAGGGGGAGCCCGTTGGAGGCGCGGGTGAACTCGTTGAACATCATGGGAAAGATCGTCGTGAAGAAGGGCCGGGACGCCTTGCGCTTGCCCATGGCGATGGGCACGTACACGATGGTCGGCACGGCCAGGAAGGCGGCGGTGTCCCAGTCGTTGCCGTCCATCGACGCGGCCACGTTGGGGTTGAGCAGCACGCGCGTCGCGTCCCGCGCGCCGTCCATCGCCGTGATTCCCTTGGCCTTTTCCTTGATCCCGGCCACGTCCAAGCACGCGGTGCCGTCCTCATCGTCCGCGACGAAGCGCGCCACATCGGCGAGGGACACCCGCGCCCCGTCGTCCCCGGCCTCTGTGCGCAAGTGCGTGGCAACGGCCGTCAGCACGCGCTTGGTCGGCTGGCCTATCGTGGGATGGTCGACCCCGATCACCCCGATCACCCAGGCGTCGATCAGGGCCTCGACCTCCTCGGCGTCGGCGCAGAGCCCGAGCACGTTGAGGCGCATCGAACCAACGCTGAACGGGTCGTAGACCCACACGCGCCAGCCCGCCCGCTCCATGACGGCTATCGTCGTGTTGGTCAGTTCGGCGTCGGGTTTGGGGTCCATGAGGACCATGGACGCGCGCAGCCGTTTGGGCAGCTTGATCTCGCTGAACGTCCAGGGCACAAGCTGCGTCTTGCTCTTGCCCGATCCGGGCGAGCCGCTGACCATGACGTGGGCGCACTGCGTTTCGTGGTTGATCGTGACCAGGTGCTCCCGGCGCCCGATCTTGACGGTGCCCACTGGCCAGCCGTTCGACGTGAGCCAACCGCCCTCTTTCATCTCTTGCAGTGACATGGCTCCTTTCGCGGTCCGCGTTGGCGCCGGCGCGGATGGCTGCTTCACGTCGCGGAGAGCGGATGCTAGCCCCGCTAGCCCGACGGCGCCACGCGGCAGTGCTAGCAGCGTCGAGAGCGCGACGGTGCCCGCCGCGCCCGCAAGCCTCCCGGCGCCACCCTCGGACGGCTGGCGCGGCGCGGCACCCGATCCTTGATAGGCGGGCTGAGGGTACGGGTAGGGCATCGGATAGCCCATGGGTCCGGCTGGGACTGGGGCTGGCTGTCCAGCAGCCCGTCGCGCCGCACGTCGTCGGTGACGTGCCCGCCACCGCAGCAACAGGAACAACGTCAGCAGGACGCCCTCAAAGAGATGAACATCACGCACGTAGGAGCGCGCGCGCGGCCCCAACAGGCGATGGGCGCGCGCGTCGGAGAGCGCGCCCCACTGGCCGGCGCTCATGGGCGTGTTCATGATCAAGCGCGTTAGGCCGTCAGTCGTCAGCCCATGGCGCGTGCAGACGGCAACGTTGTACGCGCCCCATCCGAGCCAGTGGTCATGCGCGGCCAGGGCCAGCCGCGCGTAGACAAGGATCTGAGACCCCGCCCGGAGTGCGTCCGATAGAAACGGTAGTGTACTCATGGCAGTCCTCGTTGGGTAGAGTGGATTGGCACGTAATTACATCCTACGGCTATCATGGGGGGACAACCCATCACTAACCCATCATTTCGTGTGTAGAGGTATCCGTAACCGCCACGCGGAGGATAGACTGGATGCATCCGCTACGAGAGGCGCGCGAACGACGCAATCTGTCGCAACAAGCACTGGCCGATTTGTGCGAGCTGGGGCTCGCCACCATTGAGCGCGCGGAACGTGGACGCACATTGCGCCCGGACACCCGCCACCGTCTGAGTGCGTTCTTTGGACGGTCGGCGCGTGAGCTGGGTCTGATGGGCGACGGACAGAGGGGAGAGGCGGCCGATGCCGAGGCGGAGGGGGACACGGGCTTGAAGCGGCGCGACCTCTTCCACGCCGCGCTCGGCGTCGCGGGCGCGGCGCTCGTCGCGCCCACCGCATCGGGGCTCCTCCTCGACGCGCTGGATCGTCCGTCCATCGACAGCGCCATCCTGCCGTCACTCGACGCCATGACACAATCCTATTGGCAACTCCGCGCCCACGTCGCGACGCCCGACCTGCGTCCGGGGGTCGACGCGCACCTCAACACGTTGAGGCGGCTGCTCACCGGGTACGGCATGGCCCCTTCCGTGCGGGCGCGGCTGTGCGCGCTCACCGGCGAGGTGGCGCAGATCGCGGGGGCCATCGCCTACGATGACGACGCGCCGGCCGACGCGCTGGCCGCGTATCGCGCGGCGATCCAGGCCGCGCACGAGTCGGGCGACGTGGCCGTGCATGTAGCCGCGTTGGGGCGGCTGACGCTGCTCTGCAATCATTTGCGCGATCATCGCGGCGCCCGTGCGTCCATCACGGAAGCGGTGCTGCGCGCCGGAACGCGCGTGAATCCGACGATCCGCGCGTGGCTCGCGGTGGTAGAGGCCGAAACGTGCGCCCACCTCCGAGATGTGCGCGGACACCACCAGGCGAGTGAGCGGGCCGCGACACTCGCAGGGCAGGTCGACCCGGATGAGTACGCCTATTGGTGCGGGTTCGATAGCGCCCGTCTGACGAGCTATCAGGGGACGAGCCTCGTCTACCTGCGTCGGCCGGGCGACGCGATCCCGGTGTTGCGGCAGGCGTTGGCGCTCACGGACCCGCGCGCCGTGCGCCGCCGCGCGACCATCGGTGTCGCGCTCGCAACGGCCCACGTCCAACGGCGCGAATACGATGCGGCGGCGGCAGTCGTGCCCACGGCGCGCGCGTGGGCAGAGCAGGCCCAGTCGCGCGTCAATCTCCAGGACCTCAATCTCCTGGGCGCGCGCCTCGCCTTGGTGGGGGAATGTAGATAGCGGATGAACGTGTATCTGATTGCCTGCGGCGCGCCGCCCGCCGCTCACCTTGCCGAGTTGATCGCCCTCCTGCGCACCACTTGGCCGGCCTGGCAGGTCTATATCATCGCAACCCCGCAAGCAATGCAGTTCATCGACCGGCCGCAGCTCGAACAGCTCTCCGGTTCGCCGATCCGCAGCGAGTACAAAACCCCAGGGACGCCCGATGCCTTCCCCAAACCGGATCAGATTGTCGTTGTCCCCCTGAGCTTCAATACGCTTAACAAGTGGGCGCTCGGGATCGCCGACACGCTGGCCGCCGGCATCCTCTGTGAAGCCCTCGGTGCCAACACGCCGACTATCGCGGTCCCCTGCTTCAAGCGGGCGCTGTACCAACACCCGGCCGTGCCGGGCCACCTGCGCACGCTCACTGATGCGGGCGTGCGGGTCCTGCATGAACTTGATCGCTACCCCTCGCCCGCTGTCGTCCCTTGGGCCACGATTGTCGCGGCCCTCGGCGCGGCGAGCGATGTCGCGGGTGCCGGGGCGTCGCCGTGGCCGTCGTGTCCAATAGTGGTTCAAGGTCAGCTCTCCTAACTGACAACGGCGCTGCCGCCGGGCCTGATAAGACGTACTCGGTAACTCGTCGTCGTCGCGCCATAGCCGGTAATCCAGGCGGGTCATCGCTAGAGTGCTGTTAGCGTATAAGCATACGATAACACTTAGAACGGGTGTCCGTCTCGGACTCGCCGCTCCCATCGTTGTGCCCCTTCCCCGTATGCTATGCGTAGATAAGCGCATTTCCAGCCTTGTCTGTTCATGGTAGCACGTCAAAGACTAATTTAGCTTACATTTGCTTATTTTAGCTTACTTAGCGCACAATGAAGGGGTGTTGATGCCTAGACAAAAAGGAGAGGGGCGTATGACGTGGCGCGCGGCTTTGAGTCTGCCGCCCGAGGCGGGGGCGCAGTTGGAGCAGATCGGCAAGGAGATGGGCGTCGCGCCTGCGGTCGCGGCGCGCATCCTCCTGCTGGAGAAGTTGCGCGAGCGGACAGTGCAGGATCGGCAGGCCCATGGGCCGAAGGGGTACGACTGGTCGGGGGACCTGCCGCGTGTGCAGGGGCTCCCGTCGGCGTCGGAGCACGTCCCGGAAACGGAGGCGGAAACGAGGGTGGGGCAATGAGCGCGGACCCTGCCGCCGATCACGGCGCCGAGCCCCTCGACCTGTTCGACGGGCTCTACCTGCGTGGCGAGGCGCGGGTCGACCCGGAAGATGAGGCGTCGCGGCTTTACGGCGCGGGGTGGGGCTTATGACGCGGGTACGTCGGCGGCTGCGGCGAGCGATGCTGTGCTATTGGGTCGACCCGCGCACGCGCGCGTTTCCCTGCCAGTATGCCGATGGGTCCTATGCGCTGCCCTGGGTCTATCGTCGGCGCGCACATTAATGGGAGGGGCTGAACATGGCCGACCTGGGTGAGCATCTGCGCGGCGCGTTCGAGCGCGAGGCGGGCACGGTGGAACTGACGCCGGCGGCGATCCGAGGTGTGGTTCAGCAGCTCGGGGGCGGCGAGGGGCGGCGCCAGGTCGCGGAAGGCAACAAGCACCTGGCCGGCCAGCTCGGCGTCAGTGTCAGGACGGTGCAGCGGTGGCAGAAAGAGGGCGGGGAGGCGCGCAACGTGGGGCGCTCGACGCCGGGGCTGCGGATCAGCGTGCAGGGGATCGCCAACGAGCAGAACCTACAGGCCACGATCCAGCGGCTACGGCCGCGGATACAGGAGCGAGGGCTGACCGTGGCGGCGGCGCGCGTGTTAGTGCAGGCGTACAATGAAAGCCGATCCCGGCCGCGCAACATCGGTGATCAACACATCGACGGCGCGAACGAGGGGCTCATCAATGCCCTCGACGCGCTCCAGGACGGCGACACGGCGGCAGCCGGGGAGGCGTTCGGGTCCGCGTGGCTTGAAACGTACGGCATGACTGTGGAGGCGGAAGTGACCGACGTACAAAGCGGGTTTGCGCTCATGCTGTAGGAGAGGGAGGGGCACGCGATGACACGCGAGGAAGCGGAGGCGCGGGCGCGGGAAAAAGGGCCGGGATACGGGCCGTGTAGGTGCAACCGGTTAGGCGGCTGGTTCGTGCGCAACATGCAAGAGGATGCGCTAGGGCAGCGGCGACGCAAGGGGACCCAAGGTGACAACGTCAACGGGCGTACGCGCCTGCCGCCCCTGACGCCGATTCCCAAGGGCATGCGCTACTGCCACGGCTGCGCGGACGCCCGCCCTATTGAGGACTTTGGGTGGTACCAAAAGCGTGGTGAGAAACCGTATCGGCTCTCCCTCTGCCTCGCCTGCGATAATGAGCGGAAGCGCCTCGCTAAGAAGCGCCGCCGCGCCGCTGCGCGCGCACAATCCACCGAGCAGTCGTGACGCAGTTCCTGTGGCGACGATGGGGCGTAGCAGGGCGCGGCAGGTGAGCCCGTTTGGAGCTGCTGGGGCGCGATGCTTGTGTTTCACCTGTAGCCACTGGTCTCAGCCTTATAATATCTTTAATAGTAAGTCTAATGTTACATCCTGATGTGCTTTCAAACGCCTCATCGGCTGACTTTTTTGTAGCGTGAGCGGGAATGACGAGGCCGACATCATAATTGAGGAAGGATGAGGCGCATGGACAATCGTGCCATTCGCAATGTCATTCGTATAGGAATAGTAGGAGTTTTCGCTGCTACTGGCGCTGTTCTAGGCAACCTCGTGGCTACTATGGTGCCACCATCGCTAGTTAAGACCTACCCATTACCCATCATATTCAGTTTTATCGCCTTTAGTATCGCAGCGGCTTGGATGGCAAAGGACAAGGGCGTAATTCCCCAACAGCAGCCCTCGTCGCCAACTAGGGTACAGCCTATGGACGGCATGACGTTGCCACCGTGGCCAACGCTAGCGCCCACAGTGGCGCGTAGGCCTGGATGGTACCGGACATTTACCCGCATCGCAACCTTGGTCATCGTCATTGTATGGGCTACAAAATTGGTGTCTCATTTATTGCCGATATCCCACTCGCCGGTTCCTATGGTGGGGCCATTCCCGCCCCGACCAAGTGATTCTGAGGCGCTTAACTTGTGGAACTACGCGCGCGCGCATGCGCTACATAACCGACCGGGTGACTTCAGCGCATCAAACGCGCCAATCTCCAATTCCACCGACGGCCCATCTTCATCGCCAGGTTGCCTCTTAACTGGGGATCTGTGGTCTGGATACGCTGCATGCACATCAGATAACACACAAATCCAGCAATTCAGTGGTGCGTTTGCCCGCTGGGCTGTCCTCCCAGCGCCACCGGACCCGCAGGATCGCGAACTCGCCCCCCAAATCGTAGTGGGCGGAAGTCAGGGCATTGTCGAAGCTGGCACGGTCTCTTGGCGCCGTGGTCAGCCGTCGGTCTCCATTTACCTTTGGTCGTGGGGGGATTGGCCAAACAGTCCGTCTTACTGCCTAGCTAAATGCCCACGGCTTCAGCCTGGTGACGACGTGTTTGTTGCTCTATACAACATTGATGACAAGACCACGGCCTTCTTGTGGGAGAACCTAACGACCGGCGAGTACATGTATAAGACCGCACCCACGCCGTATCGCGATCCGTCCTCAGCCGCAGCGTGGGTAGGAACACCCAGTCCCCCAAGCACCTATTGGAAGTACGGGACTGTAAGTTTTCAAGGGGCAACCCTATATGGCGTTGGTGGTGATGGAACGGTCATCTCTCACCCGCTTGGGTGGTACACTGTCCAGAAATCCACTGCTCCCGACCCAAACGGCGAGTGCATCGGCGCTCTCAATGGGGGATCGTACCAGGTCTCAGGCGGCGAGACTTGTTAAAACTGCGGCGAAAGCCAACTCATAAGGCCATGGCGTTATCACCGTGGCAGCGAAGGGAAGTGCAGCGGGCTCACTCGACCCACGGGAGCTGGCCGAAGGGGTGTTAGGAGATGTGTCGGAACACCCAGCGCGCGAGGTGCCCCGCGAGGGAACGGGGTGGAGGGGTGGAGGATTAGAGGACATGGCGAACTGTGTGGCGTCGTCGTCGGCGGCGTGAAGCTGTGGCAGCAGGTGAAGGATGCATACCCGCGCGCCGAGGCTATCGTGCGCGAGCGGCCCCCGGCCGGCGCGAAGGACTGGAACAACGCGCTACAGGCCGAGCGGGAGCAGTATGGGCAGGCGACGCTCGACCGCATGCCCAGGGCCGACCGCACGCAGGGGACGAGGCTGGTTGGAAAAGAAGGCCGCGACACGCGGGCCGACGAGCGCCGATAAGACCGGATGCACGTTGTGGCATATCAAGTGCCTCTACGGGCTTGTGGGGCGCTCCTACGCCACGCACAGGTAGCTTGTCTGGTCCGTGGCGATCACAACCTATAATCCTAGCGGTGCTGCTGCTACGATTGATAGCTTGGTATCATGTAGATCATATCTTTATGAAAGCGAGAGTGTAATGTCGAGCTACGAGCTATGTAGAGGCGAGCTTGCTAATCTAATAAATACTAAAGATGCTACGCCAGGGCAACGTAATGAAGCTACGACACGTCTTCATCTAATTGATCGCATACTCTTCGATTGTTTAGGATGGTCTCGGGATGATGCCATTTTAGAAGAATCTCAGGGACAAGAGTATGCCGATTACACGCTACTACTGGGTCCTTCTCGCAAGCGTGTCCTAATAGTTGAAGCTAAAAAGGAGGGAAACTATTTTGAGCTTCCCGCAGGTAATAATCGCATCGAGTACTCGCTACCAGTACTTATGCGAGACTATCCAAACCTTAAATCTGCTCTCGAGCAGGCTGCTGGCTATTGTCAATCCCGTGGTGTCCCTTTTGGAGCAGTAAGCAACGGACGGCAGATCGTTGCATTTGTTGCGACACGCAATGATGGGCAACCTCCACTTGAAGGAAAAGCTCTAGTCTTTCCCTCATTATTTTCTATGCTTGAGCACTTCCTCGATCTTTGGCAAGCGCTGTCTAGGCCGGGAGTGGAGGGAGATCACCTGCGGCTTCGACTCGCGGGTGGCATAACACCTGATCTTCCGCCCAAGTTATCTACTAGTATTTGGGGGTATCCTGGCTCAAAGAACCGTAATCCTTTCCAAGCTGATCTTCAAAACCTCAGCGACCTAATTATCGAGGATTTTACGCGCTCTCCTGAGTTAGAAACCGTCTTCCTTGAGGAGTGTTATTGCAAGAGCGGCGCTCTTTCACAATATTCACTAGAGGGTCGGCTTTAACATAATCTACGCATCGTTCACCGCTGTACATCGCTTCGTTCCGACCCTTTACTTGACGATAACGGCGGTCACACTCGCCTCAGATGCGCGATTACCAACCTGCGGAGCAGTTCAATCGGCGATGCACCGCTGTTCAACGACTGTCTCGGTTGCCGGATAGGCGCCGGCAAGCCATTTCGACGCGCCGAACGCCCCATAAAGGGCAGAATATTATGTTAAAGCCGACCCTCTTCACTAACAAGTAAAGCTATTCTGCAGGCGAGGTATGCTGCACTCTTTGGCTCAGACACACCGGGTCCTACAACCGTGCCTGCTGTTAGCAAAAAAGGTGTCTCACCAGAATTACTGGCAGAAAGTTTGAGTCGACGCCCCATTCTTCTAATTGGTGATGTTGGGGTTGGGAAGACAACGTTTACCCGTAACTTAACAAAAGTTGAAGCAGCATTACTATTTGATGATGTTATTACCTTATATATTGATTTAGGATCACAAGCAACGCTTACCAGGGATTTGCGAGAGTTTATGCCTGAGGAGATAGTGAGACAATTAAGAGAAGACTATGACGTAGATGTTAACGATCGCAACTTCGTGCGTGGGGTATATGACCTTGACCTCGATCGTTTTGGTAAGAGCATTTACGCTGACTTACGTGATATAGACCCGGCCGCTTTCAAAATGCAAGAGATTAACTTTTTGCTACAAAAAGTGAGTAGCAAAGAGGAACATCTCAAAAACGCATTACACCATATTTCTAAAGGGCGTAGAAAGCAAATCGTTATATTTATCGATAACGCGGATCAAAGAGACGATGAAACTCAGCAGCAAGCCTTCCTTGCATCACAAGAGATGGCCCAAAGGTGGCCAGCAACAGTATTTGTAGCTCTACGCCCGGAAACTTTTCATCGCTCTATGAGGAGTGGAGCTCTTAGTGGTTATCATCCTAAAGCTTTTACTATTGCCCCGCCTCGCATAGATGAGGCAATTGAAAAAAGGCTTCTCTTTGCTATAAAGCTTTGCAATGGGGAAATCCCAATACCAACATTGTCATTCACTCGTGTCAACTTGACTACTCTTCAAACACTGATTAATGTTTTTATTTATTCTCTCGCTCATAATCCTGATCTCCCTGAATTTTTGGACAATATATCTGGTGGGAATGTTCGTTCAGCACTTGATTTGGTAAAAGGGTTCTTTGGCAGTGGGCACGTTGATACGCAAAAAATCTTTGACATCTACCAAAATGAGGGCGATTATCAAATACCCTTGCACGAATTTTTGAGAGCAATTATCTACGGGGACGCCATATATTATGACCCTAGTAGATCTCCCGTTGTTAATTTGTTTGACATCTCAAGCGCGGACCCTAGAGAACATTTTCTTCTCCCTTTATTAATAGGCTTCTTAGTCTCTCCAGACAGCCCGCCGGTGGATGGATTTGTTGAAACGGCGCAGGTGTTTGAGCGGTTACAAACACTTGGTTTCACGCCCAAGCAAATTGAGGCTGTCGTTGTTCGGGCCTGCAAAACTAAGCTTACTGAAGCTACGGCTCGTCAATCGCCCGAGGTTGGAGGAACTATGCCGCATTCCTTGCGTGCAACCCCTGCTGCCCTCTATCACAATAATCGTTTGTGTCATCAGTTTACATATATGGACGCGATGGTAATAGACACGCCAATACTTGATGCTGGCGTGCGAGCATCCATTACTGACTCGAGTTATCTAGCCTCCCGTCTTGAAAGGGCGGACCAATTCCGTGACTACCTTGATAATCAGTGGCTTACCTTAAAAGATTTTGCGGTTGCGTTTGACTGGAGCGTGGCGTCTAACAAGCTAAAACGAGAGGTACAACGTATTCGAACGAGAACAACACGAAACGAGAGTAGGTAGTAGAGGTAGGAATAGCGATAGCTTCACTCTTCCCATCCCTACTACACTACTCTATATGAACGCCTGTACGGCCGCGAGGGCGCGAGAGAGAGGCAAAACGAGAGGGGAGGCCCGGTTGCCCGGTGCCGCCCCTCGCGGGTGCTGTGGCCGCTCTAGTGCTCAACGTCCGGGCCGAACGGCTCGGACCCGTCCTCCAATGACGTGGGAACCTCCGCAGCGACGAGCGCCGCACCCCCCATCTCGCCGTCCGTCGAGGTGGCGGCCGCGTCAGCGACATCACCCGTGCCGCAGGCGTTATGGTCGTGCTCCGGTTGGGCCGCCTGGCTCTCGACCGGCGCGGGCGACGGCAACTCCAACGACGGCGGTGGCGTAAGCGGGCCGTCCTCCTGCTACGGGCCGAGCGGGAGCACCCAACTCTCGCAGCTCTCCCCCTCGCGCTGGCATGCGGTGCTCGACCTAAGGCTCGGCGTAGTAGCGGTGCCAGTGTAGCGCCTCACGGCCCTATGAGCGTGCCACGGCTCCTTATGTGCCCTCTGCGTCACTTTCCCGCGTCGCGCCATGGGCATGAGTCGGGGACATAGGGTGGCTGGTGTGGCGAGCGGATTGACCATGATATATGATTGTGGGAGGATATACATATGAGCGCCACATCTATTCTCCCACACGACCCCATCGCACCGTGGGCTGAGGTTGTCCCGCACGCGCCCCCGGCGACGGTGGACGACTTGCTGTACCTGCCGGATGATGGGTGGCAATACGAGGTTGTACAGGGGGTACTGGTCCGCATGGCGGGAAGTGGGCAACGCGCGACGGCCCTTGCAGCAAAACTCCTCGCGCGTCTCTTCGTCCATGTTGAGGCGCGCGGCCTTGGCGTCGTCACCGGGGCCGATGGGGTCTACAAGTTCCCCGGTGCCGAGACCGGGCTTCTGCCCGACGTTGGTTTCTACCACCAAGCTCGCCAATCCTTGATTAAAGACCCGACCAAACCTATTCCCTTTGCCCCCGACTTCGCTATCGAAGTGGCCTCCCCCTCGCAGGGTAGCCCTGAGATGACGGACAAAGCCCTGACATACATCAGTAACGGGACGGGCGAGGTCTGGATATTTTGGCCCGAGTCGCGGCAAGTAGACGTGTGGCGGTCTCGGAACGCGGGGGACGCCGGCGACTACGTAAGCTATCAACCGCGTCCGCTGCCGCTGATCGCTATAGACGACGTATCCCCTGATCTTAGGGACGTTTTCACGCGCCGCGACGAGTACACGTACAATCCGCCTGTTAACCATCATCCATCCGGCGACATGTCCGGCGTGTTGGGTGTGGGCAACGGGCTGGGCATCTATACGATCCGCTCAAGCGTTGTCGAGGGCTTTACCCTGTCCCTTGACGATCTCTTTCCCCTTTCCCCCAACTCCTTCATGCCCTAACGTCCCACCCCCTTCTTTTCCAACCAGTCACCCCGCTTGCCCTCGTATCGTTATAGTGGTATGCTGCTTTAGCGTTAAGACGTTGTAGCGCCTTAATGTCAAGACGTTGTAGCGTTTTAACGTTATAATGTCGTAGTAAGGGGGTGCCGTGCGGTCCATTAGTGTGCTCAACTTCAAGGGTGGCGTGGGTAAATCGACGCTCGCAACCAATCTCGGGCACGCGCTCGCCCGGCGCGGCGTCCCGGTGCTCATCATCGACTGTGACCTGCAAGCGAACGCGAGCACGCTCCTCCCCGAGCCGACGACCCCGACGCTGACCGACGTGCTCATGGGCCGAGCCGCCTTGCCGGAGGCAATCCGCCAGGCGCGCGAGGACCTATGGGTCGTGCCGGCCGATAAGAACCTCGACCAGGCGGCAAAGCACGTCGCATCCGAGGGGATGCGCGGATACTACCGGCTACGCAAGGGGCTAGAGCAGGCGCGTGACTTCGACGTGATCCTCTTCGATCACTCGCCAAGCTACAGCGCCGTGACGGAGGCCGCGCTTCTCGCAAGCGACGAAATGCTTGTCCCGTGTGAGCTGGCGGCCTTTGCCATCGAGGGGTTACTACAGATGTTCGACAAGCTAGAGGATACGTTGGTCGAGCACACCTTGACGCTTTCCGGTATCGTTCCCTTCAAGCTGGATCGGCGGATCAAGATGCACCTCTCGTATCTGGACGACCTCCGCGACACGTTCGGGGAAAAGGTCTTGCCGGCGATCCGCACGGATAGCGCTGTGGGCCGCGCTCAGTCGCGTCACCAAACGGTGTTTGAGTACGACGACGCGAGCAAGGCGGCCGAGGACTTCCGCCTCGTGGCGACGGCCGTTGTCGGGGAAAGGATGGGGGCCGCTGTATGAGCAAGGCGACGGAGTTTGAGAGCCCCTTAAAGCGGGCCGCAACGCGCGGGGAGATAGGCGCGCGGCGCGCGAGCGCGGGGCAGGACGCCGCTCCGGTCGCGCGCAAAGACGTTATAACGTTACAGCGTCAGGACGCTATAGGTGCCGAGGCGGCGGACGACAAGGGGGAGATGAAGCGCCAAACCGTGTACTTACCCAAGAGCCTCGCGGCGTGGCTCAAAATCCATGCGGCGACGAGGGACGAGGACATGAGCGGCATCATCACGCGTCTGGTCGAGCAGTATCGCGCCGAGCAGGGGTAGCGGAGCGCAACCAGATCGAGCGTTGTCACGGCATGGCCTCCGCGACGCGGCATGCTTGCTGGTGTCTCTCCATGAGCAGGCGCATATCGCTCGGGAGATGGTGGTCCCATCCGCGCCCGGTCGCGGCATCTAGGTCCAGCCGCGCGACATGCCACCCGCTGTCCTGGAAGAAGCGATCGCGCTGGGCGTTCGCCTCGATCCGGCCCTGGCGGTACCGGCCCTGTTCCGGTTCCCTTCGTTCCGTTCATGTAGGGTAGGGTAACACAGGAGAGGGAGGTACAGGCCGATGCTGACGAAGGACGGAGCGCCGTCGATCGGTGTGCTCGACGTGGACGGTCTGCACCTGCCGGGCGGCACCGTGGCACCCATCACAGGCCGGATCGGGCACGTCGGGCATCTATACGCCGGCGCGCGGCGGCACGGCCTGACGCAACTTTGGCTGACGGACGCCTGGGTTCGTGCGGCCGGCCTGCCCGCCTCCCTCGACGCACAGGGGCCAGGACCATTCCGCGAGCTGCACCACGCGTTCATCGGCGAGGGCCTGGCCGACCTGTTCGCGTTCCCCGAGGGCCTGGCGCCGTGGGTCGATCTCCGACGCAAGGGCGAGGCGGGCGCGGGCCTCTCCCTCGTGTTTCCAATCTACGACGAGCACGCCGTGTGGTCCCATGATAACGGGGAGCGCGCGGCCGATGGTGCGACGCTGCTGACAGGGCTGCTGGCCTACGCCGGCGCCGTGGGCGCGGCGTACTACCGCTCGCCGGGGCGTACCGGCCTCGACCTGGTGGAGGCGTTGGGCAAGCGCGGGGCCGGTTCCCGACGTGAGTTCGCGGAAAGCTGGCCGGGGGCGGCGATGCAGGCCGATACAGTGACGGAGTTGAGTTACGTGCGTCCGCTCACGCCAGCCGAGCAGGGGCGGGCATGGCTCCACTCCTACGACAAGAACGCCCAATGGTTGAGCGCGGCGGGTGTCGTGGAGTTGGGGCTGTCGGGGATCGAGGAGCGGCGGGATGCGGCCGGCGCCGTGGCGTTCGATAAGCGGCTACCGGGCTATTGGTTGGCGCGGATTGACGGCGGGGATGAGCGATGGTACTGCACGCCGACGCTCACGCTCGCGCACGAGCGCGGCCAGGCTGTGGACATCTCTCACGCCTACGTCTGGACGGAGCACAGCCGGGCATTGGAGTCGTGGTATG
>JAABVA010001822.1_pt1 | contig 22088 bp, 18 predicted proteins | sample 5560331 | NCBI WGS metagenome assembly JAABVA01 (sample SAMN12812661, study PRJNA571458) | rock metagenome | isolation source: Antarctica rocks | place: Antarctica: Victoria Land, Mt New Zealand sud | collected 2016-01-07
TGACGAACGCGGCCTACGAGACGACACCATCCCGGGCGGTTTGAGACTGGAACGGTGGGCGCTTTGAGATCGGAACGGCGGGCGGTTTCAGATCGGTATACCCGGGCGGTTTCATCGGAATACGCACCACAGAGCGGCGGCGCCACATGCGGAAGTATGCGGAGGGCAAGCTGCGGCTGCGCGCAACCAACCTGATCATGTTCCTGGAGATGGCGGACGGCGTGGACGACGAGACCTGGGAGTGGCACCGTGCCCGCGGAGACTTCTCGGAGTGGGTCGCGAGCAGCATCAAAGATGCGGACCTGGCGGCGGAGCTGCACGCGCTGGAGGAGGGCGCAGCCGATCCCGCGGGAGCACGCAAGGCCATCAGCGACGCCATCGAGCGGCGCTATACCCAGCCAGCCTCAGCACTCTGGCCTGTCTCGACTCCTACTAACGCACTCCAGCGTTGGTAGGGATTCCAGACGAGGTATTCGCGGCTCTGCGCCTGCAGCGGAGCCATCTTCGTCACGACCAGCAAGTGCCGGAATGGGCCGGATGAGCGCAGCCGGCGAAAATGGCCAAATGGCACTCCCGTATAGACATCCTTTGGGCCGCGCCTCCGAAGGCCGGGTTCACCTGATCCGGATATAGATCGGCGCGAGGAGCGCAGGCGCCCACCAACTCTACTACCGGGCCAGTCACGGGAAGCGGGGCCGTTCGGCACGCACAGGTTCTCCCCATGAGGCGTCGTCGTGGAATGCAGCTCAGGCCAGGAACATCCCGGTCTTTCTGCAGCGCACGTTTCTATCGGCTCGGGTCGGTGATGAAGCGTAAGGTTTGGACGCCGCCAAGCCTGCTACAAACCACCATCGGACGCTTTATTCCAGCGTGAGTGACGCCGAACCGTAACCGGATCGTCACGGGCGCGCAGCATGTTGCGCGGTAGGAAGCGCGTCATGACGTTTGTCCTGGCCCAGGTTTCCGATACCCACTTGGGTGCCGGCACGCAGCTGTTCCGCGCTAACTTCGACCGGGTTGTCACCGCGTTGCAAGGGCTGCGTCCGGATGTGCTGGTCCATACCGGCGATGCCTCCCTAGACGGGGCGGACCGGGAGGCGGACCTGGCGTTTGCAGCCGCCGCCCATGCACGGCTGCCTGGCCCGGTGCTGTGCGTGCCGGGCAACCACGATGTGGGCGACCACCCAGAGCGTGCGCCGCGGCAGCCCGTGGATGATGCGCGGCTGGACCGCTTTCGCCGTCACCTGGGCCGGGACCGCTGGATGCTGGACCGGGACGGCTGGCGGCTGCTGGGCCTGAATAGCCAGGTCATGGGCGCGCACCCGGAGGCGGAGGCGCAGGCCACGATGATCGCTGGCGCGCTGGACACCCTAGGGGACCGCCGGCTGGCCGTGTTCATCCACAAACCCTTCTTCGCTGCCGAGCCGGACGAAGCATTATTCGACTACTGGTCCGTCCCGCCCTTTGCGCGCAGCCCGCTGAGTCCCGTGATGGCGCACCCAGCGCTGCGTTTGGTCGCGTCCGGCCATCTGCACCTGCACCGGGAGGTCACGCGCGGGCGGGTGCGCTATGCCTGGGCACCCTCCGTCGCCTTCATCGTGGACCCTTCGGAGCAGGACGGCCTACCGGGGGCGCGGCCCTGCGGCTTCCTGGTGCATGAATTCGGCGACGATGGCGTGGACACCAGCCTTGTCGTCCCGGACGGGATGGAGCGGCCCTGCATCCACGAGGTCCGCGCCGAGGCCTATCCGGGATGACGGCCCCGGCGGCGGACGGCATCACCATCGAGGGGGTGGAGAAGCGTTTCGGCGCCACTCCAGTGCTGCGCGGCGTGTCCGCCACGCTCGCGCCGGGCGAGTTCCTGTCCCTGGTCGGCCCGTCCGGTTGCGGCAAGACCACGCTGCTCCGCATCCTGGCGGGGCTGGAGGCGGCGGATGCCGGCACCGTCTCCATGGGTGGGCGCGACGTGACGCGGCTGCGCCCTGCGGACCGGGACGTGGCGATGGTGTTCCAGAACTACGCGCTGTATCCGCACCTCACCGCCGGGCAGAACATGGCGGTGCCGCTGGCGATGCGCCGGCTCTCAGTGCTGGAGCGGCTGCCGCTTGTGGGGCGGCTGGTGCCGGGCCAGGCGGGACGGCGGCGGGCGATCGTGGCGGATGTGCGGGCGGCTGCAGAGACGCTGCGGATCGGGCACCTGCTGGACCGGCGACCGGCGCAGCTCTCGGGCGGCCAGCGGCAGCGCGTGGCGCTGGGCCGCGCCCTGGTGCGCCGCCCGGCAGCCTTCCTCATGGACGAGCCGCTGAGCAACCTGGATGCCGAGCTGCGCGCCCAGACCCGCAAGGAGATTGTGGAACTTCACCGCCGCGCCGGGGTGACGACGGTCTATGTGACGCATGACCAAGTCGAGGCCATGACGATGTCCGACCGCGTGGCACTCATGCTGGACGGCCGCATCCTTCAACTCGGCACGCCGCGGGCAATGTATGACGACCCCCGTGACCTGCGCGTGGCGGCGTTCCTGGGCAGCCCGCGCATCAACACGCTTGCGGCGATGACGAGGCCAGACGGCGTGACGTTGGCGGGGGAGCTGCTGCCGGTGCAGGCCGCGGCACCGCCGGGCACGCCGGTGACGCTGGGGCTGCGGGCGGAGCTGCTGCGCCTGGCCCCGTCCGGCCTGCCAGTTCTGCTGGAGCACGTCGAGTTCCTGGGCGCGGAGGTGCTGGTCCATGCCCGCACCCGGTCCGGGGAGGGGCTGGTCGCGCGCATGACGGTGGAGGCCGCCGGGCGGGTGCAGGCCGGGGACGGCGCGCACCTGGCGGTGGACTGGCCCGGGGCGCTGCTGTTTGGGGCTGACGGGACCCGGTTGTCGATGCGCCGGGCGGTGGCCCATGTCTAATGCCGTTTCGGGCGCCGCATCGGGCCTGCGGCATCCCACCCCACCGAGTTTGTCACCCTTGGGCACTCTGCGCCGGGCGGTGCTGGACAGCCTGGCGGGCTGGCTCCTGGCTGGGCCGTCCGTGCTGGCGCTGACGGTGCTGCTGCTGCTGCCCACGGCCGCGCTGCTGCTGGCGTCGCTGACCGACTTCGAGTTGGGCGGCCCGCCGCTGCGCTGGGTCGGGCTGGACAACTATGCCGAGCTGCTGCGCGACCCGGCCTTCCGCGGGGCGCTGCGGAACACCCTGGTCTATGTCGGCGCCGTGCTGCCGCTGTCCGTCGCGCTCGGGCTGGGGCTGGCGCTGCTGGTGGAGGGTGGCACGCGCGGGCGGATGCTGTTCCGCGCCGTGTTTTTCCTGCCCGTGGTGTCGCTGCTGGTAGCAATGGCGACAGCCTGGGAGTACCTGCTGCACCCCACCATCGGCCCGGTGAACCGGCTGCTGGGGCTGTTTGGAGTGGCGCCGGTCAACTGGCTCGGCTCGTCGGAGTGGGTGCTGACCTCGCTTTGCATGATCGGTGTGTGGGAGAACCTGGGCTACGTCGTCGTGCTGTTCATGGCCGGGCTGACGGCGATCCCGCCGGACCTGCGGGCGGCGGCGGAGACGGACGGGGCAGCGCGGGCCTGGGACCGGTTCTGGCTGGTGACGTGGCCGCTGCTGGGGCCGACGACCCTGTTCGTCGTAACCATCACCGCCATACGCTGCCTGCGGGTGTTCGATACAGTGGCCGCACTGACACGGGGCGGGCCGAACAAGGCCAGCGAGGTGCTGCTGCACCTGATGTACCAGGAGGGGTTCACCTACTTCCGCATCGGCTACTCCGCCGCTATCACCGCCGTGTTCCTGGCCGTCGTGCTGGGCCTGGTGCTGCTGCAGACGCGGGTGCTGGAGCGGCGGGTGCATTACGGATGAAACGCTCACTTGGCGCCGACATGCCGCGCCTGCTGCTGCTGACGCTTGCGGCGCTGATCGTGCTGTCGCCCTACCTTTTCATGCTGTCCGCATCGGTGAAGCCCGGCGGCGAGATCTTCCAGTCCTCCCTGCAACTGTGGCCGCAGCGGTTCCATGGCTGGGAGAACTACCGCAAGGCGCTGACGGCCGTGCCGCTGCTGCGTTTCCTACTGAACGGTGCGCTGGTTTGTGCCGTGGTGCTGGTGCTGCAACTGCTGTTCGCCGTGCCCTGCGCCTACGCGCTGGCCAAGCTGCGCTGGCGCGGGCGGGACCTGGTGTTCGCGCTGGTCATGTTGGGGCTGCTGATCCCGGCCCATGTGCCGGCGCTGCCGCTGTATGTGGCATTCGCCAAGCTCGGCTTGCTGGACAGCTACGCCGCGTTGGCGGCGCCGTTCGCGGTGTCGGTGTTCGCCATCTTCCTGTTCCGACAGGCCTTCAAGTCCATGCCGGACGAGCTGATCCAGGCTGCCCGGCTGGACGGCATGTCCGAGCTTGGCATCGTCTGGCGCGTCGTCCTGCCCAACGCCTGGCCGACCGCGACGGCGTTCGCGACCTTCAGCATCGTCGCGCACTGGAATGACCTGTTCTGGCCGCTTATCGTCGTGCAGACGCAGACCATGGCCACCCCAGCGCTCGGCGTCCTGTTCTTCCGGGCGGAGGAGGGCGGCAACGACACAGGGGCGCTCATGGCGGCCTGCGTGATCACCACGGCGCCCATGGTCGCCGCGTTCCTGCTGGCCCAGCGCCGCTTTATCCAGGGCGTCGCGACAGCGGGCCTCAAGGGCTGACCCAACATACGGAGCATACGATGCAACGCCGGACCCTGCTTGCCGCCGCGCTCGCCACGCCGTTCCTGCGCCGGGCTGCCTATGCAGCGACGGAGCTGGTCGTCCACTTCCCCATGCCGGCATTCTTCAAGGACGTTATGGACCAAATGGCGGCGGAGTTCACCCGCACGAACCCTGATGTGACCGTGCGCTTTCCGGCGCCGTCCCCGACCTATGAGGACGGGTTGCAGCAGGTGATCCGCCAGGCGGCCACCGGCGGGCTGCCGGATGTCAGCTTCCAGGGTCTGAACCGGCTGCGCTTCCTGGCGGAGCGCAACATCCTCGTGGACCTAAAGCCGTTTCTGGACAAGGCGGGAGACCCAGCGGCGGCCGGTTGGACTCCGGGCATCCTGGCGCTGGCGCAGGTGGGCGGCAATCAGGTCGGGCTGACGTTCAGCGCCAGCAACCCGGTGTGCTACTACAATGCCAAACTGGTGCGCCGCGCGGGGGGCGATCCGGAGAACATGCCGCGGGATTGGGACGGCATGCTGAAGCTGTCGGCGGCCATCGCGGCGCTGGGCGATGGGGTCAGCGGCATGTTCTACCGCTGGCCCGGCGACGACTGGATGTTCAGTGCGCTCCTGTACGGTTACGGCGGCAAGATGCTGTCCGACGACGAGAAGACCGTGGCCTTCGGGGAGCAGGGCCTGGCCGCGCTGAAGCTGCTGGACCGCATGGTGAAGGAGGGCAAGATGCCGCCGCTGACGACGGATGCGGCGTTCCAAGCGTTCTATGCCGGCAAGCTCGGCATGATCTTTGGCACCACGGCGTATATTGGGCAGTTCCAGCGCTCCATCGGGCCGGATGTGGAGCTGCGTACGATGCCGATGCCGGTCATCACGCCGGGCGGCAAGCTGCCGACGGGGGGCAACGCGGTGGTCATGCTGACGCGCGACCCGTCCCGGCAGGAGGCCGCCTGGCGCTTCATGCAGCTCGCGGCGGGGCCGGTGGGCCAGACTATCATGGTGCGGGGGACGGGCTACGTGCCCAGCAACGCGCTGACCTTGAACGACGACCGCTACCTCGGCGCGTTCTACCGGGAGAACCCGCTGTTCCGGGCGGCAGTCGGGCAAATCCCGGTCATGCAGCCCTGGTACGCCTTTCCCGGGAGCAACGGCGTGCGGATCACGCAGGCTATCGTGGACAACTTGGCCCGCATCGTCGAGCAGAAGGCGACGCCGGAAGCGGTGCTGGCCGACGTGACGCAGGAAGTGCAGCGGCTGCTGCCACGGGGGTAGGGGGCTGCCTATTTCCGCCCCCGCACTCCGAGTAAGGCCACCGGATGTGGTCGGCGAGGTAGCAAATCGACCTGATCTCGATGTCATGCGGCGCTCAGCAAGTGCAGTCGGGGTTGGTGATGGTTAGTTTTGGCTTGTTGGTGACGCCGGCACCGGCTCCCGTCCTGAGACCTACCTGGCCACCATCCCGCCACGATGCCTTCGCAGGCCGCCCGGTAGATGTGGTCACGTGCAGGCAGAGGAACATCCATTGTTTGCTTCGATACCGGGACATTCTGGTTTATCATAACTTTACCCAGATAGAGTGAGGCGGGTGTGGCCGGATCCATCAAGATCGCCGTTTATTCGAACAGCGACGACGCCCTTGTCGCATGGGCCCCTGATGATTTCATCGCAGACTGCCGTGGGTTCCGGCTCGAGCGGGGCCGCCGTGGCGATCAAGGCGAGCAGATCGACATCGTCGAGAACCGGCTCGGCTTTGCCAAGGACAAGCCGAAGTCTGGCGACCACCGGACCTCTGACGTCTGGCCTTTCCAACGTTTCAATTGGACGGATCATGCCGCCGACGCCGGAAACGAGGTCCGATACCGGGTGACCGCGATGGTGCGCCGCGGTGCGGGCACGCTGACCGCAGATGTCGCGAGCGACTGGAGTCCCTGGGTCAGGCTCACGCCCGATGTTGGCGGCGGCTTCTCCTGCTTCTTCAACCGTGGCCTGATCCTGTCGCAGTTCGTTGCGCGCTACATGCGTGACAAGAACATCAAGGTTGGCAAGCTCAAGTCCGAACTGAAGGCCTCGGCCGATCCCAGCTTTCGGAGGTTCCTGCAAGGTGACCTTGGTGCGAAGCTGTTCGGGATCCTGAGCGAGGTGAGGGCCGGCACGGATGTACTCCACGCTGCTCTGTACGAATTGGATGACGAGTCCCTTGAGACGGCGATAATCGGGCTTGGTTCAAAGCTCAATCTCGTCCTGGCAAATGGGTCCGGCAAAGGCAAGGATGGCAACGCGCAAGCCCGCAAGAGGCTCAACAACGCCGGCATCCCGACGATTGACCGCCTGCTCAAATCCAAGGGCCTGGGCCACAACAAGTTCCTGGTCCGCTCTGATGCCGACGGCCCGAAGGCGGTGTGGACGGGAAGTACGAACTGGAGCACCACCGGGCTGTGTACCCAGATCAACAACGGGCTGCTCATCGAGAATCGGGAGATCGCAGCACATTTCCTACGGCAGTGGGGGCGGCTGCGGGATGCATCGCCGCCCATGCTCGATCCGGCGGGGTTCCCGCCTGCACTGGTGGAGGCCAACGACCAGCCAAAACACTTCGAGGTTGATGGCGCACGGGTGACGGTGTGGTTCACCCGGACGTCCGATGGCGCCGATATGGCGGCGCTCCGTGAGCTGATCGGGTCGGCGCAGGACTCCATCCTGTTTCTGATGTTTACGCCCGGCCCGGATGGGCTGCATACGATTGCAGCCCAGCGGGCGAACGAGAGAACGATGTACGTGCGAGGCGTCGTGAGCAGCTTAGGCGCAACGAAAGCCGATGGTGATAAGAACGTGCTCGATGTTCAACTCGTCAGCAGCGAGCATGCCTTCAAGCCCGACCGCTACTCCGTTGTGCAGCCACAAGGTGAGGGCGCATCGCTCGGTCCCTGGATCAAGGAGGTGACCCGGTCCGACTTCCTGTCACAGGTCGGCCACGCGATCGTTCATTCCAAGATACTGCTGATCGATCTCCTTGGGGAGAGTCCGGTCGTCGTCACCGGTAGCCACAACTTTTCGGGCGCGGCAAGCACGAAGAATGACGAGAACCTGGTAATCGTCCACGGCCACAAGCAGTTAGCGCGCTCCTATGCTGCCCATGTCATGTCGGTCTACCAGCATTATCGCTACCGGTCCTACATCCGGGAGGTCGAAAGCGAGGGAAAGACACCTTGGAGCCAGCTCGACGATGATGACCAGTGGCTCAAGATCGAGCTCAAGACCAAAGCACATGAGATCGCCTTCTGGACCTGAGCAGGCTTATGGCGTCGGTGCAGGGACGCGACTCAAGGGTTTGGTGCCGGGGGCGTGACCAGAGATCATGTAAACCTGTGGGGGTGATTACGCCGTTGTTGCGGTTACTTCGTCGTCGTTCGTGGGTCGGAAGCCGGAATAGCGGCTACGGAAGGCGTCCTCGAACGTGTCGTTCGGCACGGCAGTGCGCACGTCAAGGAAGGGCTGCACCGTGGTCCTGTTCCAACGCATTTGCTGCTTCTTGTTCATACGCTTTGCCACGATCTCGTTGACCGCACTCTCCACAAAAGCGGTCGAGATCGACTCGCCGCGTCGGCGCCGGGCAGCGTAGTGCACCCTGGTTCCGCTCGAGGTAGCCCAGCAACTCACTGACGTGCCGCTCGAGATGCCCGATCCCTGCCACGTCGCGCACATGCTTGCGTCGCGCCCAGCGGCACAGGGCCGCGAGCTTGCGCTGGCATCCCGGCCAGCGACCGTGCCACAAGCGCCATTTCGCACGCTCCAGTCCGCGAACCGCCTCGTCGGACAGGGGCGTGTTGGGGGAGCCAGCGCCAAGGCCGCGGGCCGCCTGCAGCGCGTGCTCGAAGCGCACCGTGGGGTTGCCACCAATCGAGCACGACTGTGGACTTCGGCAACGCCTCGTGCTGGAGCCGCCACAGCCATCGCTCTTGCGATCCGTTTGCGAAGCAGCGATCGGCGGAGCCGATCGAGGGCGTAGCCGTTGCACAGCACCGCCGCCGGCGTGTCCGCCTGCACGCCAGCCGCGGCGAGCGCGTGCCTGAGCGCATCGGATGCCATCGTGGGGCCATTGCACGCGAATGCGAAGCGGGACTGGAGCCTATGAGCGTCGATCACCTTGCCCGCTACCACCTCGAAATGGCGCTCGTCCTACCAGTGCCGACTGCGGACGTAGCCGCCATCCAGCCCAACCACGACCGGTTCGGCTCGCTTTGCGCCCTCTGCTGCGCCGTCTTGGTGACCTGCGGCTGCACAACGGCTCCGTCGACCCGCAACGTCCTGTTCCGCACCGTGCCGGCATTCTGCGCCCCGCTGATCGGAAGCAGCTCCGACAGCAACCCTGCGACCTGGCCGAAGGGCGCCAGCGCCGCATACCGGGCCGTCACGTCGGCTAGTTGAGGCGCCACAGTCGCCGCCTCGAGGTCGAGCGTTGCGAAGCTCTTTGCCGCTCCCGAACCCTGGCAACAGGGACAGACAAGCAGGCGCCGAACTCGGACCGGCACGTCGCCGAACACAGAGCGGAACGTCGCAGGATAATAACAATTGCTGGCCAGCCCGCATCCACACAACGCGCACAAGCGACGACGCTCGCCCACCACGGCTACCTGCGCCAGAACCATCTCTGCCTGGAGCGCCCAGCTTCACTCGTCACACCAGCTTCGCCACCAGCTCACCTTCTCCCCGTGAGCCCAAGACCTACCCAACCAGCAACAAACCCCCAAAGGTTTGCATGCTCCCTTGCCCATACGTCAACAGCCCTTGGGCGAAGCGATGAGCCGGTTTTCGGCGAAGTGTGTATGACACCGGCGAGCGATAACGGCGTCATCCAAAGGTCACTGTCAATCGTCCTGCCTCCTGAGTAGCTGTCCGCGCTCCCGCCGCCTTGTGGAGCTGCCATGCCAATCCGATACTCCAATCCCGGCCATACCATCGGGCGCCGCTCGCTGCTGCAGCTCGGCGCCGGCCTGTCGCTGCCGCGGCTCGTCGTCGCGCAAGGCGATGCGCGTCCGGTCATCACCATCGCCGTGCAGCGCATCGCCAACAGCAGCACGCTCAACGGGCTGCGCGAACAGTCCAATGTCGGCGAGCGCATCAGCCTCATGATCAGCGAGCGGCTGATCGACCTAGACTACCGCGGCGATCTCGCGCCGGTCCCCGCCCTGGCGCAGTCGTGGCGTCGGATCGATGACCGGACGATCGAGCTGAAGCTCCGCGCCGGGGTCAAGTTCCACAACGGCGAGACGATGACGGCCGAGGACGTCGCCTTCAGCTTCGGGCCGCAGCACATGTTCGGCGATACTCGTCCAGTCGTGAACGGCCAGACCCTCCCCGTCGCCTATAGCGGCCTGATCGGCCAGTCCTCGAAGCAATTGCCGGCTGAGATCTCGCCCGTCGCCCGCCGCCTGTGGCCGGCGCTCGATCGCGTGGAGGTGGTCGACAAGCTGACGGTGCGCTTCATCAACGCAACGCCCGACGTCACCTTGGAAGGTCGGTTCACGGGTCTCGGCAGTGAGATCGTGTCGCGCGCCGGCTACGAGGCGGCCGCCACATGGCTCGACTACGCGCGCCGGCCGATCGGCACCGGCCCCTACAAGGTCCGGGAGTTCCGGCCCGATACGATGTTGGTGCTCGACGCCCATGACGAATACTGGGGTGGCCGCCCGCCGGTCCGCCAACTGCGCTTGGTCGAGGTGCCGGAGGTCAGCTCGCGCATCAACGGGCTGCTCTCGGGCGAATACCAGTTCGCCTGCGACATCCCTCCGGACCAGATCGCGAGCATCGAAGCCAGTGCCGGTTTCGAGGTCGTCGGCGGCACCATCCTCAATCACCGGCTGACGAGCTTCGACAAGCACCACCCGACCTTGCGCGACCCGCGCGTCCGGCTGGCGATGGCGCACGCGATCGATCGTCAGGCGATCATCGCCGGGCTGTGGTCGGGGCGGACCGTCGTCCCCGCCGGGCTGCAATGGCCCTTCTTCGGTCCCATGCTGGTCAAGAGCTGGACCGTGCCGGAGTTCGACCTGGCGCGCTCGCGCGAGTTGGTCAAGCAGGCCGGCTACAAGGGCGACCCGATCCCGTATCGGCTGCTCAACAACTACTACACCAACCAGGTGCCGACATCGCAGGTGCTGGTCGAAATGTGGCATCAGGCCGGCCTGAACGTCACTATCGAGATGAAGGAGAACTGGACGCAGATCCGCGACCGCTCGGCCCCGCGCGCGGTGCGAGACTGGTCTGCGGGCGCCACGTTCAACGACCCGGTAGGCTCGCTGGTCGCGCAGTTCGGGCCGAACGGCGCGGCCCAGCAGGCGGGCGAGTACGAGAACGAGGAGCTGAGCCGCCTCAGCGTCGCGCTCGAGACCGGCACCGACCCTGCCGAACGCAAACGCGTGTTCGCGCGAATGCTGGTGATCGCCGAGCGCGAGGACCCCGCCTATACCGTGCTGCACCAGAACGCGAACTTCACCGCCAAGCACAAGGGCATAAGCTGGCGCGCGTCGCCGTCGTTCGCCATGGACTTTCGACCCGGCAACTTCGCGGCCTGATCTCAGCCGGCGTCGCGCAGTCCGGTTGGGTAGAACCTTCCGTTCTGCCGCACGGCTTCCAGCGTGAAGCCGCGCCCGAGCGCGACGTTGGCAGCGTCCGGCATGGGCTCGGCATGCTCGTTCCACGCCTCAGCCAGCACCCTTCCCTCGGTGCCGTTCCGTGGCAGCCCGAGCAGATGCAGCAGAGTCGGCGCGATATCGCCGAGATCGGCAAACGCATTCACGGTAGCACCGCGCCGGAACGGCCCGCCTTCCATGACCAGCAGCGTCGCCAGCTCCCGCCGGTGCAGGCCGCCATGCATCCCGCCACCGACCGGCACGTCCCCGGCATCATATGGCGCCCAACCGGCCACGCCGTGCCGATCGGGTTGCTCGCTGCCGCGGAACAGCAGCACGAGATCCGGCGAGTGCGCGTGAGCGGAGCCGAGCAGCGCAAGCGGTGCCGCCTCAGGCAGCAGGCCGGGATCGCGCGACAGCAGCGGTCCCGCCCAGTCTTGCTGACCCAGAAAGCCTGCCAGTGCCGGCGCCAGCGCGGAGTCGCGCAGATACAAGCCCGGCGCGGCGCCGCCCGCCACGACGAGGTCGCCCGCTTCGCCGAACCCGTCGGCGACGGCGAACCCTCCCGCAAGCAGCTCCGCGGCGACATCGATCCGCCGGCTGCCGGTGACGTGGCCGTGGTCGGACAGGACGAGAAGGCCGATCTGGCTGGCGTCGGGCTGCCGGTCGCGCCATGTGCGGATACGGCCGACCACGGCGTCGGCGGCGCGCAACGCGTCCTGCGCGCGTTCCGAGCCCACGCCATGGGCGTGGAAGGTGATGTCCGGCTCGGAACACCAGAGCAACGCAACGTCGGGCCGCACCTCGGGCAGCACGAGCTCCGTCATTACATCTGCGGCAAACGCGATGCGCGCCAAGTTCGGCACCCCGGCCCCAGGCGTTTGGCCGAGGGCCGCCCGCACTCGTTCGACCGTCTCTCCCTCGGTCTCGTGGACATTCCAGCGGAAGGCGCCGAGGCGGCCGGCCAGCGGATGGGTCAGCACGGCCGAGCCGCCGGTGCCAGCAGACACGACCGCGAGGCTGCGGCCGGCCGCCGCCAGATGCTCGCCGATGGTGGCGCGCTGCAACGGCGAGCCGCTCTGGCCCAGCAGATTGAGGTCGGCGGGCAGGTTGGTGCGCAGCTTGCGCGCCGGTGTTACGGCGGGGACGAACATGGTGTTCGCCACCAGCCCGTGCGCGCCGGGTCGGCAGCCCGTGACGAACGACGCGGTGGCGACCCGGGTTTCGCTCGGGAACACGCTGCGGGCATTGGCGAATCGAGTCCCGGCGGTGCACAGCGCCACGACATGCGGCATCGTCGCCCGGTCGACCAGGTCGGGTCGCAGCCCGTCGAGCACGACGACGACGAAACGCATGCGGCCCTCGCGGTCAGCCATTTGCGACCAAAGTGTGGCTGGCGAGGTCGAGACCGCCACCCTCGCCGCTCAACGGCGGCCCGCCTGGCGGACCGCCCGCGCGCGTGGGCCGGCTGCGCGATCCCGCCCGTCCGGCGGGAGGTCGGGCGGGCGTTGCGCTGCCGTAAGAGGCGGTATTCGTGCATTTGGCCATGGTCGGAACACCTGTAGGACATGGTGTCAAGTTGCGGCACTCCGCGCAATACGACCTGCTTGGGCTCGCCAGGTATGCAGCGAAGCCGAACCTGTTGCGCACCGTGCCCGCAGGCGGAGACTAACCCTCCCGCCGGCGAGGGTTCGATGGCGGTTTCATGACACGAGCGAGCGGGCCGATTCGGCTACGGACACATCCGCGTCAGTCCGGTTTAGCCACGATCGTTCATCGTCTTGTCATCGGACGGTAAAGAGACTGACCGCGACGGGGTGACACAAGCTGTGCCAATCACCGGTCCGGACATGACGCCAAAGAACATCCTGCTGATCGTTGTCGACCAATGGCGGGCGGACTGCGTGCCCTATCTGGGGTGCAGGCACCTGCATACGCCGAACCTGGACCGGCTCTGTCGAGAAGGCGTCACATTCCGCAATCACGTGACCACCACCGTCCCTTGCGGCCCCGCGCGCGCCAGCCTGCTGACCGGCCAATACGCAATGAACCACCGCTCGGTGCAGAACACGATCCCGCTGGACAGCCGGCACATGACGCTGCCGCAGGCGCTCCGTTGCGCTGGGCACGACCCGGCGCTGATCGGCTACACGACGACCACGCCGGATCCGCGCACCACCGGCCCGCGCGACCCGCGCCTCACCATGCTCGGCGACAACATGGAGGGGTTCCGCCCGGTCGGCGCGTTCGGCCCGGACCATGACGGGTATTTCGGCTGGCTGGCGCAGAAAGGCTACGCGCTGCCCGCCAACCGCGAGGACATTTGGCTGCCGGACCACGAGATCAGCCGAGGCGCCACCACCCATCCTGCCCGCATCCCGGCCGAACTCTCCGACAGCGCCTTTTTCACCGAGTGCGCGCTGACATACCTGAAGGGGCGCAACGGCAAGCCGTTCTTCCTGCACCTCGGCTACTACCGCCCGCATCCGCCCTTCGTCGCTAGCGCGCCGTATCATGCGATGTACCGGGCCGAGGACATGAAGCCTCCGCACCGCGCCGTCACGCCCGCCGCGGAGGCGCGGCAGCACCCGTTGTTACAATGGTATTTGCACCACACGCAGCAATCGAAGTTCTTCCAGGGCGCGGACGGCATGGCGTCCGGCATGGACGAGGCCACCGTGCTGCAGCTCCGCGCCACCTATTACGGCATGATGTCCGAGGTCGACGACCGGCTCGGCGAGGTGTTCGCCTTCCTCGACGAGACCGGTCAGTGGGACGACACGCTGGTCATCTTCACCAGCGACCACGGCGAGCAGCTCGGCGACCACCACCTGCTGGGCAAGGTCGGCTACTTCGACGAGAGCTTCCGCATCCCGTTGGTCATCAAGTCGGACCGCAACCCGCGCGCGGGACAGATCGAAGACGCGTTCACCGAAAGCGTCGATCTGATGCCGACGATCCTGGACTGGCTCGGCACGGACGTGCCGCGCACCTGCGACGGCGCTAGCCTGGTGCCGCTGCTGTCCGGCCCGGCGCCGCGCGGCTGGCGCGACTCGCTGCATTACGAGTACGACTTCCGCGACGTCCATTACTCCCGGCCCGAGCGCGACCTCGGTATCGGCATGGACGAGAGCAGCCTGTGCGTGATCCAGGACGAGGCCTGGAAATACGTGCATTTCGCTGCCCTGCCGCCGCTGCTGTTCGACCTGCGCGCCGACCCGCACCAGATGCGCGACCTGGCCGACGACCCGACACATGCCGAGACCGTCAAGCACTACGCGCAGCGGATGCTGAGCTGGCGCATGCGCCACGCCGACCGGACCCTGACGCATTACCGTTCGACGCCCGCTGGGCTCGAATGCCGCACTTTAACCGATGAGGCCTCCGAATGGACACGACCCGCCGCAGCCTCCTCCTGACCGGCACCGCAGCGGGGCTCGCCCTGCCGCGGTTCGCGATTGGGCAAACCGACCAACGGCCCACGGTGACCATCGCGGTGCAGAAGATCTCCAACAGCAACACGCTGGACGATCTGCGGGAGCAGTCGAACGTGGGCACGCGCATGGCGATCTTTTTCGTCGAGCGGCTGATCGACCTGAACTACCAGGGTGCGCTCGAGCAGCGGCCGGGTCTGGCCACGAGCTGGCGGCGGATCGACGAGCGGACCGTCGAGGCCACGCTGCGGCCGGGCGTGCGGTTCCACAACGGCGACGTCATGACCGCCGAGGACGTGGCCTTCAGCTTCGGCCCGCAACGGATGATGGGCGAGACGCGGCCAACGGTGCAGGGACGGACCCTGCCGCTTACCGGCTCGGTCGTGACGACCGCCCGGGTCAAGGAGCTGCCGAAGGAGGTGCCGCCGGTGGCGCGCCGGCTGTGGCCCGCGCTCGACCGGGTCGAGGTGGTCGACGCGCAGACCGTGCGCTTCGTCAACGCGACCCCGGACGTGACGCTGGAGGGGCGGATGAGCTGCCGCGGCAGCGGGATCGTCAGCCGCCGCGCCTTCGATGAGGCGGGGAGCTGGCTGGACTACGCGCGTGCGCCCTGCGGCACCGGCCCGTACAAGGTGGCCGAGTACAAGCCCGACCAGAGCCTGCTGCTGGTGGCACATGAAGGCTATTGGGGCGGGCGTCCGCCGCTCCGCAGCATTCGGCTGGTGGAGGTGCCGGAGGTGGCAGCGCGGGTGGCCGGGCTGCTGGCGGGCGAATACCAGTTCGCCTGCGACATCCCGCCGGACCAGATCACCGGCATTGAGCGTAGCGGCCAGTTCGAAGTGCAGGGCGCACGAGTGCCGAACCACCGCCTGACCACGTTCGACAGGAACCACGCCCAGCTCCGCGACCCGCGGGTGCGCCTGGCGATGGCGCACGCGATCGACCGGCAGTCGATCGTGGACGCGCTGTGGGCCGGGCGGACCGACATCCCGCGCGGCCTGCAGTGGGACTTCTACGGCGACATGCTGGTGCGGGACTGGACCGTGCCGCAATACGACCTCGCGCGGGCGCGGGAGCTGGTGAAGGCGGCCGGCTACAAGGGCGACCCGATCCCCTACCGCCTGCTGAACAACTACTACATCAACCAGGTGCCGACCGCGCAGGTGTTGGTGGAGATGTGGCAGCAGGCCGGGCTCAACGTGCAGATCGAGATGAAGGAAAACTGGTCGCAGATCTTCGAGCGCACGCCTTCGCGCGCGATCCGCGACTGGTCCAACTCCGCGCCGTTCAACGACCCGGTCAGCAGCCTCGTCAGCCAGCACGGCCCCAACGGCGAGCAGCAGCAATACGGCGAGTACGCCAACGAGGAGCTGAACCGGCTGTGCGTCGAGCTCGAGACCGGAACCGACTGGGCCAAGAGGCGCGAGGTGTTCGCCCGTCTGCTGCAGATTGCCGAGCGCGAGGACCCCGCCTACACCGTCCTGCATCAGAACGCGGTTTTCACCGCCAAGCCGAAGTCGATCAAATGGAAAGTGGCCCCGAGCTTCGCGATGGACTTCCGGGCGGCGAACTGGGGCCAAGCGCCGTCTTGAACCCGCTCGTCGCGATCCGGGGTCTGCGGGTCGCCTTCGACGGGGTGCCGGTCCTGCACGGGATCGACCTGGCGGTGGGACCCGGCGAGAGCTTGGGCCTCGTGGGCGAGAGCGGCTGCGGCAAGTCGGTGACCTGGCTGGCTGCACTCGGGCTGGTGTCCTCGCGGGCAACGGTCTCTGGCAGCGTGCTGATGGGGGGCACCGAGTTGCTCGGCGCGCCGGCGGCCACGCTGGACGAGGTGCGCGGCGGCCGGATCGCGCTGATCCTGCAGGACCCGATGAGCGCGCTCAACCCGGTGCACCGGATCGGCCGCCAGGTCGAGGAAGCCGTGCGGCTGCATCGCGGGCTCTCGGGTGCCCCGGCGCAGGCGGAGGCCTTGCGGCTGCTGGATCAGGTTGGCATCCCCGACGCGCGGCGGCGGTATCACATCTATCCGCACGAGATGTCGGGCGGGCAAAACCAGCGCGTGGCGATCGCGATGGCGCTCGCGGGACGGCCGGAGCTGCTGGTCGCCGACGAACCGACGACGGCGCTCGACGTGACGATCCAGGCGGGAATCCTGGACCTGCTGCGGCGGCTTCAGGCCGAGACGGGCATGGCGCTGGTGCTGATCAGCCACGATCTGGGCGTGGTGGCGGAGACTTGCAGCCGGGTCTGCGTCATGTATGCCGGGCGGATCGTCGAGGAGGCCGGCTCGGCCCCGCTGTTCAAGAAGCCGTTGCACCCCTATTCGATCGGGCTGCTGGCCGCGCTGCCCAGCATGACCGGCCCGCCGCGGCGCCTTGCGGCCATTCCGGGCGGCGTGCCGGAACCCGGGAAGCTGCCGCCGGGCTGCCCCTTCGCGCCACGCTGTGACCGCGCCGTACCCGAATGCGGGCAGGCGGTGCCGCCGCTCTTCGGCCCGCCCGATCACCGGGCTGCCTGTATCCAGGTCGGCGCACCGGCCGCCACGGAGCGCAGGCCGCAATTCGCATGATCCTGGAATTGAACGACGTAGTCCGCGAGTACCGGCAGCGTCGGCACGCGCTGTCGCGCCCCCTGCCGGTGCGGGCGGTCGACGGAGTCAGCCTGGCGCTGGCGCAGGGCCGCACGCTGGGCGTGGTCGGCGAAAGCGGCTGCGGCAAGTCGACGACGGGACGGCTGGCCCTCGGCCTGGAGCGGCCGGACCGCGGCGCGGTGCGGTTCGAGGGAGCGCCGGTCCCGGCGCCGGGCAGCACCTCCTGGCGGCGGATGCGCGCCCGAATGCAGCTGGTCCCGCAGGATCCGCTGGGAGCACTGGACCGCCGGCTGACGGTCGCGGCGCAGGTGCGCGAGCCTCTGGTCATCCACGGTCATCCTGCCGGCCCCGACCGGGTGGAGGCGCTGCTGCGCCAGGTGGGCCTGCCGCCGCAACTCGGGCTGCGCTACCCTCATGCGCTCAGCGGCGGGCAGCGGCAGCGGGCCGTGCTGGCCCGGGCGCTGGCGACCGAGCCGGCCCTGCTGGTGCTGGACGAGCCGGTCAGCGCGCTCGACGTCAGCATCCAGGCTGGAATCGTCAACTTGCTACAGGACATTCAGGCGGCGCGCGGGCTGGCCATGCTGTTCATCAGCCACGACCTGAAAGTCGTGCGCCAGGTTAGCCACCAGGTGGCGGTCATGTATCTCGGCCGCGTGGTGGAGCAGGGCGACCCGGACGCGATCTTCATGCGCCCGGCGCATCCGTATTCGCGGGCGCTGGTCTCGGCGATCCCGACCCCAGGACCGCGTGCCGTCGAGCGGATCGTGCTCGCCGGCGAGCCGCCCAACCCGGCGGCCCGCCCCTCCGGCTGCGCGTTCCATCCGCGGTGCCCGATCGCAATGCCGCGGTGCCGAGTCGAAGACCCGGCACCGCGCACGCTCGGCGACGGCCGCATGGCCGCCTGTCACGCCGTCGGATGATCCGCTTCCTGCTGATCCGGCTCGGGCGCGCCGTGCTGACCATCGCCCTGGTGGTCACGTTCGCCTTCGTCGTCCTGCGCCTGTCCGGCGACCCGGCCATGCTGATCCTGAACGTCGACGCGCCCGCTGAGGCCATCGCCGCCTTCCGCCATGCCTGGGGATTGGACCGGCCGATCTGGGTGCAATACCTGGAGTACATCAGGCACGTCGCCATGGGCGAGTTCGGCCAGTCCATGCGCGATGGCCGGCCGGCCGCGTCCCTGGTCTGGGAGCGAGTGCCGGCCACGCTGGCGCTGACTGTGCCCGCGCTGCTGATCAAGGTCGGCGTCGGCGTCCCGGCGGGCGTGTTCGCTGCGTTGCGGCGCGGCAGTTGGATCGACCGGCTCGTCATGGCGGCCGCGGTAGCCGGGTTCACGGTGCCGAGCTTCGTGCTCGGCCTAATACTGGTGCTGGTGTTCGCGGTGAAACTGGGCTGGCTGCCGTCCGGCGGGCAGGACAGTTGGCTCAGCCCGGTGCTGCCGGTAATCACGTTGGGCGTCGGCGGTGCGGCGATCCTCGCCCGCTTCACCCGCAGCGCGATGATCGAGGTGCTGGGCCAGCCCTACATCCTGATGGCATCGGCCAAGGGCGTGCCGTGGCGCCGGGTGGTGCGCGGGCACGCGCTCCCGAACGCCGCCATCCCGACGGTGACGATCGTGGGCTTCATGGTCGGCAGCCTGCTCGCCGGCGCCGTGGTCGTGGAGAGCGTGTTCTCCTGGCCTGGGGTCGGGCGGCTGCTGGTCGTGGCCGTCAGCAACCGTGACCTTGCCGTCGTGCAGACGATCCTGCTGCTGGTGGCGCTGACCATGGTGAGCGCGAACCTGATCGTGGACCTGCTGTACGGCCTGCTCGACCCACGACTGCGGAGTACCCGCTAGTGTCCGACCTCGTCGTCATCGCCCCGCGCAGCACGGCCGGACGCATCCCTTGGCTGGTCGGCTTTGCCGTGCTGTGGGTCGTAGGGATCCTGCTGGTGGCTCTGTTTGCCGACCAGTTGCGTCCCTATGGCATCACCCAGCTCGACCTGCGCAACCGCCTTTCGCCACCCGGTAACCCCGCGCATGTCCTGGGCACCGACGAGCTGGGGCGGGACGTGCTGTCGCGGCTGATCGTCAGCGTCCGCATCTCGCTGCTGATCGCCTTCGGCGCGACCGCAATGGCGGCGGTGCTTGGGACGACGCTCGGCTTCCTGGCGGCGCAGTTCCGCGGCTGGGTCGAGCAGGCGGTGCTGATGCTGATCGACTTCCAGGCGGCGCTGCCGTTCCTGATCCTGGCGCTCGCGGTGCTGGCCTTCTTCGGCAATTCGTTGCCGCTGTTCGTCCTACTGATGGGGTTCTACGGCTGGGAACGGCACGCCCGCATCGCACGCGGCCTCGCCATCGCCGCCGACGCCCAGGGCTACGCGGCGGCGGTGCGCCAGCTCGGGGCGAGCCCATGGCGAGTCTACACGCGGCACGTTCTGCCCAACATCGCGAGCACGCTGATCGTGTCCGCGACACTCTCCTTCCCCGAGGTGATCCTGCTGGAGAGCGGACTGAGCTTCCTAGGCCTCGGCATTCAGCCGCCGATGACCAGCCTGGGCAACATGATCGGCTACGGCCGCGAGTATCTGACCCGCGCGCCCTGGACCCTGCTGGCGCCCAGCGCCGTGGTTGTGCTGACCACGTTCTGCGTCAGCGTGCTCGGCGATTGGTTGCGCGACCGGCTGGACCCGGCGCGGTAGCGCGGCTTCGCTACACCGGCTCCATCGCGAGTAGATGGGGTGGTCCCGGAAGCTGGGTTCTCCCGCAGATGGGGTGGACGGCCCCCAGCGGCATCGATGTGCCAAGATGCGGGTCGTGAGAACCAGCAGCAAGGGAGCCGCCCCCAATGAGTATTACCATGATCGGCCTCGACACGGCCAAGTCCGTTTTCCAGGTTCACGCGGTGGACGGTGCCGGGCAGGTGGTGACCCGACGCAAGGGACCGTCGCAAGATTGGGGGTCAGGCTGCGATCGCCATTGGCGGGCAGGGATCGTTGGCTGGCTGGAACTTCTGTCCAAAGCCGGAACCGAGCGTGCCATTATAGACGGCGCAACGGACCTGGAGCAGCAGATCGGCCCCGCGTCGCGACCAGCGCATCTGCTGTGACTTGTTCATCCGGCGGTTCACCAGGACGTTGGCCGTCCCTTCAGTGATCGCGGTGCCCACCCGCAAGCCCGCGCGGTGCCGCTCGGCGTAGTTGGCCAGCCAGGCGCTCTGGCCGGTCAGATAGCCGTCCAGCGCATGCAGGGCGGTCCACAGCTTCCGTGAGGGCGCTGTGGACCTTCGCTGATCCGGCTCGCCCCGAAAATGATGCATGACCGCGCGGACACGATCAATGCTGATTTGGGCATCCTTGGCCTTGCCGTTCCAAATGCGCCAGTGCAGGCGCTCGACCTCCTCGACGATCACCGCTTTCGCCGCCACCCGGGCCGGGTCATCCGCCGACAGGCCATTGGCGATTTGCTTCAGGTGCTGCAGCCGCATGGCGACGTGGAACCAGTCGAGCATCGGCACCGTGGTGACGCCGGCATCGGCGAGACTGCGCCGGAGCCCGGGACAACCATCGGTGAAGGCGGTCAGCGCCGTGTCCCCGGTTCGTCCGACAGCGTCGAGATTGCGGCGGGTCAGCTCGGCGATGGGAGTGCTGGATTTGGCGACGGCGCCGAAGACCTGACGGCCCCCTGTATTCGTCTCAACATTGCCGACCCGCACCTCCAAATGCCGCTCCCCGCTTTCACAACTGCGGATGAACGTCGAGTCCAAGGTCACCACAATCGCCGACGCTGCTGTCTCCGGCCGCGTCGCGACATAATGCCCAAGCGCCTCGCCGACCTTCAGGGCATGGCGGCGCAAGGTCTCATGATGCTTTCCCGCGTCGACCGGGAACATCTGCCCCAAAACGTCAGCGGCCGTCCTGTAGGTCATCAGGGCCGAGAGATGCGCCTGAAGACGGTCCAGCTCCAGTGTCGACCGGCAATGCGAGGGCCAGTCGAGGCCAGCCGCGATCCCGCCACACGCGGCACAGCGAAAGCGGGGAAGCCGTAGCGTGACCTGGCCGAACAGCGTCGCAACTGCATGGTCCCGGTAGTCCTTCACACGGCACGCGCCGCTACAGCGCGGGCACTCCGGCCGCCGAACGGCGTGGTCCCTGGCCTGCGCGGCGACGATCTCCCGTTGAACGCCCGCCAGCAACAGCTTCGCTTCGGATAGGGTCAGACCCAAATTGGCAATATCGACGAGATCATCCGGCCTTCTGATCTCCATGATGTCCGTGCACGGCCCCTCGCCCTCAGCCCCGATCTTCACCAACCTCAACATCCAAGCCACGCATCCACCCTCGGCCAGAGAACAAACGCGAAAATAGCCAATTGGCCGCCACACCCCCAATCTTGCGACGGTCCCCACCGGAAATCGATAGGGAGCTGATGGTAAAGGGATTTCTCGTTTTGGGTGTTACCCTGATTCGAACCACGCCGTCAGTGGGTGTTCCGCTTCGCCTCTAAGATCGGGGACGCGGCCGTGCAAGCGCTTGCCGACCGGATGGGTGAACTGGTGGCGGAAGCTGAACGCGCGGCCGGGAAGGATGTCACCGAGAAGGTGGCCCGCCCGTCCCGGCGCCGCTAAGGCGACGCGCACGAATAACCAACTCGGGTTTTGATTTCCGCGGGTAGTGGATTCCGGCGCGGCGGTTTGGTGTGTACGGTCGATGGATGATCGACGAGAAGGCCATCCGCGCCCGCTACAACGCAATCAAGGACCTGTTGGATGAACG
>JAABVA010001824.1_pt1 | contig 22074 bp, 24 predicted proteins | sample 5560331 | NCBI WGS metagenome assembly JAABVA01 (sample SAMN12812661, study PRJNA571458) | rock metagenome | isolation source: Antarctica rocks | place: Antarctica: Victoria Land, Mt New Zealand sud | collected 2016-01-07
GTTGGGCGTCGGCCACCCGCTGGGGATCGATTTCCAGGCCGATCACCTGGACGTCGCGGCGAACGCGGCGCAGCCGGCCGGCCAGCTCCACCGTGGTGACCGGGCTGGCCCCGTAACCGAGGTCGACCACCAGGGGCCCGGTGGACAACGCAGCCCGCAGCTCGGCAGAGTGCGCCAGCCAGCGATCGCTGCGGCGCAGCCGGTTGATTCCGGTCGTGCCTCTGGTGATGGTGCCGAGCGCGGGCTGCGAACGTCCTAGTGCTCCGTGAGCCACTGCTCGGTGAACTGCTGCTCGATGGCCAGCAGCCGGGTGATGTTGTCCACGATGACCTGTTCAATCTTGCCGCCGATCAGGGGAACCGACACCTGCGCATCACCGGTAGTGCGGTACGTGCACGAGGTGGTGTCCCCGCTGAGGGAATGCGTTCCGCGCATCTTGATCGGTGTGCCGGCCACCGTCGCGGAGAAAGTCCCGGAGGCCGCGCCGCGGTCCAGCGGGCCCCAGCTCTCGGTCCGCTCGACGGTGAGATCGCCGGACTTGACCCGCTTGACGATGCTCGGCAGGTGCTCTTCCGAAATGGCCTGGGTCAGCTGCACCTGCACCCCATCGTCGGTGGCCTTCACCGACTCCAGTGCGGCGCCCGGTCCGCCGACCGCGGCAATCCTGGCCTGCCAGTAGCGTTCGTCGTTGAGTGCTGCGTGTAGGGCGGCCGGGCTGCTCGCGTAGCTGTCCGAGTGCTCGATGCGGCGTGACATGCCGGGCACGCTACCGTCTGCACCCGTGCTCGCTCCCACGCTGCTCGGACGAATCGCGGACGCGGGCGCCCAGGTGCGGCACGGTGTCGCGATGGCCGAGCTGACCACATTGCGGGCCGGGGGACCGGCACGCACGGTGCTGCGGTGCACGAGCACGGCAGCTGTCGTTGCGGCGGTGCGTGAGCTGGACGGTGCCGGTGAGCCAGTCCTCGTCCTCGGCGGCGGCTCGAACCTGCTCGTCGCCGACGCCGGGTTCGACGGGACGGTGGTGCACGTGGCCACCACCGCCACGCAATTGTCGGCCAGTGGTGACTTGGTGCGCATCGAGGCGGGCGCGGACTGGGACGGCGTGGTCGCCGCGACGGTGGCCGTGGGCCACGGCGGGCTGGAGTGCCTGTCGGGCATCCCCGGCAGCGCCGGCGCCACGCCGGTGCAGAACGTCGGCGCGTACGGCGTGGAGATCGCCTCGGCGTTGCACCGGGTGCAGCTGCTGGACCGGGCATCCGGTGCGGTGCGCTGGGTGGGGCCGGAGGAGCTGGCGCTGGGCTACCGCACGAGTGCGCTCAAGCGCACGGATGTGGCGGTGGTGTTGGCGGTGGAGCTACGACTGCGTCCGGACGGACTCAGTGCCCCGCTCACGTACCGGGAGCTGACCTCCACGTTGGGGGCCGAGGCCGGACAGCGTCTGCCCGCGGCTCAGGTACGGGCAGCGGTGCTCTCCCTGCGGCGGGGCAAGGGCATGGTGCTCGACCCCGAAGACCACGACTCTTGGAGTGCCGGCTCCTTCTTCACCAACCCGGTGCTCGACGAGGACGCCCTGCACCGGGTGGTCGCGCGGACCGGACCGGAGGTGCCGCAGTATCCGTCACCTGACGGCACCAAGTTGTCCGCCGGCTGGCTCATCGAGCGTGCCGGCTTCGTCCGCGGCTACCCCGGTCCCGACGCGCCGGCGCGGTTGTCCACCAAGCACACCCTGGCGCTGACCAACCGTGGCGGGGCTGGCGCGAGGGAGCTGCTTGATCTCGCTCGAACGGTGCGGGAGGGCGTCTACCGGGCATTTGGCGTGCTGCTGGAGCCAGAACCCGTGCTCGTCGGATGCGCGATATAACCGGAATCGTCGGCCCCGACCGGTAGCCTCGGCGCCATGACGGGACCCTGCCGACACCGCGCCGCCTGCCGATACGGGGCAGTTCCCGGCCTGCTTGCGCTGCTGCTGGTGGTGCTGTCGGCCTGCACGGCGGCGCCGCTGGCGTCGCCCGGCTCGGGCGCCGGTGGCGGCGGGCCGGCCTCGCGCAGTGCCACACCGGCCATTCCGCTCAACGAGCAGCCGGGGGACGGGGCCAAAGAGGTGCTGCCCACCGCGCCGGTGTCGGTGTCGGTTAACGCGGGCTCCTTGCACGACGTGGTGCTTACCAGCTCATCGGGGGCCAAGGTGTCCGGCATCCTCTCCGCATCGGGCAGCTCGTGGTCGACCTCCGAGGTGCTGGGTTATGGAAACACCTACACCTGGTCGGGCACCGTCACCGGCCCCAAGGGCAACAGTGCGCCGATCACCGGTGCGTTCAGCACCCTGGCACCCCGGGAGATCACCGGCGCCAACCTCAACATCGGCGACGGTGACACGGTCGGGATCGCCGCCCCGATCGTCCTGCAGTTCTTCGGCAAGGTGACGGACAAGGCCACCGTCGAGAAGGCGCTGACCGTGACCACCGTTCCGCCGACGGCAGGGTCCTGGGTGTGGCTGCCGGACTCGCCGCAGGGTGCACGGGTGCACTGGCGCCCCCAGCTCTACTACGCCGCGGGCACGCAGGTAAATGTCAGCGCGAAGTTGTGTGGCCTGGCACTGGGCGAAGGCGCCTACGGCAAGGCGGATCTGAGCTCGCACTTTACCGTCGGCCGGAGCCAGATCGTCAAGGCGGACGCCGCCAGTCATCGCCTCCTGGTGATCCGCGACGGCAAGACCCTGTTCGACTTCCCGGTCAGCTACGGCAAGGCGGATCTGCCGCGCAATATCACGCGCAGCGGCGTCCACGTCGTCAGCGAGAAGCTCGCCGATGTGTACATGACCAACATCCCCGCTGGGTACCAGAACGTGCACGAGCGGTGGGCGGTGCGGATCAGCAACAACGGTGAGTTCATTCATGCGAACCCGGACACCGTGGACGTGCAGGGCTCCTCGAACGTGTCCAACGGGTGCATCAACGAGTCGCTCGCCGACGCGGAGAAGTACTTCAACTCGGCGATCTACGGCGATCCGGTGGAGGTCACCAACACCGCTATCCAGCTCTCGGCCGCCGACGGGGACATCTACGACTGGGCGCTGCCGTGGTCGGAGTGGCAGGCCCTGTCCGCCCTGCACTAGCGACACCCGTACCACCGCGCCAAGTTGTGCAACATGGCGCAGCTGGGCGCACCAGAAGCGCCACGTTGCACAACTTGGGCCGGCCCGGGGGGCGGGAGGGGCTCGCCTAGGGTGGGCGGGTGCACTGTGCAGCCGCCGTGAGCGTCGATGGAACGCGGATCGCCTACCGCTACGGCGGTGATCCCGCCCGTCCGCCGCTGGTCCTGCTGCACGGCTGGGCCCAGTCCGCCGACTGCTGGGGTGCAGTGGTCCTCGATGCTCTCTGCGCCGATTACCACGTGCTCGCCGTCGATCTGCGCAGGCACGGGCGATCCGATGCACCGGAGGCCGGTTACGACGATCCGGCGTTGTGGGCGGCCGACGTTGCCGCGGTGCTGGAAAACGCCGAGGTGACCACCCCGCCGGTGCTGCTCGGCTGGTCCTACGGCGGCCTCGTCGCCTGTGACTACCTGGCCTGCGGCGGTCGGGCGGCGGGACTGGTACTCGTCGGCGCTATTACCGAACTCGGGCGTGGCAAGGCCGGCGGCCGGGTCGGTGCCGCGATGCGCGGTGCCCTGCCCGGTGCCCTGTCATCCGACCCGACCACGGCCGTTGCGGCGCTCGCCGGATTCAGCAGCGCACTCGTCGGACCGGACGACGGCGAGCGGGCGCAGGCGTTTCTCGGTGCCAGCCTGGCCACGCCGCCGCGGGTACGTGCGGCATTGTTCGCCCGAGATTGTGCCAACGACGAGTTGCTCAACGCCCTCCAGCTTCCCGCGCTCGTTCTGCACGGCACCGCGGACACGGTGGTCGACGTCCGCGCCGGGGAGTACGCCGCGCAGCTGTTGCCGCAGGCGCAGACGTCCTATTGGGACGGTGCTGGTCACGCCCCGTTTGCCACCGATCCACGGCGCTTTGTTAGCGAGATCACCGCCTTCGCTGCGCACGCCCATTCGACGGCAGGCAGGATGGACGGGTGATCGCCGCCCGCCCGCCCCTTCCGCGCAGGGTGGCAGTCCTCTCGGTACACACCTCTCCGCTGGAGCAGCCCGGCACCGGCGATGCCGGGGGGATGAACGTCTACGTGCTGCAGACCGCCCTGCAGATGGCGCGCCGCGGCGTCGAGGTCGAGATCTTCACCCGCGCCACCTCCTCCACGGCTCCAGCGGTCGTCCGCCCGGCGCCGGGCGTACTGGTGCGCAATGTGGTCGCCGGACCCTTCGCCGGCCTGGACAAGAACGAGCTGCCCGCACAGCTGTGCGCGTTCACCGCCGGTGTGCTGCGCGCCGAAGCCCGCCAGGACCCGGGCTACTACGACTTGGTGCACAGCCACTACTGGCTCTCGGGGCAGGTGGGCTGGCTGGCCAGGGACCGGTGGGGTGTGCCCCTGGTGCACACCGCGCACACACTGGCCAAGGTGAAGAACGCCGCGCTGGCCGAGGGAGACGCTCCGGAGCCCAAGGTGCGGCTGATCGGCGAGCAGCAGGTGGTCGAGGAGGCCAACCGGCTGGTCGCCAACACCGCAGCCGAGGCCGCCCAGCTGGTCCAGCTCTACGGCGCCGATCCCGCGCGGGTGGACACCATCGCGCCCGGTGCCGATCTGCAGCGGTTCCGCGTCGGCGACCGAGCCGCTGCCCGCGCCGCGCTGGGCATCGCCCCGCACGAGGTGGTACTCAGCTTCGTCGGGCGCATCCAGCCGCTCAAGGCTCCCGACGTGCTGTTGCGGGCTGCGGCGGAACTGCTGCGCCGCGATCCGAATCGGGCCCTACGGCTCCTCGTGGTCGGTGGCCCCTCCGGCAGCGGACTGGAGCAGCCGCAGGCGCTGGTGGAGCTGGCCGGACAGCTGGGTATCGCCGGTTCGGTGACCTTCCTGCCGCCGCAGCCCGCCGATGCCCTGGCCGAGGTGTACCGGGCGTCAGACGTGGTGGTGGTGCCGTCCCACTCGGAGTCCTTCGGACTGGTGGCGCTGGAAGCCCAGGCGTGTGGCACCCCGGTGGTGGCCGCGAACGTCGGTGGTCTGGGGGTGGCGGTGCGCGACGGCGTCACCGGCCTGCTCGTCGCCAGCCACCGGACGCAGGACTGGGCCGACGCCTTGACCACGGTGGTCGACGATCCCGGTCGCCGCCAGGAGCTGGCCGCTGCCGCACCCGCGCACGCCGCGCAGTTCTCCTGGGATCGCACGGCGGACGCACTCCTGCAGACCTACGCCCAGGCTCGGGCGTCGACGGTGAAGGTTCCGACCGGCCCCGTCCTCAGCCGGCCTCGTAGCCTGCGGCCTCGCCGCGGCTCTGGGGTGCGGGCATGAGCCCCATCGAGGCGGCCGTGGCGACGATCGAGTCGGCACTTCTCGAGCGGGAGCTGGAGTTCACCACGCGTGGCTCCGGCGCCTTCATCATCACGCTGCCGGGTGAGACGAAACTGAGCACCACCTGCATGCTCACGGTCGGCACGCACGGCGTTCGGGTGGAAGCCTTCGTCTGCCGGCACGCCGACGAGAACCTGGTGGGGGTGTACGAATTCCTGTTGCGCCGCAACCGCCGATTGTTTGGGGTGCATTACACCCTCGACAACGCCGGTGACATCTACCTGGTGGGCAGGATCGCGGCGGAGAACGTCACCACCGATGAGCTCGACCGCGTCCTCGGGCAGGTGCTCGAAGCCGCCGACGGTGACTTCAACACCCTGCTCGAGCTCGGCTTCGCGACGTCCATCCGGCGGGAGTGGGCGTGGCGAACCTCGCGCGGAGAGTCGCGGCGCAACCTGGAGGCATTCGCGCATCTAGTGGTCGACGAGGACGCCCACGGGGACAAATCGGGCGCCACGTAATGTGATGGTGGACACCATCACCTTGAAGGAGCGCGATGAGCTTCCACAGTCCTTTCCCCGATGTCGAGATCCCCGACACCAGCCTGTTCGAGTTTCTGTTCGGTGCAGTCGCCGAGGATGAGCTGCTCGCAGGCAGTGTGGCGCTGATCGACGGCAGCACCGGCGCGCAGACGACCTATGGCGAGCTGGTCGGGCAGGTCAACGCCCTCGCCGGGGCCCTGGCGCAGCGCGGCTTCGGTCCGGGCGACGTGGCTGGCATCCTTTGCCCCAACCTCCCGGCATTCGTCAGCGTCTTCCACGGCATTCTGCGTTCGGGCGGCACCGCCACCACCATCAACTCGCTCTACACGGCCGGTGAGATCGCCAGCCAGTTGTCCGACGCCAAGGCCACCTATCTGTTCACCATCTCGTGGTTCCTGCCCCAGGCCGACGAGGCCGCAGCCAAGGTCGGGCTGGCGTCGGAGAACCTCGTGGTCATCGACGGTTCGCCGGAGGTGGCACCGGAACGCACCTCGCTGCGCGAGCTGCTGGGCGCCGGTGCGCTGCCGCCGGAGGTCACCATCGAAGCCGCGTCCCACCTGGCGGTGCTGCCCTACTCCTCCGGCACCACCGGCAAGGCCAAGGGCGTGATGCTCACCCACCGCAACTTGGTGGCCAACGTCGCGCAGGGTGGTTCGCTGCTCAGCCTCTCCGGCGACGACCGCCTGCTCGCCGTGCTGCCCTTCTTCCACATCTACGGGATGAGCGTGCTGATGAACGCCAGCCTGTGGCGGGGCGCCACCATCGTCACCATGCCGCGCTTTGACCTGGCCGACTTCCTCCGCGTGATCAGCGAGTACCGCGCCACCTACGTCTTCATTGCTCCTCCGGTTGCCGTCGCCCTGGCCAAGCACCCGATGGTCGACGAGTACGACACCTCTTCGTTGAAGATGGTGTTCTCCGGGGCGGCGCCGTTGGACGCCGAGCTGGGCCGCAAGGTGGCCGAGCGTCTGCACTGCAAGGTGCGGCAGGGCTACGGGATGAGCGAGTTGAGCCCGGTCAGCCACTCCATCCCCGACGACCGCGAGGACATCCCCCTGGGCACCGTCGGGCTCACCATCCCGAATATGGAGTGCAAGATCGTCGACTCCGCCACCAGCGAGGAGATCGAGATTCCCGCGGAGGGGACGAGCGCGCCCGGCGAGCTGTGGTGCAAGGGGCCCAACGTGATGCTGGGTTACCTGGGCAACCCGGAGGCCACCGCAGAGACGCTGGACAGCGACGGCTTCCTGCACACCGGCGATGTCGCGACGGTGTCCGCGGAGGGCTACGTCTCCATCGTCGACCGGGTCAAGGAGCTCATCAAGTACAAGGGCTACCAGGTGCCGCCCGCGGAGTTGGAGGCGCTGCTGCTGACCCACGACGGCATCGCCGACTCCGCGGTCATCGGGGTGAACGATGCCGACGGCGAGGAGATACCCAAGGCCTTCGTGGTGCGGCAACCAGGCGCGGAGCTGTCCGAGGAGGACGTGATGAGCTTCGTGGCCAGCAAGGTGGCGCCGTACAAGAAGGTGCGCCGGGTGGAGTTCATCGACGCCATCCCCAAGTCGGCGGCGGGAAAGATCCTGCGCAAGGATCTGCGGGCGGCGTCGGTCCGCTGATCGAGAGCAGCTGCTCGGGCCCGGCCAATCCTCACCGCGGCCGGGCCCGAGCAGTCTGCCAAGATGTTGGCTCATGACCATCGGAACCCTCGTCCTGCTCCGCCACGGTGAGAGCGAATGGAACGCCTCGGGACAGTTCACCGGATGGGTGGACGTGGCCCTGACCGAAAAGGGGCGCGGCGAGGCCGTCAAGGGTGGGCAGCTGCTGGCCGAACACAAGCTGCTGCCGGACGTACTGCACACCTCGCTGCTGCGCCGGGCGATCACCACCGCCGCGCTCACATTGGACGTGGCCGACCGACACTGGATCCCGGTGCACCGCGACTGGCGGCTCAACGAGCGCCATTACGGGGCGCTGCAGGGCAAGAACAAGGAACAGACCAAGGCGGAGTTCGGCGATGAGCAGTTCATGCTCTGGCGCCGCAGCTACGACACCCCGCCGCCGCCCATCGAGGCAGGCAGCGTCTACAGCCAGGACGGCGACGTGCGTTACGCCGACATCGATGGTGGCCCGTTGACGGAGTGTCTGGCTGACGTGGTCGCCCGTCTGCTGCCCTATTGGGAGCAGACCATCGTGCCGGACCTGCGGTCCGGTAAGACCGTGTTGGTGACGGCGCACGGCAACTCGCTGCGCGCGCTGGTCAAGCACCTCGACGGCATCTCCGACGAGGACATCGCGGGGCTGAACATCCCGACCGGCATTCCGCTGCGCTACGACCTCGACGACGAGCTGCGGCCCATCACCCGCGGCGGTGAATACCTCGATCCCGATGCAGCCGCGGCCGGGGCGGCAGCCGTGGCCAATCAGGGCCGGTAGTACGTCGGCTGAACATCCGGTGAACGCCCGCCGTCCAGCTGGTGGAGCAGGGGAACGGGGACCGGCACGCCCGGAGCGGGAACGTACGATCCGGGCGTGACCGTGTTCAGTGCCGTGCTGCTCGCGGTGCTCGCAGCAGTGCTGGGGCTGGTTGTCGGCGTGGTCGTCGTCCCCGCGCTGCACGGCCGTCGGGAGCGCAAGCGGGCGCAGGACGCCGGGATCACCGTGCGGGAGGTTCTGCAGCAGATCTTCGCCTCCTCGCTCAACGGCATCGCGGTGGTCGACCGCTATGGCGACGTGCTGTTGCACAACCCGCGGGCCGAGGAACTGGGCGTCATCCGCAGTCACCGTCTGGACCCCGTCGCCTGGGCTGCGGTGCGCGATGTGCTGGAGCACGGTGCGACGGTGCATGTCGATCTGTCCAGTATGGAGTCCCATCGCGGACGGGCGCCGATGGCGGTGCATGCCCGTGCCCACCAGCTCAGCGACGCCGATCGCAGGTTCGTGGTCATCGACGCCAGCGACGAGTCCGAGCAGGTGCGCCTGGAATCCGCCCGCCGTGACTTCGTCGCGAACATCAGCCATGAGCTGAAGACGCCGGTCGGTGCGATGGCCCTGCTCGCCGAGGCGCTGCTGGAGTCGGCGGACGACCCCACTGCGGTGGAGCACTTCGGTTCGCGGCTGTTGCACGAGGCGCGCCGGCTCGGTGCGATGGTGACCGAGTTGATCGCGCTGTCCCGGTTGCAGGGTGCGGAGAAGCTGCCGGACCTGGACGTCGTGGACGTCGACGACGTCGTGGTCCAGGCGCTGGACCGGTGCCGGATCAGCGCGGAAGCCGCGGACATCGAGGTGGCCACCGATGCGCCGAGCGGGCTGGAGGTCCAGGGCGTTCGCACCCTGCTCGTCACCGCACTGGCCAACCTGATCGAGAACGCGATCGCCTACTCACCCGCGGGCAGTGCCGTGTCGGTGAGCAGGGCATGCCGGCAGGGCAACGTCGAGATCAGCGTCACCGACCGGGGGATCGGCATCGCGCCCGAGCTGCAGGAGCGGGTGTTCGAGCGCTTCTTCCGGGTGGACCCGGCGCGCTCCCGGGCCACCGGCGGCACGGGGCTGGGGCTGGCCATCGTCAAGCATGTGGCCGCCAACCACAACGGCCGGGTGCGGTTGTGGAGCCGGCAGGACACCGGTTCGACCTTCACCTTGCAGCTGCCCGCCTACCACGAGGACATGTCGACAACGATGGAGGAGGACCAGCCGTGACCAGGGTGCTGATCGTGGAGGACGAGGAGTCACTGGCCGACCCCTTGGCGTTCCTGCTGCGCAAGGAGGGCTTCGACGCGGTGGTGGTCGGCGACGGCCCGGCGGCGCTGGCTGACTTCGACCGCAGCGGAGCCGACATCGTGCTGCTCGACGTGATGCTGCCCGGGATGAGCGGCACCGACGTCTGCAAGCAGCTGCGCCAGCGGTCCGGGGTACCGGTGATCATGGTGACCGCGCGGGACAGCGAGATCGACAAGGTGGTCGGCCTGGAACTCGGGGCCGACGACTACGTCACCAAGCCGTACTCCGCGAGGGAGCTGATTGCCCGGATCCGGGCCGTGCTGCGCCGAGGCGGGGACGGCGAGTCCGACGACGCCATGGGGGTGCTCGAGGCGGGCCCGGTACGGATGGACGTCGAGCGGCACACCGTTGATGTGGGGGGCCGGTCGATAACGCTGCCGCTCAAGGAGTTCGATTTGTTGGAGTACCTGCTGCGAAATTCGGGCCGAGTGCTGACCCGCGGTCAGTTGATCGATCGGGTGTGGGGTGCGGACTACGTTGGTGACACCAAGACGCTGGACGTGCACGTGAAACGGTTGCGGGCGAAGATCGAGCCCGACCCCGCCAGCCCCGTGCACCTGGTCACCGTCCGCGGCCTGGGCTACAAGCTCGACCCCTAGCGCCTGCCCCGCCGCTCGAACTTGCCCACATTGGGGTCGGCACCGGTCCGGTTACCCCAATGTGGGCGAGTTCGGGCTCGCTGCCTGCAGAGCGCCGTTGATCTGCATGATCAGTTCGTCTGGACAAAAGAGCACCTGCCGGGCGGTGGCGTACACCATCGTCCACCCCTGTGCAGTCAGCCAGTTGTGTCGCTCCCGGGCGTAGCGCAGCGTGGCCGGGTTGCCGTGGTAGGCGAGGCTGTCGTACTCCAGCCCTGCCCTCTGCTCGCGCCAGCCCATGTCGATCCGGTAGCACCGGCGACCGGCGCGTACCTCAATCTGCAACTCCGGACGTGGTAGCCCAGCGTCGATGCACCGCAAACGCAAACGGGACTCCATCGGTGACTCCGCCTTACAGTCGGCCAGGGCCACCAGCTCGCGCGCGCCGACGATTCCGCGGCGTTCGTCGTGGTGACGAAGCTCCTCCCGCAGGGAGTACGGCGAGACCAGCCGCCCGTGCAGCGCTGCGTCCAGGACGGCCAATCCGTCGGCCGCGGGTACGCTGCGGGCCAGGTCGATGACGGTTCGCTCGGCAGTCGTGGCCGCGACACCGGTGTAACGACATACGTCGGCTGGGCGCAGTGCCGACGAATGCACGACGAGGCCGGGGCGTCGTGTTCGGCGGGTGGCAGGCGCAATCACATGGGTGGCGGACTCGTCGAGCACGCCGAAGCCGTGCGCTCGGCGGCAGTGTGCAGGCAGGCGGTGACCGACTGGTTCAGGCTCAGACCTGCTGCGACGGTTCTCAGCCGTGCATTCGGTGCCGCGTCGTGCGTGCGGTACACCCCGTGGAACACCGGCAACCACTGTCGGTTCGCCAGTCGCGCACGCACCTGCTCCGGCGTCCGGCTCTGCAGGGCCTGCGCGCGGGTAAAGGCGCCGTGTTGGGCATTCGCGACATCGACGAGCGTGCGTGCCATGCCGGTAACTCTGGGGCATCGCCGGCGTGACAGTGGCCGGCTCGGTAGCGGATGTGGACAGATTCCGCACCTGTGGACAAGCGCGCTGTGCGCGCCGAACTTGCCCACATTGGGGTGCTGGCGCGGACGGTTACCCCAATTTTGGCGAGTTCGGCACGCAGCGAGTGGCAGCCGCTGTAGCTGGGTGCACGGCGATCAGCCCGAGGCCCGCACGGCGGCGGCACAGTGCCGCGAGTGCGTCGTAGGCCTGCGGGCCGAGCAACTCGGTCAGTTCCGCCCGGTAGGTGACCCACACCGCCTCCTGCCCGATGTGCGCGTCCGGGGACGAGGTGCACCACCAGTGCAGGTCGGCGCCGCCCGCGCCCCAGCCCCGGCGGTCGTACTCGCCGATGGTGGTCTGCAGCTGCTGTTCGCCGTCGGGCAGCGTCACCCAGTCGTGGGTCCGCCGAATCGGCAGCTGCCAGCACACGTCCGGTTTGACCTCCATGGGCGGGCGGCCGGTCCGCAGCGCCATCCGGTGCAGCGCACAGCCGATCCCACCGGCGAAGCCGGGTCGGTTGAGGAACACACAGGCCTGCGCCACCCGCCGCGTACGCAGGGACGGTTCACCGCCGTCGAGCTCGTCGGACTCCAGGTAGCCGTCTGGGCCCAACCCCTCCTCGCGCAGTTGCCAGTCCTCGTCGGTGAGCTCGACGACCGTGGCGTCCAGGCGGGCCCGGTCGTCGTCATCGCTGAGGTAGGCGCCGTGCGAGCAGCAGCCGTCCTCCGGGCGTCCGGCGACCGTGCCTTGGCAGGCAGGCGTGCCGAACACGCACGTCCAGCGGGAAAGCAGCCACGTGAGATCGGCCCGGATGACGTGCGCGGGATCGAGCGGGTCGGTGAACTCGATCCACTCCCGCACAAAGCCCGGCTGCACTTCGGCGCTGGCGGTCACGTTCACCGACGCTAGACCGGCTAACGTATCCCTCGTGCGACTAGGGGTGCTCGACGTCGGGTCCAACACGGTGCACCTGCAGGTGGTCGACGCGCACCGCGGCGCGCATCCGATGCCGATGAGCTCCACGAAGTCGGCCCTGCGCCTCATCGAGTGCATCGACGAGACGGGCACGCTCACCACCGAAGGAGCCGATCGGCTGGTCACCGCGGTGGCACAGGCGGCGAAGATCGCGCAGACCGGACGGTGCGACGAGGTGATGGCCTTCGCGACCTCCGCGGTGCGGGATGCCACCAACGCGGCAGACGTCCTCGCCCGGGTACAGGCGGAAACCGGCATCGAGCTGGAGGTGCTCTCCGGTGTCGACGAGGCACGCCTGACCTTCCTTGCCGTTCGCCGGTGGTGCGGCTGGAGCGCGGGGCGCATCCTCGCGCTGGACATCGGTGGGGGATCGCTGGAGTTGGCGATCGGTATCGACGAAACACCGGACCTCGCCTTGTCCCTGCCGCTCGGGGCCGGTCGGCTGACCATGGACCGGCTCCCCGAAGACCCGCCGACCCAGTCCGGGGTGGCCCAGCTGCGCGAGTGGCTGGATGCCGAGCTGCAGGTCTCGGCCAAGGAGCTTCGCGCGGAAGGGCGCCCGGACAAGGCGGTGGCCACGTCCAAGACCTTCCGCTCGCTGGCACGGCTGACCGGTGCCGCGCCGTCGGCGGCCGGTCCTCGGGTACGCCGGGTCCTTACCGCGGAGGGTCTGCACCAGCTCATTCCGCTGATCTCGCGGCTGTCGGGGGCCGACCTCGCTGAGATCGACGGGGTGAGCGGCTCACGCTCCTACCAGCTGGTGGCCGGTGCCCTGGTGGCCGAGGCTGCGATGCGGGCACTCCGCCTCGAGGAACTGGAAATCTGTCCGTGGGCGCTGCGCGAGGGCATGGTGCTGCGCAGGCTAGACCGCACCGAGGCGGACACCTGGCAGGGGAGCGCAGTGTGAGGGGCGAGCATGGCGGGCAAGCAACCCGCCAGCTCACCGTTGCGGCACTGCTTGCCCGCGACGGTCAGCCGCCCGTGCCGTCCGGCGGTCGCCGGCGCACGGCACAAGCCGTCGAGGAACAGCCCTCTACGAGTACGCCGGCCGAGCCGCCACCACCGCCGGAGACGACACCGCCGGAGACGACACCGATTGCGGCCGGGTCGACTGCGTCGGTGCCCGCGTCGGATCGGATGCGCACCCGCCGCGCCGCGGTCGCCGCCCTGCTGGTCGAGCTCGTGGCGGCCGCCGCCGTCGGGGCATCGTTGTGGTTGGGCTTTCGCTGGTTGTGGGCGCAGTGGCCGGGGGCCGCCGTGATGCTGTCCGTGTTGCTGACGGTCGGCGTTGTGGTGGTAGCTCGCTCGGCCCGCCGCGCGGAAGATCTGTCGGGCACCGTGCTGGCGGTCGTCGTGACGCTAGCTGTCACGGCGAGCCCGGCACTACTGACGTTGGCTGGAGGATGACGACGGGTGGTCCGAACATGAGCTCGTCCTTCTGGCCGCTGCCGCGTACCCCAATTCCCATCGGGCTGTCGACGGCTTCGGTGTACCCGGAGTCGGTGGAGACCGGCTTCGCGCTCGCTGCCGAGCTGGGCTACGACGGCGTCGAGCTCATGGTCTGGGCCGACCCGGTGAGCCAGGACGCCTCAGCGGTGGCCCGGCTCTCGCGCCGTTACGGCGTGCCGGTGCTCGCGGTGCATGCGCCGTGTCTGCTGATCACTCAGCGGGTGTGGGGCTCGGACCCGGTAGCCCGGCTGAACCGCGCGGTGGACACCGCGGCCGTCCTTGGCGCCCGATCGGTGGTGGTGCACCCGCCTTTTCGCTGGCAGGGCCGTTACGCGGAGGGCTTCGCAGACCAGGTCGCGCTGCTGGAACAGCGCAGCGGCATCGTGGTCGCCGTGGAGAACATGTTCCCGATGCGCGCGGATCGCCTCTTCGGCGCCGGCAAGGCGGCGGCCGAACGACTGGCTCGCCGGGGCGGTACGCCCGGACCCGCGATCTCGGCGTTCGCGCCGTCCATCGACCCCACCGACGTCGGCCACGCCCACTACACCCTGGATCTCTCGCACACCGCCACCGCCGGAATGGATGCGGTCGCGCTCGCCGAGCGGATGGGTGCGCGCCTCGCGCACCTGCATCTGGCCGATGGCGCCGGAGCCGCCGTTGACCAGCATCTGGTGCCCGGTCACGGAACCCAGCCGTGCGAGGAGGTCTGTGCCCTGCTCAACGCCAACGGCTTCGACGGCATCGCTGTGCTGGAGATCAACTCGCAGTCCGCACGCACCCGCCGAGACCGGACGGCGATGTTGGCGGAGTCCCTGGCATTCGCGCGGCGCAACCTTCGGGGCTGAGCCCGCGGGGCCGAAGAACCGGCGTGATAGGGATAACGCATGCGAGCGACTGTCCAGTACCCCTGCCCGGCCCGAAGGGAGCTGCGATGACCGCGCCCTTCAGCGCGGCTCTTGCCTTGACGGCGCTGAGTGAGGACGGGGCGGGCGGCCAGGCGTTCGGCGCGGAGCTGGGTTCCTCGTGGACGATCGGCCCCAAGGCGCACGGCGGCGTGCTCCTCGCGCTGAGCGCCAATGCAGCCAAGGCCACCCTGCAGACCGGCCCGCGTGCCGGCGAGCCGGGCAGCGAGCTGCAGCCGCTGGCCGTGAGCGCGAGCTACCTCAGTCCGCCCGATCCCGGTCCGGTGCAAGTGGAGACGGTCCTCCGCAAGCGGGGGCGGACGGTGTCCCTGGTGGACGTGGAGCTGCGTCAGAACGGCCGCAGCGCCGTCCGAGCCACCGTCACGCTCGGACCGGCTGACGCAGGTGAGGCGCTGTTTGAGCGCGCACACCCGATGGCGGAGATGCCGCCGGAGCCGCCGGCGGATGCCGTCGACGTCAGCGGGCATCCGCTCGGAAAAATCGTGCACGTGGCCGAGGTGTGCGAGCTGCGGGTGGACCCGGCAACCGCGGGGTTCCTGCGTGGGGCGGTCAATGGGGATCCGGTGATCCGACTGTGGGTGAAACCGCTGGGGGAGGTGCCCGATGCGCTGTTCGCGTTGATGGCCGGTGACGTCTCCCCGCCGGTGACGTTGAACCTGGGGCGGCTGGGCTGGGCGCCGACCGTGCAGCTCACCGCCTTGCTGCGAGGGCAGCCGGCGGAGGGCTGGTTGCGGGTGCAGATGAGCACCACCAAGGTGGGAGCGAGCTGGTTCGACGGCGACGCGACAGTGCTCGACTCCACCGGTGCCCTGGTGTGCCAGGCCCGCCAGCTCGCCCTGGCGCCCGCGGTATCGGCGCCGTCTCCCTGACGAGCCCGCCTCCCCCGTCGGCACGCCGCCACCACGTGGCACGCTGCTAGCCATGACACGGATTGCGGTGCTCGGCGCGGGCACGATCGGGGAGGCCCTGCTGGCCGGGCTGTTGAGCTCGGGGCAGGACGCCGGCGAGCTGATGTTCACCGAGCGCTACCCGCAGCGGTGCGCCGAGCTGACCGAGCGCTACGGTATCGACGCGGTGCTTCCCCAGACTGCCGCGCAGCTGGCCGACATCCTCGTCATCGCCGTCAAACCACAGGACGTCGAGGAGTTGCTCGCCGAGCTGACCGAACTCAACGACGGTGCCGTGGTGATCTCGCTCTGCGCGGGGCTGCCCACCTCGGTGTTCGAACGGCGTCTGCCCGCGGGGACCCCGGTGGTCCGGGTGATGCCGAACACTCCGATGGTGATCGGGGAAGCGATCAGTGCCATCTCTGCTGGCAAGCACGCCATGGAGCAGCACCTGGCGGTGTCCGAGCGGCTGATGCGGGCAGTCGGCCGGGTGGTGCGCGTTCCGGAGAACCAGCAGGACGCCGTGACGGCGATCTCCGGCTCCGGTCCCGCATATCTGTTTCTGCTGGTGGAGGCCATGATTGATGCTGGCGTGCTGTTGGGACTACCCCGCGCGGTCGCCGCCGAGCTGGCCACCCAGTCCGCGGTGGGCGCAGCCACCATGTTGCGCGATACTGGCCGGCATCCGGTGCTGCTGCGGGAGGGTGTCACCTCGCCAGGAGGCACCACCAGCGCCGCGGTCCGAGCACTGGAAGACCACGGACTGCGCACCGCGATTTTCGCCGCGGTCGAAGCAGCGCGCGACCGTTCGGTGGCCTTGGGCGGTCTGCAGCAGTAGCGACAAAGTCTCGTCCCACAAACAACAGCGGTACCGCTAGGCTCGACCTAGCACGTGCGTGTCCGTTCCGTCGGAGGGGAAGCCCGACGGCGCGACACGTGCCGGAAGTCGGTAACTAGATGTCTACAGAATTTTCGGGCCCCGAGGGAAAGGGGCCATCGCGGAACAAGAGTTCAGCAGGGCGCGCCGGAGACGACACGTCGACGTTCGCCGACACCCAGTTCCTCACGGTGGCTGAGGTGGCCAAGGTCATGCGAGTGTCCAAGATGACGGTGTATCGCCTGGTGCACAGCGGGGAGCTGCCCGCGGTACGGGTGGGTCGCTCGTTCCGGGTGCGCGCCGAGGCCGTGCACTCCTATCTGGAAACCGCATACTTCGACGCCGGCTGAGTACCAGCATGCTGCACCGGAGCACCGTGGTCAGGCCGGCGGCCGTCGCCTTGTAGGGTGGTGCCAGATGGTGCTGGCTGCGTGACGCCCGCGCGTCCCGGCCCAGGCCGAGTCCCTTCCGACCGAGTCTCCCAGAGACTGCGTTACCTACAGACTGCGAGGACAAGCCCACATGGGTTCAGTGATCAAGAAGCGACGCAAGCGGATGTCGAAGAAGAAGCACCGCAAGCTGCTGCGTAAGACCCGGGTGCAGCGTCGCAAACTCGGTAAGTAGGCAGATCCGCCGCGCTACGGCGTCGAGCCCGTCATCCTGAGAGCCCAGGTGGTTCTCGCCCTGGGTGGCGGGCTCCGCTCGTGCGCGAGAACGGCCTGTCCTCGGTAGGGTCGGCGCGGTGACCGCCGATGCCCCGCAGGTGCCCGCACCCAGAGTGGTGCTCATCACCGGAGGCGGCGGATTTCTCGGCTCGGAGCTGGCCGGCAGGTTGGCGCACGACCACAGCATCGAGCGTGTCATCGCCGTGGATTCGTTGCCCCCTGATCGCGGACGGCGCACCGCGATGGGTCGAGCCGAGTTCTACCGCAGTGATCTCAGCGCGGCCTTGACTGCTGCGATTCTCACTACGGCGCGGGTGGACACGGTGGTGCACGCGGCGGTCGTTCGCGACTCACTGCGCGCGGGTTCCTCCGCTGCCGCCATCAAGGAGCGCAACGTCCTCGGCACGATGCAGTTGCTGGCCGCCTGCCAACGGGCGGAATCGGTGCGCCGGCTCGTTGTGAAGTCGTCGTCGGCCGTCTACGGATCCAGCGCGCGTGATCCCGCATTGTTCACCGAGCAGACGGCGCCACGGCAGCTACGGGGTGCCGACGCCACGGACGCCGTCGAGATGGAAGGCTATGTCCGGGGCTTCGGTCGGCGTCGTCCCGACGTCGCCATCACGACGCTGCGGTTCGCCAACGTCATCGGGCCCTGGATACGCACTTCGCTCACCGACTACTTCGCGATGCCCTTCGTGCCGACCGTGCTCGGCCACGACCCACGGATCCAGCTGCTGCACAGCGACGACGCCGTGGCCGTGCTGGAGCTGGCCGTCCGCGGGCAGGCTTGCGGGATCGTCAACGTGGCCGCCGAAGGGGTGCTCATGCTGTCCCAGGCCCTGCGCCGGGTGGGCCACTTGCCGGTGCCCGTGCCCGCGCCGATGGTGGGCACCGTCGGGCGCCTCTTCCGCGGCGCGGGGCTGGTCGACTTCTCCTCCGAACAGATTTCCTTCCTCGACTTCGGCCGGGTGCTGGACTGCACTCGGCTGACCGAGAAGCTCGGCTACCGGCCACAGTGGAGCACCCGACAGGCCTTTGACGACTTCGCGCAGTCGCGTGGCATGCGGCCCTGGCCGGAGCGCTCGTGGGCACGAGCTGCCGGGTCCGGCGCCGTCGCTGTTGCGGGGTGGTGGCGATGAGCGCCAAGGTGATCCGGCTCCGGGTGCCTTCCGACGCCCACCCCGGTCCTCCGCCGCCACCGCCCAATCCCCAACCCGAGCACCCAGAGCAGGACGGCGGTAGTGGTGTGCCCATGCAGCTCGCCCAGGCGGCGGCGTTTCTGCGTCGGCGAATTACCGGCGACTATTCGGTCGACGAGTTCGGCTTCGACCCCGACCTCAACGATCATCTTCTGATTCCGGCGCTCCGGCCGTTGTACGAGAAGTGGTTCCGAGTGGAGGTCTCCGGCGTGTACAACGTTCCGGACTCCGGGGGTGCGCTGGTCGTAGCCAACCACTCGGGCGTCATCCCGCTGGATGCGTTGATGACCACCGTTGCGCTGCACGACCATCACCCCACGCATCGGCCGCTGCGCATGCTGGGTGCAGATCTGCTTTTCGCCACCCCCATGCTGGGGTCGCTGGCCCGCAAGGCGGGGCACACCCTGGCCTGCAACCCGGACGCGCAGCGGCTGCTGGAATCCGGGGAGCTGGCCGCGGTATGGCCGGAAGGATTCAAGGGCATCGGCAAGCCCTTCGCCGAGCGGTACAAGTTACAGCGCTTCGGCCGCGGTGGCTTCGTGGCGGCGGCGCTGCGGGCGGGCGCACCCATCGTGCCCTGCTCGATCGTCGGCGCGGAGGAGATCTATCCCAAGCTCGCCGATCTCAAGCTCCTCGCCAGGGCCCTGGGGCTGCCGTACTTCCCCGTCACCCCGTTCTTCCCGCACCTCGGCCCGGTGGGCATGCTGCCCCTGCCGACCAAGTGGTATATCGAGTTCGGCGAGCCGATCGAGACCGCATCGGTCGGTGCGAAAGCGGCGGAGGATCCGATGGTGGTATTCGAGATGGCCGATCAGGTGCGGGAGATCATCCAGGAGACGCTCTACCGGCTGCTGTCCCAACGCGGCAACGTCTTCCTCGGCTGAGGCGCGGCTGCTCAGGAGCTGCGTCGGTGGCTCATCCCGGCGGCGACCGCCCCGGCTACCGCACCGGCACCGAGCAGCGAGGGCACCCCGATCTTGGCGGCCTTGCGGGCGTTTCGGAAGTCCCTGATCTCCCAATTGCGGGCCCGGGCGACCTCACGCAGGTCCTGGTCCGGATTCACCGCGACTGCGGTCCCGACCACGGAGAGCATCGGGATGTCGTTGTGGCTGTCGGAGTATGCGGTGCACCGCCGGAGGTCGAGGCCCTCCCTGGCTGCGAGCGCGCGCACGGCCTGCGCCTTGGCTCTGCCATGCAGGATGTCCCCGACGAGCCGTCCGGTGAACTTGCCGTCGACGCTCTCGGCCACGGTGCCCAATGCGCCGGTGAGGCCGAGCCGCCGCGCGATGATCTGGGCCAGCTCCACGGGGGTCGCGGTGACCAGCCACACCTGTTGGCCGGCGTCCAGATGCATCTGCGCCAGCGCCCGGGTCCCGGCCCAGATGCGGTCGGTGATGAGTTCGTCGTAGATCTCCTCGCCCAGGCGCATGATCTCGGCGGTTTCCCGGCCGGCCACAAAGGACAGCGCCTGCTCGCGCCCGCTGGCCACCGAGGCCACGTTCTCCTTGCCGCTCACCCGGAAGCGGACCTGGTGCCAGGCGAACCCAGCGAGGTCGGAAGCGGTGAAGTACTTCCGCGCCGCCAGTCCGCGTGCGAAGTGCAGAATGCTGGCCCCCATCACCATGGTGTTGTCCACGTCGAAGAAGGCGGCGGCAGTGAGGTCTCTGGTGACCGACGGCTGCGCGTCGGTAGGGCGAGAATCGGGGGACTCGGCCGCATCGGCAGATTGGCCGTCCCGCGGCAGCGCGGCACCGGCCAGCGCGGCCACTGCACTGGCCTCCCCGGCGATGGCAGCCCGGATCTGGGCCGGCGAGGGCACTGCGCGTCCGAACCGTCTGTTCTGTCGAGGCATGGACACCTCCCGGATCAGCCTGCTCGTCAACGCGCGCCCGGCAGGTACGCAGTCTGCGCACCACTCCAACGATCTCCGGTCGCCCTGGGGCTCAGCCTAGTCCGCGGCTGCGGCTGGCCAGGGCACGGTGGCGTGCGCGTGGCGCTGCCGCGTTGGGTTCTGAGGTGCAGCGGTACAGGATCCTCCGCTTGACCTTGCGCTTTTGTGTGAACGTCATACAAACTGTCTGGGTGTCTCTGCCTCGCCACGCCGCGCGTGCCACCCGGGAGGACGGTCAGCTGACCCGGGCGGCCCTGCTTGATGCCGGGGCGGTCCTGTTCGCCGAGCGGGGTTTGACCGGGGTGTCGCTCACTGAGGTGGCGGAGGCGGCGGATGCGTTCCCGAGCCAGGTCACCTACTACTTCGGGGGCAAGGAAGGGCTGTTCGTAGAGGCAGCCTGCCGGGAGCTGCTGCGGGTCGCCTCCGGGGTTGAGGCCGCCGGAGCGGGGGCGAGGACCCCGGAAGTCTATGTCCGGGCGATCGTCGGTACCGCTGTCGGCGCGCCGGGTCTGCTGATCTTCGTTGAGGCGATGTTGCTGGCCCGACGTCGACTCGATCTGGCCCCGACGATCGCGGGCACATTCGCCCGGCTGCACGCCGAGGGAGAGCGTGCCGTGACCGACACCCTAGTTCGGCACGGGTGGACCCTCCGCACCAGTGCGGCCACCGAGGCCAGAGCGTTCTGGGCCACCGTCCTCGGGGTCGCTCTGGAACGGGCCGCGACCGGTGGCGCGGCGGGTACGGAGACCGCGGAGGCGGCCGTGCTGCTCGTGCTCAACCTGCACCCCGACCAGAGCTGAACCGACACCCTCACCGAGTCACACCACGCGAGGAGCATCGACGATGACGCGCACTTTGCCCACCCACGCTTCGCCCCTGACTCTGCCTGCTCGGCCGGTCGCACCGGCCCGCACCGTGCCGGGTGCCACCCACCGGGTGCTCAACCAGGTCGAAGATCTCGTCGATGTCGATGCGTTCGACGGGGACGCGGTCGCCTCCTTCGCCCTGGCCCAGCACGGGGCCGGCTGGGCCGCCGAGCGAGCCCGGAGCCTCGCCGCCACGGTGTGGAGCGCGGACGCCCAGCACGCCGCGCGGCTGTCGCACCGCAACCCGCCGGAGCTGCGGACGGTGGACCGTACCGGCCACCGCCTCGACGCGGTCGAGTTCCACCCCAGCTACCACCAGCTGATGGACACGGCCTATTGCGCCGGAGTGCACGCCCTGCCCTGGGCGCCTGAGGCCGTCGAAGCAGGCGGCGGTGGTCACGTCGCGCGGGCAGTGCTGTCCTATCTCTGGAACCAGCTCGACGGGGGCACTGCGTGTCCAACCGGCATGACCTACGCCGCCGTCCCGATCCTGGCCGGCGCCCCTGGTCTGGTCGGGTGGGCCGACAAGGCCGCCGCCCTGGCCTATGACCCCACGTTCGGGCCGGTCGAGGGCAAAACCGGGGCGCACATCGGTTTCGCCATGACCGAGAAGCAGGGCGGGTCGGACCTGCGGGCCAATCAGACCACCGCCACGCCGGAGTCGCGGCGGCACGGCCCCGGCGAGGCGTACCTGCTCACCGGGCACAAGTGGTTCTTTTCCGTCCCCATGAGCGACGGGTTCTTTACCGTTGCGCACGCCGAGGCCGGGCCCAGCTGCTTCTTCGTGCCGCGCTGGACACCGGACGGCACCCACAACTCCTTTCAGCTGCAACGGTTGAAGGACAAGATGGGCAACCGCAACAACGCCTCCAGCGAGATCGAGTACCGCGACGCCTGGGCCGTGCTGGTCGGCGAGGAAGGACGGGGAATCCCGACGATCCTCGAGTCGGCCGACCTCACCCGCCTCGACTTCGCGGTCGGCTCCGCCGGACTCATCCGGGCTGCCCTCACCCAGGCCCT
>JAABVA010001825.1_pt1 | contig 22070 bp, 18 predicted proteins | sample 5560331 | NCBI WGS metagenome assembly JAABVA01 (sample SAMN12812661, study PRJNA571458) | rock metagenome | isolation source: Antarctica rocks | place: Antarctica: Victoria Land, Mt New Zealand sud | collected 2016-01-07
CGTCACAGCGCATTCCATTCGATGGACCACGCATGGGAAATGGAGGACAAGGACCTCACAGCATTGTCAGGCACGGTCAGCGGCCAGACCGCGGGCGGCGGTAACCGCGGGTAGCGGGTCGTCCTAGGGAACCTCCGTCGAGGCTGGAGGAGCAGCCGGAGCCGCCCGGGGAAGAGTTCGAGCAGGGCGTCAGTTGCGTGGGCCATGACGATCGCGGTGAGCGGAGCCACGGGCCAGCTGGGCGGGCGGGTCGTCCGGCGACTCGCCCCCCCCCCAGCGGGACGCAGCAGCGACTGCTGGCCCCCCGCAGCCAGTGCGATCGCGAACGTGCCTGTTCTTGCGTAGGACACGCACGCAACCCGCGAGACGCTTCTCACCGTCTCATCCCGGTTGTCTGTTCTCTTGGAGAGGACCCATCAGACACGAAGCCGCCTACGCTGCTGCCGTGCCCCCCGAGCTCCTCCCGGCGCGGGTGCAGGACGTGCACGAACTGGCACTGGGCATGCCGCACGTGACGCTCGACCGAGGGCCGCGCGGCAATCCGGTGTACCAGGTGGGCGGGAAGTCCTTCGTCTTCTTTCGCACGCCTCGGGCTGACGCCATCGACCCGGCGACCGGCGAGCGCCTCTCGGACGTGATCGTCCTGTGGGTCGAATCGGAGTCCGATAAGCAAGTGCTGGTGCAGGACCCGACGTCGCCGTTCTTCACCACCCCGCACTTCGACGGGCACTGCTCAGTACTGGTGCAGTCCAGCCGGATCGGCGAACTCACCCGCCAAGAACTACGCGAAGTTGTGCAAGATGCGTGGCTCGCCCGGGCTTCGCAGCGCAGAAGAACCACCTGGCTCACTTTGCAGCACGACGGGTAGCGCAGGACGACTGGGGGTGCTGGGCCAGGACCGCATGAGCAGCATCGGACCGCGCTGCTGTAAGGGCGGCCATGCCGCTGGTCGTTCCGCTACAGCCGCAGCAGCGCCCCGTGGACGGCCGGGCGGCCCCCCCCGGGGGGCATTCATCACAGCGCTGTCGACGGGGTGCGGGGTCGGGAAGAACCAGCGGGAGTGCTAACGCGGGTTAGACGCGCGCGGGCTGCGGTACGAAGGCGCCGCACTGCGCTCTCGTGCGCCTTGAGCAGTGTCAGCTCACTACTAGACATGACAAGGTAGCGGATATACCTACTCACATGAGTGTCACCCACGACCCTCAGGTGCTCAAGGGCGTGCTGTCCCTTCTGCTTGTCCGGCTGCTGGCCGAGCGGGAGTCGTACGGCTATGAACTTGTCCAGCGCCTCCGGGAGATCGGAGTGACTGACATCGCCGAGGGCAGCGTGTACCCGGCCTTATCGCGGCTGGAGCGGGAGTCCCGGAGTTGAGTCACGGCTGGTGGCCTCGCGCTCGGGTCCGGCGCGGAAGTACTACCGGCCCACTGCGGTCGGGCGACTGTTCCTGCGGAACGGGACGGCCGGCTGGAATGCATTGACCGAGGTGGTGGGCCCGGTGCTCGCGGGCACGCCACCGGCAGCACTGGCAAAGGCGAAGGGTGTCTGACGTCGGAGATGTCTGAGATGGCGGAGACGAGGAGCGACTGGCTGCGGATCGAGCGCGCCGTCGAGCGGGTGGACTACCGGCTGCAGCACCTGCCCCGCCGGTCGCGGATTGCCGTGCGCCGTGAGCTGCGGGAAAATGTGCGGCTGGCCTCGGTCGACGTCGGTTCCCGCCTGGCAGTCCAGCAGCTTGGCGACCTTGGGCACCCTGGCGGCCGGTTACCGCACCGCGGAGTACGGGGAGGTGACGCGCCGGCGTCTTTGTCTGCGGCAGCGATGCGGATCGCCCTCGTCGAGGGCGCGGCACTCATCCTGAGCTATGCCGCGACCGCAGCCTTCGCAGCTGGCGCGAGGGCGACCAACCCTCACCTCACGGGGACGCTGCACTGGTCGGGTGTGCACTACCTCGTCGGCGACGCAACATTCACCTTCATCGACGGGCGCAGCAACTCCTTCGGTGGCGCTTGGACGCCGGCCGTCTACGTGCTCATGTCGGGCGGCGCCGTGATCGCCGGCGATTGTGGCGGCTGACGCCCATCTGGCACAGGCGCCCCGAGGACTCCCGGCGGACGGTGACAGCCGGCCCGTGAACGTTTCGCCGACCCGTATAGGAAGAGGCCGGCGCGACCTCTGGTCGCATGGCCCCCACCGGGGCGGTCAGGGCCACGGGAGCCACTCGATGAGTGCTTGCCCTCAGGTCGGATGCCGTACCTGCGCAACCAGCCGACCAAAGCGTGCCCACGCGGCCGTGTCGATCGCCCGAGAGCGGCGAACCAGCGCCCGGCCTCCGACCACCGCTCCACGACCGACAACTCCGCCTGCACGCGATCTCGTCGATGGCCTCGACTCCGACCCGGGCCCACGGGAACCACCGACCCGGCGCATCCGTCGAGGCCAGGGTCGAGCCGACGTCGTCGATGTACAGCAAGCGGATGTCGTAGGGGCCAGCGCGAGTGGAAGAGGCTATCCAGATCGCAGTCTTCCAGGTCCGCAAAGACGGTTACGCCTGGCGCGCGATTGGGTCACTGCTCGGCACCTCCGGGGAAGCCGCCCGCCAGCGCTACGGTGTTGACCAGCCAGCCTGACCGGACCCGGGAGCGGAACGGTTACCGGGACGCCTTCGCCTGAGCTTCTCGCATGGGGGCTTGCGCGGCCGTCCACGAGTCGGCTCGTCCCAGGGCGCTGTGCCCGCCGTCGTCACAGTCCACGCCCAGCCTCGCCTGGGCCCTCTCCAAGCAGTCTCTGCGGCTTCACGTGTTGTCAGCCTGGCATCAGGTGGTCCTTCGCCCGGGCTCGTCGCTCGGTCAGGAGCCGCTGGCGGTGCTCACCGCAGGAGCACCGCGATGGCGGTGCTGAGGTCTTCGCGGAAGGTCTCCCGCGTGCTCGTCTGGTGCTTGAGCCCGGTGGCGGTGCTGATGAGGTGCGGGCGATCGCTTCCGACGTCGCCCGGTCCTGCGGCGCCCTGTGTCGATCTTGGGTTGGGGCGGTCGATCGGATGGCCATCAGCACAACCCAGGGTCGGAGACCATGGCTGCATGAGCGACCGGCTGCAGGACCAGCGACCGGTGCGCCGGGTGCAGCGGCAGCAAGGCATCTCATACGACCCGCAGCAGTGGCCCTATCGGATGGCACCCGTCGCCCAGCTACTCGAAGAAGGTCTCGACCTTCCCGCCGGGGTCACCTTCCTCGTCGGGGAGAACGGCAGCGGCAAGTCGACTCTGCTCGAGGCGATCGCTGCCGCTGCTGGCCTGAATCCCGAAGGCGGCAGCCGGCACGCACAGCACGCAACCCGGGTGAGCGAGTCGCCGCTGGCCCAAGCGCTCCAGCTGATCCGCACTCCGGGGGCGGCCCGCTGGTCCTACTTCCTGCGCGCGGAGACGATGCACGGCCTGTACACCTACCTCGAAGAGCTCCCCGCCGGGCCCCGCCAGCCGCCGCGGACCCGGCTGCACGAACTCAGCCACGGCGAGTCCTTCATCGAAGTCCTCGCCGAACACTTCCACGAGCCGGGGTTCTACGTCCTGGACGAACCCGAGGCCGCGCTGTCGTTCACCTCCTGCCTGGCGCTGGTCGGGGTGCTGCACAGCCTCGCCGGCAACGGTGGCCAGGTCCTGTGCGCTACCCACTCCCCGTTGCTCACCGCCCTGCCCGGCGCGACGATCCTGCAGCTGGGCGACACCGGATACGCCCCGGTCCAGTGGCAGGACCTGCACCTCGTTGACCACTGGCGGCGCTACCTTAACGAGCCCCAGTCCTACCTTCGGCACATCCTCGACTGAGGAACGGCCGCGCGGGTGCCCTGACACCAGGCACTCACGATCGTCCTGCGGGAACACTGAGCCGGGTCCGATGTGTCGCGACGTTCGGTAGCCGATCGACCAGCGGGACGCCGTGTCGCAGTGATGAGCGGTGACGGCACCTACCGCGCGGTGGCCGAGCGCCAAAGGCGCCACTCGAAGGGCTTGACCATTGTGCCCGGCGACTCCCGTAGCGTCCTTCTCTTCGACCGGGTAGAAGCGAGAGGTCGACGTGAACCCATTGATCGACTGTCCGTGGCGCCTGGTCGTATCTGATTTGGACGGCACGCTGGTCACCGGGACCACGGCCTTGAACCACCTTGGTGCTTGGATCGGGCACGAGGCGATCGTCGAGGGCCTAGAGGACAAATTCGCTCGCGGCGAGGTCAGCGACCGAGAGGTTGCGGAGGGCTACGCTCCGTTCTACGAAGGCGTTGCCTTGGCCGACGCTGTCGAAGTCATGTCACGGATCCCCAGCATCGATGACATTGGGCTGGGCGTCGCGATGCTGCGGCAGCGAACGGTGGAGGCGTTCCTCGCGACGGTGTCTTGGAGCTTCGCCGCGCAGGCGCTGGCTGATCTCTGGGGCTTCACCCAGGTGTGCGGGGCTGACCTGGAGCTCGATGGAGCTTCGGGACTCTTCACCGGCCGAGTCGCTCGTCACTTCGAGCCCGAAGACAAGGTCGCGTACGTCGCTGAGCATTGCCGTCGTGCAGGGATCGGGATGGACCAGGTCGTGGCGATCGGTGACGGTCGGTCAGACCTGCCGTTGTTCAGGGCAGTGGGTTTCAGCGTCGCGCTGAACGCTTCGAGCGAGGCACGCGCCGCAGCAAGCATCACAGTGGAGGAGACCTCGTTTCTGGCGGCGCTACACGCTGTTCCCCACCTCCTTGTGTAGGCACTTCGTGAGCAAGTAGTGCCAAGTCTGCAGGACAGGCGTCGCCGTAAGACCCGCCCGAGAAAATGCCCGGTCAAGGGGGGTTAACCGGCGAAACTCTCGCCGCGAGCCACAAAGATCAAGTCTTCACATCCACCCTCGAGCGAGATCTCATCGCGACGTGGGACGCGCCCTCGCTGCCCTCGACGTACACGCGCGGTCTCAACGCAACTTGTCGACGTGGTCCACGACCGCACCGCCCGGGGTCGCCCTACGCCGGGCGTGTCGTTCTGCGTGTCGCTGACACCGGACCGGCGCGGGTTGCTTCTTGTCGGTGCCCGGGGCTACTGTTCTCTCATCGAACACATGTTCGATAGACGGGCCAGGTAGCGACGCATCCAGCGTACGCACACGGTCTGTTCGCCGGGTGCCGGTGGCGTGGGGAAGCGCCGCCGGCACCTGGCACCGCCTCTTCCCCGGCGGCCGATGAGTCGCGTTCCGTCTTGACGACGGACGGAGGGGAGAGGTCATGGTCCGGCGCCACGCCGACTCGGTCGAGGTTCGCCGCCGCGATGACGCACCGGAGCAGTTCCTGTGGCGGGAGCGGCTGTACGTCGTCCGCGAGGTCCTTGCCCACTGGGTCGAGTCCGGGCAGTGGTGGTCCGCCGTCTCGGCATCGGCACTGGTAGTGGGCGACCAGGCGGAGGTCGAGCCCCGGTCGGGGGCAGTCGGGCTGGCCACGGCTCCCATCCCGTCCTCCCCGAAGTGGGCTCAACGCGCTTGGGGAGAACCAGCCCCCGATGTCGGGGCGGCGACCGGCCCCATGCAGCTCGACGACGGTGAGCGCGAGATGTGGCGGGTCGAGGCATCCGCCGGGCAGTTCGCCGGCACCGGCGTCTACGACCTGTGCTTCGACTGGTCCAGCGGTGGCTGGCGACTCGTCCGCGTTGCGGATTGACCCGGAATGACGAGAACGAGCAGTCCAGAACTACGACAGGAGAGAGCGATGACATCTGTCACCACGCCGCCCCAGGCGAGCGCGGGCCCGAAGAGCTGTGTGGTGTTGACGAGGGGGATACCGGCTGCGGCTGACGCCCTGCTTGTCGCCGCTCGTCAGGGTCTGGCGGAGGCACAAGAGGCGGGGGTCCCGCGGGAGCGGTACTCGCTGGCCCACCTGTCGGCGCTGCGCGCCGCTGCTGCGGTGCTGGCTGCCCGTGCCCGGCCCGCCTCGGGTCGGCGCAGCCGGCCGACGAGCGCATGGCGCCTGCTCATCGGCGTCGCGCCCGAGCTGGGGGAGTGGGCGGAGTTCTTCGCCGCCAGCGCGACCAAGCGGGCTGCCGCAGAGGCCGGCCGTCCGGTGGTGTCACAGCGGGAGGCCGACGACCTGCTGCGCGATGCCGACCGGTTCCTCGCAGCGGTCGAGGCCACGCTCGGGCTCACCGCCCGGCTACCGCTACCTGTCGCCGGGTGAGTCGTGTCCGACCCCTTCGTCCACCTGCATGTCGCGTCGGGCTACTCGCTGCGCCACGGCGCATCCCACCCGCAGGCGCTGGTGGAACGAGCAGCCGAGCACGGCATGGACGCTCTGGCGCTGACCGACCGCGACGGCGTCTACGGCGCCGTCCGGTTCGCAAAGGCGTGCCAGGGTGCCGGGCTGCGTCCGGTGCTAGGCGTCGACCTCGCCGTCGCACCCATCTCGCTATCGCTGCCGGGAGGGTCGCTTGCCGGGGGCGCGGCTGCGCTGCTCGGTGCCAGGACGGTGTCGCGGCGCTCTCCTGCGCGCGGCGGCGCGCAGGTCGACCCCCGGCTTCCCCGGGTCACCGTGCTCGCCTCCGGCGTCGCCGGCTGGGCGGCGCTGTGCCGGCTGGTCAGCGACACCCACCTGACAGGTGAGCGGGGAGTGCCGGTGGCGACGCTCGAGCGGATCGCGCACTTCGCCGCATCCGCCCGCGAGGCCGGCGGCGCTCTCGTGGTGCTGCTCGGGCCGCAGTCAGAGCTGGGCCGGGCCCTGTCGGCCCGGCGCACCGACGCAGCCGAGGCTCACCTCGCCCGATGGCGGCGGGCAGCACCGGAGCCGGGCGACCTCGTCATCGAGGTCGTGCACCATCGCGGCCCCGACGAGGCGGCGCGCGCCGGGCGGCTCGCGGGGTTCGCGGCGGCTCATCACCTGCCGGCAGTGCTGACCAACCAGGTCCGCTACGTCGACCGGTCCGACGCGCCGGTCGCCGACGTGCTCGATGCCTCCCGCCGCCTCGTGCCGCTCGACATCCGGCACGTCGACCGGCCCAATGCCGAGGGCTACCTGAAGTCAGGTAAGGAGATGGCACAGGCAGCCGAGGAGGTCGCGCGCTTCGCTGGGCTGGACGACGCAGGGCGCGCACTCCTGACGCGTACCCGCATGCTGGCCGACAGGTGCACGCTCGACCCCGCCGCCGACCTCGGGATCGGGTCGGTCCACTTCCCGGAGCTGGAGGTGGTGGGTGCCGGCGGGACCGACGGCGGGACCGTCCTGCGGGAGCGCTGCCTGGCCGGCCTCGGGCGGCGGGGGATGCCGGGCACGGCCCTGGTGCTCGACCGCCTCGACGCCGAGCTGGCAACGATTGGCACCTTGGGCTACCCCTCCTACTTCCTCACCGTCGCCGACGTCGTCGACCTGATCCGCGGCATGCGGGTGCGCTGCGCCGCCCGCGGCTCCGGAGCGGGCAGCCTGGTGACCTACCTGCTGGGGATCTCTGACGTCGACCCCATCCGGTACGGGCTGTTGATGGAGCGCTTCCTGTCCCCGCTGCGCCACCAGCTGCCCGATGTCGACATCGACGTGGAGTCCGCCCGGCGGACCGAGGTGTACGAGCAGGTGCTGGCCCGCTTCGGCGGTGAGCGCTGCGCCTGCGTCGCCATGATGGACACCTACCGGGCCCGGCACGCCATCCGCGACGTGGGCGCGGCGCTCGGGCTGCCGCCCGGTGAGATCGACGCCGTCGCCAAGGCGTTCCCCCACATCCGGGCGAGCCAGGTCCGGGCAGCGATGCGTGAGCTGCCCGAGCTGCGCGCCAGCGGGCTGTCGGCCGAGCGACTCGATCTCATGCTGCGGCTCGTGGAGCGCCTCGACGGGTTGCCGCGCCACATCGCCCTGCATCCCTGCGGCGTGCTGCTCTCCGACCGGACCCTGCTCGACCGCACTCCCGTCGAGGCGAGCTTCCTGGGCTTCCCGATGAGCCAGTTCGACAAGGACGACGTCGAGGACCTCGGCCTGCTCAAGCTCGACCTGCTCGGCATCCGGATGCAGTCGGCCCTGTCGTACGCGGTCGACGAGGTCCAGCGCGTCGACGCCGTGACCGTCGACATCGACGCGGTGCCGCGCGACGATCCCGCCGCCTTCGCGCTGGTGCAGTCGACCCACACCCTCGGCTGCTTCCAGATCGAGTCCCCCGGCCAGCGGGAGCTGATCGGCAAGTTCGCGCCCGAGACCTTCGAGGACCTCATCATCGACATCTCGCTGTTCCGGCCCGGGCCGGTCAAGAGCGACATGGTCACCCCGTTCCTCGAGGCCCGGCAGGGCTGGCGCGCCCCCTCCTACCTGCACCCCGACCTCGAGCCGTACCTCGCCGACACCGCCGGCGTCGTCGTCTTCCACGAGCAGGTGCTGCAGATCGTCTCCGTGATGACCGGCTGCACCCTGGCCGAAGCCGACGAGGCCCGTCGTGCCCTGGGCGACCCGCTGGGCCAGCCGGAGGTGCGGGCGTGGTTCGTGCCGGCGGCCCTGCGCTCCGGGTACGACCTGCCGACCGTCGAGCGTGTGTGGGAGGTGCTCAAGGCCTTCGGCTCGTTCGGGTTCTGCAAGGCCCATGCCGCCGCCTTTGCTCTGCCGACCTACCAGTCGGCGTGGATGAAGGCGCACCACCCAGCGGCGTTCCTCGCCGGGGTGCTCACCCACGACCCCGGGATGTACCCCAAGCGCCTGATCCTCGACGACGCCCGCCAGTTCGGCATCGCGGTGCTCGGGCTCGATGTCAACCGCTCGGGCCCGACCTACCGCGTGGAGCGGGTCGGGGTGCTCGACGAGCCACCACCGGAGATCCTCGGGGAGCCGCCCCGCCGGCGCCCGGACGACCCGCGGCTGCAGGACAGCCGGGCCTACGGCATCCGGATGTCGCTGGCCGACATCAAGGGGATCAGCGAGGCCGAGGTCGCCCGCATCGTCTCCGGCGTGCCCTACGCGACGCTCTCGGACTTCTGGCACCGGACCGCGGTGTCGCGGCCGATCGTCGAGCGGATGGTCGTCGCCGGTGCGTTCGACGCCCTCTACGGCATCGGCGTCAGCTCCCCGGTCCGGCGCCGGGGGCAGCTCACCCGTCGCGACCTGCTGCTGCAGGTCGCCGAGCTCGACACCTGGAGCCGGGCTCTCGCCCGAGGGCGGCCACGGAGCAAGCCTTCAAGCCAGGCACGGAGCCAGCCGCGGAGCCAGCCATCGAGCCGGTCTGGACGCGCCGCCCTTCCCAGCGGGACGGGTGACGAGGGACCAGAGGTCCGGGCAGCCCGTCAGTCGCAGGCGCCCCGTGCCGTGCCGGCCGCCGAGGTGCAGCTGGCACTCGACCTCGGCGACGACCCGGCACAGGCCCATCCTTCGGGACTGCCGGAGATGACCGGGGCCGAGCAGGTCCGCGCCGAGCTCGAGGTGCTCGGGCTCGACATCAGCAAGCACGTCCTCGACTTCTACGAGCCGTTCTTGTCGGCTATGGGCATCACCCGGGCCCGCGACTTGCTCTCCCGCCGGAGCCGCCAGGAGGTGCTGGTCGCCGGGGTCAAGGTGGCGACCCAGACACCACCGATCCGGTCGGGGCGGCGGGTCGTGTTCGTCACCCTCGACGATGCCACTGGGCCCCTCGACGCGACCTTCTTCGAGGACGCGCAGGTGGGTTACGCCTCGACCGTCTTCCACTCCTGGCTGCTGGTGGTCCGGGGCGTCCTACGCCGCACCGGCCCCCGCGGGGTGTCCATCCGGGCGACCGGCTGCTGGGAGCTGTCGGCCCTGCGTACCGAGTGGGAGCACGGCGGGATGCGGGCGGTCGAGGCGAGCATGGGCACCGTCGGCCGGGTCAGCGAGCAGGCCGTGCAGGGTGCTGCGGCGAGCCGATCGAGCCGTCCGGTCATCGCCCCGCCGCCCTTCGGCAGCCCGCACGTCTACTCGACCGGCTTCCGGCAGTCGCCCTACGCCGATGTCGCGCCTTCCGGCAGCGGTACCCGGGGAGCGCCCCGACGGCTGTGGCACTCCAGCTCGGGCAGTGCCGGTGGCTGACGGACCGTCCTGGTGCGGGCCGGTGGCCCCGCGCTGCCATTCATTCACCCGGATGCCGGTACCCCACGGGGTCGATCGGCCCTTGCGGACTGCCGACAACTCCTCCACGACAGCTGTCACCCCAGCCGTGGAGGACCCCGCTCATGCCGCTCTCGCCCCGCCTCACCCTCTCGTCGAGCCTCCGTCGCCGCTCGGTCGCCGCACTCGCGGTCGCCGTTGCCGCAGCTACGGCGGCTGCCTGCGCCGCCCCGGACGTCCGGCCCGCGACGCGGGCGTTCTCCACCGCGATCGAGGCGACACCGCAGTACCAGCCGGCGACGCTGCCGTGCGACCCCGGCGACTCCTTCAGCAAACCTGGGCCGGTCGCTTTCGAGCAGTTGCTGCTCGCCACCTATGGACCCGCCTCGGTCGGCATCACGCGCGCCTGCGACGGCAGCAAGAGCGAACACAACGAGGGCCGTGCTCTCGACTGGGGCATGGACTACGCCAACACCGCGCAGCGCCAGCACGGGCAAACCGTGATCGACTGGTTGCGGGAAACCGACGCCAGCGGGCGCGCGAATGCAGTGGCGCGCCGGCTCGGCATCCAGTACTTCATCTGGAACAAGCAGATGTACGGGTCGTGGAACAACTTCGCCCCCATCCCCTACAGCTGCGACGGGACCCCGACCGGCTGCCACATCAACCACATCCACTTCAGCTTCACCTGGAGCGGAGCGCAGCAGCTGACGTCGTTCTGGCAGGCCGGGCCGCTGCCCGCGGCAAGGGCCGGCACCACCCAGGGCGTCAGCGCCCAGGCGGCGGCACCGACAGTGGCTCCCGTCGCCTTGCTACCGGGTGTCTCGTACACGGTCGAGGCCTCGGGCACCTACCGCTTCGGCACAGCCACGACCCAGGTCGCCGATGCCATGTGCTCGCTCAAGAACGGGGTCTGGAGCACGACGAGTGGGCGCGTCTCGCTGTTCGGGACGAACGACCTCAAGTTGGCTGTCGACGACACCTCGGCGTGGGTGCCGGTCACCAACAACGGTCAGGGCTGCAACACGGTCGACCACCGCTACCGGCTCTCCCTGCACCCCTATGCCGGCCAGGACCTGTACGCCGTGGTGCAGGACCCCATCCGTTCCGACAACTCGGGGGCCCTGAACCTGAGCGTCGTCACCGCCGGCTAGCCGAAGACCGGCACCGCCCTGGCAAGCGGCTGCTCGCCCGGCTGCGCCGGCCCTGCGGCGTCGCCGCGAGGAGCCGGGGCGGGGGGACCTCGCGGCTAGGCTGCGGGTATCCGCGTGCCGCTCGGGTCCGGGCGGAAGGAGGTGCTGGGTGCCTGACCGCCGCTCGGCCTCCTCGACCAGCCTCACGGCGAGCACCCTCTGGCACGACCTGCGCGAGGCCCTGGAGCGCGAGCCTCGCGGCGACGCCGTCACACCTGTCAAACCCGGCGACGCCGATGGCCGGCCGCCCGCTCTCGACATCGTCGACGCAGGCGGCGGAACGGGTGGCTTCGCCGTGCCACTGGCCGAGCTCGGCCACCGGGTCGTCGTCGTCGACCCGAGCCCGGACTCCCTCGCGTCGCTGGCCCGTCGGGCTGGCGAGGCCAGGGTGTCGGACCGGGTCGACGCCCGCCAGGGCGACCTGTCCTCCCTGCTCGACGTCGTCCCCGCAGGCAGCGCGGACGTGCTCGTGTGCCACTCGGTGCTCGAGTACGCCGACGATGCCGACGAGGCACTGGCCGGTGCAGGTGCGGTGCTTCGGCCGGGCGGCCTGGTCAGCATCGTCGTGGCCAACCGGCTCGCCGTCGTTCTCGCCCGTGCGCTGGCCGGCCGGTTCGAGGAGGCGGCGGTCGTGCTCGCCGACCCCGAGGGACGAGCCGGCCAACACGACCGGGCGCTGCGGCGGTTCGACGCCGACAGCCTCGCTGCTGTCGCGGAACGAGCGGGAATGCAGGTGCAGGCAGTCCACGGAGTCCGGGTGTTCTCCGACCTGGTTCCCGGGGGAGTACTCGACGACCCGGGCCGTCGGGTGGCGCTGCAGCAGCTCGAGTCGGCAGCCAGCCGTGACCCGGCCCTTCGCGTCGTGGCGTCGTCATTGCACCTGCTGGCCCGGCGTCCCTGAGCGGCGGTCGCGGCATGCCGCCGGCTGAGCAGAGCTCGATGCCAGCAGAGCAGAGCTCGATGCCACCAGAGCAGAGCTCGATGCCACCAGAGCAGGGCCCGGTGCCGCCTGATTCCGCGCCTGATGCCGGCTGCCACGTGCTGCACGTCGACATGGACGCCTTCTACGCCTCCGTGGAGCTGCGCCGCCGGCCTGAGCTGCGGGGGCGCCCGATGGCGGTCGGCGGGTCGGGGTCGCGAGGGGTGATTCTTTCGGCCACCTATGAGGCACGTGCCCACGGCGTGCGTAGCGCCATGCCGGTCATGCGGGCCCGGCGGCTGTGCCCCGATCTGGTCACCGTGGCTCCTGACTTCGCCACCTACCAGGAGGTCTCCTTCGGGGTGATGGAGGTCTTCCGCTCCGTCACGCCGCTGGTAGAGCCGCTGTCACTCGACGAGGCGTTCCTCGACGTCCGCGGTGCCGCCCGGCGCCTCGGCACCGCCACCCAGGTCGCCGCGTGGATCAGAGCCGCTGTCGAGGACGAGCAGGGCATCACCTGCTCCGTCGGGGTCGCGGGCACGAAGTTCGTGGCCAAGCTGGCCTCCGCGCGCTGCAAGCCCGACGGTCTGCTTGTCGTGCCGCCCGCCGGGGTGGTGGCGTTCCTGCACCCGCTGCCGGTCGAGGCCCTGTGGGGCGTGGGCGACAAGACGGCGGAGCTCCTGCGGCGCCTGGGGCTGCGCACTGTGAGCGACCTGGCGCGGACTCGGGAGCAGACGCTGCAGCGAGCGCTCGGGCCGGCGGCGGGCGCGCACCTGTCCGCGCTGGCCTGGGGGCGCGACGAGCGGCGCGTCGTACCCGGTGAGCCGGAGAAGAGCATCGGTGCGGAGGAGACCTTCCCCCGTGACGTCGACGATGCCGACCTCGTCCTGCGGGAGCTGCTGCGCCTTTCGGAACGCACGGCCGCTCGCCTTCGGGAGCAGTGCGTCGCAGCCAGGACCGTCAGCATCAAAGTGCGGTTCGCCGACTTCACGACCATCACCCGCTCGCGCACGCTGCGGCTCCCCACCGACACCGGTCGCGAGGTCTACGACACGGCGCGCCAGCTGTTCGAGGCACTCGGGCTGCAGCGGGCTCGGCTGCGGCTGGTCGGCGTCCGGGCTGAGGCGCTGGTTCCAGCGGAGCGTGCGGCTCGGCAGCTCGCGCTCGGCGAGCGGGAGAACGGTTGGCGTGAGGCCGAGCAGGCGGTCGATCGCGCCTCGCGTCGCTATGGCGCAGGCGTGGTGCGGCCTGCCACCCTGATCGAGGCGCCCGGCCCGGATAACCCCGGGTGACCAATCGGATGGCCGCCCCGGGGAGGTCCGGAGGTGCAAACCGGACCCAAAAAGGGGTAGAAAGACCTGCGCGATCGGGCCACGGGGGCGCTACCACTCCTCGCCGCGCGTGCCTATGCTTGACAAGGTGGCCCGTCGGGCCGTCCTTCCGACGTGGGGAGGAGCGCGGATGCCGCTCTCTGAGCACGAGCAGCGTCTGCTCGAGCAGATCGAGCGCGCGCTCTATGCCGACGACCCCAAACTTGCGAGCAGTGTTCGGGCGATCAATCCGCGCACATATGCGATCCGGCGGCTTTGGCGTTCGCTCCTACTGTTCATCGTCGGCCTCGCGGTGCTCGTCGCCGGTGTCGCCATGTCGTCCTCGGCGGTGTCGGTCGTCCTCGGCATGCTGGGCTTCGTCCTCATGCTCGTCGCGGCCCTGCGCGGCAACGGCGATCTTCGGCGCCTCGGCGGCCGCCCGGAGGTCGACCGTCGTGCCCCGCGCAAGCACACTGCCGCCAGCGGCCCCGCAGCGTCGACCCCTCGGCCGGCTCGCCCGGCAGGCAGTCGCCGCCGCGACGCGAGCCGCCCACGCTCGGGCTTCATGGAACGTCTCGAGCAGCGCTGGCGTCGGCGATGGGAAGAGCGGGACGGCGGCTTCTAGCCGTCAGGCCACAACGAGCCGGCCGCCTCAAGCCGTCGGCTTCAGCGTCGCACTCTCACGGCGGGCGGAGCCTGGTCAACAGGCTCCAAGGGCGCCCCGACTGATGGTCCCACGCTGCGACTCGACTCGCGAGCGACCGGGTGCGCTCCGCAGCCGGCTGGACCACGCTCGTCGGCCAGAGTGTTGCACGCGTCCGAGCTGCCCGACCAGCCCCGTCGCGCAGCGCCGCCAGCAGGTCCCGCACCGCAGCGGAGGAGATCCCTGCCGGCGGATGAGCGCTGTTCCGCGGGCGGAACCTACGCCGCTCCTCGGCCACCACCAGCCGGTCGAGCGTCTGGCGCGCCGCCTGCGACCGGTCCCCGGAAGCCGATCGTGCGTCCGGCTTCATCCCCGGCGCCGAGTTCTCCAGCCAGGCCGACCACCGCGCCGCCAGCTGACGGGGCGTGCCCTGGCCGGGGCCGGCGACGCCTAGGTCGGTAGCGGTGTCGCGGACTTCCTGCCACGCCCCCCGCGACAACCCGCCGGGTCGGCGCCCGGCCAGCCGCAGGCGCCGCCGCCGCGAGCGCACAGCCGCGGGTACCGGGGCGGTCAGCAGCAGCACCGCGGCTACCCCCAGCGCGTACAGCCACCAGGTCGGCCCGTGCGACGCGGCGGCCGCAGGTGCCAGATCACCGAGCGGCGCGGCGACGCCTGCCCGGTCCTCGCTGGGGAGCCGGGTCTGGTCCAGACCGCTGTCGCCGGCCGTGCCGGCTGCACCCTGCGCGGGTAGCGGGGCCGGTGCCTGCCCTGCCGCCGCCGACGTCGGCGCGCTGTAGGCGGGGGCGAGGTCGGTGCTGTCGTCGCGCGGCGTCGGCTCGAAGCGGACCCAGCCCGTCTGCGGGAACCAGACCTCGGGCCACGCGTGGGCATCGTGATTGGTGATCAGCCAACTCCCGTCGGGCTGTTGCACACCCTGCGTGAAGCCCACCCCGACGCGGGCCGGAAGGCCGAGCGCACGGACGAGCACGGTCATAGCTGTCGCGAACTGCTGGCAGTAGCCCCGGCGGTCGACCAGCAGGAACTGGCGCAGTGAATCGGCCCCGCCGGCTGGCGCGCCCGCCAGGTCGTAGTGGAAGGCGGGGGAGCGCAGGTAGGCCTGGATGGCGACGACGGCGTCGTAGGGCGTCTGCGCGGACCCGGTGAGCTGGTTCAGCAGGGCGCGCACAGCTGGGTCGAGCCGCCCGACGAAGGTGTCAGCCCGGAGCGCGGGCGGCAAGGCCGAGCCGGGTCCGGCAGGCGCGCGCAGCTGGGCGGGTGTCGGTGCTGGCACCGATGCGGTGGTTGTGTAGCGGGTGCCTGTCGTGTCGGTGTGGGTCGACAGGATCGTGGCCGTGCCTGCCTCGAACCGCCAGTCGCCGCGGATGGCGACCCGCGTCGGCAGGAAGGGCACCGGCAGGTACCGCTCCGCGAGGCGCTTCTCGATCACGACACTGGCCTCGACGGCGTCGCGGGTTCCGTCCGCTGCCGTCGGCATCCCCGATGAGACGCGGGTCTCGGGCCCGGCGCTGAGGCGCCCGAGCCGGAAGCCCGTGCCGTCGTACTGCTCGAGCGCGGTGAGCCGCAGGTACTCCGGGTGGGTGGTGCGCACGTGCAGCAGGGGGACGGTGTCAGCCGTCGTCAGCTGCTGCTCGATGGTCACCAGCGGCTGTACGACGAGCGTCGGCCCGCCGCCTCCACCGCTGCCGGTGCTTGTACCCTCGCTGCCCGAACTCAGCCAGCCCCTGCTCAGCCCCGCGGGCAGCAGCGCCGGGACGACCAGGGCCACGAGCACGGCGCCGAGCCCGATGCGCCGACCTGCTGCCCCACGCCCACGCTGGACCTCGCCGGCGTCGGGCGCGATGACGGTGCCCCAGCTCTCCAGCCGGCCTGAGCTGGTCAGGAGCAGCCCGACGTACCCGAGCGCCGCCAGCGCGAACGACAGGCCGGGCACGCCGTGCGGAGCGACAGCTGCCGGCACCGCGACGAGGGTGAGCAGCGGCAGACCGGCCGTCGCCGGCCGGCCGACGGTGGCAGCCAGCAGGTCGACCAGGACGGCGACGACGAGCACGCCCGCCGCGACGAGCAGGACCAGCCCAGGCCGTTCTCCGACCTGCGGTGCCAGCACCTTGATGTCGTGCAGGCCGTCGGCGGCCACGTCGCGCAGCGCTCCCGGCGTCGCGCGGGTGGGTAGCAGCCCCCAGCGCGCGGTTGACGATGCGGACAGCGCGGTGAGGTAGAGCAGGCCGCCGAGCAGGCCGGGCACGACGGTCAGCACGGCGGGCACGGCAATCCGGAGGCGCACCAGCCGGGCCAGCGTGCCGCCCGCGGCCGCGACGACCACCGAACCCGCTGCGGGCAGCAGCCACCAGGCGACGCTGTCGAGCACCGCCGACAGAGTGGTGGCAGCAGCGAGGGTGGCGAGCGCCGCCGCGACCGCGCCAGCTCCGTGAGCCGATGCGCCGCGAGGCGCGGTCGAGGCCGGGGGAGGCGAACTTCGGGGAGCCGGTTCCGAGCTCTGCGCGACCGCCGCGCTACGGCGGCCATTCGGCGGTGCCGCGAGCTGGCTCATCGACCCGCCAGCACCCGTGCGCTGCTGGAGCGCAGCAGCTCGGGCCACAGCGCGTCGAGCCGGGTGTCCGGGCCGGCGATGCCCACCGCCCAGCCGGCGGCTGCGAGCAGGTCGCGAGCGCCGTTGACGCCCGCGCCGTCCCCGCGACGGTCAACGCCCCCAACGTGTGTCCCGCGCAGCCGGGTCGAGGGACCTTCGGCGAGCAGGGCGAAGGCGCTCGCCCGCCCGCCCGCCGCACTGCCCCCGCCCAGCAGCGGAAGAACGGCAGCCCGGGTCGGGCGCACGAGGGCGGCGACGAGCGTGCCCGGCATGCCGGCCAGGGTGGCAGAGGCCAGCGACAGGTCAGCGCACTCGTCCTCGCAGACGATGCCCGCGAGCGCGGTCAGCACGGCGTGCTCGGCGCCCGCAGCAGGCGCCGACACCCGCACCCGGCCCGCCGCGTCGACGAGCTGCAGGGCAAAGCCACGGCGGGCCAGTGCTACCGCCACCGAGGCAATGGCGGAGACCGCCCACTCGCTCGGCGGCAACGGCAGGTGCTCGTCACCGGCGGCCGGCCGCTGGGTGTCGAGCAGCAGGGTCGCGCGTGCCTGGTATGGCAGCCCCTCCTGGCGGACGGTGAGCTCGCCGGTGCGGGCCGTGGTCCGCCAGTGCACGCGGCGCAGGTCGTCGCCGTCGCGGTAGGGCCGGGTGCCGACGTCGTCCTCGCCCCCGAGCGACAGGGCGGCCGCGAGCCCCTCGCCGCCGCGTGACCAGTCGCCCCCGGAGCCGGCCGGCGGCAGGGGCGCGATCGCCGGGGTGACCACCAGCTGGTCGCTCGCCGTGAACGAGCGGACCAGCTCGCAGAAGCCGAAGGGGTCGGCGAGGCGGACCGACAGCGGTCCGACCCGCCAGATGCCACGGGTGCGGGTCCGTACCCGGTAGGCGACCGAGCGCTGCTGCTCGGTCGGCACCCGGTCGAGCACGAAGCGGGGGGCCGTGCCGAGCTCGCGCGGCAACTGGTCCTCGACGAGCAGCACCGACGTGGGCAGCCGCGACAGGTTGCGCACCCGCACGGTGACGGTCGTGCTGTCGCCGGCCGCCAGCCGGGCCGGCTCCACGGTGCGCGTGCAGGACAACCGGTAGCGGGAGCGGACTACGGAGAGGACGGCTGCCAACGGCAGGGCGATCAGCAGGACGCCGATCCGCACGAGGTCGCGCTCGCCCAGCACGAGCCCGGCCAGGCCGCAGCTGCTACCGGCAGCGGCGAACGAGCGGCCACGCGTGGTGAGGCCCGACAGCGCGCTGCGCAGCTCTGCCCGCGACGGGCCGGCCACGTGCTACCGCTCCCGCCTGCGGGCGAAGCGCCCGCTGCCGTTCGATCGGCCGGCGGGTGCCACCGCCTGCATGGATGGCGCGTCGTGCTCGGCGGTCAGGGGGACGGTGCGCAGCAGCTCGCGCAGCACGTCCTCGGGGCGCCGCCGGGCGAGCTGCGCCTCGGGGGTCGCCAGCAGCCGGTGAGCGAGCACCGGCACGACGAGGTCGTGCACGTCGTCAGGCAGCACGTAGTCGCGGGCGTCGAGCGCCGCCGCGGCCCGGGCCGCCCGCAGCAGGTGCAGGCTCGCTCGGGGTGAAGCGCCGAGCCGCAGGTCGGATGAGCGCCGGGTGGCTCCGACCAAGTCGACGACGTAGCGGCGGACCTCGTCGGCGACGTGCACCCGCCGCACCTCGTCCGACAGCGCGGCCACCTCCTCCGCGGTGACGACCGGCGTCAGCAGCTCCAGCGGGTCCCCCGAGCCGTGCGTGTCGATCATTGCGAGTTCCGCGGTCGGCGACGGGTAGCCCATCGCCACCTGGGCCGTGAACCTGTCGCGCTGCGCCTCGGGGAGCGGGTAGGTGCCCTCCATCTCCACCGGGTTCTGCGTCGCGACGACGAAGAACGGGCGGCCGACCGAGTAGGTGACCCCGTCGGCGGTCACGGTCCGCTCCTCCATGCACTCCAGGAGCGCCGACTGCGTCTTCGGGCTGGCCCGGTTGATCTCGTCGGCGATCACCACGTTGGCGAACACGGCGCCGGGCTTGAACTCGAACCGGCGCGACTCGCTGTCATAGACGCTGACCCCGGTGACGTCGGTCGGCAGCAGGTCGGGCGTGAATTGGATGCGCCGCACGGATGCGTCCATGGCCCGGCCGAGCGCCTTGGCCAGCATCGTCTTGCCGACGCCGGGGACGTCCTCGATCAGCAAATGGCCCTCGGCCAGCAGGACGACCAGCGCCAGCCGGACGACGTCGGGCTTGCCGTCGATGACGGTCTGCACGCTGCTCGCGAGAGCGCGGCCCAGCCGGGCGATGCGCTCGACGTCGGGGGGGTCACCGGCAGCCCGGTCACCGTGCGCGAGTGCAAGAGCGGAGTCGCTCACTGCGCATGCCTCCCGGAAGCCGCAGGACCGGACGTGTCCAGTCTGCCCGGAACCTCGCGTTGGTACTTGCCGCGGCCGAGGTCGATGCAGGCCCTTCGGCATCCCAGAGCCGGCCTCAACCCCGCCTGATCACGGCCGGCAATGTTCCAGTGGGGAGAAGTGGGGTAGCGTGGGTTTCGATGGTGGATGAAAGGGGGCGGCGGGGATGTTCCTCGGCACGCACCGCCCCCGGCTCGACGAGAAGGGCCGCCTCGCCCTGCCTGCACGCTTTCGCGACGACCTGACCGGCGGGGTGGTCGTCACCAAGGGTCAGGAGCGGTGCCTCTACGGCTACCCGATGGACGAGTTCCAGCGGATCGGCGACGCCCTGCGCGACGCGCCGGTCACCGCGAAGGCGCTGCGTGACTACCAGCGGACACTGTTCGGCTCGGCGACCAGCGAGGTGCCCGACCGGCAGGGCCGGGTCACGCTGCCCGCCGGGCTGCGCGAGTACGCGGGCCTGGACCGAGACTGCGCCGTCGTCGGCAGCAACAACCGCTTCGAGATCTGGGACGCGACGGCGTGGGACCGCTGGTCAGAAGGCAACGACGAGCGGTTTGCAGAGCTCACCGAGGAGGTGTTGCCCGGGGTGATCTGACCCAGCCGCCAATCGACCCGAGCTAGACACCGCAACACCGCAACACCGTGTCGGCGTACAGCCAGGTTCCGGCCCGCTCCCGATCCAGACGCATCTTCCCCGGTGCCTGGCCGAGCGGGGCGGGACCTGACTGGTACGAACCGTCGCCGGTCCGTCATCACTGGCTCCAACCACGGAGCGGCCCACCGGAGAGCACTCGACCGAGGAGCAGGAGGACGCGGTGGAGCACGTGCCCGTCCTGCTCGATCGGGTGACCGAGCTGGCCCTGCCCGCCCTGCAGCATGAGGGGGCCGTCCTCGTCGACGGCACGCTCGGGCTCGGCGGCCACGCCGCCGCCATCCTGGCGGCCGCGCCGCAGGTTCATCTGGTCGGCATCGACCGCGACGAGCAGGCTCTCGCCGAGGCCGAGCGGCGGCTCGCGCCGTTTGCAGGCCGCATCACGCTGGTGCATGCGGTTGCCGCCGACCTCGAGGAGGTGCTTGAGCGGACCGACCACGCGTCGGTCTCAGCTGTCCTGCTCGACCTCGGCGTGTCGTCGCTCCAGCTCGACGCGGTCGAGCGAGGGTTCTCCTACGCCCGTGATGCACCCCTCGACATGCGCATGGACCAGCGCAGGGGCCGCACGGCGTCGGAGGTCGTCAATAGCTATTCGGTGGGAGAGCTGGCACGGGTGTTGCGGGTCTACGGCGAGGAACGTTTCGCCCGGCGCATCGCGCAGGCCATCGACCGCGAACGGCAGCGGGAACCCTTCACGGGTACCGAGCGGCTCGCGGAGGTCGTGCGCACGGCCGTGCCGGCCGCGACCCGCCGCACCGGTGGCCACCCCGCCAAGCGGACCTTCCAGGCGCTGCGCATCGAGGTCAACGCCGAGCTCGATGGGCTCGCCTTGACCCTTCCCGCCGCCCTTGCGGCCCTGCAAGGGCATGGCCGGCTGCTGGTGCTCGCCTACCACTCGCTAGAGGACCGCCTGGTCAAGCAGGCGATGGCGGCGCAGGCGCACCCAGATGTCCCGCCGGGCCTGCCGATCGTCCCCGAGCACCTGCAGCCGACGCTTCGGCTGCTGACCCGGGGGGCTGAGCGAGCCAGCGCCGCCGAGCTCGAGGCAAACCCTCGTGCAGCGGCGGTGCGTCTGCGGGCGGCCGAACGGATCCGCCGGCAGGAGGCGGCGTGAGCGCCCAGCCGATCAGCAGCCCCAGCAGCACCGCGTCGGTCGACGCGCCAGAAGCACGGGCTGTTCCCACGGCGCCGAGGGCAGGCGCAGCCCGGCGGGACCCGAACCGCGGTACCGGCAGCACCCCGAGTGGTCGCCCGGCCGCGCGGCCACGGCTGTGGCTCGTGCCGGCGCCGCGCCGTGCGCCGCGGGCTCCGTTCGTCGTCGTCCTGCTGGCGCTTCTGCTCGTCGGGCTCGTCGGCCTGCTGCTGCTCAACACGGCATCGGCCCAGGACGCCTTTCGGCTCAGCGCCCTCCAGCGGCAGCAGCAGGCGCTGGAGCTGCAACGCCAAGAGCTCGCGCACCAGGCCGATGCCCTCGGTGACCCGGCCCAGCTGGAGGCCAAGGCCCTCACCCTCGGGATGATTCCGGTGGGGGCGCCGATCTTCTTGGCGCCGGGGCAGCCGCTGCCCAAGGGCGCCGTGGTTGTGGGTGACGGCATCGTCGTCGTGCCCGCGCCGCTGCCACCGTGGTCCGGCGCGCTCGAGGCCATACCCTCCGCACCGGCTTCGGCCAAGCCGTCGCTCAAGGCGGCACCGAAACCGTCGGTTACCCCGTCGCCTGCTGCGCAGGCGTCGAGGGCTGCCAAGCCGTCGGCGGCTACTGCCCCCTCCGCTGCCCCCTCGGCCGGTCCGCGCCCATCAGCCGCCCCGACACCCGCTTCCCGGCCGTCCGCCCGGGCCACCGCGGTGGCACCCCCTGCGCTGAAGACGACGCCGGCACCTGCGCGTTCGGTGCGTGCGGTCACCCCGGCAGCGCCTCTCCCGGCGCCCGTTCCAGCGCCGCCCACCGGGACAACGCCCACCGGGACAACGCCCACCGGGGCGACGCCGCGACAGCCGGTGGGCCCGTGACCCGGTCGGTGACGCGGACGTCGTCTCGTGCCGCAGCTCGCACTGCCACCCGTCCCTCCCGCGCATCGCGGGTGTGCTCCGGCAGCGACGCGGGGCAGCCCCGCCGCCGCACTACGGGTGCCCCGACATCGGCGGCCTCCGGCGGTGGTGGCCGCGGCCCCGGCGGCCCACGCACCTCCGATCTGCGAGGCCGCCGTCCCCGCCCGGGCCGCCGGCCGCTTCGGCTCGGCTCGCCGGGCAGGCGGCTGCGCAGCGGCGCCGTCCTGCTCGTGGTGCTGCTGCTGATCCTCGGTGCGCGGCTGGTCCAGC
>JAABVA010001826.1_pt1 | contig 22068 bp, 21 predicted proteins | sample 5560331 | NCBI WGS metagenome assembly JAABVA01 (sample SAMN12812661, study PRJNA571458) | rock metagenome | isolation source: Antarctica rocks | place: Antarctica: Victoria Land, Mt New Zealand sud | collected 2016-01-07
GTGCGGGGGCCAGCATCGCCACGATGCTCTCGGAGGCGCCCACCGGGGTTCCCGCATAGCGGTTCTTGATGTCGGTCAGCGCACCGTGATAGGCGGCGAGCGTCGTGGTGGTGAAGGCGGTGCGCTGCTCGTCGAAGTAGCGTGCGTCCGCCGGGTCGAGCCGCTTCAAGTCGGCGGTGAGCTGGTCGACCACCGTAGCCACGTCGGCGGGGTTGTACCAACGGTGCGGGTTGGCATCGGCAGGCAGCCCAAGCACCTGGCCCACGTCGAGCATGGTGCGGGTCGGTGCCGGGTTGGCGTCGGCGAGCTTGCTGGCCCAGCTGTCGTAGCCGAGGCCGTTGACCAGCGCCAGGTCGGTGGTGGCCATGCCCCGGCCGTCGCCTGCGGTGGGTTCGTACTCGTGGGGATCGGCGTCGGGGGAGTTGATGATGCTGGTGACCTTCACCTGTTTGCCGCCGAGCTCAGCCGCGATGCTGCCCCAGGAGTTCTCCGCCGCCAGCACCTTAAGCACTCTCGACTGGGATGGGTCGACGGCCGACTGCTGCGAGGACGCCGTGCTGCAGCCTGCGAGGAGCAGCGCGCCGCTGAGCACGAGCGCGAAGACGGCGGGGAAATTCAGACGCACGGGTGCTCCTTGGGCGGGGACTATTGGTGATGAAAACGATACCCGATAAGCGATCAAGGAGACACCACCCTGGCCAAGTTGTGCAACTTGGGCATCAGGCGGCCGCGAAACTCGCCAAGTTGCACAACTTGGCGTTACACGCGGGCGACGTGCGGCGATCGCGGTACCAGGTGGCAACCACGGTCAGTGCCACCCCGAACACCGCGTAGCCGGCCAGCACCCAGAGCGGTTGCCCGGCACCGGTTCCGCCGAAGTAGACGATGCTGCGGATGCCGTCGGTGGCCGCGCCAGGGGTCAGCCACGGGCCGATGGCCGCCCAGAACGGCGGGAGCAGGGCAGTGCCGTACGCGCCGCCGGCACTGGGATTGCCCAGCACCACGAACAGCATGATCACCAGACCGATGCCGACGAAGTCCAGCACCGCCTGCAGGGCGAGGGTGAAGGCCGCGGTGGCGAACACCACGAGCGCGCCGAGCCCAGCCAGCGCCCAATAGTGCCCTGCGTACACGCCGAGTATCTGGTCGACGATAAGGGCGCCGCCCAGCCCGGACAGGGCCGCGTACCCGGCAACGAGCGCCAGCCGCCTGCCCGTGGCTGGCAGCCCCCGTAATCGTCCACCGACCACGGCCAGTGCGGTGGCGAACAGGTAGCCGCCGACCACCCAGCCGACGGCGAGGTAAAAGCCGGAGAGCCCGCGGTTGTCCCCGCTGTTCACCGGGACGATGTCGTCGACCGTCAGGGTGCGCCGCTGGGCCGCCTCGGCCTGCGCCAGCACCGACTGCATCGCACTGGTGACCGAGGTTCCGGCACCACCGGCGACCAGCAGGGTGTCGTGCCCGTCGGGTCCGAGCAGCAGGGCGCCGTACACCTGCCGGTCATCGATCAGTGTGCGGGCGGCGGTCTCGTCGGCGGCGGTGCGGGCATGCAGGGGGTGCCCCGCCAGCGCGTTGAGCTTCGTCACGGTCTGCTCGGCGGCCTGGGCCGGACCGACAACGGCGAGGTCGACATCGTGCGGCGCCGGTGCGTGGAAGGCGCCGACGTAGCTGAGGATGAAACCCAGCTGGACGAGCAGAACGCCAAGCAGCAAGACACCGCCCTTGACGCGAGTCCGCGCCTTGTCTTTCGCCATCGCCGCTGGGTCCGGCTCGCGCTCGTGCCTGCCGTGCTCGAGAGTTGCCTTCTCCTCGGCCGCCATCATGATCTCCAGTCTAGTCAATACCTTCGGTATCCGATACTCTAGGTATCGTGAACCAAATTCGTCAAGAGCCGTCCATGGGACCGCGATCACGTCCGGGTAGGCAAGAGGTGCGCGGGCGCCTGCTCGAGGCGGCACTGGCCGAGTTCCACGAGTTCGGCTACGCCGGGGCCCGGCTGGAAGCCATCGCGCGTCGGGCCGGATTCACCAAGGGGGCGGTGTACTCCAACTTCTCCTCCAAGCAGGCATTGTTTTCCGCCTTGCTCGCCGAGCACTCGCAGGCCCTGACGGCGGGCATCATCGCCGACGTGGACGCGTTGGATATGCCGACCGCCGTGGCCAGGGCGAGTGCCGTACTCGCCGGACAATTGGTGCAGGACCCGCAGTGGCAGTCGCTGGTCGTCGAATTCGCGCTGCAGGCCGGCCGCGACGACAACGCGGGGCAGGTCTACGTCGAGCAGCGTCGCGAGCTACGGCGCACGCTCGCCGAGGCATTGGGCGCCCAGGCCGAACAATGGGGCATCAAGCCACGCCTCGATGCCGCGCGCGCCGCGACCATGCTGTTGGCCATGCTCTACGGCCTGGCCGTCGAGCACGCCGCTGACCCCCAGGCCGTGGATGTGGAGGTCATGCGGGAATCCGTTGCGGCCATCCTGAATAGAGTGTGGCTATGACCGACACCAGCTGGAATTCCGTCACAGTCGAACGCATCGGCGCCGTCGCGCAGGTCACTCTCATCGGTCCCGGCAAGAACAATGCGATGGGGCCGGACTTCTGGCGGGAGATGCCGCTGGTGTTCGAAACGCTGGACACCGATCCGGAGGTCCGGTCGGTCGTCATCACCGGATCCGGCCGCAACTTCTCCTACGGTCTGGATCTCGCCGCGATGGGTGGCACGCTCGGGCCGGTATTGAGTGGCGATGCCGGTCTGGCCGCTCCGCGCACGGTGCTGCACGACGAGATCAAGCAGATGCAGAAGGCGATCAATGCCGTCGCCGACTGCCGCAAGCCCGTGATCGCCGCCGTCCAGGGCCGTTGCATCGGCGGTGGCGTGGACCTCATCACCGCCTGCGACATCCGCTACGCAAGCGAGGACGCGACGTTCAGCGTGCGGGAGGTGAAGGTCGCCATCGTCGCGGACATGGGCAGCCTGCAACGGCTTCCGGCCATCATCGGCGACGGCCATCTGCGTGAGCTAGCGCTGACCGGCCGCGACATCGACGCCGTGCGGGCCGAGCGCATCGGTCTGGTCAACGACATCCTGCCCGACGCCGAGGGGCTGCTCGCCGCGGCGCACGCCACCGCCCGCGAGATCGCAGAGAACCCGCCGTTGGTGGTACACGGCATCAAGGACGTGCTCGATCACGAAAGGGCGGCGCGGGTCGCAGCCGGCCTGCGTTACGTGGCCGCCTGGAACGCCGCCTTCCTGGCCTCGGAAGACCTCACCGAGGCCAGGAAGGCGGTCTTTGCGCAGCGCAAGCCCGAGTTCCAGGGTCGCTGACCGGCGGCTGCCCTTGCCTTTGGCGCATTGAGCGGGCGCAATGCTCTTTTTCGGCGCCCGCGACGACATCGAGCCCGCTCAATGCAAATCAGGCGATGGCGGGGATGCGCAGCCGGCCGTCCTGCACCGTCAGCTGCAGGCTCATCGGGGACTCCAGAGTGCGGTGAGGGCCTCAACGGAGGTAAAGCCGTTGCCTCCGCCACCCGCGGGCTCATGCTTGTCGCCGACGGTCACCGTCCGCTGAGATCGGGGCAGTTTTGTTCCCTCTGGTGCGCCATTCGCGCCCCGATCGGCGGGGAACGCCGACGGTGCCGCGCGTCACACGTCTGCTGACTTGCGCCGACCCGCCGGCGAAGTGCATGCTTGCATCCAACAACTAGTTGCATGCCACAAGCAAAAGGACAGGTAAAGGCGATGACCATGACCGATGCCGAGCCGGAAGTCGAGGCCGGCGCAGAGGAACTCGGGATCGAGTTCGGGCGACTGATGCGGTTGATCGAACGCACCAACACCCATGCGGCCACCCGGCGCCGCGACGGCGTGGACAAGGCGGCTTTCGTCGCGCTGTTCAGGCTGGTCGAAGGTGGTCCGCAGCGCTCCAGCTGCTTGGCCGAGGGCACGCTCAGCGATCCCTCGACCGTGAGCAGGCACGTGGCTCACCTGGTGGAGCTCGGCCTGGTGGAGCGCACCGCAGACCCGGTCGACGGCCGTGCCACCCTGCTCGCGGCCACCGAGCGTGGGCGCCGGACCGCGGCGAACATCCTGCGTCGTCGCACCCAGAACATCAGCATGTTGCTTGCGGACTGGCCGCTCGAGGACCGGCACCGCTTCACCGAGCTCCTCGCCCGGTTCACCACAGATTTCGAGCGCTACCGTCCCCAGTTCTTGGCGATGACCGACGCCATCGCGGGACCCGAAGGAGAGTCATGAGTACCGGGCAAGCCAACACCGTCGCGGCACCGCCGGAACCGCACTCCGGCGTGTTCACCCACCGGCAGATTCTCACGATCCTGTCCGGGTTGATGATGGGCATGTTCCTGGCCGCGTTGGACCAGACCATCGTCGCCACGTCCGTGCGCACCATCGCCGACGACCTGCAGGGCTTTTCGGTGCTGGCGTGGGTCACCACCGCATACCTGATCACCTCCACCATCGCAACGCCCTTGTACGGCAAGCTATCTGACCTCTACGGACGCAAGCCGTTCTTCATGGCCGCGATCTCGATCTTCATCGTCGGCTCGATGCTCTGCGGCATCTCCACCTCGATGTACCAGCTCGCCGCGTTCCGTGCCGTGCAAGGACTCGGTGCCGGCGGCCTGATGTCGATGGCATTGGCCATCATCGGTGACATCGTGCCCCCGCGTGAGCGGGCCAAGTACCAGGGCTACTTCCTCGCGGTGTTCGGCACCTCGAGCGTGCTGGGACCGGTGCTCGGCGGCCTGCTGGCCGGGCAGTCATCGATTCTCGGCGTCACCGGATGGCGCTGGGTCTTCTACATCAACGTCCCACTGGGCATCCTAGCTCTGGCGGTGGTGTGGCGGGTGCTCAACCTGCCCCTGCACCGTCGGGAGGCCAAAGTGGACTGGTGGGGCGCGACCCTGCTCACCATCGGACTGGTCCCGTTGCTCATCATCGCTGAGCAGGGCCGTACCTGGGGCTGGGACTCTCCACGCGCCCTGCTGTGTTTCGCGGTGGGCGCCGTTGGCGTGCTCGCCTTCATCCTGGCCGAGGTGCGCATGGGCGATGAGGCGCTGATTCCCATGCGCTTCTTCCGCAACCGGCTGTTCGCGCTCTGCATCGCGGTCAGCGTCATCGCGGGTGCGGCGATGTTCGGGGGCATCTCCCTGCTGCCGCAGTACTTGCAGGTCGTCAAGGGTTCCTCACCGACCCTCGCCGGCTATCAGACGCTGCCCTTGGTCGGTGGGCTGATGATCGCCTCCATCTTCTCCGGTCAGCTCATCTCCAAGACCGGGCGCTACAAGGTCTTCCCGATCGTCGGCACTGCCCTGATGACCATCAGCATGTTCGTCTTCCACTACGTCCACGCGGACACGCCGTTGTGGCAGACGATGATCGTGATGGGCACGTTCGGCCTCGGCCTGGGCTGCATGATGCAGCCGCTGACCCTGGCCATCCAGAACGCGATGCCGCCCAGGGACATGGGCGTTTCCACCGCGGCGGCCACGTTCTTCCGGCAGATCGGCGCCACCCTGGGCGTGGCGATCTTCCTGTCCATGCTGTTCACCCAGCTGACCCCGAAGACTGGCGAGGCGCTGGCCACCGCCGGCTCGTCGCCAGAGTTCCAGAACGCCCTACGGTCGACCGCCAGTAGCAGCGACCCCTTGCAGGCCGGGTTCGCGAAGGGGCTTCTCGCTCACGACCCGTCGGTGGCTGGCAGTGCATTGGTGGATACGTCGTTCATCCAGAAGCTCGACCCGGTGCTCGCGGCACCGTTCAAGATCGGCTTCTCCGGCGCGATGGACTACGTGTTCCTGGCCGTCGCGGTGCTCATGCTGATGGGTTTCGTCCTGGTGTGGTTCGTCAAGGAGGTGCCGTTGCGCACCCAGTCGGGGCTGGCTGCCCAGCAGTCCGAGCGCGACGAAGCCGCGGCGGCGTTGGCGAGCAAGCAGGCAATGCTGCCGGAGGTGGATGTTGCCGCCGATTAGGTTGCCGACGATGGTGTTGCCGTAGGCAAGCAAGCGGTGTCGCCGAGGGACTGATCGGCCCCCGAAAACGTGAATGCGGCTTTCACACAACGAGGTTGTGCGAAAGCCGCATTCACGTACGGACGTGGCCGAGCCGGACCTAGTGCGCCGGGGCGTCCTTGGCGCGCTGGAACGATGCTTCGATCTCCTTGACGGCGTCGCTCATGCCGACCCAGTCGGCGCCCTCGACGCTCTTGCCCGGCTCCAGGTCCTTGTAGACCTCGAAGAAGTGCTTGATCTCCAGCCGGTAGAACTCCGACACGTCGTCGATGTCCTGCATGTGCTCGAACCGCGGGTCGCTGGCCGGAACACAGAGCACCTTGTCGTCCCCGCCGGCCTCGTCGGTCATCCGGAACATCGCCACGGCCCGGCAGCGGATCAGACAGCCGGGGAAGGTGGGTTCGGGAAGCAGAACGAGGGCATCGAGCGGGTCGCCGTCCTCGCCGAGGCTTTCCTCGATGAAGCCGTAGTCGGCCGGGTACTGCGTGGCAGTGAACAGCGTCCGGTCCAGCCGGATACGTCCGGACTCGTGGTCCATCTCGTACTTGTTGCGCTGACCCTTCGGGATCTCAATGGTGACGTCGAATTCCACGCGCCCTCGCTTAGTGACTGGTTGGTTGGGTCGGACTGTCTCGACGCTAGTCTGAACTACTCGGGTCGCTGATCGGTGAACCAGGTAGGTAAACACCTTGGCAGAGGGGTGAGCAGGTGCGGCGTCAGCGGCGGCTTCGAGTGCTTGCCGCCCTCGCGGTCCTCGCCGTGGTCGGGGTGACGGTGACGCTGGTGCTCGGCAACGGTTTCGGCCTCGGTGGGTCTTTGACTGCCGGCCCGCAGACCAGCGCGCCCCCGGCGCCCGTGGCGGCCAGGCCCAGCATTCATGGCGTCGCTGCCGATGCGCCGCAGCCGGTACCCGCCGCGCTCTCCTCCGTACTCGCCCCGCTGGCCGCTGCTCCCGCCCTCGGTGCGCTCACCGGCCGGGTGCTCGACCCGAAGACCGGTGCCGTGCTCTGGGACTCCGGCTCGGGCACGCCGCAGCTGCCCGCGTCGACCGCGAAGGTCCTCATCGGGGCCGCAGCGCTGCTCACCCTGGGCATCGACGACGTGGTGCACACCACGGTGGTGGCTTCCTCGGTCCCCGGCCAGATCGTACTGGTCGGCCGGGGCGACCCCACCCTGTCCGCCGCCCCAGCCGGTGCCCCCGAGCACTACCCCGGAGCGGCCCGGGTGGACCAGCTAGTTGCGCAGGTGCGCGCCACCGGCGTCCCGGTCACCTCCGTCGTGGTGGACACCAGTGCCTACACCGGCCCCCCGCTCGCGCAGGGCTGGCAGAGCGCCGACATCGGAGGGGGCGACGCCGCGCCGATCGAGCCGGTGATGATCGACGGTGCGCGCAGCAATCCCGCCGTGGAGCACTCTTCGCGCAGCGCCACCCCGGCCCTGGACGCCGGCCGGGTGCTTGCCCAACGCCTCGGCGTCGCCCCGCAGGCGGTCAGCGTAGGCCGGGCCGAACCGACCGCTCGTGGGCTTGCGGAGGTGAGCTCGGCGCCGCTCGGGCTTCGGCTGGAGCAGCTGATGCTCGCTTCGGACAACGTGCTGGCGGAGGCGGTGGGCCGCGAGGTAGCGGCCGCACGGGGAATGCCTGCCTCGTTCACCGGTGCGGCCGGAGCTGTCGGCGCCGCGCTCGCCGACGCCGGCATCGACACCTCCGGACTCGCCCTGCAGGACACCAGCGGACTGTCCGACCTCGACCGCGCCCCGGCCCGGCTGCTTGCCGAGGTGCTCAGCCAGGCGGCCGGAGACGGCCCCCAAGCAGCGGCGCTGCGGCCGTTGCTCAGCAGGCTTCCAGTCGCGGCGGCCAGCGGAACGCTCGTCGACCGCTTCGACGGTGCGTCGGCTCAGCCGGGGGCGGGCTGGGTCCGCGCCAAGACGGGCACACTGTCCGGGGTGAACTCCTTGGCCGGCATCGTGACCGACGTGGACGGGCGAGTCCTCGCCTTTGCGCTGATCTCCAACGGCTCCGCCTCGGGTGCGGGACGTCCGGCCCTGGACGCGATCGCCGCTGCCCTGCGCACCTGCGGGTGCCGATGAATACCAACGGCCCCCTCGTCGTGGACTGGCCGCTGGCCGGTCGCACCGCCGCGCGCCTGGCGCCGTCCGGCCCCAAGACCACCAGCGAGCAGGCCGCCGCCGTCGTTGCCGAGCTGCACGACGCGGCGGTGCGGGCCGAGGCGCCGGTGCGGGAGGTGACCGGACTGGCCGACGGGGTTCCGGTGGCCGCCGCGCAGGTGCTGGACCGGCCGCGCTGGGCCCGGGCCGCCGCAGCATCGATGGGCACCGTCACCGGTACGGCGCAGCGCCCTGGCGGTCCGCCGCCGGGGTTCGCCGGGCGCACAGCCGGGGTGCAGGTGGGCGCCGTCCTGTCCTACCTGGCCTCCGCGGTGCTCGGTCAGTACGACCCCTTCGCTGACGAGTCGTCCGGCTCACTGTTGCTGGTCGCGCCCAATGTGCTTGCCGCAGAACGTGCCTTGCGGGCGGACCCGAGCGACTTTCGGCTCTGGGTGTGCCTGCACGAGGTGACCCACCGGGTGCAGTTCACCGCCACCCCGTGGCTCGGTGACTACATGGCCGACACCGTGGCGACCCTGACCACGCCGGGGGAGTCCTCCGGCGGAGCGCTGCTGGGCCGGGTCAGTGAGCTAGCCCGTGGCCTGGCGCGCGGCGACGAGCGACCCGAAGGGGTGTTGGGCGTGGTCAGTGCCCTGCAGGCCGAGCCGCAGCGGGTGGCGCTGCAGCGGCTGATGGCGCTGGGCACCCTGCTGGAGGGCCACGCCGATCACGTGATGGACGCGGTGGGACCGGACGTGGTGGCCACGGTGGCGCAGATCCGCGCGGCCTTCAACCGCAGACGCGCACGGCCGAGCAACCCCGTGCACCGGGTACTGCGCGCGCTGCTGGGCATCGACGCCAAGATCGCCCAGTACGAGCGGGGCAAGATCTTCGTCGACCACGTGGTGGACCAGGCGGGAATGGCGGCGTTCAACACGGTGTGGACCGGCCCCGACACCCTTCCGGTCGACGCGGAGATCGCTGACCCCCAGCGGTGGATGAGCCGGGTGCTGCGGTGAGCGGTCCGCACCCCGCGGTGGCGCAGACGCGGGTGTCGGTGCGCCGGTGGCTGGCCGAGCACCCCCCGAACGGGCCCGTGGTGGTGGCGTGTTCGGGTGGAGCCGACTCGCTCGCCCTCACCGCCGCCGCCGTGCACGAGCTCCCCGAGGTCCACGCGGTGGTGGTCGACCACCAGCTGCAGGAGGTCAGCGCGCAGACGGCAGCGACCGCGGCGGAGCAGGCCCGGGGGCTGGGTTGTGCGCAGGTCCGGGTACTCAACGTCGATGTGGTCGGTGCGGGCGGCTTGGAGGCAGCGGCGCGCCGGGCCCGTTACCGGGCGCTGCGCAGCGTCGGTGCGCCGGTATTGCTCGGGCACACCCTCGACGACCAGGCCGAGACGGTGTTGCTCGGCCTGGGCCGCGGCTCCGGGTCGCGCTCGCTGGCGGGGATGCGCGCCTGGGATCCGCCGTGGGGGCGCCCGTTGCTCGCGGTCCGGCGCAGCCTCACCCAGGAGGCCTGCCTCGCGCTGGGACTGCAGCCCCATCACGATCCGCACAACGACGACCCCGGCTTCACCAGGGTGCGGCTGCGCCACGAGGTCCTTCCGCTGCTGGAGGAGGTGCTGGGCGGCGGCGTGGTCGATGCCCTGGGGCGTACCGCGACCCAGCTGCGGGAGGACTGCGAGGCGCTGGACGAGTGGGCTGCGCAGGTAAGCGCGGGCGCGCGCCGCGGGGCCGAGCTGGAGGTGGCCGAACTGGAGCATGCGCCCGCCGCGGTGCGGCGCAGGGTGTTGCGCCACTGGCTCACCGCGCACGGCGCCACCGCCCTCACCGACCGTCAGTTGCGTTGGGTGGACGAGCTGCTCGCTGCCTGGCGGGGCCAGGGTGGGGTGTCGGTGGGTGGTCGCTTGGTGGTGCTGCGCCGACATGGCAGGCTCGCGGTGGAATCGGGCCCAGTCGAATCGAGCCCAGTGCAGTCACCCCGTGGGCCTCAAGACGGAGACCACCAAGGGCAGACAACGGTGAGGAGTCCACGCGGTGTATGAGGGCGATATCTCGTCGGTGCTGATCACCGAGCAGCAGATCCGCCAACGCACCCAGGAACTGGCCGACGCAATCGTGGCTACCGAGCCCAGCGGCACCGAGGACGACCTGGTGCTGGTCGGTGTGCTCAAGGGCGCCGTGATGTTCATGACCGACCTGGCGCGCGCCCTTTCCGTGCCGGTGCAGCTGGAGTTCATGGCCGTCAGTTCCTACGGATCGGCCACCTCGTCCTCGGGCGTGGTGCGCATCCTCAAGGACCTCGACCGCGACATCACCGGACGCCGGGTCATGATCGTCGAGGACATCATCGACTCCGGTCTCACCCTGTCTTGGCTGTTGCGCAACCTCGCGACCCGCAACCCCGCATCGCTGCAGGTCTGCACCCTGCTGCGCAAGCCCGATGCCGTGCGGACCGCCATCGAGGTGGCGCACATCGGCTTCGACATTCCCAACGAATTCGTCGTCGGCTACGGATTGGACTACGCCGAGCGCTACCGCGATCTGCCCTACATCGGCACCCTGGAGCCCAAGGTCTACCGCGACTGAGGCGTACCCCGCGCGGGCCCAAGGTAGCCTGGAAATCTCTCTCGGCGTTACCGGAGAACCCGGCTCCTGGAAGGACAAGGCCGCGACGGCCGCAGTTGTATGACACGTAAGCCTCTGTATCGCACCCTGGCCATCGTCGCTGGGGTCCTGCTGGTCATTTTCGCGTTCACCTACTTGAGCGACGACACGCGGGGGTACCACTCGGTCGACACCTCTGTCGCCCTGCAACAGCTGACCGACGGCAATGCCAGCACTGCGCAGATCGACGACCGCGAGCAGCAGCTGCGACTGACGTTGAAGAAGCCCGTCGACGGGTCCGGCAAGATCCTTGCGAAGTATCCCTCCGGTGCGGCGGACCAGGTGTTCAACGAGGTCCGCAACGGCAAGCTGACGAGCTTCTCCACGACCGTCACCCAGGAGAACTTCCTGGTGTCGATGTTGTCGTTCCTGCTGCCGGTGCTGCTCATCATGGGTCTGTTGTTCTTCGTGATGAACCGCGTCCAGGGCGGCGGCCGTGGCGGCGTGATGGGCTTCGGCAAGTCGAAGGCGAAGCAGCTCACCAAGGACATGCCCAAGACCACCTTCGACGACGTCGCCGGCGCCGACGAGGCGGTCGAGGAGCTCTACGAGATCAAGGACTTCCTGCAGAACCCGGCGCGCTACCAGGCGCTGGGCGCCAAGATCCCCAAGGGCGTGCTGCTCTACGGGCCGCCGGGAACCGGTAAGACGCTGCTCGCGCGGGCGGTCGCCGGCGAGGCGGGGGTGCCGTTCTTCACCATCTCCGGATCCGACTTCGTGGAGATGTTCGTCGGCGTCGGCGCCTCCCGGGTGCGCGACCTGTTCGAGCAGGCGAAACAGAACAGCCCTTGCATCATCTTCGTGGACGAGATCGACGCCGTCGGTCGTCAGCGCGGCGCGGGACTCGGTGGCGGCCACGACGAGCGCGAGCAGACCCTGAACCAGCTGCTGGTGGAGATGGACGGCTTTGGGGAGCGCACCGGCGTCATCCTCATCGCGGCCACCAACCGGCCGGACATCCTCGACCCCGCGCTGTTGCGTCCCGGCCGCTTCGACCGGCAGATTCCGGTCAGCGCACCGGATCTCGCCGGGCGCCGCGCGATCCTGAAGGTGCACTCGGCCGGCAAGCCGGTGGCGGGAGACGCGGACCTGGAAGGCCTGGCCAAGCGGACCGTCGGCATGTCCGGCGCCGACCTGGCCAATGTGCTCAACGAGGCGGCGCTGCTCACCGCGCGAGAGAACGGCACCGTGATCAACGGTGCAGCCCTGGAGGAGTCGGTGGACCGAGTGGTGGGCGGCCCGCGGCGCAAGAGCCGGATCATCAGCGAGCACGAGAAGAAGATCACTGCCTACCACGAGGGTGGCCACGCGTTGGCCGCGTGGGCGATGCCGGACATCGAACCGGTCTACAAGGTGACGATCCTGGCTCGCGGGCGGACCGGGGGCCACGCGTTGGCCGTTCCCGAGGACGACAAGGGCTTGATGACGCGCTCGGAGATGATCTCGCGTCTGGTGATGGCGATGGGTGGTCGGGCGGCCGAAGAGCTGGTGTTCCACGAACCGACGACCGGGGCCTCCTCGGACATCGACCAGGCCACCAAGATCGCCCGGGCGATGGTCACCGAATACGGCATGAGCGCCAAGCTCGGCGCCGTCCGCTACGGGCAGGAGCAGGGCGACCCATTCCTGGGTCGCTCGATGGGCCAGCAGGCCGACTACTCCCTTGAGGTCGCGCACGAGATCGACGAGGAGGTGCGCGCCCTCATCGAGGCGGCGCACACCGAGGCGTGGGAGATCCTGAATACCTACCGCGATGTGCTCGACGAGCTGGCCGCGGAGCTGCTGGAGACCGAGACGCTCAACCGCAAGGACCTGCAGCGGGTGTTCGCGAATGTGGAGAAGCGCCCCCGCATCACCGCGTTCAACGACTTCGGCGGGCGCACGCCTTCGGACAAGCCGCCGGTGAAGACGCCGGGCGAGCGGGCGATGGAACGCGGCGATCCGTGGCCGCCGCCGGCTCCCGAGCCTTACTACCGCCAGCCGCAGCCGGTCGGCGCGGGCCAGCACCAGGGCGGCCAGCCCGATCCCTACGGCCCACCGCCGCAGTGGTCTGCGCCGACCGGTCAGCCGGCCCAGGTCGAGCCCCCATCCGGTCAGCCCGCCCGTCCCTACGGATCGCCGCCGCCCCGCGGCTCCCGACCGGACTACGGCGCGCCCGCCGGATGGTCCGCTCCCGGTTGGCCGCCCCAGGAGAAGAATCCCCAGCAGCCGCAGCCCGGCCGCAACGGCGGTCCCACCGCTGGCGACGGGCAGCGCGGTGCGGGGCGCAGTGGTGAGCCGCAGCATCGTCGTGACTGAGCGTTGGTGCGCGGTGTTACCCAGCTGAAGTTGACGACGATGGAGGTCTGAAGTGCCCACCCCGACGCCTGCCGACCCGACGTTGTCCCGGGTGCGCGGGCCTGCGGTGCCAGGGGTAGAGGTCTTCGACCATCCGCGGGCCGCAGCTGCGGTGCGAGAGCTGCTGTTGGCCTGCGGCGAGGACCCCGAGCGCTCCGGCCTGCAGGACACCCCCGACCGCGTTGCCCGCGCGTACCGGGAGATGTTCGCCGGGCTCTACATCGACCCCGACGACGTCCTGGCCACCACCTTCGACGAGGGCCACGACGAGCTGGTCCTGGTCAGGGACATCCCGTTGTACTCGACCTGCGAGCACCATCTGGTGCCCTTTCACGGCGTGGCGCACGTCGGGTACATCCCCGGGGTCCACGGGCGGGTCACCGGACTGTCCAAACTGGCTAGGTTGGTCGACCTCTACGCCAAGCGTCCCCAGGTGCAGGAGCGGTTGACCGGACAGGTGGCCGACGCGCTCATGCGCCGGCTGGAACCGCGCGGGGCGATCGTCGTGATCGACGCCGAGCACCTGTGCATGGCCATGCGAGGCATCCGCAAACCCGGTTCCACCACAACCACCTCCGCGGTGCGCGGTCAGTTCAAGACCAGCGCCCCCTCTCGTGCCGAGGCGCTGGCCTTGATTCGCAGCCAGTGAGCAGCCCGCATCCCCCCAGCGTCTCAGCCACCGGACCGCGTCGCTGCACCGTCATGGGGGTCCTCAACGTCACGCCCGACTCCTTCTCCGACGGTGGCCGGTACCTGGACCGCGACGCGGCGGTGCGGCACGGCGTCGCTTTGCACCGCGCGGGGGCCGACCTCGTCGACGTGGGCGGGGAGTCCACCCGACCCGGGGCACACCGGGTGGACGCGGCAACCGAAAGCGAACGGGTGGTGCCGGTAATCGCCGAGCTTGTTGCCGAAGGGGTCGCGGTGAGCGTGGACACGATGCGCTCGGAGGTGGCCCACGCTGCCGTTGCGGCCGGCGCCACCGTGGTCAACGACGTGTCCGGCGGCCTGGCCGACCCGGCGATGGGCTGCATGGTTGCCGAAGCGGGCGTGCGATGGATCCTGATGCACTGGCGCGCCCACAGTGCCACCATGGCGCAGCGCAGCGACTACACCGACGTGGTCGCCGACGTCCGGGCCGAGTTGATGGCCAGGGTGGAGGCTGCGGTGCTGGCCGGGGTGGACCCGAAGGACTTGGTGATCGATCCCGGCCTGGGTTTCGCCAAGACCGCGGAGCACAACTGGGCCCTGCTGCAGGCACTGCCCGAACTCACGGCCATCGGGTACCCGGTGTTGGTGGGGGCCTCGCGCAAGCGCTTTCTTGGTGCCTTGCTGGCCGATGCCTCGGGGGCGCCTCGGCCGCCGGAGGGCAGGGAGGTGGCCACCGCGGTGATCACGGCACTGGCCGCCACGCACGGGGCCTGGGGCGTCCGCGTGCACGACGTGACCTCCTCGGCGGACGCGGCAGCGGTGGCGTACGCCTGGCAGCGCGGGTTCGCAGGAGATGGCGTTGACTGACCGGATCGAGCTGCGCGGCCTGCAGTTGCGCGGCCATCACGGGGTGTTCGGGCACGAGAAGCGGGACGGGCAGGACTTCTTCGTCGACCTGACGGTGTGGCTGGACCTGGCTGCGGCCGCGTGTTCGGACGAGCTGGCCGACACCGCCGACTACGGTGCCCTGGCGCAGCTCGCCGCGGACATCGTCGGGGGACCCTCGCGCGATCTCATCGAATCGGTGGCTGCGGAGGTCGCCGAGAGCGTGCTCGCCGCCGATGCGCGGGTGCACGCGGTGCAGGTGCGCTTGCACAAGCCCGCCGCCCCCATCCCGCTGACCTTCGCCGACGTGGCCGTGGTGGTGTACCGGGCCCGAGCGGGACAGGACGTTTCGTGAGCTCCGCGGTGTTGTCCATCGGCTCCAACCTCGGCGACCGCCTGGCCCACTTGCAATCGGTGCTGGACGAGCTGGGGCCCGCGGTGACCGCCTGCTCCTCGGTGTATTCCACCGCGCCGTGGGGCGGTGTGGAACAAGACGATTTCCTCAATGCGGTGGTGCTCGTCGATGCGGCGACCACCGACTGCTGGGGGTGGCTGCGGTGCGCCCAGGAGCTGGAGGCCCGGGCACAGCGCGAGCGCGGAGTGCGCTGGGGCCCCCGGAGCCTCGACGTCGACATCATCGAGTGCGACGGCGTGCGCAGTACCCATCCGGACCTCCTGCTGCCGCACCCGCGGGCCCACGCACGGGCCTTTGTGCTCATGCCCTGGCTGGAGGTGGACGGCGCGGCGCAGCTGGCCGGGCTCGGTGCCGTCGCAGAGCTGTTGGCTGCCCTGCCGCTGGCCGAGCGAAGCGGGGTACGCCGGCTGGAGTCGACGAGCCTGCGGCCGATGCGGGCATGAGGTTCACCCGGGTGCGCGATCTGCTCGCGATCGCCGTCGTCGCCGGATTGGCCAGCTGGCTGCTGGTCCGTACCAACTATGGGGCGATACCGCCGCTGCCGACCCTGGCCGGGCTGACGTTGGCGGTGCTCGCCCTGGTGGAGCTGGTGCTCGCCTTCGTGTTGCGCAGCCGCATCCAGGCTCGACGAGCCCGCCCCGCGGAGGTCAAGCTGCTCGATCCCCTGATGGCGGCGAGATCGGTGGCCCTGGCCAAGGCATCGTCGCTGGTGGGCGCTCTGATGGGAGGGCTGTGGGCGGGGCTGCTGGTGTATGTGTTGCAGTACCGCTCCGTGCTTGCAGCTGCGGCGCGGGACACGCCCGGTGCGGTCATCGGGCTGTTCAGCGCGCTCGCCCTGGTCGCAGCCGCGTTGTGGTTGGAGTATTGCTGTCGCACTCCGAAAGACGACGAGCCGCCGCCTGCGCGGTGACCGCTGACGAGTACCGCCGATCGCGACGGGGGCGAGTCACTCGATCACTGTTGGTAGCTGGCCCGGCCGTGACGTGCGCAGGTACTCTCGCGCCATGACCCAGCCCGGCCGCATCGCCGCACCGCGTCGTGGTTCGCGTAATCCGGCCCAGCTGGTGCTCGGGGTGCTCGTGGTGCTCGCGGTTGGCGGCAGCCTGTTGATGGTCTTCTCCGACAGCGCCCAACTGCTCCGGCTTGCCGTGGTCGCCCTGCTCTGGGTGGCGGTGATCTGCTCGATCGCCGTCACCAAGTACCGCAAGGAAGCGGCTACCAGCGCATCTCGCGCCCAGGAATTGCAGAAGGTGTACGAGCTGGAGCTGGAGCGGGAGGTCACCGCCAGGCGAGAGCACGAACTCGTCGTGGAGCGGGAGCTTCGGGACCGGATGAGCGCGCAGCAGCAAGTCGACTCCATCGACGAGCTCGCCGGCTTGCGGGCGGAGGTCCAGGCGCTGCGGGAAAGCCTGACGGCCTTGTTCAATGGCGATCTGGTGGTGGAACGGGTGGCAGTGCGGGCGGAGTCGACCCGCGTGCGCGCCCTCACCGACAGCTCCCGACAGGCCGCCAGCGGGAACCGGGAGCTCGATCCAGCAGAGTCGAGCGCCGTGGAGGAGGACGGCGTCGTCGACGTCGAGACCGAGGAGCAGGTCGACGACGCAGCGGATGGCAACAACGCCGAAGCGGAACCGGACGACGTGGCGCAGCCCGACGAGGAGGCCGAACCCGGCGCGCACAGTGCCGGACGATCGGTCGCGGACCTTATCGCGGCCTACGGCGGCTCCGTCGACGCCAGCCGGCGCCGGCGCCGCTCACCGACTGACCACCGCCTCCCGGTGCCGCGCCAAGTTGTGCAACTTGGCGCCGCTGCGCGCCGAAATACCGCCAAGTTGCACAACTTGGCGAGAGGTGGCGGCTACTTGTCGATGTCGCCCACGACGACGGAGAAGGACGCCAGTGCCACCGGTAGCTGCTCCAGCGGTGTCCCCGGCAGCAGGCACGACAAGGCTTGCACGTTGTTGAACGACGCCGTCCGCAGCCGCAGCCGCCACGGGGTCCGCTCCCCGCGGGAGACCAGGTGCACGCCCGCGATACCCAGTGGCGCCTCCCCCCAGACGTAAATCGAGCCTTCCGGTGGAGCAATGGTGCTGGGCAGCCGGACGTTCACCGGTCCCTCCGGAACCAACGGGAGACACTGCCGGGCCAGCGCGACGGCCAGCTCCAGCTCGCCCAGCTGACACGCCACCCGAGCCAGGGCGTCACCGGCCGTCGAGGTCACCGTGCGCACCGTCAGCTCCGGGTAGCCGGGGGCCGGGTCGTCGCGGCGCAGGTCGAGGTCCAGGCCGCTGGCTCGCGCGGCCGGACCCGTCACTCCCAGGGCAGTGGCGTCGGCCAGGGCGAGCACGCCGACGCCCCGGTGGCGGTGCGCGAACCCGGGGTCGTCCACAGTGGAAGCGGCGATCGCCGGTATTGCCTCGGACACCGTCGCCAGGGTCGTCTCGACGTGGGCAAACCAGTCCGCGGGAACGTCCTCGCGCAATCCGCCGATGCGGTTGGCCATGAAGTGGATCCGCCCGCCGGTGGCCTCCTCGAGCAGCTGTTGCAGCGCCTCCCTGGCCAGGACGGCCGTCGTCGTCGCCGCGGTGTGCGTTCCCTCGGCGGACCGGGTGAGCGGGGTGAGGAAGGCAATGTGGGCCATCGCCCTGGTCAGCTCGCACAGCAGCATCCGCAGCTGCACGGCGCGCGGCGGGGGGTTCATCCCGGTCATCTGCTCGACGGCACGGGCGATAAGGACCTCGTTGGCGAAGGCCGCCCACCAGTCATGCCGGTTGGCCAGGGCCATCACCTGCCGGTAGTCGCGGACCTCGAACAACTTCTCCGCGCCCCGATGCAGGTGTCCGACGAGTGGAATCGCCTCCCGCACAACGGAATTCGCATCGACCCTCAGCCGTAGCCGGTAGGCGCCGTGCGCGGCCGGGTGCAGCGGTCCGAGGTCGACCACCTGGTCGACGCCGAGGTGTTCCGTCGCTGCGCCGATGCCGACGGTGATGGTGCGGTCCACGGAGGCGATGGTGCCAGGCTAGAGCGCAAGGTCGACGTGGGCGGGGTGCAGTACCCACCCGAATCCCCCCAAGCCGGCCGGATCGCTGAGTTCGGCCAGCTCACCGGCCCGCACGGCGTGCTGCAGCCACGAGTTCGGCCTGCTTTGCTGTGGAGGGCCAAATGTGCGCAGGGCTCGCGCCTGGGTGGTGTGCGTACCCGAGGCCAGCGCCGCCACGGAGTCCATGGCGACGTGGGCGGTGAGGTCGCAGCTGCCGTCCGGCCGCGGACGGACCTGGCGTCCGCCCCGATAAGCGGAAAGTGTTCCCGCAGTGGGCCGAGCGCCACGGACGTGGCCGTAGTCCACCGCCAAACCGGCACCGGCGCGCACCTGCCGGAGCACCTGCTGCCAGGCCCGGTCGCGCGGCAGACCCACCTCTGCCCGCGCCCCAGGGGCCAGCGGCCACCAGCGGCGCAGCCACGCGAGGTCCGCACCGGCGGCCGCCGGTCCCAGCCGTTCGGTGCCATCCGGGGCGACCTGCACCCGGCGCACCGCGTTGCCGTCGTGCAGCACCACGGGGCACGGCAGCGCGTCCAGCCACTCATGGGCGACGACGAGTCCCACGACCTGCTCGGGCAGCCGCCCCCGCCAGGACAGTTCCCACCCGGGCGGTGCGGGACGCAGGTCCACGGCCAGCGGGCGCAGGCGCCGCAGCAGCGCGGGACCGGCGGTGGCCACCATGGCGCTCAGGAGCTCGCCGCCTCCTGCCCCGAGGTCCACCAGATCCAGCGTCTCCGGCCTGCCCAGCGCGTGGTCGATGCGCTCCAGCAGGTCTAGCAGCGCCTCGGCCAAGACCGTGCCGATGTGCACGGAGGTGCGGAAATGCTGGGCCGGAGCGTGGCCGTCGTGCACGAATCCGCCGGTCCCGTAAAGGGCCTGGTCCCAGGCTGCCTCCCAGTCCGTCCACCGACCATGCATGCCCGAACTCTGCCCGAGTGAAGCCTGTCACCTCCACCTTCGGGTAGCGCAGCTGAAGCCGTACCCTCGTGGCGACGGCGTCTGGTACCTGCTCGGCAGGACTGGAACGACAGAGAGGACCACGGTGACCTCACCCGAGATCGCTGGCGCGCACGGGCGTGCGCGCGGACGGGCCCGGCTCGCCATTGGCGTGGTGTCAGCGGGACGTGTGGGCACCGCCCTGGGGCAGGCGTGGGAGCGCGCGGGCCATCGCGTCGTCGCCGCCTCAGCCATCTCCGAGCAGTCCCGCCGCCGCGCCCGTCGGCTGCCGAACGCCGAGATCGCCAGCCCCGACGAGGTGGCCGCGCGGGCAGACCTGCTGCTCTTGGCCGTACCGGATGACGAACTCGCCGGACTGGTCCGGGGGCTGGCCGCCACCGGGGCCGTGCGCCCCGGGCAGATCGTCGCGCACACCGCAGGCGCGCAAGGCGTTGCGGTTCTCGCGCCGCTGGTCGCGCGGGGCGCGTTGCCATTGGCCCTGCATCCGGCCATGACCTTCACCGGCCGCGAGGAGGACACCGCGCGGCTGCCCAGCTGTTGTTTCGGGATCACCGCGGCCGACGACGCCGGATGGGCCGTGGCCCAGGCACTGGTGCTCGAGGTGGGCGCCGAGCCGGTGCGGATCGCGGAAGGCGACCGTCCGCTCTACCACGCCGCTCTGGCCCACGGAGCCAACCACCTCGTGACCCTGGTACGCGACGCGGTGGACATGCTGGCCGGCATCGCGGGCGACGTCACGCCGCCCGAGCGGGTGCTGGCCCCACTGCTCTCCGCCGCGCTGGACAACGCCCTTCGCCACGGTGACCGGGCGCTGACCGGGCCGGTTGCCCGTGGTGACGCGCATGCGGTCGCGACGCACCTGGCCGTGCTCACCGAGGCGGATCCGGCTGTCGGCGCTGCCTACCGCGCCCTGTCCCGGCGCACCGCGCAGCGCGCCAGGATCAGCGGCCAGCTCAGCGACACGGCGGCTCGCGCGGTGCTGGAAGTGCTGGCATGAGCCCCACGGACGTGCGTTTCGACCCGACCACGCTCGCCGTGCATCACGATGCGGCGGAGCTGAACAAGACCTGCCGGGCTTTGCGGGCCACCGGACGTCAGGTGGTGCTGGTACTCACCATGGGCGCGCTGCACGCCGGGCACCTGGAACTGGTGCGCCACGCCAAGCGGGTGCCGGCCTCGGTGGTGGTGGTGTCGATCTTCGTCAACCCGCTGCAGTTCGGCGCGGGGGAGGACCTCGACGCCTACCCGCGGACCCTGGACCGCGATGTGGAGCTGCTGCGCGAGCTCGGCGTCCCGCTGGTATTCGCCCCGTCCGTACAGACGATGTACCCCAGCGGCGGCGGCCGCACCACCGTGCAGCCCGGCCCGCTGGGCGCGGAGCTCGAAGGCGGGTCGCGGCCAACCCATTTCGCGGGCATGCTCACCATTGTCGCGAAGCTGTTCGCCATCGTCGCCCCCCAGGTGGCCTACTTCGGCGAGAAGGACTACCAGCAGCTGACCCTCATCCGGCAGATGGCGACCGACCTCAATCTGGATGTGCGCGTCGTGGGTGTGCCCACCGTGCGGGAGGCCGACGGCCTGGCGCTGTCCTCCCGCAACGTCTACCTGCAACCCGAGCAGCGCCTGGCCGCGGTTGCGCTGTCCGCGGCGTTGGTGGCCGGCGCGCACGCAGCCAAGGGCGGGATCGAGGCCACGCTGCAGGCAGCCAGAACAGTGCTGGAAACCGAGCAGGCGGTCGACGTCGACTATCTGGAGGTGCGTGATCTCCAACTCGGGCCGGCCCCGAACAACGGCGACGGGCGTCTGCTCGTCGCCGCCAGGGTGGGTGCTACCCGCCTCCTCGACAACGTGGGTGTCTCGCTGGGCACCGCGCACCCCACACACGAGCTCTGACCGGGAGGAACGCCATGTTTCGCACCATGCTTAAGTCCAAGATCCACCGCGCGACCGTCACCCAGGCCGACTTGCACTACGTCGGCTCGGTCACCATCGACGAGGACTTGATGGACGCCGCCGACCTCCTGGAGGGCGAGCAGGTAGCCATCGTCGACGTGACCAACGGCGCTCGACTGGAGACCTACGTCATCCCGGGCGCGCGCGGCAGTGGGGTGATCGGCATCAACGGCGCCGCCGCCCACCTCGTGCACCCCGGTGACCTGGTCATCCTGATCTCCTACGGCGTGATGGACGCCCAGGAATGCCGCAGTTACCAGCCGCGGGTGGTCTTTGTGGACAGTGACAACCAGGTGGTGGAGCTGGGCGACGACCCCGCGCACGCCCCGGCCGGTTCCGGCCTGGTCTCCGGCAGTCGGACGGCCGACGAGCTGCTGGCGGTCTGAGCCGGTGCTGCTCACCGTCGACATCGGCAACACCAATGTCGCCCTCGGCGTCTTCGTCGGGACCGGTGCCGAGGCCAGGCTCGTGCGGAACTGGCGTATGCGCACCGATGCCCGGATGACGGCCGACGAGATGGCGCTGATCATGCGGCGGCTGCTCGGCAAGTACCTCCCCGAGATCACGGGTGTTTCGGCGTTGTCGACGGTGCCCTCCCTGCTGCACGAGCTGCGGGCGATGCTCAGCCGGTATTGGGGCGGCATCCCGCACATCATCGTGGAGCCCGGGGTGCGCACCGGCGTGCCGCTGCTGGTGGACAACCCCAAGGAGGTCGGCGCCGACCGGGTGATCAACACCCTGGCCGCGCATCACCTCCACGGCACCGCCTGCATCGTGGTCGACTTCGGGACGTCCACCAACGTCGACGTGGTGTCTGCCCGCGGGGAGTTCCTCGGGGGTGCGCTGGCCCCCGGCATTGAGATCTCGATGGACGCGCTGACCCACCGGGCCGCTGCGCTGCGCAAGGTCGAGCTGGTCCGACCGCGGTCGGTGATCGGCAAGAACACCGTCGAGTGCCTGCAGTCGGGCGTGGTCTACGGCTTTGCGGGCCAGGTCGACGGCCTGGTGGAGCGCATCACGCACGAACTG